>Ga0190274_10000307_pt1 | contig 30548 bp, 27 predicted proteins | sample Popmic531T_FD_133002 | JGI IMG/M metagenome (GOLD analysis project Ga0190274, IMG submission 133002) | Populus adjacent soil microbial communities from riparian zone of Yellowstone River, Montana, USA - 531 T | ecosystem: Environmental > Terrestrial > Soil > Riparian zone | place: USA: Montana... | reverse complement strand
GCGGGCGTCGTGCGGGCCGGGGCCCGCCTCGGGGTGGTACTGGACGGTGGCGCCGGCGACGTCGCGCAGGACCAGGCCCTCGACCGTGCGGTCGTAGAGGTTGAGCTGGGAGAGCTCGGCGACTCCGAAGTCGGTCTCCCAGCGGACCGGCTCGTCGCCGTCGATCCGCGGTTCCCCACCGGGCCCCGCGACCGCGAAGCCGTGGTTCTGCGAGGCGATGTCGATCCGGCCGGTCTCGAGATCCTTGACCGGGTGGTTGACGCCGCGGTGGCCGAAGGGCAGCTTGTAGGTCTCCAGGCCGACGGCGCGGCAGAGCAGCTGGTGGCCGAGGCAGATGCCGAAGACCGGTCGCCTGCCGACGATCTCGCGCACGGTCTCGACGACGTAGCCGAGCGCAGACGGGTCGCCGGGTCCGTTGGCGAGGAAGACGACGTCCGGATCCTCGGCCAGAACCTCCTCGGGCGAGCTCGTGCAGGGCAGCAGGGTCAGCTTGCAGCCGTGCTCGCGCAGCTGACGGACGATGCTCATCTTCACGCCGGTGTCGATCCCGACCACGTGCGGGCCCTCGCCGTCGAAGCGGACCGGTTCGGGCGGCGACACGGTGCGGGCGAGGTCGGCGCCCCGCATCGAGGGCTCGGCGGCGATCCGGTCGCGCGCCTCGTCCTCGCGGGTGGCGCTGGGGAAGATGCCACCGCGCATCGCGCCGCGGTCGCGGATATGGCGGACCAGGGCGCGGGTGTCGACGCCGCTGAGCGCCGGGACGCCGCAGTCCGAGAGCCAGTCGAGCCAGCCCCCCTCGGCGCTGGCGACGTCCTCGCGGTTCTTGGCGTCGCGCATCACGACACCACGGGCGTGGACGCGGTCGGACTCCATCGCCGCCGCACTGACCCCGTAGTTGCCGATCAGCGGGTAGGTGAAGACGATGATCTGCCCCGCGTAGGAGGGATCGGTAACCGACTCCTGGTAACCCGTCATCGCCGTGTTGAAGACGACCTCGCCGGTGACCGCGCCGTCGGCGCCGCAGGCGAGGCCGTCGAGCCGGGTCCCGTCCTCGAGCAGCAGATACGCCTCGCTCACGCCGCCACCCCGAGGGAGAAGCTGCGCAGGCGGAAGGCGACCTGGCCCGCGGCGACGGTCACCATGACCCGCCCGGTCAGGGTGCGGCCGGCGCACCATGAGTTCTGCGAGCGGCTCTCGTAGCCGTCCTCCCCGACCGTCCACTCGGCACCCAGATCGCAGAGCACGACATTCGCCTCCGAGCCCGGCGTCAGGGTCGGGCGCTCGATCCCGAACGGAGCGGCGCCGCCCGCCAGCCGCTCGACCAGGAGGCCGAGCTCGATCGTCCCGGGCAGCACCAACTCGGTGTGCAGCGCCGCGAAGGCGGTCTCCAGGCCGGTCACGCCCATCGCCGCCTGCTCGAAGGGCACCTCCTTTTCCTCCGCCTGGTGCGGCGCGTGGTCGGTGGCGACGCACTCGATCGTGCCGTCGCGCAAGGCCGCGATCAGCGCCTGACGATCGGCCTCGCCGCGCAGCGGCGGGTTCATCTTGAAGCGCTGCGGGTCGAGGCTGCGAACCGCCTCGTCGGTGAGGCAGAGATGGTGGGGGCTGGCCTCGGCGCTGATCCGCACCCCGGCCGCCTTGGCGGCGCGTACGACGTCGACCGACTGGGCCGCCGAGAGGTGCTGGACGTGGATGCGCGCGTCCTCGTAGGCGGCCAGCGCGGCGTCGCGGGCGATCATCGTCGACTCGGAAACCGCGGGTACGCCGGCCAGCCCGAGCGCCGCCGAGACCGGTCCCTCGTGCATGACGCCGTCGCCGGAGAGCTGCGGATCCTCCTCGTGCAGGGCGATCGTGCCGCCGCAGAGGCGCTGGTACTGGAGGGCGCGCAGCATCACCCGGGCGCTCGTGATCGGCAGGCCGTCGTCGGAGAAGCCGATCGCCCCCGCCTCGCGGAGTTCGACCATCTCGGTTAGCTCCTCACCCTTCATCGCGCGGGTCACGGTGGCGAGGAACCCGACCGGGACCGAGGCGTCGGCGCGGGCCCGCTCGCGCAGGGCGGCGATGTCGGCCGCGGTGGAGACCGGCGGCTCGGTGTTGGCCATCGCCAGGATCCCGCAGTAGCCGCCGGCCGCGGCGGCACGGGTCCCGGTGGCGACGTCCTCCTTGTGCTCGTGGCCGGGGGTACGCAGGTGCACGTGAGGATCGAAGAAAGCGGGGAAGGCGTGCATGCCCTCGGCCTCGATCGTCTCGGCGCCGTCCGCCGCGCCGTCCCCGGGCGGCGCCAGCTCGGCGATGCGCCCGTCGCGGATCACGATGTCGTGGACCCCCTCGATGCCGGCCACCGGGTCGAGCACGGTGACCCGGCGCAGGATCACGTTCGCGTCCTCGCCGGGACGGACGTCAAGCGCCGCGGTGGGACTCACGCCGGCTGTCCGATCGGGGTCGCCTCGGCCGTCCCGTCTCCCTTGGCGAGCGGCGCCGGGCGCTCGCCCCCGGCCAGCAGCTCGTAGAGGATCGCCATCCGCACCACCAGCCCCGCCGCCACCTGCTCGGCGATCAGCGACTGGGGCGAGTCGATCGCCTCGCCGGAGAGCTCGACGCCGCGGTTGACCGGCCCGGGGTGCATCAGCAGCTGCCGTGGGTTGAGCCGCCGGGTGTCGATCTGGAAGCTGGCGGCGTACTCGCGCAGCGAGGGGACGAAGCTCTCGTTCATGCGCTCGCGCTGCATCCGCAGCGCGTAGACGACCTCCGCCTCCCCGAGCCGCTCCAGCGAGTACGAGACCTCGCAGCCCAGCTCCTCGATGCCGCGCGGGATCAGAGTCGGCGGGCCGCAGACCGTCACCTCGGCGCCCATCCGCTGGAAGGCGATCAGGTTGGAGCGGGCCACCCGGCTGTGGAGGACGTCGCCGACGATCCAGATCCGCGTGCCCTCGAGCGAGCCCAGCCGGCGGCGCAGCGTGTAGACGTCGAGCAGCGCCTGGCTCGGGTGCTCGTGCTTGCCGTCGCCGGCGTTGACCACCGCCGCCTCGGTCCACTCGGCGACCATCTGGGCGGCGCCGGCGTAGGGGTGGCGGATTACGATCGCCGCCGGGTCGTAGGCGGAGAGGGTCGCGACGGTGTCCTTCAGCGACTCCCCCTTGTCGACCGAGGAGCCGGCGGCCTTGACCGAGACGAGGTCGGCGGAGAGCCGCTTCGCGGCGAGCTCGAATGAGCTGCTGGTCCGGGTGCTCGACTCGTAGAAGAGGGTGACGACGGTGCGGCCGCGCAGGGTCGGCACCTTCTTGATGTCGCGGCGGCCAACCTCGGCGAAGCTCTCGGCGCGGTCGAGGATCGCCTCGATCTCCTCGCGGGACAGCTGCTCGATCGCGAGCAGGTGCTTCACGAGAGGGCCTCCGCGTGGCTCGGCTCGGAGATCGTCACCTGATCGGACCCGTCGACCTCCCCGAGGCTGACGTTGACCCGCTCCCCGCGGGCGGTCGGCAGGTTCTTGCCGACGTAGTCGGGCCGGATCGGCAGCTCGCGGTGACCGCGGTCGCAGAGCACCGCCAGCTGCACCCGGCGCGGGCGGCCGTAGTCGAAGAGCGCCTCGATCGCGGCGCGCACCGTGCGGCCGGTGAAGAGCACGTCGTCGACCAGGACGACGGTGCGCTCGCTGAGGTCGAAATCGATGTGGGAGGCGTGGACGACCGGCTGCGCCGCGGGCGCCTTGGCGCCGACGTCGTCGCGGTAGAAGGAGATGTCGAGATCGCCGATCGGCAGATCCGCGCCGGTCAGCTCGGCCAAGAGGGCGTGCAGGCGGCGGGCCAGCACGGCGCCGCGCGTGTGAATCCCGACGATCGCCAAGCCCGCGGCATCGGGGTTCTTCTCGGCGATCTCGTGGGCGATCCGCTTCAGCGTCCGCCGCAGGTCATCGTGCTCCAGCACGACCTTCTCGCTCACTTTTGCTTCCTTCCTGGCCTCTCGGGACCCGGTTAAAGGACGCCCGCAGCGTAGCAGCGAGAGAGGCGGGTCCGGGTAGGCCCTCGCCGTCGCAACAGATGGGGAGGCGCCGTCGAGGGCCTACCCGGACCCGCCGCGTTCCCTGGCTCCGTTTGGGATGAGCTCGGGGTAGCCCCTCTCCGCAAACGGAACCTCGATCACGTCGAAGTCCTTCGGGGCGACGGTCGCTTCGTAGACCTCCTGGGCCTCCTCCAGCACCTTGCCGACGTGGTAGCGGGAGGAGATGTGGACCAGCGCGAGCATCTTCACGTGTGCCTCGCGACCGACCGCGGCCGCCTGGCCGACGGTCGAGTGGCCGGTTTCGGCGGCCCGCTGGACCTCCTCCTCGGCGAAGCTGGCGTCGTGGACGAGCAGCTCGGCGTCGGCGGCGGCGGCGACCGTCGCCGGGCTCGGCGAGGTGTCGCCGGTGATGACCACGGTGCGACCGGGGCGGTTCGGGCCGACCACCTCCTCGGGACGCACGGGCCCGGAGGCGCCCTGCACCTCCTCGCCGGACTGGAGGCGGGCGAAATCCGGACCTTCGGGCACCCCGAGGCGCTTCGCCGTCTCGACGTCGAAGCGGCCGGGGCGCTCCGCCTCGACCAGCGCGTAGCCGTTGGCGCGGGCGCTGTGGGCGGCTTCGAAGGCCTGGATCTCGTATTCCTCGCGGGTGACGGCGTCACCCGGTGCCAGCTCGACCAGCTCGACCTCGAACCCGATCTTGCCGATGATCGGCCTGAGGATCGCGAAGAGGTCGATCAGCCCCGGCGGTCCGTACACCGAGAGCGGCGCTTCGCGCTCAGTCAGGTCGTAGCTCTTCAGCAGACCCGGCAGGCCGAGGATGTGGTCGGCGTGGAAATGCGTCAGGTAGACCGCGTCAACCTGGATCAGCCCCAGCGAGCGCTGCAGCTGCCGCTGCGTTCCTTCGCCGCAATCGAACATCAGCCGCTCGCCGCCGCGCGCGACCAGCACGCTCGCGGTCGAGCGCCGCGCCGAGGGCACCGAACCGCCGGTGCCGAGGAAGATCACCTCGAGATCCATGGCCGGCGAGCCTAGTAGTGGCGGGCGAGGTCTGCACTAAGCTGCCTCGGGAGCGCCCGTAGCTCAGCTGGATAGAGCGCCGCCCTCCGGAGGCGGAGGCCACAGGTTCGAATCCTGTCGGGCGCGTCGCTGCCGTGCCGCTACGCGGTCTTGAAGCGCGACCGCCACTCAGCGGCGTCGAACTCGGCCGGCTCGGTCTCGGCGAGGAAGCGCTGCAGGGCGGCGATGAAGCGGCCCGGCTCCTCGCACTGGGGCAGGTGGCCGACCCCCTCGAAGATCTCGAGGCGGCTGCCGGGCAGCTCGGCGTGTGCCGCTTCGGCGTGGGCGACCGGGATGATCGGGTCGCGCTCGCCCCAGAGGATCAGCAGCGGCAGCGCCTCGGCCAGGTAGAGGCGGTCGAGCGCGGCGATCCGCTGGCCCTCCGTGCCGACGACGGCTCGCAGCGTCGCCAGGAAGGCCCTGCGACGTTCGGAATCCGCGAGCGAGGCGTAACCGCGGGCGACCTCGGCCACGTCGGCCGACGGGCGCACCCTGAGCATTCCCAGGCCCCGCCCCAGCGTCGAGCCGATCCGCTGCCCCACGCCGGCGGTGGCGGAGATGAACAGATCGGCGCCGGGCAGCGCCGCGGCGCGCAGGATCGGGCTGACGTCGGGGCCGAGGCCGCCGCTGGAGACCAGGACGAGGCGCTCGACCATCTCGGGGAACTGGTAGGTGAACTGCATCGCGACGCCACCGCCGAGCGAGTGGCCGACCAGCGTCGCCCGCTCGTGGCCGAGGGTCAGCAGCAGGTCGCGCAGCCCGCTGGCGAGACTCCCGAGCGAGTAGTCGCCGCCTCCGGGGGCCGAAAGGCCGTGCCCCGGGAAGTCGGGCGCAATCGCGTGGTGCCGCAGGCCGAGCGGCTCGATCACCCGGCTCCAGTTCTCGGCGGTTCCGGCCATCCCGTGGATCAGCAGGAGCAGCTCGCCCGAGCCGGCCTCGGAGTAGCTGACCGAGCGGCCGTGGATCCGGGCCGTCCTTGTCATGACGGCGGGCGGGTGCAACGGCGTCGGCTCTGCTGCCACGTCCGACACGGTACCCCTCCCCCAGGTCGGCCGAAACGACGGCCGGCGATGCGCCGCCGAGTCCAATACTGTCGCGCCTGTGCCCGAGAATCCCGAGGACAGCCGCCTGCCGCGCGGTGCGCTGATCGTCGTCGCGGTCGGCCTGCTCGGCTGCCTCGCCGCCGCGGTGCTCGCCACCTCGCCCGGCGAAGGGCAGGCCGCCAACCTGGAATGGGTCAAGCGCGCCACGGTCCCCGACTCGGCACCGGTGGACGTACCCGGAGGCCAGGGACGGATGCAGCTCCTCGACGGCGAGATCAAAGCGACCGGGGCCAACGTCAGCGGCTACTCGCTCTTCCTGGTCGGCGCGACGCTGCAGATCGACGCCGGCTCGCCGATCGGCGACGGCCGCATCCTCTGCACGGTCGCGACCCACCGGCGAACCGAAATCGCCCAGACCTCGGGGGGCCTGCGGGCGACCTTCCCGCGCTCCTCCGAAGCGGGCATCTACAGCCAGGACGTTCCCGAAACCCTGCTGATCGATTTCAGCGCCCGCGGCGGCCAGCTCGTCATCCTCGAACCGGCGTCCCTACCGGCCTTCACCACCGAACGCGGCGTCAAGCTCGAATGGCCCAGGTACGAAGTGGGCACCGAGAACCTCAAATACTTCATTGCCGGCGGCAAGCCGAAGCAGGACCTGGTGCTGCCCTTCTACACCGTGTGGAAGACGACCGCCGTGCCGTCGGCAGACGTCTCCTGCACGCTCACCACGAGCGCCGGCGAGGCAACGGCGCGGACCGCCGCGAAGCTGCCGGCCTTCCCGCCGCCGATCGACGAAGAAGCCGAAGAGGAAAACGAAGAACGGGCGGAAGAAGAAGCCGAGGAAACCGAAGAGGAGGACTGAGGCTCAGCCGGCCGCCGGGGCGGCCAGCAGCTCCGGTCCTTCGATCCCTTTCCCGACTTTGTTCAGTTTCGGGTTGGCCGGCGCGCCCTCCATGCGGCGCCCGTCGAGCGGCGCGCACATCGCCACCGCGTCCTCGACGCTGAGCTCCGGGTTCAGCCAGGCGGCCTCGGCCTCGGGGCTCGGCAGGATCGTCGGCATCCGGTCGTGGACCGGGGCGACGACCTCGTTCGGGGTCGTGGTGATGATCGTGCAGCTGTAGAGCCAGCCGTCGTCGAAGCCGCGGTCCTCGGGGTCCTCCCACTGCTTGCGGGTGCAGAGCCCGGCGAAAGCGAACAGCTCTCCGCCGTCGACCGTGAACCGCCAGGGCTGGCGCGGCTGCTTTGGGTCCTCGGCCTTCATCCACTCGTAGAAGCCGTCGGCGACGATCAGGCAGCGGTGGCGGAACTTGCCGACCAGGGGCCCATACGCCTTGCTTTTGGTCAGGTTCTCGGCTTTGGCGTTGATCATCCGGTAGCCGACTTTGAGGTCCTTGGCCCAGCGCGGCACGAGGCCCCAACGCATCAGCCGCGCCTCGCGCTCTCCCTGTTCGGCCTCCTCGGGCTGCGGCGAGGCGCGCACCGCGAGGATCTCCTGGGTCGGGGCGACGTTGAACCGGTTGAGGCCTTTGGCGAGTTTCTCGGCCCGCTCTTTGCTGGGCGGCTGTGCCTCGCCATCGCCGCCGCGCTCCAGTGCCCGTTCCAGCTCGACCTGGAAGCGGTCGGAGATCTTCTTCGTGTCTTTGGCGGTAACCGTGAATCGTCCACACATCAGGGTCGTGCCTCCGGGCGGTCGCGGTACCACCCGAGGGTACGGGTCAGGCCGTCCGGGAGCTCCACGGCGGGGGCCCAACCGGTCAGCTCCCGGAGCCTGGTCGAGTCGACGTACTGACGGTCGATCTCCCCGGCCGGGTTGCCGATGCCGTTGTATTCGGGCTCCAGACCGGTGCCCGAGACCGCCGCGATCGTCTCCAACACCTCGGAGACCGTGTGGGGACGCTCGCCGCCGGCGTTGAACGCCTCGCCGGCCGCCGGACCGCCCGCTCCGACCGCGTGCTCGATCGCCAGGTAGGCGGCGACCGCGTCGTCGACGTAGAGGAAGTCGCGTTCGGGACTGCCATCGGAGCGGATCTGCGGGCGGCGCCCTTCCAGCACGGCAGCGATCGCCTCGGGAACCAGGCGCGAGAAGTTGAGGTCGCCACCGCCGTAGATGTTGGCGAAACGGGTCACCGCGACCGGGAGACCGTAGGCCGGCCGGTAGCTGAGGGCGATCGCGTCGGCGGCCGCCTTGCTGGCCTCATATGGCGAAGCAGGCCGCAACTGCATCCCCTCCCTGTACGGCAACTCCTCGCTCGGCCCGTAGGCCTTGTCGGAGGAGGCGACGACGACGGCCGGAACCTCGGCGCGGCGGCAGGCCTCGAGCAGGTTCCAGGTGCCCAGCACGTTCGCTTCGAAGGTCCCCACCGGGTCCGCCATCGCCGGCCCGACCAGGGTCTGGGCGGCGAGGTGGAAGACGACGTCGAACTCCGCTCCTTCGATCGTCGCGGCGACGGCCCGGGTGTCGCGCAGGTCGGCCTCGGCGAGCTCGACGTCGGAGGCGACCCCCTGCAGGACCAGGCCGGAGAGCGGCGGCGACGCCAGGTCGAGTGCGGTCACCGAGTCGCCGCGCTCGAGCAGCGCCCGGGCCAAGTGGGAGGCGACGAACCCGTGGCCGCCCGTGACCAGCGCCCGCTTCACCTCGCTTCCGCCCCGGCGGTGTCCCAGATCCGCCAGGGCGCCTCACCGCTCGCCCAGAGGTCGTTGAGGACGACCGCGTCCTTGTAGGTGTCCATGCAGTCCCAGAACCCCTCGTGACGGAAAGCGTGCAGCTCGCCGTCGGTCGCGAGCCGCTGCAGCGGCTCCCGCTCCAGCACGCTGTCCTCACCGAGGTAGGCGAGCGCCCCCGGCTCGAGGCAGAGAAACCCACCGTTGATCCAGTGCTCGCTGCGGGGCTTCTCGGCGAATCCGGCGACCCGGTCGCCCTCCAGCTCCGCCACGCCCCACTGCAGGTGCGGCCGCACCGCGGTCAGCGTCGCCAGCCCGCCGTGCGCGTTGTGGAAATCGAGCAGCGTCGAGAGGTCGACATCGGCGACGCCGTCGGCGTAGGTAACGCAGAACCGTTTGCCACCCAGGCGCTCGCCGAGCCGGGCGACGCGGCCGCCGGTCGGGGTGTCGAGGCCGGTCTCCACGCACTCGACCTCTACCCCCTCCGGCCAGCACTCCGCCGCCGCAAACTCCGCCACCGCCTCGCCCATGTACCCGGTGGCGAGCAGAAAGCGCTCGAACCCCTGCGCGGCGTAAATCCGGATCACGTGCCACAGAATCGGCCGCCCCCCAATCTCAACCAGCGCCTTCGGCACCGACTCGGTCCGCTCGCGCAGACGGGTGCCCCGCCCCCCACAGAGAATGACGACGGCCGGACGGGTAGGAACCATCCCGGCAGGGGTGAAACGTCTTGTACTTTTTCGCGGGCGCTCGCCCGCAGCGCCAGCCATATAACGATCCTCGAAAAAGTTAAGTGGAACCCCTGCCGGGATGGTTCCTACCCGCCCGCAACCGCCGGCAGAATCGTCACCTCTGCGCCGTCGTCGATACCGGTGTCGAGGCCCTGCTGGAAGCGGATGTCCTCGCCGGAGACGTAGACGTTGACGAAGCGGCGCAGGTCGCCGTCCTGGGTGATCCGCTCGCGCAGGTCGCCGTGGGCGTCGAAGACCGCGTCGAGCACCTCGCCGACGGTCGCCCCCTCGACCTCGATCTCGGCCTGCCCCCCGGTCGCGGCGCGCAGCTGGGTCGGAATCTTCACGGTGACGCTCATCGGACGGCTGCCTCCCGGCGGAACTCGGCCTCGAAGCTGTCGAGGTCGGGGTCGATCTCGTGCATCTGGAACGTATCGCGGGTCGCGTCGAGCGTCTTCAGTCCCTCTCCCGTGATGTAGACGACGACGCGTTCGCCCTTCCCCAGCTCGCCGCGCTCGGCCAGCTTCCTGAGCACGCCGACCGTGACCCCGCCGGCGGTCTCGGTGAAGATCCCGGTCGTCTCGGCCAACAGCTTGATTCCCTCGCGGATCTCGGCATCGGTCACCGAGTCGATCCCACCGCCGGTGCGGCGCGCGTGCTCGACCGCGTACGGGCCGTCGGCCGGGTCGCCAATCGCCAGGCTCTTGGCGATCGTCTCCGGCTTCTGCGGTTTGCAGACGTCCCAGCCTTCGGCGAAGGCGGTCGCGACCGGGCTGCAGCCCTCGGCCTGGGCGCCGTTGAAGACCGGCTGGCCGCCCTCGACCAGGCCGAGGTCGAGCCACTCCTGGAAGCCGCGGCCGAGCTTGGTGAAGAGCGAGCCGGAAGCGATCGGGCTGACCACCCGGTCGGGCAGCTCCCAGCCGAGCTGCTCGACGGTCTCGTAGGCGAGCGTCTTCGAGCCCTCGGCGTAGTAGGGCCGCAGGTTGACGTTGACGAAGGCCCAGGGCCGGCTCTCGGCGAGCTGGGTGCAGAGCCGGTTGACGTCGTCGTAGTTGCCGCGCACGCCGACCAGCTTGGTCCCGTAGACGCCGGTCGCGAGCAGCTTCTGCTCCTCGAGGTTGGCGGGGACGAACACGTAGGAGTCGAGGCCGGCCGCCGCGGCGTGGGCGGCGACGGCGTTGGCGAGGTTGCCGGTCGAGGCGCAGGCGACGGTCTCGAAGCCGAGCTCGTGGGCCTTGGCGACGGCGACGGCGACGACCCGGTCCTTGAAGGAGTGGGTCGGGTTGGCGGCGTCGTTCTTGATCCAGATCTCGGCCTCGGTCCCGAGCCGCTCGGCGAGGCGATCGGCGCGCAGCAAGGGCGTCAGGCCGGGCTCCAGCGGATCGCCGGGGCGGCCCTTGAACGGCAGGAAGTCGGCGTAGCGCCAGATCCCCTGCGAGCCGGCCTGGATCTGCCGCTTCACCTCCGCCGGGTCGAGCGAGCTGTAGTCGTAGGCGACCTCCAGCGGGCCGAAGCAGTTTTCGCAGACGTAGCTGGCGTCCAGCTCGTAGACGCTGCCGCACTCCTTGCACTTCAGGCTCTCGATTGACATCCGATCCTCTTTTCGCTTCTGATGAAAAAACCTCCGCCTGTGGGGCAGAGGTCCGATCGGACATCCCCCACATCTTCCAGGCGCTCGATCTTCAAAATCTGCGACCTGCTGGAGTTGGCACCTGTCTCGAACCGGTAGGTCCGAGGTGGTTGCCGGGGCTTCGCTGGGCCAGTCCCTCCACCCCTCTAGATGTGGCGCTTATGTTGGGAGAAGCCTACCAGTCACGGTCCGATCCTTCGCAGGCACGGCTTGCGTCTAACCTAGTCACCGAGATGAACCCGCTGCGCGACGAGAAAACGAGCCCCGGCGATGCCGAACCTTCCGAAGCCGAGGCTGCGGCGGCCCGGCCGCCGCGGCGCGCTCGTCGAGTCGCCGGCGGCGCCTGAGCCCCAGGCTCCCAACGTCGAGCAGATCGACGCGGCCGGCCTGCGCTGGGTCAACATCGAGCACCCCGGCGCCCTTGAGCGGGGCTGGCTGGAAGAGCACTTCGACTTCCACGCGCTCGACCTCGAGGACGTGCTCTCGCGCAACCAGCGGCCGAAGATCGACGTCTACGACGACTACCTCTTCATCGTCCTGCACTTCCCGGTCTTCGACCGGGCCGCCGGCCGGCTCGGGACCGGCGAGCTCGACCTCTTCGTCGGGCCCGGCTACGTGGTCACGATCCCGAACCAGCCGCTGCAGCCGGTCGAGTACCTGTTCGAGCGCTGCCGGGCCAAGGAGGAGCTGCGCGAGCAGCTCTTCTCACGCGGCTCGGGGTACCTGCTCTACCGCCTCGTCGACGACAGCTTCGACTACTGCTTCCCGATGCTGCGCAAGATCGGCAACAAGCTCGACGCGCTCGAGGACGAGATCTTCGACGGCCGCTCCGATGAGGTCGTGCGCGACATCTCCAACGTCAAGCAGGAGATCATCAACTTCCGCAAGGTGATCCGGCCGCAGCGGCCCGTCCTGCGGGATCTCGAGAAGGTCAAACAGCGCTACCTGGCGACCGACCTCGACCTCGAGATCTACTTCGACGACATCGTCGACGCGCACGAGCGAATCTGGGACATGCTCGAGAACTACAAGGAGGTCGCCGAGGCGCTGGCGGAGACCAATGAGTCGGTTATCTCGCACCGGGTCAACGACATCCTGCGGGTGCTGACCTCGATCAGCGTGATCGTCCTGCCGCTGACCCTGATCGCGAGCATCTGGGGGATGAACTCGCACGTGCCCGGCGAGGGCGGTACGGCGGCCTTCTGGATCGTGCTCGGCAGCATGCTGGCGCTGCTGGTCGGCATGGTCGCCTGGTTCCGCCGCCGCGGCTGGCTCTGATCGCTGCGCCTTAGTCCCACATAGCGGGACTAAGGACCACCGATCGGGGCGAATAGGATGAAGCGCCCGTGGCAAATTTCCGCATCTGGGCGCCCTGGCGCCTCGCCTACGTGAAGGACGCGTCGAAGGACAACGAGGAGGAGTGCATCTTCTGCGCCAAGCCGGCGGCGGAAGACGATGAGGCGAGCCTGATCGTCCACCGCGGCGAGCGCTGCTTCGTGATGCTGAACCTCTTCCCGTACACCAACGGACACCTGATGGTGGCGCCGTACGAGCACGTCGGCGCCCTGCAGGAGATCCCGGCCGAGACGCTCGCCGAGCTGATGGCCCTGACGCAGGCCGGGATGAGCCGGCTGGAGGAGGTCTACAGCCCGCACGGCTACAACGTCGGCTTCAACCAAGGGGGGGTCGCCGGGGCCGGGGTCGAGCACCACCTGCACATGCACGTCGTGCCGCGCTGGGCCGGCGACAACAACTTCATGCCGGTGATCGCCGACACGAAAGTGATGCCGCAGTCGATCGCGGAGAGCTACGAGGCGCTGAAGGGGGCGTTTTGACCGAGGGGGCACCGCTGGCGCCGGCCGGCATCTTCAAGGCCTACGACATCCGGGGGCTGTACGGCACCGAGATGGACGAGACGACCGCGCACGCGATCGGTCGCGCCTTCGCGCGCGTCCTCGCGACGATGCGCGGCAAGCAGCCGGGCGAGCTGCGGGTCGGGCTCGGCCGCGACATGCGCCTCAGCGCGCCGGCGATGGCGGCGGAGCTGCGCGACGGCCTGATCTTCGAGGGAGCGACCGTGCTCGACGCCGGCATGGTCGCGACCGAGATGCTCTACCACCTGGTCGGCTCGCGCGAGCTCGACGGCGGGGCGATGGTCACCGCCTCGCACAACCCGAAGGCCTACACCGGCGTGAAGCTGGTCCGCGAGGGAGCGCTGCCGTTCTCCGGCGACGCCGGGATCGGCGAGGTCAAGACGGAGATCGACGCCGGGCTCGGCCACGCCCCCGGTGGCGGCTCCTTCGAGGAGGTCGACATCTGGGAGGAGTTCCGCGCCCACGCGCTCTCCTTCATCGACCCGGCGAACGTGAGGCGGATGAAGGTCGTCGTCGACGGCGGCAACGGGATGGCGGGCCCGATGGTCGGGCCGATCCTCGCCGGGCTCGGGCTCGATCTGGAGGAGATGTACTTCGAGCCGAACGGCGAGTTCCCCGACCACGAGCCCAACCCGCTGCTCGAGGAGAACCGGCGGCTGATCATGGAGCGGGTCCACGCCAGCGGCGCGGACCTCGGCATCGCCTGGGACGGCGACGCCGACCGCTGCTTCTTCATCGACGCCGGCGGCGCGTTCTGCGACGGCGATTTCATCTGCGCGCTGCTCGCCCGCTCGGTGCTGCGCAAGAACCCCGGTGCGACGGTCCTCTACGACCCACGCTCCAGCCGCGCCGTCCCGGACCTGGTCGCCGCCGAGGGCGGTGGGTCGGACCTCTCGAGGGTCGGCCACGCTTTCTTCAAGGCGAGGATGCGCGAGACCGGCGCGGCGTTCGGCGGCGAGGTCTCCGGTCACTACTACTTCCGCGACTTCTGGAATGCCGACTCGGGCACGATCCCGGCCCTGCTGATGCTGGAGCTGCTCTCGCTCGACGGGAGGGGCCTCGGCGAGCTGATGGAGGAGTTCCGCTCCAGGTACTTCATCTCGGGCGAGATCAACTCCGAGGTCGACGACCCGGAGGCGAAGCTCGGGGAGATCGAAGCGCGCTTCTCCGACGGCGAGATCACGCACCTCGACGGCGTCTCGGTCGACTACCCCAAGTGGCATTTCAACGTGCGCCCCTCCAACACCGAGCCGCTGTTGCGGCTCAACCTCGAGTCGCTGATCTCGCGCGAGGACATGGAGCGGCGGCGCGACGAGGTCCTCGCCCTGATCCGGTCGTGAGCGCGCGTACGCCGGAGGCGGCGCTGGAGCAGGCGGCGCTCGCCGGCATCCACCGCCTGCAGATCCCGACGCCCTTCGCGGTCGGGCGCGTCAACTGCTACCTGATCGAGGACGAGCCGCTCACCCTCATCGACACCGGGCCGAACTCCGGCAAGGCGCTCGACGAGCTCGGCGCCCAGCTCGGGGCCCGCGGCCACACGATCGAGGACCTCGAGCTGATCATCGTCACCCACCAGCACATCGACCACCTGGGGCTGGTCGAGATCGTCGCCGGGCACTCCGGCGCCGAGGTCGCGGCGCTCGGCCTCGCCGCCGGGCGGCTCGCCAACTTCGACGAGGACGCCGAGGCCGACGACCGCTTCGCGGTCGAGCTGATGCTGCGCAACGGCATCCCCGAGGAAGTGACCGCGGCTCTGCGCGGCGTCTCGCGCAGCTTCCGCGGCTGGGGCTCGCACGTGGCGGTGACCCGGCCGCTGGCCGACGGCGAGCGGATCGGGCTCCGCGACCGCACCCTGACCACGCTGCACCGGCCCGGCCACAGCCCCTCCGACACCGTCTTCTGGGACGAGGAGCGGAAGATCCTGATCGCCGCCGACCACCTCCTCCCCCATATCTCCTCCAACCCGCTGATCACGCGGCCGCTCGACGGGTCGCCGCAGCGGACCCAGGCGCTGGTCACCTACATCGAGTCGATGCGGGCGACCCGTGAGATGCCGGCCGCGATCGTCCTCCCGGGACACGGCGACCCGATCGTCGACCACGTGGCGCTGATCGACGATCGCCTCGCCAAACACGAGCGCCGCAAGGAGAAGATCTTCAAGCTGATCGCCGAGCAGCCCCGCACGGGCTACGAGATGGCGCAGGCGATCTGGGGCAACGTCGCCGTCACCCAGGCCTTCCTCACCCTCTCCGAGGTGATCGGCCACGCCGACCTGCTGGTCAACGAGGGCCGGGTGCGCGAAGCCGACGACGGCACCGTCGTCCGCTACGAAGCGACTACCTGACCTGGGGGAGGCGGAACTCGGCCGAGCGGAAGCCCGGGCACTGGTTGGGGCCGTAGGGCGACAGCGGCTGCCGTTCCGCAAAGACGACGTAGTACCGGCCGGGCGCGATCGTCTCCTTCTCCACCTTCCAGAGCAGTCGGCCGCTGCTCGGCTGTGCCAGCGTCCCGATTTTGGCGCGGATCGTGCGGTCGGCGCCGGCACGCACCCTGAACAGGGTGAGCAGGCGGGGGCCGTCCGGAAAATGAGGGTTGCCCTCGAGGCAGGCGAATCCCGCGCCGCCGTCCTCGGGCGGCATCGAGGCCGTTCCGTAGAAGAAGCCGCGTTTGACGTTGTAGCCAACCGTCGCGTAGCCGGCGTAGGGAGCCGGCAGGCCCTCGCAAGCGACGCCGTCGCGGTCCGGGTCGAGCCTGGGGAGCGGGTCGCCCGGGCTGCCACCGAGCTCGGCGAAGCTCTCTTGGGCGTCGGCCTGGCTGCGAAACGAGCCGCAGCCCGGGGTTGCCGCGGTGCCGGCTCCCTCCGAGATCCCCATTGCCAACAGCGCGCCGCCGGTCGCAAGCAATGAGAGGCACCTTCTGAACGGAAGTTCGAGTGACACGAGCGGCGGATCCTACAGAGCGGGTTCCTGCCAGAATCGCGCCCGCTTTGGAACCCCCGGGCTCGATCTTCCTCCGCTTCCTCAAGTTCGGAGCCCTCGCCTGGGGCGGGCCGGCCGCGCAGATCGCGATGATCAAGCACGAGTGCGTCGACGAGGAGCGCTGGGTCTCGGAGGAGAGCTTCAAGAAGACGCTCGCCGTCTACCAGGTCCTCCCCGGCCCCGAGGCGCACGAGCTCTGCGTCTACTTCGGACGGGTACGCGGCGGCAGGCTCGGCGGCTTCCTCGCCGGGCTCGGCTTCATGCTGCCGGGCTTCCTCCTGATGCTCGGGCTCTCGGCACTCTACGTCGAGGCGAACCTCGCGGGGCACCTGGACGAGCTCTTCTACGGGTTGAGCGCGGCGGTCGGCGCGATCGTCCTGCGGGCCGTGGTGAGGCTCAGCGGAACCTTCATCACCGACGCCTGGCTGGCCGCGACCGCGATCGCCGCCTTCGCGCTCACGCTGTTCCTCTCCGCCCCCTTCGTGCTCGTCCTGCTCGGAGCCGGCCTCGCCTACGAGCTGCGCACCAACGCCGCGAGCTGGATCGGACGCGCCAACTCGGTCTCGCCGGCGCTCGTCGCGGTGGCACTCGCGACCGGCGCGGTAACCCTCTCGGTCACCGCCGAGCTCTTCCTCGAGGGCCTGAAGGCGGGCCTGCTCACCTTCGGCGGGGCCTTCACCGTGATCCCCTTCCTCCAGCAGGCCGCCGTCGCCGACCACCACTGGCTGACCGAGAGCCAGTTCGTCGACGGTCTGGCGATCGGCGGCATCCTGCCGGCGCCGCTGATCATCTTCTCCACTTTCGTCGGCTATCTCGCCGGCGGTCTCGGCGGGGCGCTGGCGATGACGCTGGGGATTTTCCTCCCCGCCTTCCTCTTTCCGATCTTCTTCCACCGCACCCTCGTCGCGGTCGCCGAGAACCCCCGCATCCACCCCTTCCTGCTCGGCGTCGCGGCCGGCGTGATCGGCCTGATCGCCGCCGTCACCGTCGACATCGTCGACGCCGGCGTCGTCGACGGCTACACCGCCGCCCTTGCGGTCGGTGCCTTCCTCGCACTGAGCCGCTGGCACGGCAAGCTCACCGTCCTCTACGTGGTGCTCGGCTGCGGCCTGATCGGCGCCGCCTTGCAGCTCACGGTCCTGTAGCGCCCCGCCCGGAGGAGCGGCGGACCGAGCGCTGGCAATACGCTGCCACCCGCGTGCGCCCGAGAAAAAAACCGAGAAAGCCCGCGAAGAAGCGGATGCTGATCATCGTCAACCCCTACGCGACGACGGTCTCCGACCGGCTGCGGAACCTCGTCGTCTACGCCTTGCAGGGGCGTTACGAGGTCGAGGCGGTCTCGACCGAGGCGCAGAACCACGCGACCGAGATCGGACGGGAGGTGCGCGACCACGGATACGACATCGTCGTCGCCTTCGGCGGCGACGGCACGCTGAACGAGGTCGCCAACGGGCTCGCCGGGACCGACGTCCCCGTTTCGATGCTGCCGGGGGGCTCGACCAACGTCGTCTGCCGCACGCTCGGCATTCCCAACGACGTGGTCGACGCGACCGAGCACCTGCTCGCCCTAGTCGACGACTGGTCCCCCCGCAAGGTCGATCTCGGCATGGTCGACGACCGCCGTTTCGTCTTCGCCTGCGGGGTCGGAATCGACGCCACCGTGGTCGAGCGGGTCGACGCCCACCCGCGGCTGAAGGCCGCCGCCGGGCCCTATTACTACAGCTGGGCGGCGCTCTCGACCTTCTACCGCAAGTACCTCTACAACGCCGTTCGTGTCCGCTTCGAGACCGGTGGCGAAGCAGCCGAGGGCGTCACCGCGATCGTCCAGAACTCCGACCCCTTCACCTACTTCGCCAGCCGGCCGATCCGGGTCTGCGAGGGGATCGGCTTCGACGACGGCACGCTCTCGGTCGGGGTCCTGAAGCGGGCCCGCCAGCGTGACATGCCGACCCTGATCCCCCGTCTGTTCAGCGAGACCAAACCGGCTGCCCGGCACCGCCAGGTCGTGCACTTCGAAGATGTCGTCGCGGGCACGGTCAAATCGCTGTCGGAGACCAAGGACGGTGAGGTCCGCCCCTTCCCGCTGCAGGTCGACGGCGACTACATCGGCGACCGCACCGAGGTGACGCTGCGCGCCGACCCCGGCGCCCTGACGATCGTCGCCTGAGCTCAGTCGAGCAGGCCGGCTTCGCGGGCCGAGACCACGGTCTGCAGCAGCGTCTCGGCGGCGTCGAAGCGCGGTTCCCAACCGAGCTCGCGGCGGGCCTTCCGGGTGTCCATCAGGACCGGGGTGCGGACGGCGGTCACCCAATCGAAGTGCGGCGTCAGGAAGCTGAGCCGCCTGGCGAGGCCGGCGCCCAAGCCGACCGCCGGTCCCGGGACCGGCACCGAGCGCCAGCCGAGCGCCCCGGCGATGTCGCCGACCGAGATCTCCCCCTCGCCGGCGAGGTTGTAGGCGCCCGGCTCCCCCTCGCCGGCGATCGCGGCCGCGAGGGCGCGGGCGACGTCATCGTGGTGGACGAGCTGGATCGGGACACCCGGATCGGGCAGCACCGGCTTCGCCAGCGGCAGACGGCCGAGGGCGCGCCGCGCCGCCGGCAGCGGATCGCCGAGACGCACGCCCTCGACGGTCTTCGCGATCAGCATCGTCGCCCGCGGACCGGCGACGACGCAGGGGCGGAAGACGTAGGCATCGACGCCACTGGCCAGGAGGACGTCGTCGAGCGTGGACTCGAGCTCGGCCTTCTGGGCCGAGTAGTAGAAGCTCTCGCTGCCCCGGGCCGGCACCTCCTCGGTCAGCGGTTGGGGGTTCTCCGGGTGGAAGCCGTAGGCGGCCACCGACGACGCGTGCACCAACCGCTCCACCCCGGCCGCGGCAGCGACCTCGAAGACGTTGCGGCTGCCCTCGAGGTTGACGCGATGGGTCTCCTCCCGCCCCCCGAAGATCGCGAAGGCAAGGTGGACGACGACATCGACGCCGTCGAACAGCGCCGCCAAAGACCCCCGATCAAGAATGTCCCCCCGCCGGTAGACGACCTTCCTCCACCCCTGACCAGCCGGGTCGAAAGGCCTTCTCGCCATCCCGTGCACCGCGCCAACCCTCGGATCCCGCTCGAGCTCGGCCAACAAAGGCAGTCCGATCTCCCCCGTCGGACCCGTAACAGCGACGGTCAACGACACCGGAACCTCGCTACGCCGTCGGCGTGATCCGATATGCGTCGAACACGCTCTCGACGTTGCGCAGCCGCGAGATGCACGCCTTGAGCTGCTCGGTGTCCCCCACCTCGACCACGAACTTGTTCTTGACCATCGGGTGGTTCGTCGTGCAGGAAGCGCCGATGATGTTGATCCCGGCCTCCGAGAAGGTGCGCGAGAGGTCCTCGAGCAGGCGGGTCCGGTCGTAGGCATCGATCTGCAGCTCGACCCGGTAGGAGGACTCGTTTTCGCCCTCCCAGCTGACCTGGACGAACCGCTCGGGCGCCTTTTTCAGAGCCTTGACGTTCTTGCAGTCGGCGCGGTGGATGGTGATGCCGCGGCCGAGCGAGACGTAGCCGGCGATCTCGTCGCCGGGCACCGGCCGGCAGCACTTGGCGAGACGCACGGCGACGTTCTCCACGCCCTTGACGCGGATCCCGTAGTTGGCGGCGTCCTTGGTCCGCCGGGCGCGGTCCTCGCGGCCCTCGTCCAGCCCGGCCGGGCGCTCGTCGACCGCGTCGCCCGCCTTGAGTCGCTGCATCAGCTTGTTGGCGGTGGTCTTGGTCGAGATCTTGCCCTGGCCGAGGGCGATGTAGAAGTCGGTCCCTTTGCGGTAGCCCATTTCGCGGATCACGTCCGCGAGCAGCGCCGAGCCGGCGATCTTCTGCATCGGGATGCCGCGCGTGCGCAGCGCTTCTTCGAGCGTCTCGCGGCCCTTCCGCTCGGCGTCCTCGCGCCGTTCCTCTTTGAAGAAGGCACGGATCTTGTTGCGGGCGCGGCTGGTCCGCACCAGCTTCAGCCAGTCGCGCGAGGGCCCGCGGTTCTGCTTCGCGGTCAGGACCTCGACGATGTCGCCCGACTTCAGCTGGTAGTGCAACGGCACGATGTTGCCGTTGACCTTTGCCCCGACCGTGCGGTGGCCGACGTCGGTGTGGACGGCGTAGGCGAAGTCGAGCGGGGTCGAGCCGGCCGAGAGGCTCTTCACTTCGCCCTTCGGGGTGAAGACGAAGACCTCGTCCTCGAAGAGGTCGACCTTGAGCGATTCGAGGAACTCGGTCGGGTCCTGTTCGCCCTCCGTCTCGACCAGCTGCCGCAGCCAGGTCATCTTCTCCTTCCGCGGGTCGCCGCCGCCGCCCTCTTTGTAGGTGACGTGGGCGGCGATGCCGTACTCGGCGAGTTTGTGCATCTCCTCGGTGCGGATCTGGATCTCCAGCGGCTTGCCCTCCGGCCCGATCACCGTCGTGTGGAGCGCCTGGTACATGTTGGCCTTCGGCATCGCGACGAAGTCCTTGAAGCGTCCGGGCAGGGGCTTCCAGAGCGAGTGGATGACGCCGATCGCGCCGTAGCAGTCTTTGACCGAGGCGACGATCACCCGCATCGCGGTCAGGTCGAAGATCTCGTTGAACTCGCGCCCCTTCTTCGCCATCTTGGTGTAGATCGAGTAGAAGTGCTTGGCGCGGCCGGAGATCTGCGCCTCGATCCCGACCTGCTCGAGCTCCTCGGCGAGAAACTCGCCGGCGTCGGCCACGAAGTGCTCACGCTCGTCGCGCTGTTGGGCCACGAGTTGTTTGATTTCCGCGTACTTGCGCGGGTGCAGGGTCTGGAAAGCGAGGTCCTCGAGCTCCCATTTGATCGCGTGGATCCCGAGCCGGTGCGCGAGCGGTGCGTAGATCTCCAGCGTCTCGTGCGACTTCGCCGTCTGTTTCTGCTTCGGCAGCGCGCCGAGCGTCCGCATGTTGTGGAGACGGTCGGCCAGCTTGATCAGGATGACCCTGACGTCGGTGGCCATCGCGACCATCATCTTGCGGTAGTTCTCCGCCTGTCGCTCGTCGCGGCTCTCGAAGGTCATCCCGGTCAGCTTGGTGACGCCGTCGACCAGCTGCGCGATCTCCTCGCCGAACTCGTCTTGGATCTCGTCGAGGCTGGCGCTCGTGTCCTCGACCGTGTCGTGCAGCAGCGCGGCGCAGAGGGTCGCCGTGTCGAGCCGCATCCCGGCGCAGACCTGGGCGACGCCGACCGGGTGGGTGATGAACTCGTCGCCGGAGTACCGCCTCTGGTCGGCGTGGCGGTCGCAGGCGAAATCGAAGGCGCGCTCGACCGCCGCACGGTCAGCCGTCGCCGTGGCCAGCGCGGTGCCGCCCGAGCCGTTTCCGCCGGCGCCCGCCGAGGAGTCGAACTCCTCGATCACGGCGAAGAGGTCGGCGAGAAGCTCGCGACGCTCTAGGGCTTCTGGAGTCTTGCGAGATATAGCGCTGCCTCCGAGTGGTCTCGTCGGTAAGCCTGGAACGCCGCTGAGCGCTCCAGGTCGGTCCCCTCTGAGGATACGACCCCGACCGAGCCGGCGCCGCCGGCCGGCTCGCCTGCAACCAGGCCCAGCTCGGCGAGCACGCGGAAACAGCGTGCGGCGGCCTCGGGGGAATGCGGGTGCGAGCCGCCACCGCCCAGCGCCGTTCTCAGGGCCGCGCCGGTCGGCTCGCCCGCCTCTCGGAGAGTACGAAACACCCCTGCGACGGCCTCGCGCGAAGCGCTTTGCTCATCGTGGACCGAGAGCGCGAACCCGCGCTCGCCGTCGGCCCAGACCGGGTGAAGAAAGCCGGGATTCCCGCCGTGATCCTCCTCTCCGTCCCCAAGCGATCGGGTGGCGAGCCGTTCGGCGGCCGCGGAGTGCGGCGGGTCGACCAGGACGACGTGCTCGAAACGCGCGGAGATGCCGGCGGCGGCCCCAGCGGTGCCGCCGCCCCCGATACCGCGCTCCAGGGTCGCGTAGTCGACGAGGGCAAATCCCCCCGTTCCTTTCGAACCGGCTTCCTCCAGAGCGGTGCCGCCGCAGCGCGAGCAGGCGATTCGGCCGGCACCGCCGTTGAAGCGGGCGAGCCCGGTGGCGCCCCCCGCCAGTTCCGCGCGACGGCCGGCATCGGCGCAGACGGCGAGCACCCCCGCCCCGCTGGACACCAGCTCCGCGATCCTCGCCACCGCCGAGCCGGAGCCGCATACGAGCGCCCGGTCGGCACCGCCGGGGCGCTTTCCTCTCGCCATGCGAGAGGAAAGCGCCCCGGCCACGTCGAGGTCGCGCTCGAGCTCCGCGTTGAAGCGCTGCCACCACTCCGCTTCCGCGCAACGGCAGGTGTGGAGCGCGGACTCCCCGTCGGCGGCGTCGGCCTCATCGCCCAGCTCGTCCTTGAGCGGGTACAGCTCGCGCAGCACCACGCGCGGCTCGACCGAACCGTTCCAGTGGTTGACCTCGAGCCGCACCGTCGCATCGACCGGGTCCTCGTCGCCGACCCCGAGGCTGGAGCGACCGAAGGCGACGCCTAGCGCCCGGTGACCGCCGCTGCGGAGCGAGAACCGGGTGTGTTTGCCCTCCCCCATCGTCCGCACGTCGCCGACCCGGGCCGAGGGGACCATCAGCCGCACGCCGGGATTGCCCATCCCGAAGGGGGCGAGCCGTCCCAGCTCCTCGGCGAGATCGAGTCCGAGTCCGAGCCCGCCGACCATCGCGTCGACCCGCTCGGTGCGGCGGAGGTCGTCCGGGGCGAGGACGCTCGCGGCGTGGGCGGCGAACGCCTCGCGGAAAGCTCCCAAGCTCTCCTCCCGCAGGGAGAGCCCGGCCGCGGCCCGGTGCCCGCCGAAGCTCTCCAGGTGCGCCGAACAGGCCTCGAGCGCCGCGTGAAGGTCGAACCCCGGAATGCTGCGGCCACTACCCCGCCCCCCACCCTGACCGTCAAGCGAGATCACGACAACCGGCCGGTGGTGCCGCTCGACCAAGCGCGAAGCGACGATCCCGACCACGCCCGGATGCCAGTCCTCACCGGCCACCACCAGTCCAAGCGCCTCACGCAGGTGCTCGGGCAGCTCGCGCAGCGCCGCCTCCGCGGCCGCGTCCACCTCCCGCTCGGTGGCCCGCCGCTCCGAGTTCGCCCGGCCGAGCTCGATCGCGATCTCCTCGGCCCGGCCCGCGTCTTCGGTCAGCATAAGCTCGACCCCGGCGTCGGCTCGGTACAGGCGGCCGGCCGCGTTGATCCGGGGCGCCAGCCGGAACGCCAGATCCCCCTCGTCCAGCCGCGTCGGCTCGCATTTCGCCGCCGCCATCAACGCCCGCAGCCCGACCCGCCGCGCCCTGCGCATCTCCGCCAGCCCGCTCTTCACGATCGCCCGGTTCTCCCCGACCAGCGGCACCACGTCGGCGACCGTGGCGAGTGCCACCAGATCGGCGTCGATGGAGGCGCCGGGGGTGGGGTCCCCAGGAGCTCCGCGCGAAGTCGCGCCTGGGGACCCCACCCCCGGCGCCTCCCGCAAGGCCAAGCTCAGTTTCCACGCCACCGCCGTCCCGCAAAGCGACGCGAACGGGTAGTTGCTGATTTCGGGGTGGAGAATCGAACAGTCCGGCAACTGCTCCCCAGCCTGATGGTGGTCCGTGACCACGACCTCCATCCCGAGCTTCCGGGCCAGCCGCACCTCCTCGACCGCGGTCACACCGCAATCGACCGTGATCAGCAGCGACGTGCCACGCGCCGCCAGCTTCTCGATGTTGGCGGCGCTCAACCCGTAGCCGTCGCCGATCCGATCCGGGATCAGCCAGTCGCAGTCGGCGCCGAGCCCGCGCAGGGTCGAAACCATCAGCGCGGTCGCACAGACGCCGTCGACGTCGAAGTCGCCGTGGACGGTGATCCGCCGGCCGGCGGAGATCGCGCCGCGCACCTGGGTGACGATCGCCTCCATCGAGTCGAAGGCGAACGGCGGGTGCGACTCGTCTGCCTCCAGGAACGCCCTGGCCTCCTCCGGCGTGCGGTATCCCCGCCGGACCAACGTCACGGCCACCGGCTCGCTCAGATCAAGCGCATCAGCCACCGCCCGCGCCTCGGCGTAGTCGTAGGGCTCGGCGGCAAACGCCTTCAGGGTCTCCGGCACACAGCCAAGCTAGGCGGGCGACCGGACCGATTTTCGGCCTGCGAGAGGCCGAAAATGCAGGGTGAGACGCTACTTGAGCCCTTCTTCGCGACGCATCCCGATCGCGTAGACGATCGCCAGCCCGATCGCCGTGCCGGGGATCGCGATCATCGCGGTGCCGATGTCGGTGTCGTCGAGGCTTTTGCCGCTGATCTGCTGCACGATCAGGCCGAAGAGCACGGAGCCGAGCACGGCGCCGACGAATGCCCCGACGATGCCCTGCCAGAAGCGATCCGGCAGGAAGACGGTGAAGTGCCAGAGCGCGATGCCCATCGTGAACCAGACAACGAGCGCCATCAGTGGCTCCTCTCCATCAGCGATTTCTCCCGTGCTTGCGACGCTGCTGCCGCCGCGCCCGCCGCTCCGCGTTGCGCTGACGACGCTCCGTCGAGGCGCTGTCGGTCGCGCCGTCGCCGGCCGCCGGATCGGCACCGTTGCCGTCGCTGGGCCGCTCCACCGTGGCAACAGCCCCGGCCTGCGGCTGAGCCTCCTCCGCCTGCTCGGCGGGAGCCGCGACCTCGGCTTCGGTCTCCTCGTCGGTGCCGAGCTTGGCCATCGTGACGTCGTCGGCAAAGGCGGGCACGGTGCCCTCCACTTCGGCGATCCGCTCGCGGCGGCGTATGAAGCCGGGCTCGCGTTCCTTCCAGGCGGTCAACACCGGCGAGGCGATGAAGATCGACGAGTAGGTCCCGGAGGCGATCCCGACCAGCATCGCGAAGGCGAAGTCCTGCAGGGTGGCGCCACCGAAGATCATCAGGGAGAGGACTCCGAGCAGGGTGGTGAAGCTGGTCGCCAGCGACCGGGTCAGCACCTCGCTCATCGAGCGGTTGACGATCTGCGAGAACGCGGCCCGCGGCATCCGCGGCACGTTCTCCCGGATCCGGTCGAAGACGATGATCGTGTCGTAGATCGAGTAGCCCAAGATCGTCAGGAAGGCGGCGACGGTTCCGCTGTTCACCTCTTTCCCCGCCAGCGAGTAGACCCCGACCGTGATCAGGATGTCGTGGAAGATCGCGATCAGGACCGGCACCGCGAACTTCGGGTCGAAGCGCAGCGCCACGTACCCGCAGATCACCAACAGGGAGAAGATCAGCGCTTTCAGCGCGCTGTCGGCGACCTGCTGGCCGAAGGTCGGCCCGATGCTGGTGCTGTCGAAGCCGTCTTCGGCGACCCCGTACTCCGCGGCGAGCGCCTGCTCGGCCTCTTTGACCGTTTCCGGCTGCAGCTCCGGAGCCTGAATTTGGAAGACGTTGTCGCCGAGCACCGGGTCGGAGACCTGCTGGATCTCCTCGCCGCTGATTCCCGCACCGTCGAGCGTGTCGCGCACCCCTTCCTCGTCCGTCGGTTTTTCGAGCGCGACTTTGATCCGCGTCCCCGACTCGAAGTCGATGCCGAAGTTGAGCTGGTTGATCGCCAACGAAAGCGCGCCGATGGTCAGGATCAGGCCCGAGACCGAGAAGAACCAGCGGCTCGCCCCGGTGAAGTCGAAGTGCCAGCGCACTCCTTCGCCGGTTGCCCCGAGCGCGGCCGGAGAGCTGAGGATTCGCGTCCTGCTCATCGAGCCGAGCAGCGCCTGCGTGAAGACCACCGCGGTCAGCAGCGAGACGATCGTGCCGACCCCGAGGGTGAAGGCGAATCCTTTGACGCCGGAGGTCGCCAGCACGAAGAGGATGAACGCGGTCAGCAGGGTGATCACGTTGGCGTCGATGATCGTGCTGATGCCGTGCTTGTAGCCAGCGCTGATCGCGCTCGACATCGAGCGTCCGGCCCGCACTTCCTCCTTTATTCGCTCGAAGATGACGATGTTCGAGTCGGCGGCGACGCCGATCGTCAGCACCAGGCCGGCGATGCCCGGCAAGGTGAGGGTGATCGGGATCAGCTTGATCAGGGCGAAGAAGATGACCCCGTAGGCGCCGAGCGCGATCGAGGCGATCAGGCCGAGGAAGCGGTAGTAGGCGATCAGGAAGATCACCGCCAGCATCAGGCCGATCAGGGCCGCTTTGATGCCGGCGTCGAGCGCCTGCGATCCCAGGGTCGCCGAGACCTGGGTCTGGCTGATCAGTTTGAGGTTGATCGGCAGGGCGCCGATCTGCAGGACGGTGGCCAGGTCCTGCGCTTCCTGGACGTTGGTGAAGCCGCCCGAGATCTGGGCCCCGGTCCGGCCGTCGATCCCGTCGGGGTTTTCGGCGAAGTTGATGATCGGGCGGGTCTTGACTTCGTTGTCGAGCACGACGGCGAAGCGCCCGGAAAGGCTGGCCGCCTGTTCGGCGCTGACCGGACCGAACGCCTGCGCCTGGCCGCGCTGGGCGATTCGGCGGGTGACCTCCTGGAACGCGTCGCGCCCGTCGTCGGTGAAGTCGAAGGTGACGGTCGGAGCCTGCGTGTTGGGGTCGTATTCCTGCTTCGGATCGGTGATGTCGGTGCCCGACAACGCCGGATCGTCTTTGAGGGCGTACCAGCCCGGCTGCGCCGTCAGGTCGACTTTCCCGGCTTCGTCGGAGGGGTACTCCGAGACGACGATCGTCCCCGGCGGCACCTCCAGAACGATCCCCTCGCTCGGACGTTTTTCACCCGTCGGACTTATGAAGAGGTCTTTTTCCGCCAGCTCCGGACCGGCGATCAGCTTGCGGTCCTTGTCGCGCCCGAACAGGTAGTAGCGGGGCTGGGAGACCGAGCAGTTGTCGCAGTTCTCCACCGGCGGCTGTTCGGAGGCGAGCAGGACGGCGCCATAGGCGGTCGGGTAGGCGCCGGAATTGATCAACCCTTTGTTCTCGAAGCTCCTGATGTCGCGGCCGGCTTCTTCCCAGCGTTTTTTCGAGGCGTTCAGCGGTCCTTTCGGCGGCAGCTGGCCCGGACGACCGCCGATGATCTTCTCCGGACCGATCAGGTTCGGCTCCCAGTCGTAGAAGTACAGCTGGGCGGTGGTCCCGACCTGGTCGATCGCCCGCTGGGCGTTGTCGACGTCGGGCAGGCTGACCGTGATCTGGTCGGTGCCGAGGCGCGAGACTTCCGGCTCGGAGACGCCGAACTGGTCGATCCGCTCGCGGATGATCTCGATCGAGCGTTCGATGTCCTCGCCGGTGACCTCGGTCACCTTGCCGGTCGGCTGACCCTGGTAGACCAGTTCGACGCCGCCCTTGAGGTCGAGGCCGAGCTTGGTCGACGTGCTGGAGATGACCAGTGCCGAGATGCCGAACAGCCCGAGGACGAAGAGCAGGACGAAGAGGTGCCGTCGGCGTGAGCCCATTTGCCTAGCCCTCCGGCGTGAGCACGAGCAGCAGCCCGCCGTCGTCGTCGTAGGCGGGGAAGACATCGGCGACCGCGCGGGCGGGGAGGTCGCCCTCGGCGTTGACCGCGACCCGCTTACCGAGCGAGCGGACCCCCCACTCCAGCGAAGTCTCGATCGGATCGGTCACCCCATCGCCGTTCGTGTCGGAGCTCGTGTCCCCGTCTCCCTCGTCGATCCAGTCGAGCCCGAGGACCTCGCGCACCGGCCGGCCGATCACGTCCTCGTCGGTGAGGCCGGTCAGCTCGAAGCTGCCTTTACCGGCGTCGATCACGCGTTCCTGCTTGTCGCAGACGAAAAAGGCGGCATTGGGAGCCGGATAATAATCGTCGAGTAATTCGAAGACGAAGCCGAAGCCGCATTTCGAGCAGCCCTTCGGGCGCGAGCTGAACCCTGCAGTCCGCTCGCCGCTCACCTCCCGGTGCCCGCAGTTGGGGCAGATGAAAAACGGCATAGCCGACAGGCTAGCGACGCCGGCTCAGAAGAGGCTCGCGGCGCCTTCCGGCGCAACCAGCCCAAGGTGGTCGTAGGCCCGCCGGGTCAGGACCCGACCCCGTGGAGTCCGCTTCAGCAAGCCCTCCTGAAGAAGGTACGGCTCGAAAACGTCCTCGATCGTGTCCTGCTCCTCCCCGATCGAGATCGCCAGCGTCGAGAGACCGACCGGTCCGCCGCCGAACTTCGTCGCGATGGTCTTCAACAGGGCGCGGTCGCCGCGGTCGAGTCCTCCCGCGTCCACCTCCAGCATCTCCAAGGCGTCGGCGGCGACCTCCGCGCCGATCGTGCCGGCGCCCTTGACCTGCGCGAAGTCGCGGACGCGCTTCAGCAGCCGGTTCGCGACGCGCGGAGTGCCGCGTGAGCGGGAGGCGATCGTCTGCGCTCCGTCGGCGTCGATCTCGACTTCGAGGATGCCGGCCGAACGCAGGACGATCTTCGCCAGGTGCTCGGGGCTGTAGTGCTCGAGGCGGTGCGTGACGCCGAACCGGTCGCGCAGCGGCGTCGTCAACAGGCCGGAGCGGGTCGTCGCCCCGACCAGGGTGAAGGGCGGCAGCGGCAGGGTCACCGTCCGCGCGCCCGCCCCCTGTCCCAACACGACCGGCAGCTCGCCATCCTCCATCGCCGGATACAGCGTCTCCTCGACGGCGCGTCCGAGCCGGTGGATCTCGTCCACGAAGAAGACGCTGCCGGGCTCCAGCGCGGTCAGGAAGGAGGCGACGTCGGCCTTGCGCTCCAGGGCTGGACCGGCGGTCTGGACCATCGGGACGCCCATCTCGGCGGCGACGATGTGGGCGAGCGAGGTCTTGCCGAGGCCGGGCGGACCGGCGAGCAGGACATGGTCGAGCGGCTCGCCGCGGCCGCGCGCCGCCTCGATGAAGATCGAGAGCTGCTCGGTGACCTGCGCCTGGTTGACGAAATCGCTCAGGGTCGGCGGGCGCAGCGACCGGTCGAGGTCCTCCTCGGCGCCCTCCGCGCGGGCATCGTGGACGCGGACCTCCGCGTCGACCGCAGCCGGCTCGCCGTCCACCCCCGGCGTGCGGATCCGGTTGCCGCCGATCTCCGGCGCGTCGCTCACGCGCCACTCCGTGCCGACGCGGCCTTGCGCAGCGCCGCCGCCACGAGCTGCTGCGGATCGGTGTCGTCGAGTCCGTCGAGCAGCTGCTCCGCCTCCAGCGGCGCGTAGCCGAGGTTGACGAGACCGTCGCGGGCGAGAGCACGGGCATCGCCGCCCTCCGCCACCGCCACCGCGACCTCCTGCTCGAGCGCGCCGGCCACCTTCTCGCGCAGCTCGACGATGATCCGCTCCGAGGTCCGCTTGCCGATCCCGGGCACGGCTTGGAACCGTTTGGCGTCGCCGGCGGCGATCGCCCGGAAAAGGTCGCGGGCGCTGCCGCCGGAGAGTGCCGCGATCGCGACTTTCGGGCCGACTCCGCTGACCGAGATCAGCTGCCGGAAGAGGTCGCGCTCCTCCTCGGATGCGAAGCCGAAGAGGGCGAGCGAGTCGTCGCGCGAGATCAGCTCGGCGTGGAGAAACGCCTCGTTGCCGGCCGCCGGCACGGCTTTCAGCGTCTCCGCCGAGACGGCGAGCCGGTAGCCGACGCCGGCGGCGTCGATCACGACGTGGTCGGCGCGCCGCACCAGCACCTCGCCTCGTACCGCGGCGATCATCCGGCCATCCGCCCCGCGGCGGCGCCGAGCGTCGCCTCATCCACGGCCGCTACGGCCTGCCGGTGGCCGCTCGCACCGCCGTGGCAGATCGCCACCGCGAGCGCGTCGGCCGCGTGATCGGGGGTCGGCGGCTCTGGCAGCCCGAGCAGGGTCCCGACCATCCGCTGCACCTGTCGCTTGCCGGCGCCACCGGAGCCGCAGACGGCCATCTTGATCGCCTGCGGCGTGTAGGAGAAGCAGGCGACGCCGTGCTGGGCGGCGGCCAGCATCGCGACCCCGCTCGCCTGGCCGACCGCCATCGCCGAGTGGACGTTCTTGCCGAAGAACACGGACTCGATCGCCAGCGCCCCCGGCTCGTGCCAGGCGATCAACTCGGCGAGCGCCCGGTGGATTCGCTCCAGACGCCGCTCGATCGGCAGCTCCGGGGTCGTCTCCACCACGCCACCGTCGAGGGCGACCATATGGTTGCCCTCGACACGCACGATTCCAAATCCAAGATTGGCGGCACCGGGGTCGACCCCCATCACTACCTGCATGGCAAAGGATTCTGGGAAGACGCTCGGATGCCTTCATCGGTGTAGCGGTGCGAGGGAGGGTTGTCGGTACCCCTCCGCGTGAATTCAGTCGCGCACCCTTCGGGTGCTGCTCCGGGATGTTGGTGCGCCCCTATGGGGCGCAGGAATCGGATTGCATTTCCGCCGCTTCGCGACATTCCCGCGGAGGGGTACCGACAACCCTCCAACGGATCGCGCTCCGGAAGACGTCCGAGTGCCAGATGTTCTCCAGCTGGAGAAGGCGAGTCGTCCCCTGTTCGCTGGAAGCTTCCGAGCCCTGGGCCGTCCTGATGCTGCGTGTCGTTGGAGGGGTCTGGTCGCCCGCCGGGCGAATGTCCGCGAAGCGCGCGATATGCAATCTGTCTTTTGCGCCCCTTAGGGGCGCAGCATCTCCGGGAGCAGCACCCGAAGGGTGCGCGACAAATTCG
>Ga0190274_10000306_pt1 | contig 30601 bp, 28 predicted proteins | sample Popmic531T_FD_133002 | JGI IMG/M metagenome (GOLD analysis project Ga0190274, IMG submission 133002) | Populus adjacent soil microbial communities from riparian zone of Yellowstone River, Montana, USA - 531 T | ecosystem: Environmental > Terrestrial > Soil > Riparian zone | place: USA: Montana... | reverse complement strand
TGGCATCGTCATCCAGCCGCAGCAGCTCGGGCGTCTCCGGCACAATGCCCGAGGCGCTTTTTTCGGCCAGGTCGCGCAGCGCGCGGATCTTGGCGAAAGAGAAGCCCGCACCGCGCAGCGATGATTCGGGTGTATCGAGCAGCGCCTGCGGTTGCGGAAATGGTGTCGGCGCATACAGCGCGCAGAAGCGTTCGAGGATTCTTTGCGCCGCGGTGCCATTCAGTTGCTGGTACGCAATGGCGCGCGTCAGGGATTCGAACGGCGGCCGCTGCTGCCGGGTTTCCAGCGCAAAGGGTCCGGCGGCGGCGATCAGGCGCGCCATCACCGGGTCGCGGGTCAACGTTGCGCGGACACGTCGGCTGGCCTGCGGATTCAGCTTTGGCATGCCGGGCAATAGTAGGTGGAACGCTGGCCCTGCACGAGTTGGCGTACCGGTGTGCGGCAGCGCCGGCAGGGTTGGCCGGCACGCTCGTACACATTCAGTTTCCGGCGGAAGTAGCCGGGCGTGCCGTCGGCGCTGACATAGTCGCGCAGCGTGGTGCCGCCCGAGCGCAGCGCCAGCTGCAGCACCGCGCGAATCGCCTTTACCAGCGCGCCGCACTCGGCAGGTGTGAGCCGTCGGGCAGCACGCTGCGGCCGGATGCGGGCGCGGAACAGCGCTTCGCTGGCGTAGATGTTGCCGACACCCGTGACCAGCTGCCCATTCATCACCAGCTGCTTGATCGACACACGCCGTCCACGTGTCACCTCGCACAGGTAGTCGGCATTGAAGGCGTCGTCGAAGGGCTCGGGCGCCAGATTGCGCAGCAGCGGATGAATGTCGGGCGCATCGACGGTGTAGATGCAGCTGCCGAAACGGCGCGGATCATTCAGCCGCAGCACCTGTCCTGAATCCAGTCGCAGTTCGAGGTGATCGTGTGTCAGCCGCGGCGTATCGATGGGCAGGATGCGCAGGCTCCCCGACATGCCCAGGTGCAGCAGCAATGTTCCGGTCTCGAGCCGCAACAACAGGTACTTGGCGCGGCGCTCGACGGCGAGGATTTTCTGTCCGCGCAGCAGGGCAGGAAGCCTGGGAGAGACCGGCCAGCGCAGTCGTGGTTCATGCACCGCCACTGCGGCGATGACACGACCGCGCAGATGCGGCTCAAGGCCGCGGCGGGTGGTTTCGACTTCGGGCAGCTCAGGCATCGCCGGTTGCGATGCGCCGACTTACTTGATCTTGGTTTCTTTGTAGGCGACGTGCTTGCGCACGACCGGATCGTACTTGCGCATTTCCATCTTCTCCGGATGGAGGCGCTTGTTCTTCATCGCCACATAGAAGTGGCCGGTATTGGCCGTCGACAGCAGCTTCACTTTCTCGCGCATGGGGGCCTACCTGTTCAGATCTGCTCGCCGCGGGCGCGCAGCTGCGCAAACACCGCGTCGAAGCCTTTCTTTTCGATGGTGCGTAGTGCGGCCGTGCTCAGACGCAGGCTGACCCAGCGCTTTTCGCTTTCCAGCCAGAAGCGCTGCGTGTGCAGATTCGGCAGGAAACGGCGCCGCTTGCGGTTGTTGGCGTGCGAAACGGTGTTACCCGTTATTGGCTTCTTACCGGTGACCTGACAGACGCGGGACATGACAAATCCTCAAAAATCAATAACTTGGCTTACGCAACGACACAAACGGGCTGCGAAAGGGCGGCTTTTATATCAGCTGGCCGGGCCGGCGGCAACCTCGGGGTTCGGCGGGGAGCCCAAGTCCTAGTACACCACCACCGAGCGGATGCTCTCGCCGGCATGCATCAGGTCGAAGGCCTCGTTGATGCGCTCCAGCGGCAGCACGTGCGTGATCATCGGGTCGATCTGGATCCGGCCCTCCATGTACCAGTCGACGATCCTGGGCACGTCGGTGCGGCCGCGCGCGCCGCCAAAGGCCGAGCCGCGCCACACCCGCCCCGTGACCAGCTGGAATGGCCGGGTGGCGATCTCCCTGCCGGCCTCGGCCACGCCGATGATGATGCTCTCGCCCCAGCCGCGGTGACAGGACTCCAGAGCCTGGCGCATCACCTGCACATTGCCCGTGCAGTCGAAGGTGTAGTCGGCGCCACCATCGGTGAGCGCCACCAGATGCTGCACCAGATCGCCGGATACCTGCTGCGGGTTGACGAAGTGCGTCATGCCGAAGCGCCGGCCCCAGTCTTCCTTCCGGTCGTTGATGTCGACGCCAATGATGCGGCTCGCGCCCACCATCTTCAGGCCCTGGATCACGTTGAGGCCGATGCCGCCGAGGCCGAACACCACGCAGTTGGTTCCGGACTCCACTTTCGCCGTGTTGATCACCGCGCCCACGCCGGTGGTGACACCACAGCCCACGTAGCAGGCCTTGTCGAAGGGCGCGTCGCTGCGGATCTTCGCCACCGCGATCTCGGGCAGCACGGTGTAGTTCGAAAAGGTGGAGCAGCCCATGTAGTGCGCGATGGGCTTGCCCTGGTACGAGAAGCGGCTGCTGCCGTCGGGCATCAGCCCCTTGCCCTGCGTGGCGCGGATCGCCGTGCACAGATTGGTCTTGCGCGACAGGCAGGATTTGCACTGACGGCATTCGGGTGTGTACAGCGGGATCACATGATCGCCGGGCTGCACGGACGTGACACCCGGCCCGACTTCCACCACCACGCCCGCGCCCTCGTGTCCCAGTACCGACGGGAAAATGCCTTCCGAATCCAGGCCGTCCAGCGTGTAGGCGTCGGTGTGGCAGATGCCGGTGGCCTTGATTTCAACCATCACCTCGCCAAAGCGCGGTCCTTCGAGGTCCAGCTCGACGATCTCCAGCGGCTGCTTCGCTGCGAAGGCCACGGCGGCGCGGGTTTTCATGGCACGGCTCCGATTGTTGACAAGTCAATATGGTAGATCGTAGCGTGTCCGCCGGTTCAAGGGCAGGGTGACATGGACCAGGAACTGAAAATCGGTGTTCACGGCATCGGAATCCTGCACGGCGACCAGCAGATGCCGGACATCGATACGCGCTTTCGCATGGCCAAGGAGGCGGGAGTCGACTATACCGAGCGCTCGCCGCCGCATTGGCCGACTACGGCGCCGGTGCCAAATATTCGATCTTCGAGAACAATGTTGCCTGCGCGGAGTGGATTCGCTCTGAATGGCGCGCGATCAGCGCCGCCGCGGTGTAACGCTTCGCTTGCCGGCAGCGCCCGTTGCGCGTTTGACCTGCGCGAGTTCAGCCACGTGCGAGGTATTGGCGAGCATCTTGCGCAGCAAAACGCGCAACGTTTCCTGTTCGGCGGCGGTGAATGACTTGAGCAGTCGGTTTTCCCGCTCTATGCAGATCAATCGCGCCTTGTCGTACAAGGCGCGACCACGAGGCGTCATGTGGCTGGCGTTGACGTTGCCGTGGCCGGTGGAGATCTCGACCAATCCCCGGTGCTCAAGGGCACGCAGAGTCCTGCTGACCGCACCCTTATCGAGACCTATCACCTCGGCGATGCGAGTCCCTGATGCCCCGGATTCCAGATCCAGCATCACCATGATGCGAAACTCCATGATGCCGATCCCGAACCGGCGCCGATAGGTGGCCGAACCGCTGTTGGTCATGCGATTGGCAATGAAGGTGAGCAACGCCGGCACCAGGCGGGCCAGATCAAGTTTCGTGCCAGGGCCAGGCGCAAGCGCCTTTGCTTGACGGGGCATGGGCTCTGCATCATCCTTTGTTGACTAGTCAATATGGTGCCGCATGAACACTGGGCTGTCACCTCACGCACTTTATGATGACCCGCCACCACCGGGCATTCCACTGGTGGACATCGACCCGTTCTGCAGTGAGTTCTTTGCCGATCCCTATCCCCATCATGCCGCCATGCGCGATGCGGGTCCGGTAGTGTGGCTGCCTGCCTACTCGATACCGGCATGCGCGCGCTTCGCGGAAGTTCGTGCGGCGCTGCTGGATTGGCAGACTTTTTCGTCGGCGCATGGCGTTGGAATGGCAGATCTCATCCGGCACGGTCACTTCCGGCTGCCGAGCATCATCCTCGAGGTGGATCCTCCGCAACACACGCGCTCGCGCGCCGCGCTGGGCAAGGCGTTGTCACCTGCGGTCATGAACACGCTGCGTGAACGCTTTACGGAAATCGCCGAAGAACTGGTGGATGAGCTGGTGGCAAGGCGCGAATTCGACGCCTGCACGGAACTCGCTGAGGCATTCCCGCTGCGGGTTTTCCCGGACGCCCTGGGCATGCGCGCGGAGAATCGTGGCCATCTGCTGCCCTATGGGGACATGGTATTCAACTCGTTTGGCCCGGCGAACCAGTTCTTCCAGGCCTCCGCACCCCGTGCGCGCGAAGTATTCCCGTGGGTCGAGGCCGAGGCCCTGCGTGAAAATCTCAGGCCCGATGGTTTCGGCATGATCCTCTATCAGTGTGCGGATGCGGGCGAGATCACCCATGAGGAGGCGCACAAACTGGTGCGTTCCATTCTTACGGCGGGCGTGGACACCACCGTCAACGGCATTGGTGCCGCGGTGTTCTGCATGGCGCGATTTGCTGAACAGTGGCAGAAGTTGCGCAACAATCCTCAACTCGCGCGTCCGGCATTTGAGGAAGCGGTGCGTTTCGAGTCGCCGGTGCAGACGTTTTTCCGCACGACCACCCGCAAGACCGCCATTGGGGGCGCGGAGCTGGAAGAGGGGCGCAAGATCCTGTTGTTCCTGGGCTCCGCCAATCGTGATCCGCGACATTGGCAGAATCCGGACGTCTACGACATCGAGCGCAAGACGGCCGGTCATGTGGGTTTCGGCGCCGGTATTCACATGTGCGTGGGGCAGCTCCTGGCCCGGCTTGAGGGCGAGGTGTTGCTGCAGGCCATGGCGCGACGGATCCGGAAAATAGAACTGGCGGGCGAGCCCGAACGACGTTTCAATAACACCCTGCGAGGATTGAATTCGTTACCGGTCAGAGTGGAGGCGGTTTGATGCCCAAGGTCATCTATGTCAGCGCCGAAGGCGAACGCATGGAAGTGGAAGCCCCGCTGGGCGTCAGCCTGATGGAGACCGCAACGCTCGAGGACGTCGAGGGCATTGTCGGCGAATGCGGTGGCAACATGATCTGTTCCACCTGTCATGTCTATGTGGCACCCGAGTGGCTGGCGAAACTTCCCGCGATGCAGCCGCAGGAGAACAGCACCCTGAGCCAGGTGGCTGCAGAGCGAAAACCCAACAGCCGATTGTCCTGCCAGCTACGCATGACGGCGGCGCTGGACGGTATCGAAGTACATACGCCGCCGAATCAGTATCCTGACTAGGACGCGTTTTGCGTCGCAGGCAGCATGAACTGGTCGAAGAAGCGGGCAATGGCCTCGCAGGAATCCAACGGCAATATCTGCGCGACGAACTGATCCGGGCGGACAATCACGACGCAGCCTCGGCGACTGATGCCTCGCAGATCGAAGATATCGCCCCGTGCCGGGTCGGGGCAGTAAACCTTTTCGTAATCGCGAAGGCCATGACGGCCCTTCAACGGCAACAGCAACGCGGGCAGCTGGGTCGGTAGCACATTGCGATGGGAATGCTGCAGGACTGCGCGCACGTCAATGACCGAGTCGATGTCGGCGCCGGCAGGCGTGTAGCGGCGCACCGGAGAGCTGTCGCGCGTCGCCAGGAAATCGCACAGCCGACCCAGGCGCGAAGCGGGGTTCGCCGGATCTTCGGCGTCAGCAAACGCCAGCAGCCGCCAGCGGCCGTCGGCCTTCAGCGCATGGCCCAGATGCATGGGGCGGGCATCAGACAAACGGATGACCGGCGCTGAGTGGAATCGCATGCCGATCACCAATCCAGTGGCCAGTAATTGGTGCTCGGGCTCGCCACAGATTGCGGACGGACGGTAGTGCACCGCCGTGCCCGCAGTGAAACGACCCTGTCTGACGAAGTAGTTCTGGAATTCCGCGGGGTCGACGCCTTCGCGGCCCGGATTATCCGGATCCTTCGGCGGTGCGCTGAACATGGCCGCGAACGCCCGGTCGAATTCGATCAGCTCCTGCGCGACGGCGCGGCGTTCACCGCTGTAGCTGTGCAGCAGAGCGGGGGAGCTGCGACCCTGAAGCACTGCAGCCAGCTTCCAGCCGAGGTTGAAGGCATCGGCCATTGAAACATTCATGCCCTGGCCAGCCTTGGGACTGTGCGTGTGGCAGGCGTCGCCGGCGATGAAAACTCTCGGCAGACGACTCTCCGGCGCGCCAGCCGGCACATCGTCGAACCGGTCGCAGAGCCGCTGCCCGATCTCGTACACCGACCACCAGGCGACCTCTTTCACTTCCAGCGTATGGGGACTGAGAATGCGCCGGGCTGCGGCGATCAGATCCGGCACGGTGATGCTGCGATTCGTGATCCGCTCGTCCCGCTTCAGTTGGTCCAGCTCGATGTAGAGTCGGACCAGATAACCGCCCTCGCGCGGAATGATCAGGATGTTGCCTTCGTTGCCCGAGTGCACCACCGACTTGAGGCGGATATCGGGGAAGTCGGAGACCGCCAGCACGTCCATCACGCCCCAGGCCTGGTTGGCCGAGTCGCCGTGCAGCGGCTGTCCCAGCGACTTGCGCACGGTGCTGCGCGCGCCATCGCAGCCCACGACATAGCGCGCCCGGATGGTCTCGGGTTGCCCTGCTTGTCCGGCATCGACGGGCTCGAGGCGTGCGACGACGGAGTTCCCGATCTGCAGATCCACCAGGCGACGGCCGTAGTGCGGCTCCAGACGCGCCGGGGAATTCCGCATCACCTCGAGAAAGAAATCGTGAATGCGGGCCTGGTTGAGGATCACGTGCGGAAATTCCGACAGGCCCTCCTCGGTGTCCTGGATGCGGCCGCTGCGCGTGATGTGGCCGCGCTGCGCAGGGTCTGGCTTCCAGAAAGTCGTTTCATTGACCCAGTACGCTTCCTTCAGCACCTTTTCACTGAAGCCGAAGGCCTCGAACATTTCCATTGTGCGGCAGGCGATGCCATCGGCCTGGCCGAGGCGCAGCGGTCCGGTTTTCTGATCGACAATGCAGGTGCTGATCTGCGGGAAGGCTGCCAGCTGCGTGGCCAGCGTCAGTCCGGTGGGTCCGCTGCCCACGATGAGTACATCCACTTCAGCGGGAAGGGCGCCGGCGCGCGGCGCGGCGCTGTCGACCGGATCGGCGACTGCCGGGTCGCCCGGCCTGAATCCATTCAGATGGAATTGCATGGGTGGCTACGCGGAGGCAGAGCGGCGACGCACCAGTATGGTGTCCAGGTAGTCGAGCACGGTCTCCTCACGATCTGTGATCAGGCGGAGCCTCAGCGTTACCACGCCGCGGTCCGGCCTGGACTGGGAGGGCCGGACCTGCTGAATTTCCATGTGGAGCCGTACGCGCCGACCGGCGTACAACGGTTTGGGAAAGCGCACGGCCTCGTACCCTGCAGCCGCGACCACTGCCGGGACGAAGGGAAACTGGTGCAGCAGGCGCTGCTTGATCGAGAAAGTCAGCGCCGATGGTGCGGACAGGGTTTCCATTCCAAGCGCCTGGGCCGCCGCGGCGTCGAGATGCATGGGCAGGGGATCCCATCGCTGGGCGAAGGTCGCGATCTCTTCCGCGGTGACTTCGAAAGAACCGGTGACGGCGCTGGCGCCCACCTGCATGTCGTCGAAATACATGGCATGAGGATACTAGGACGGCGCGCGCAAGGCCTGGCCCTAGAGCAGTCCGCGCTCGGCGAAGGACAGGCAGCCATTGTCGGCCACGATGCAGTGGTCGAGCACGCGGATGTCCACCAGCGCCAGCGCCTCGCGCAGTCGTCGTGTGATCAGTTCATCGGCCTGGCTGGGCTCGGCGACGCCCGAGGGATGGTTGTGGGCCAGGATCACGGCCGCGGCGTTGCGCGCCAGCGCCTGCTTGACCACCTCGCGCGGATGCACGCTGGCACCATCGATGGTGCCGCGGAACAGTTCATCGAAGGCGATCAGCCGGTGGCGATTGTCCAGGTGCAGGCAGCAGAACAGCTCGTGCGGCGAATCGCGCAGCCGTGCGATCAGGAAGCGATGCGTGGCCAGCGGTGAATCCAGCAGGGGACCGGTGCGCATGGCCTCGGCGTAGTAGCGGCGGGCCAGCTCCAGTGCGGCCTGCAAGCGGCAATAACCCGCCACGCCCAGGCCGGGTGTGGCCAGCAAGGTCGAACGTGGCGCGTTCAGCAGTTCCCGCAACGAACCCTGGCCGCCCAGCAGCTGGCGGCACAGATCGACCACATTCGTGCCCCGCACCGGGGAACTGCCCAGCAGCAGGGCCAGCAGCTCGGCCTCGGTCAGGGACTGTGCGCTGCTTCCCAGCAGCTTTTCGCGGGGTCGCTCAGCGGCGGGCCAGTCACGGATACGCATGCCGCGAGCATGGCCGACATGGCCGCAATGTGTGATTCACATATCGGTCGCGCATGGCATGAAAGTAGGCCGCTGGCCGATAATCCGGCCATGCAGGGCAGGCGCATCATCGTGGGCGTTACGGGGGGCATCGCGGCCTACAAGGCCGCGGAGCTGGTGCGCCGCCTGATCGAACGCGGCGCCGAGGTGCAGGTGGTGATGACCGCCGCCGCCGGGCAATTTGTCACGGCCACGACTTTTCAGGCGCTGTCCGGCCGCCCCGTGCGCGACAGCCTGTGGGATGCGGCGGCCGAAGCGGCCATGGGACATATCGAACTGGCGCGTTGGGCCGACCTGATCGTGGTGGCGCCGGCCACTGCCGACTTCCTGGCGCGCCTGGCTCATGGCCAGGCCGACGATCTGCTGACCACCCTGTGTCTGGCCACCGAGGCGCCCATGGCGGTGGCGCCCGCCATGAACCGCATCATGTGGGCCAACGCGGCGACGCAGGCCAATGTGGCGCTGCTGCAGCAGCGCGGCGTCCAGGTGCTGGGGCCGGCCGAAGGCGATCAGGCCTGTGGCGAAACCGGACCGGGACGCATGCTCGAGGCCGTGCAGATCGCCGATCTGGTCGCGCCAATGGTGCAGGTACAGGGCCCGCTGTCGGGCAGGCGGGTGCTGATCACCGCCGGTCCCACGCGCGAAGCCCTCGACCCGGTGCGCTTCATCAGCAATCGAAGCTCGGGAAAGATGGGCTATGCCGTGGCGCAGGCGTTGCGCGAAGCCGGTGCCGAGGTGGTGCTGGTCAGTGGCCCGGTGGCATTGGGCGCGCCCGCGGGCGTGCGACGTGTTGCAGTCGAAAGCGCAGCGCAGATGATGGCCAGCGTGCAACGTGAGTTGCCGGGCACGGCGATATTCATTGGCGCTGCCGCGGTGGCCGATTACCGCCCCAACGAATGCGCACAGGACAAGATCAAGAAGACCTGCGATTGCCTGCAGCTGGAGATGAGCCGTACCGACGACATCATCAGCGCCGTGGCGGCCAGCGCCGAGCGACCCTTCGTGGTGGGGTTCGCCGCCGAGACCACCGCGGTGGAGCAGCACGCCCGGGAGAAACTGCTGCGCAAGAACCTGGACATGATCGCGGCCAACGAGGTGGGCGAGTGCAAGGCCTTCGATTGCGAGGACAATGCGCTGGTGGTGCTGTGGCGCGGCGGTCGCCGCGAACTACCCAGTGCGCCCAAGCTGGAGCTGGCCCGCTCGCTGGTGGCGCTGATCGTTGAACGCTACCTCGAGCATCCGCAGACCCCGGTCCTCTCGGCGCACGGTTAGCGACGCAATGCCCGAACAGCAGCGCCGGATACTGAAAGTCCGGATCCTCGATTCGCGCATCGGCAGTGAATTTCCGCTGCCGGCCTATGCCACCGGGGGCTCCGCCGGCCTCGATCTGCGCGCCTGCCTGAGCGAAGCGCTGCTGTTGCAGCCCGGTCAGACCGAGCTGTTGCCCACTGGCCTGTCGATCCACCTGGACGACCCGTCGCTGGCCGCGGTGATCCTGCCGCGCTCGGGCCTCGGGCATAAGCACGGCATCGTGCTGGGCAATCTGGTGGGCCTGATCGATTCCGATTACCAGGGGCCGCTGATGGTGTCGTGCTGGAACCGCGGCAGCGCGGCCTTCACGATCCAGCCCGGCGAGCGCATCGCGCAGCTGGTTGTGGTCCCGGTGGTGCAGGTGGAACTGGAAGTGGTGGCGGATTTCGCTGCGTCTACTCGCGGCAGCGGTGGCTTCGGCCACAGCGGCCGGCACTGAGCGTGAACAGCCCCTAGGGGTTGGCGGCGGTGCGCGCGGTCAGTTCGCGGAAGCGCGCAATGTCGGCATCGAACTGGGCCCGCACCGCAATCAGCTCCTGTCGTCGCCCATCCAGCGCCTTGCGTTGCGCGCGTGCCTCACTGGAAGCGCGCACCAGATCCTCGGCCAGATCATCGGGCATGCGCCGCGCGCGGGCCTGGTCGCTGTAAGGCTTGAACTGCTGCGCGCGCAGCTGCATGGCCTTCAGCCGCGCATCGAGTGATTCGATGTACAGCACCGCGGCCCTGATCTGGCCATCGATCTGGCCCAGTCGCTCGTCACGCAGCCGCTCGATGTCGCGGGTCGAAGTGTAGGTGGTCAACAGGAAACGATCGTGCTGCTGACGTTGCTGCAGATCCTGCTGACGCCGCTTGTCCTCTTCCAGTTGCCGTGCATTCCTGCGCGCATCTTCGCGCTGCAGCTCCACGCCCTGGTTGTTCAGTACGCGGCTCTCGCCCTGGGAATATTCCGGTGGCACGGCGTCGCCGTAGTGGCGTTGGCCGTTCTTGTCCACCCACATGAAATTGCGCCCGTCGGAGGGCTTGGTTGACGTATTGCTGGCGGGCAGTGCCGGCATACCCGCCGCAATGGCGCCCAGCAGCAACAGTATCGGCCCGGGTTTCATGCCGGCATTGTGCACGGCAGACGCCGCGCTGCAAGTAGCCGGCTCTAGATTCCGTACTGACTGCGGTAATTACGCATTGCGGCCAATGCCGACGCACCGGCGCCGGCGGCGCTGCCGCCCTCGAGCGCGTCAATCAGGCCGGAAAGTGTGAGGATGCTCACGCAAGTGAGGCCGAACTGCGCCGCCACTTCCTGTACGGCCGACTGGCTGCCCTGGCCGCGTTCCTGGCGGTCCAGCGCCAGTGCCACGCCAGCCGGGGTGGCCCCGTGCTGGTGGATCAGCTCCACCGATTCGCGGATGGCGGTGCCGGCAGTGATCACGTCGTCCACGATGATCACGCGGCCGCGCAACGGGCTGCCGACGATCAGGCCGGCTTCGCCATGATCCTTGGCTTCCTTGCGGTTGAAGGCCCACGGCAGATTGCGGCCATGATGGCTGGCCAGCGCGCAAGCCGTGGCGGCCACCAGCGGGATGCCCTTGTAGGCCGGTCCGAACAGCATGTCGAACTCAAGGCGCGAGTCGACCAGCGCCGCGGCATAGCAGCGACCCAGCTGCGCCAGCGACGCGCCATCGTTGAACAGGCCGGCGTTGAAAAAGTACGGACTGACGCGGCCCGACTTCAGCGTGAACTCACCGAAGCGCAGCGCCTGTCGCGCCAGCGCCAGCTCCAGGAATTGCTGCTGATAATCCTGCATGCGCGCACGGTATCATGCGGTCATGCAAAATTTCCTGCGCTCGCTGCGGCCCTATCTCGAAAAGGAAGCGCTGGCGGCATTCTTCCTCGGCGTGTCGTCCGGTTTCCCCTACGCGATGATCGCCGCCACCCTGACGACGCGGCTGGCGCAGGACGGCATCAGCAAGCGCACCGTCACCACCTTCACGCTGGCCTTCCTGGTCTACAACCTGAAGATCTTCTGGGCCTGGATGGTGGACGGCATCAGGCTGCCGCTGCTGGGACGCCTCGGTCAGCGTGTGTCGTGGATGCTGCTGGCGGGCATGCTGGCGATCGCGGCCGTGCTGAATCTGGCATTCGTTGATCCAAAGGTCGATATCGGGGCTACGGTGCTGGCCGCAGTACTGGTGGGCATTGCCGGCGCCACCTATGACATCGTCATCGATGCCTATCGCATCGAAATGCTGAAGCCCTACCAGCTGGCCATAGGCGCCGGCATGTATCAGTACGGCTGGCGCATCGGTGCGGCGGGAGCGGCAGCGCTGGCGCTGGTGCTGTCTGGCCGCTATGGCTGGCATCTGGGTTATGCCGTCTGCGCAGTGCTGGCACTGCCCGCGATGCTGACCGCGCTGATCCTCGGCGAGCCGGTGCGGCACGTGGTGACCAACACGCGCAAGGGCCTCGCGCAGGTGTGGAATTCCATCGTCGGACCGCTGACCGAATTTTTCCAGCGCAACGGCGCCTGGCTGGTGCTGCTGTTCATCCTGGTGCACAAGATTGGTGACACGCTGTCGCAGCTGACAGTGCGCCTGCTGTTCAATGACCTGGGCTTTTCCAACGATGAGGTGGCGCTGTACGACGTCGGTGTGGGTTTCTGGGCGACCATGGTTGGCATCTTCATCGGCGGCTGGCTGTACGTGAAGATGGGTCTGAAGCACTCGGTGCTGCTGGCGCTGGTGCTGATGTGCGTATCGAATTTCAGCTTTGCGTGGCTGGCGGCAGTCGGTCACAGCAATCCGGGGCTGGCCGCGGCGATGACTTTCGAAAATGTTGCCAGCGGTTTCGGCGGCGTGGTGGTCATCGCGTATTTTTCGGCGCTGTGCAACCTGCGCTACACCGCCGCGCAATACGCGATGATCTCCGCGGCCATGAGTGTGCTGGGTCGGCTGTTCACCGGCACGCAGGCCGGCGCGCTGATCGAGACCATGGGCTTCGTGAATTTCTACGTGCTGACCGGCATCGTGGCGCTGCCCGGCATCCTGCTGTTCTGGTACATGATGAAGCGTGGCTTCGTTGAAAGTGCTCTGGGGACGGCGGGCACCAGCAACGGTCGGCAATGAGCGCTGAGATAGACCTGGAGCGCGTGTTGTGCCGGGTGGCCGACCTGCAGCCCACGGGCTGTCGCGAATTCAGGCTGGGTGGTGGCGAGTGGCCCATGCGCGGCTTTGTGGTGCGCACGCATGATGGCGTGCGCGCCTACGTCAATCGCTGCGCGCATCTGCGTTATCCGCTGAATTATGCCGAGGATCGCTTCCTCAGCTTTGATGGCAGCATGATCGTCTGCTTCGTGCATGGCGCGCTGTTCGAGAAGGACAATGGCTACTGCGTGGCAGGGCCCTGCGCCGGACTGTCGCTGGCGCCGGTGCCGGTGCGCCTGGACGGCGACCTGGTGCTGCTGGCCGATGAAGTCGACGCCGGAGAATTCGCGGCGCGTTACGCCTGAGCGTTATTCGAACAGATCCAGTCCGTCGAGCCCGCTGGCATTGAGGCGGCGCTCGTCATCGAAATTGCCGTTGTTGCGGTCTTCTTCGGGTTCGATGTCGACCGAACCGCTCCAGTCTTCGGGGGCCTCCGCTTTCTCGATATCGCCGGCGCCCGCTTCGCTGTTCCAGTCTTCGATGTCCATCTCTTCCAGCGTGCCGTCAAAATACTGGATCTCGATGGTGCCGTCTTCGTCATCGATGGCCACAACTTCGAACAGCTCGCCGCCACGCATGCGGTACCACTCGCCGATGGCTGGTTGGTGCGCATTCATGCGGGCCTCCTGACGGTTGGCTGACGACGATGAAGTTGCGATCGATGGTGCGCTCAAGCGCGCGGTCGTTCAAGGGCAATTTTTCCTGCGCGGCATCAATCGATGCGTTTCCATAACAAATCGCGTACCGCATGCCCGAGCCGCAGTCCGCGTGTTTCGAAACGCGTGGCGGCGCGATACGATGGGCGCTTGATGTAGACGTCTTCGCCGGCGCTGTTGGCCAGCAGCGCGCAGCCTCGCAACACTTCGGTCATGTGCTCGGCGTAGGGTTGCCAGTCAGTGGCGAGGTGCAACGCGCCCCCGGGGCGCAGTCGCGCGGCCAGCAGCTGGATGAACGCCGGCTGGATCAGCCGGCGTTTGTGATGGCGTGTCTTTGGCCAGGGATCGGGGAACAGTATCTGCACCTGGTCCAGCGAGCTTTCCGGCAGACGTTGCAGTACCTCAACGGCATCGCCCTGCACCACCCGCAGATTCCCCAGCCCGGCGGCCGCAGCGGCCAGCAGCAGGCTGCCGACGCCCGGCGGGTGCACTTCGATGCCGATGAAGTTGTGTTCGGGCTCGGCGGCGGCGCGCGCCGCCAGATGCGAACCGTTGCCAAAGCCGATCTCGACCGTGCAGGGTGCGAAGCGACCGAACATCGCCGACGGATCGAGCGGCCCATCGCCCGGCTCGACACCGAATCGCGGCCACAGCTGGCTGAGCGCACGTTGCTGTGCCGCCGTGATCCGCCCGCCGCGCACAACAAAGGAGCGCACCGCGCGACGCGGCTTTGCAATGTCTTCAGTCATGGGATTGTGCCGTGCATCTTTGACACATCTTTGCTTGTGATGCCCGGGGGCTGTGGCTATAAGAGATCGACAAAGAGGGGTCGCGCTTGTTTGAATGGCTTTTCAAATATACGCGGGCAGAATTTGCGCGCGGCGAGATTGTGCTGGCCGCCGATTGGCCATTATGGCTGTTCGCGACCGCGTTCGCCGTCGGTGCATTGCTGCTTGCGACACTGGCCTGGCGGCGGGGTCGGCAACTGGGCTGGCCGCGCCTGCTGCTGCTCTGCGCGCTGCAGTGGGCCATGCTGGCGCTGGCGTTGCTGCTGCTGTGGCAGCCCTCGCTGCTGCTCAAGACACTGCGCAGCGGTGAGAACTCGATTGCCATCATGCTCGACGACTCGGCCAGCATGGCCACTGTCGATCCCCAGACCGCACGCAGCGCGCAGGCCCGACAGGTGCTCGATTCCACGGCACTGCGTCAGCTGACCCGCGATTACAAGCCGCGCCGCTATCTGTTCGATCGCGATGCGCGCGCGGTCGAGTCCCTGGAGACACCCGCCACCACCGGCACCGCCACGGCCGTCGGCGGCTCGGTGCTGCAGGTACTGCGCACTCTGCAAAGCACCCCACTGGGTGCCGTGGTACTGATCAGCGACGGCGCCGACAGCGCCGGCGCGCTGGATCCGGACCAGTTGGCCAACATCGCCGGCTTTGGCGTGCCGGTGCATGTGGTGGGCATCGGCCGCGAGACCATGCCCGAGGATCTGGAACTGCAGGACGTGCTGCTGCCCGAAAAGACGTTGCCGGGCACCTCGCTGTCCGCGCGCGTCACGGTGCGCCACGACGGCGCCGGTGTGGCGCGCATCAAGGCCTATGACGGGCAACGCTTTCTCGGCAGCACCGACCTGACGCTGCCGGCCGATGCGGCGGTGACCAGCGGTTTCATCGGCTTCGAGCTGGGCGATTCGGGCTACCGCAATCTGCGCTTCAGCGTCGATCCGAAGCCCGGCGAGCGTGAGCTGGCCAACAACAGCCGGACCCGCGTGGTACAGGTGGCGGCGCGGCGCGCCAGCGTGCTGTATGTGGAGGGCGAGCCGCGCTGGGAACTGAAATTCATGCGGCGCGCGCTCGACAACGATCAGGGCGTGCGCCTGGTGTCGCTGTTGCGCACCAGTCCCAATGGCTATTACCGGCAGGGCGTGGATCGGCCCGACGAACTCCAGGCCGGTTTTCCCGTCAATCGCGCGGCGCTGTTCCGCTACGACGCCATCGTGATCGGCAGCCTGCCGGCGGCCTGGTTCAAGACCGATCAATTGCAGCTGCTGCGGGAATTCGTCAGTGAGCGGGGCGGCAGCCTGCTGATGCTGGCGGGACCGAATGGTCTGGGCGGAGGCGGTTGGGGCAATACCGAAGTCGGACGGCTGCTGCCGGCGCAGCTGTCGGATGCCGAGGGCACCTTCATGCGTCAGCAGGGCCAGGTCGAGCTGACCCCGCGCGGACGTCGCAGCGCCATGCTGAAACTGGCCGAGCAGGGGGCTGCCAACGACACGGCGTGGGCCTCGCTGCCCAAAGTCGCCGACTATCAATCCATAGGCGCGCTGCGGCCGGCGGCGGTGTCGCTGCTGAATGTGCGCGTGGGTGAGCGGGTGCAGCCCTTGCTGGTGACGCAGCCCTACGGACGCGGCCACACCTCGATCCTGGCCACCGGCGGCACCTGGCGCTGGCAGATGCTGCTGCCATTGGCCGATCAGCGCCACGAGCAGTTCTGGCGCCAGCTGCTGCGCGGGCTGGTGGCCGAAGTCCCCGAACCGTTCGAGCTGCAGGCCCGTTCGCAGGGCGATCAGCTGGTGGTGCGGGCCGAGTTGCGCGACGAATCCTACGCGCCAGTGCGTGATGCGACGCTGTCGGCGGTGGCCGGTTCCGGCGGAGAGTCCTTGCAGGTGCCCATGCAGCCCGTGGCCGGCCAGCCCGGCAGCTATGTGGGCCAGTTGACCGTGACGCGCTCGGGCGCCTATTTCGTTGATGCCACCGCGCGGCGCGGCGGCAAGCAGCTGGCCAGCGCCCGCGCCGTGGTACAGCATGATCGCGGAGATGCCGAGGGCTTCTCGCTGCGGCAGAACCGGGCGTTGCTCGAGCAACTTGCGCGCGCCACCGGTGGTCAGTACTGGCAGGCGACCGATCTGGCCGGTCTGCCCGATGCGGTGCGCGCTTCGGCAGCCGGCGTGACACGGCAGGAACTGCGCGCGCTGTGGGACATGCCTGCCGTGTTTCTGCTGTTGCTGCTGCTGAAAGGCACCGAATGGCTGCTGCGTCGCCGCTGGAGTGTTGTATGAACCGCGCCGCGTGGGGTGTCTGTCTGCTGGGTCTGGCTGCGCCGGCCTCTCCGGCTGCGCTGCAGGTGCTGGTGGTTCAGGGTCTGGGCGGGCAGGCTCACTATGAAGCGCAGTTCTCCGCGCAAACCGCCGAGTTGCGCACGGCGTCCGGCGCGGTGACGGTGCCAGCGAATGTGCAGGTGCTCAGCGGCGCACAGGCCACGCGCGAGAACATCGAAGCAGCATTGCGCAAGCTGGCCACAGCGCCGGCGGACGATCGCCTGGCGCTGTACCTGGTCGGGCATGGCAGCTACGACGGCGATGATTACAAATTCAACATTCCCGGCCCCGATGTCACCGGGCGTGATCTGGTGCGGCTGCTGAATGCAGTGCCGATGAAGGATCAGCTGGTGGTGGCCGGCGGCAGCAGCAGCGGCGCGTTGCAGGATCTGCTGAAGAACGACTCGCGCATCGTCATCACGGGTACGCGCAACGGCAACGAGAGCAATATCACGCGCTTCGCCGATGAGTTCGTCGTGGCGCTGGGCGAGGCGGCCGCCGACATCGACAAGAACGGCAGCATCAGCGCGCAGGAGGCCTTCGATCTGGCGCAGCGTCGCGTCAAGGATTACTACGACAGCGAAGTGCGGCTGGCCACGGAACACGCCGTGCTGCGCGGTGAGCGGGCGCCGCGCTTCACGCTGGCGCGCCTGCCGGGTGCGGCGGGCGAGACGGCCATCCATGACAATCCGCAGCAGGCCACTGAGCGCGCGCGCATCACGGAGGCGCTGGATGCATTGCGGTTGCGCAAGGACCAGCTGCAGCCGGCCGAATACGACGCGCAGCTGGAAGCGCTGTTGCTGCAGCTGGCCACGCTGGACTCGGCCGTCACACCGGGGACAACGCCATGACGGCAACGCCCGCTATCACGGTGCGCCGCCTGCTGGGGGCCGCGCTGCTGTTGGCCACGGCGCTGTCGGCACGTGTCGAGGCACGCGGACTGTCCTATGGCGCCGTCACCGATCCGGGTCTGCAACGCTGTGATGCCTTGCAGGACACCGGCAAGCGTCAGGAGGCGATCAGTTGCTGGCGCGCGCTGCTGAACACGGCCAGCCCGGCGGTGCAGGCGGAAGTGGCCTGGGCGCTGGGCGATTACCGCAGCGCCGGCCAGCTGTTCCAGGGCGCGGCGCGCACGCGGGCCGATGACGCCATGCTGCGCGTGCGCTGGGGCGAGCTCTTTGTCGACACGCATCAGGACGATGAGGCCTACAAACTGTTCCTCGAGGCGCTGAAGCTCGATGAGGACAATGCCTGGGCGCGCATCAACGCCGCCAGCGTGCTGATCGGCCAGTACTCGCAGGAAGCCGGTGAATACCTGGACGCGGTACTGAAGGGCAGCGCGCCGGCCGGTGCGCAACTGCGCGCGCAGCTGCTGGCCGCGCGCGTGGCGCTGGAAGACGGCAGCGATCTGGATGCCGCCGAAGACCTGCTGAAGAAGGCCATGGCCCTGGCCAGCGCGAACAACCTGCCGAAGCAGGAGGTACATGCGCTGCAGGCCGCGCTGGCGCAGATCCGCAACGAGAACAATGCGGCGTCGGTGCAGGCCGCGTTGCAGGAAAATCCCCGCTACGGCGGTGTGTATCTGGCGCTGGCGCACTTCCATGACATCCGCCGCCGTTACGATGAGGCGACGCTGCTGAACGCCAAGGCACTGGAAGTACAGCCCGATCTGTGGGATGCGCATGTGAAGCTAGGCACCGGCCTGATGCGCGACAACCGCTTCAGCGAAGCGCGCACGCATTTCGAAGCGGCCTTCAAGGGCGATCCGTACAACCCGGTGACCGTCAACACGCTGCGGTTGCTCGATGCCGTGGCGCGTTTCGACACCCTGGTGTATCCCGAGCCGGTCGCCAACGCGGCGGTCGCGCCGCAGATCATTGTGCGCATGAACAAGCGCGAAAGCGCGGTGCTGGCGCCCTACGTGCGCAAGCTTGCCGAGCAATCCATCAGCAGCTACTCGCAGCGCTACCGCTTCCAGTTGAGGAAGCCGGTGGTCATCGAGATCTACAACAATCACGAAGACTTCGCGGTGCGTACCGCCGGCATGCCGGGTCTGGGTCTGCTGGGCGTGACCTTCGGTCATGTGGTCGCGATGGATTCGCCCTCGTCGCGCGCGGTCAACGATTTCCACTGGGGCAGCACGCTGTGGCATGAGCTGGCGCATGTCTACACGCTGGAGTCCACCGATCACCTGGTGCCGCGCTGGCTGAGCGAGGGACTGTCTGTATATGAAGAGTGGCGCACCGGACCGACCCGGGGCGTGAACATTCCGCTGTTTGTTTACAGCGCGCTGGCCGCCGGCAAGGCGCTGCCGATCGCCGAGCTGGATCGCGGCTTCATCCGGCCCGAATACGAGCAGCAGGTGCATGTGTCCTACACGCAGGCCGGACTGACCTGCGACTTCATCGCGCAGCGCTGGGGCTTCGACAAGCTGGTGGACATGCTGGGGCAGTTCAAGCGCGGCGCCCCAACCGGCGCCGCGGTACAGGCGGCGATCGGCATTTCGCCGGAAGCTTTCGACCGGCAGTTCGGCGAATGGCTGCGCAGCCAGTACGGCGCGGTGTTCGCCGGACTCAGGCCGCTGGGCGACGCGCGCGCGGCCGCCCGGAAGGCCGTCACCGACAGGAACTGGAACGCCGCCGTCGCGGCGGCGCAGACCGCGCTGAAGATTCTGCCCAACGACGTCGAGGATGGCAGTCCCTACCTGCCGCTGGCCAATGCGCAGCAGTCGCTGGGCCAGGAGGACGCGGCGCGCGAAACGCTGCAGCAGTACTGGCAGCGCGGCGGCTATGACCCGCAGGCGCTGGGCATGCTGGCGCAGCTGTACTACAAGGCCAATCGCAAGGGCGAAGCGGTGGCCGTCATGCAGAGCATCAACTACGTGGCCCCCTTCGATTACAGCCAGCATGGCCAGATGGGCGACTGGCTGCTGGAACTGAACCGGCCGGGCGAAGCGTTGCAGGAATTCCAGGTCGCACTGGCGCTGAACCCGCCCGACCAGGCCATCGCCCACTACCGGCTGGCGCGCGCGCATTACGCGCTGAAGTCCAATGCCGAAGCCCGCCGCGCGCTGCTGCGTGCGCTGGAGATCGCGCCGTCCTACCGACCGGCGCAGCAGTTACTGCTGGAACTGGCTGGAAGCCAGCCCAGAACCTGAAGCAACAACACGGAAGCATCATGAACGACACCGCAGTGGCCCTAGGCGATCTCGATTCCAGCGCGACCCGCGAGCTGGTCGGCAATTTCCGCAGCAGCATGCAGCGCATCCGCGGCGAGGTGCGCAAGGTCATCGTGGGCCAGGACGATGTGGTCGAGCATCTGCTGATCACCTTGCTGGTGGGCGGCCACTGCCTGATCACCGGCATGCCGGGCACCGCCAAGACCATGCTGGTGCGCACGATGGCCAACGCACTGGGACTGACCTTCAAGCGCATCCAGTTCACGCCCGACCTGATGCCCACTGATGTCACGGGCACGGACATCATCGAAGAGGACGCGCATGGTCATCGCACCTGGAGCTTTGTGCAGGGCCCGCTGTTCACGCATGTGCTGCTGGCTGATGAAATCAACCGCACGCCGCCCAAGACCCAGGCCGCGCTGCTGGAAGCCATGCAGGAGCAGTCGGTGACGGTGCGCGGCAACCGCCATCAGCTGAAGCCGCCGTTCTTCGTGCTGGCCACGCAGAATCCGATTGAACTTGAAGGCACCTACCCGTTGCCCGAAGCGCAGCTGGATCGCTTCCTGTTCAACGTGGTGCTGGACTACCTGACCGCCGACGACGAGCTGGCAGTGCTGCAGCGTTTCACCACGCGCGTCGATATACCGCCGGTCGAGGCCTGCACCACCGGCGAGGACATATTGAAATTCCAGTGGCTGGTGCGCCAGGTGCCGATCTCGGAATCGGTGAGCCGCTACGCCGTGGATCTGGTGCGCGGCACGCGCCCCGGAGATCCGCGTGCCACCGAAGCGGTGAAGCGCTATGTGAAGTTCGGCTCCAGTGTGCGCGCCACGATGTTCCTGGCTCTCGCCGCCAAGGCCCGTGCGCTGCTGGAAGGCCGTTTCCATGTCACCGAGGACGACATGCGCGCGCTGGCTCTGCCGGTGCTTCGGCACCGCGTGCTGACCAACTATCACGCCGAGTCCGACGGTCAGAGCGTCGATGACGTGCTGCGCTCGCTGCTGACGAAGACGGCCTGAGCATGGTCACCAGCGCCAGGCAGGACGCGCACGGCCGGCTGATCAAGCCGGAGGTACTGTCTGGCCTGGCCAATCTCGAGCTGATTGCGCGCTCGGTGGTGGAGGGCTTCCTGATCGGCCTGCATCGCTCGCCCTTCTTCGGCTTCAGCCAGGAGTTTGCCGAATACCGGCCCTATGTCGAAGGTGACGATCCGCGCTTCGTCGACTGGAACGTGTATGCGCGCACCGATCGCACCTACATCAAGCGTTTCCTCGGCGACACCAACAGCCACCTGATGCTGTTGCTGGATGCCAGCGCCTCGATGGGTTACGGCTCGGGCTCGCTGACCAAGTTCCGCTATGCGCAGATGTTGGCCGGCTGCCTGGCCTATCTGTCATCGAAGCAGCATGACGCCGTCGGTGCGCTGATCTTCGATGACGCCGTGCGCGAGTACCGCGCGCCGTCCACGCGCAGCGGCCACCTGCACTCCATATTGCATGCGCTGGATGCGGCGCAGCCGGCGCGGCGCACCGACCTCGGCGCGCCGTTCCGCCGCTTCCGCGAACACATCTCGCGGCGCGGCATGGTGGCGGTGATCTCCGATTTCTACTGCGATCCGGAGGACATGCTGCAGGCCGTAAAGCCACTGGCCTTTCAGGGCCAGGACGTGGTGCTGATGCAGGTGCTCGATCCGGCCGAGCTGCAGCCGCAGATCTCATCGTCGACGTTGCTCGAGGACATGGAAACCGGCGAAGCCATCGAGGTGTCACCCGACTTCATGCAGCGCGAGTATCCCGAACGCGTGCGCGCGCATATCGAGGCGCTGCGGGGGGCCGCGGCGCGCGCCGGCGCCGATCACATCGTGATGAACACGGCGGCGCCGCTGGATGAGCCGCTGCGCCAGTACCTCATGTTCAGGCAGAAGCGCCGATGAGCCTGCTGGCGCCATTCTTCCTGCTGGGCCTGGCCGCGATCGCGCTGCCGATCTGGCTGCATCGTCTGCAGACGCAGAAGCCCGAGCGGCTGCCGATCAGCTCGGTGATGCTGCTGACGCAGAGCGAGAAGCGGCTGCATGTGCAGAAGAAGCTGCGCTTCCTGTTCCTGCTGGCGCTGCGCATCGCGCTGCTGGCGCTGCTGGCCTTTGCCTTCGCGCAGCCACTGTGGCAGCTGGCGACGGGCGGGGGATTGATCAGCAATGCGCGCGAACACCTGATCATCATCGACAACTCGCTGTCGATGTCCGCCGAGGGTCGACTGGATGCCGCTCGTGCCGAGGCGGACAAGCTGATCGGCGAACTGGGCGGTGCAAATCGCGCGCAGGTGGTGGCGGCCGGCAGCAGCATCGAGCTGCAGGGTTCCGGCGGCGCCACCGGCGACAAGGCCGTGCTGCGCCGTGCGCTGGCGCAGATCCAGCCGGGCGCCGGCCGGCTCGAGTACGCCACCGCCGTCGGCGCCGTGGACAGTCTGGCCACTGATTCCACCCTGCCACTGGTGGTGCACCTGATCAGTGACTTCCAGGCCAGCGGCCTGTCGCCGCGCTTTGCCGATCTGCTGCCGCATACCGAGAGCGCGCGGGCGGTGGAACTGCAGCTGCATCCGGTGGCCCCGACGCGGGAGCCGAACTTCGCCATCTCGGCCGTGCGGCCTTCCGCCACCGGCATCGATGTCGTGGTGCGCGGCAATGGCAGTCCGGCCGCGCCGGTGGCGGTGCACCTGCGCGTCAATGATGCCGAACGCGGCGTGCAACGCCTGATAGTGCCGGCCGATGGTGAGGCGACGCTGCAGTTTCCGGGCATTGCGTTGAACGCCGGCGACAACCGCGTGCTGGCCCAGCTCGAAGTGGCCGACAAACTGGTCGCCGACGACACTCACCATGCGGTGCTGCAGGGCGGCGGTCCATCGGCCGTTCCGCTGCTGACCGCCGACACGCGCGGCGCCGCCGTCACCTATGTGGGCGCGGCGCTGAATGTGGCGGCGGCACGCTATCGTGCCCAGGCACTGCGCATCGGTGAATTCGATCTCCGCACGCTGGAGCGCTATCGCTGGGTGTTGATCGATGACATTGGCGCCGTCGATGCCGCCATGGCCAGCAGCCTGCAGGCCTATCTCGAATCCGGCGGCGCCTTGCTGGCGGCCAGCGGCGCGCGCGCCGCGGCGCTGCAGACATTGCCGCTGACCGGCCAGGCCATCCGCAGCGTCACGGTGCGCACCGCCGATCCGCTCAGCGTTGGTCGTGTCGACGGCACGCATGCGCTGCTGGTCAACACCAGTGGCTGGCAGAACCTGTCGGTGGCCCGCATGCTGAAGATCGACGCGACCAGCGGCGATCGCGTGCTGATTGCCACCGAAGATGGCGCGCCGCTGTTGCTGGAACGGCGCATCGGCACCGGCCGCCTGCTGTTGTTCACCAGCAGTCTGGACAACAGCTGGAACGATCTGCCGGTGCAGCCGGTGTTCGTCAATTTCATGGCCGAGGCTTCACGCTGGCTGGCTGGCGAGGGCGCGGTGGGCGCGCAGCAGCTGACGGGCGCTGCGCTGCAGCTACCCAATGCGGGCGGCGGCGCGGTGCAGGTGGTGGATCCCGAGGGTCGCGAGCTGCTGTCGCTGTCTGCCACGCGCAGTGCCAGCAGCGTGCGGCTGCCGCGCAGCGGCATTTACCAGCTGGTGACGCCGGCTCGCGAGACGCTGATTGCCGTCAATCCCGATCCGCGCGAATCCGACCTGCTGCCCGTCGATGAGGCCACGCTCACCGGTTGGCGCGATGCGGCCGCCGCGGCCCAGGTGGTTGCGCCCGGTGAGGGTTCGGCGCAGTCTGAAAGCGGCGTCCTGCCGCTGGCGCAGTGGTTGCTGCTGCTGATGGCATTGATTGTTGTAGCCGAATCCCTGACTGGCAACTGGTTGTTGCGACGGGGCACTGGAGTACCGTCATGAACGAATATTCGAGCGCCATCGCCCGGCTGGACCAGCACCTAGAGGACTTCCGGCTGCGTCTGCGCCGGCTCCACCTGGTGCGCGCGCTGGCCGCGGTGGCGGTGGCGGTACTGCTGCTGACAATGACCGGGGTCTACTTCGCAGTGCAGCGTGGTTTCGCGCCGGCCATCATCCAGGGGACACGCATCGCGCTGCTGCTGTCGGTGGGGGCGTTGCTGTTGCTGGTGCTGGTGCGTCCATGGCGGCGGCTGGCCCGCGCATTGCCTGCCGATATCGAGCAACGCACACCCGAATTTGGCGGCCGCGTCGAAACCTATGCCGGCATGGATGGCGGTAATCCGCTGCGCGATCTGCTGGCTGAAGAGACCTTGCAGCTGGCCGAACGCCACAACGCCGGGACACAGATCCGGCGCTGGATGATCGCCGTGCCCGCGACGGTGGCCGTGGTGGCGGCAGCGGTGCTGCTGTGGCTGGCCGTTGCCGGCCCCGGCCTGTATGGCTATGGCGTACGGCATCTGTATGCCGGCTGGGCCATGAACAATCTGTTGCCGGAGCAGGGCATCCTGGTGACCCCCGGAAACCAGGCGGTGCGTCGTGGAGGGTCGGTGCCGGTGCTGGCCACCGTGCATGGCTTTGATCCGGCCAATGCCAGCATCCATGTGCGCGTGGGCGAAGGTGCCTGGCAGCAGGTCGAGATGACACAGTCGACGCGCGGCTTCGAGTTCACCTTCCTCTCGGTGCGCGAACCGGTGCAGTACTTCGTGGACGCCGCCGGTGTGCGCAGCGCCAGCTACCAGGTCAGCGTGGTCGAAGTGCCCAATGTCCAGAACGTCAAGCTGGTCTACGACTATCCGGCGTGGACGCGTCGCAAGGACGAAACCCGCGATCCGGGCGGTGACGTGACTGCGGTGGCCGGCACCGGCGTCACGCTCGAGGTCACGACGGACCGCCCGCTGGGCGCCGGCACGCTGGTGTTGAACGGCAAGGACAGCACGCTGGATGCCTCCGGCAACACGGCGCGCGGCGGATTCAAGGTGGCCGAGGACGGGCGCTACTACCTGGCCGCCCGCATCGGCAATGAAACCGTGCGTCTCACCGACGATTACCTGATCAAGGTGGTGCCTGACAACAAGCCCGAGATCAGCATTGCCAAGCCGGGTCGCGACCGCACGGCCAGCGCCATCGAAGAGGTCGCGGCGCGCGTACAGGCTACTGACGATTTCGCGCTGGAAAATGTGGAGCTGCGCTATGCCGTCAACGGCGGCGCCTGGCAGTCGGTGCCGCTGCGCGCCAATGGCGCCGAGAGAGTCGTTGCCAATCACACCCTGATGCTGGAAAGCATGCAGGCCGGCAGCGAGGAGCGGCCATTGTCGCCGGGCGACCTGGTGGCCTACTACGCCACAGCGCGCGATCGTTCGCAGAACACGCAGACCGACATGTATTTCGTCGAAGTACGGCCCTTCGATCGCAAGTACACCCAGGAGCAGGCTGGTGGCGGCGGGGGCGGCGCCGGCGGTGAGGAAACCGAGATTTCGCGCCGCCAGAAGGAGATTCTGGTCTCCACCTGGAATCTGATCCGTCAGAAGAACGATCCGAAGCAGAGTCGCGCCGATCAGGTCCGCGACAATTCGCTGCTGCTGTCGGATGTGCAGGAGAAGCTCGCCGAGCAGACGCAGTCGATGCTGGAACGCGCGCGCGCGCGGGCCATCGGCGATGATGATCCGCTGATCAAGAGCTTTGTCCAATTGATGGGGGAGGCACAGAAGGCCATGCAGCCCGCAGTGCGGCAGCTGGCGGCGGTCAATCTGGAACAGGCCATCCAGCCCGAACAGCTGGCGCTGCAGTATCTGCTGCGCGCCGAAGCGGTCTTCACCGATCTGCGCGTGGCCCAGGGCAACGCCGGCGGTGGTGCGGGCGGCGGAGGTCAGCAGGCGCGCGATCTGGCGCAGCTGTACGAACTCGAAATGGATCTGCAGAAGAATCAGTACGAAGCCGCGCGCACCGCTTCGGCCGACAACTCCGCTGAACAGCTCGACGAGTTGGGCCGCCGTCTGCAGGAGCTGGCACGTCGCCAGGAACAGCTGGCCAACGAAGCGCGTCGCCAGCCGCAGCTGACCGATGAGCAGCGTTGGGAGCAGGAATCGCTGCGTCGTGAAGCCGAGCAACTGCGCCAGCAGTTGCAGCAGCTGCAGGCAGCCAACGGGCAGCAGGGACAACAGGGTCAGCAGGGACAACAGGGTCAGCAAGGCCAGGGTCAGTCCAGCGCCGCCGGACAGGCGGGCCAGCGACTCGAACAGGCCATCGCGGCCATGAACCGCGCCGGCGAGGCCATGCGCAACGGCAGCGATCCCGATGAGCAGCGCGCGCAGATGCAGCGCGCCGCGCAGGAGGCACAGCGGCAATTGTCCGGCGCCAGCCAGCAGCTGTCGCAGCAGCGGCAGGATTCGATCCGCTCCCAGCTGTCAGACCTGAGCCAGCGCGCCGACGACATCCATGCGGCGCAGGCCGCGGCTGAGCAACGTCTGCAGCAGGCGGCCAGCGCGGCAGCTGGCCAGCGCTCGCGTACCGATGCTTCGGCCGGCCTGACACCAGCGCAGCGCCAGGAGATTGCCGAACAGAAGCGACAGCTCAGCGCTGAAATCCAGCGCATGGAGCAGGATCTGTCGGAAACGGCGCGCCGGCTGCGCACCGATGCACCGCAGACTGCCGACACCATGCTGGAGGCCGGTCAGTTGCTGGCGCAGAACGCGATCCAGAACCAGCTGGCGCTGGGTGCGCGTTACATTGAAAACGGTCTGGCGGCCTACGTGATACCGCGTGAGGGGGTCATTACCGAAACGCTGCGCGAAGTGCGCGATGAACTGCGCGCCGCAGAGGGACGGCCCGACGATACCGCCCAGCGCGGCGATCGGCAGTTGCAGGATGCGCTGACGCGGGTGCAGTCGCTGCGCCAGCAGCTGCAACAACTGGCCAATGCCAATGCCACCGGTCAGCGCCCCGGCGATCAACCCGCACAGCAGGGACAACAGGGCCAGCAAGGTCAGCAAGGTCAGCAAGGTCAGCAAGGTCAACAGGGCCAACAGGGTCAACAGGGCCAGCAAGGTCAGGGTCAGCAGAGCCAGGGGGGGCAGGCGGCGCAGGCCGGCGCCGACGGCGGGGGCGCCGGCTATGGCGACGTGGGACGCGCGTTGAACAACACTGGCCGGCAGCTGGGCGGCTACGGCTCGGTGCTGCGCGGTCGTGGCGTCAGCGAAGCGTCCATCGAAGAAGTGCGCAATCTGGCGCAGCAGCTGCAGTCGGCCAATCTCAACGGTCGCGGCGATCAGCTGAACCGTCAGCTGACCGCAAGTCTGGCGCTGCTGGAACAACTGGAACTGCGTCTGTCACAAAGCGTGCGCGGCAAGGAAGGCAGTGGCTCGGTACGCACTGCCGTCAACGAGCCGGTCAGCGACGACTACAAGGATGCCGTGGCCGAGTACTACCGCCAGCTCAGCAAGGATTGATCATGGGATGTCTGCAGCACTGCGGTCGCGCGTTCGGCCTGGCATTGCTTGGCTTGCTCGCCGCGCCGCTGCTGTCGGCACAGGCGTCGCAGCCTGCAGCGGCCGCGGCGCAATGGGACCTGACCGATCTGTATCCCACGCCGCAGGCCTGGCGCGCCGAGCTGGAGCGCGTGCGCGAGGCTGCCGCCCGTCTCTCGAGTTACAAGGGCACGCTGGAGAGCAGCTCCACGGGCATGCTGCGCGGGCTGGATGCCATCAGCAGGGTGCGCCGCGACTACCTGCGCGTGGCGGTGTATGCCAGCCTCAATGCCGACACCGACATCCGCGTCGCCGCCAATCAGGAAAGTGAGCAGCAGACGCAATCGCTGGGCACGCTGATCAGCGAGCAGACCGCCTGGCTGGCGCCGGAGATCATTTCAATAAGCGGCGACACCATCACCGCTTTCGTCGCCGCCGAACCCGAGCTGGGCCGTCGCTTCGGCTACTTCCTCGACAACACACACCGCGGCGCGCCGCACACCTTGAGCCTCGAGGCCGAAAGCCTGCTGGCCGCCGCGGGCAATGTGCTGCAGCAGCCAGGCAATCTGCACAACCAGTTCGCCAATGCCGAGCTGAAGTTTCCGAAGATCACGCTGAGCAGCGGCGAATCGGTGCAGCTGAGCGCAGCCAGCTACACGAAGTATCGCCAGGTGGCGCAACGCGCTGATCGCAAGCTGGTGTTCGACAACTTCTGGGCCGGCTGGAAGAACTATGAGGGCACGCTGGGCTCGATGCTCACCACGCAGGTGATGGGCGATGTATTCAGCGCCCGCGCGCGCAGATTCGACAGTGCGCTGCAGTCGGCGCTGTTCCCTGACAACATGCCGGTGGACGTGTATCGCCGCCTGGTGTCCGAGGCCAATGCCGCGCTGCCCACGCTGCACCGCTATCTGAAGCTGCGCAAGCGCGTGCTGGGCATCAGCGACGATCTGCAGTACTACGACAACTACCCGCCGTTGTTCCCGCCGGCTGCGGCGCCGGCGTTCGATATCGATGCTTCCAAACGCATCACGCTTGAGGCGCTGAAGCCGCTGGGCGAACCATACCTGGCGCAGCTGAAGCGCGGCTTCGCCGGCCGCTGGATGAGCCTGTATCCGGCCGAGGGCAAGCGTTCGGGCGCCTACATGAACGGCTCGGCCTACGACGTGCATCCCTATGTGCTGCTGAACCACAACAACGACTTCGACTCGCTATCCACCTTTGCGCATGAATGGGGTCATGCCGTGCACTCGTTGCTGGCGCACGACGCGCAGCCCTTCGAAACCGCCGACTACTCCACCTTCATCGCCGAGTCGGCGTCGATCGGCAACGAGATGCTGCTCGAGGACTACCTGGTCGCGAACGCGAAGAGTCGCGAGGAGAAGCTGTACTACCTCGGCAATGCGGTCGAATCGATCCGCACCACATTCTTCCGCCAGGTGATGTTCGGCGAGTTCGAGCTGGCCATGCACGAAGTGCTGGAGAAGGGCCAGCCGCTGTCGGGCCAGCGCCTCAGCGAGATGTACTGCGGCCTGCTGCGTCGTTATTACGGTGAGGCCGAAGGCGTGATGAAGATCGATCCGGCCTACTGCATCGAGTGGGCCTTCATTCCGCATCTGTACTACAACTTCTATGTCTACCAGTACGCCACGTCGATGGCCGGCGCGGCATACATGACCGATCAGCTGCAGAAGCCGGGCGCGACGGGCGTGCAGGCGCGCGAGCGATTCCTGAACCTGCTGCGCGCCGGGGGCTCGGATTATCCATATGAGCTGTACAGGAAGGCCGGTCTCGACATGGCCACCGCCATGCCCTACCAGGCGCTGATCGCCAGAATGAATCGCCTGATGGACCAGATTGAGGCGCTGATGCGCCAGCGATAAGAAGACAACAACAGGGAGAACGACATGCCGATGCAATGGATTGAACTGGTGACGCTGGCTGCAATACTGCAGTTCTTCGCGTTCGGTGGGCTGGTGGCACGCGCGCGGCAGCGCTACAAGGTGCCGCCGCCGGCGCCCACCGGCCACGACATGTTCGACCGCTATCAGCGCGTACACATGAACACGCTGGAGACGCTGGTGGTGTTCCTGCCCGCGCTGTGGATCGCGGGGCACTACTGGCGCCAGGAGATTCCGGCGCTGATCGGCGTGGTGTACCTGGTCGGCCGGCAGTTCTATCTGAGCGGCTACATCTCCGATCCGAAGCGCCGCGCCCTGGGCTATGCGCTCAGCATCCTGCCGGCCTTCGCGCTGGTGGTGCTTGCGGTCATCGGCATCGTGCTCGCCATGCTGGCGGCGGCGACACGCACAGTCTGAACATGCACAGCGTGATGCGGCTGGCGGCCGCTGTCGGTGGCGGCATGATATGCGGCGCACTGCTGGCCGCCACGCCGGCGCGCACGCCCACGCTGGCTGAAATCCTCGCTGCCTCGCAGCCGGCCGAATGGCGTCAGCCTGATCCGGCACAGACGTTGTACGTGGAACTGCCCGCGGGCCGCGTCATCATCGAACTGGCGCCGGCCTTTGCGCCGCTCCATGTGGAGAACATTCGCACGCTGGCGCGCGAGCGGTACTTCGATGGCCTGGCGATCGTGCGCGCGCAGGACAACTTCGTGGTGCAGTGGGGCGATCCCAGCGAGAAGAAGCCGCTGGGCAGCGCGCGCACCGAGCTGGCGCCCGAATTCACCACGCCGTTGAACAACGCGTTGAAGTTCACCGCGCTGCCCGACCGCGACGGCTACGCCCCACAGGTGGGTTTCGTCGATGGCTTCCCCGTCGCGCGCGATCCAGGCTCGCGCACGCAATGGCTGACGCATTGCTATGGCGCCGTCGGCGTGGCGCGCGGCAACGACCCGCGCAGCGGCAATGGCTCGGCGCTGTATGTGGTCATCGGCCAGGCGCCTCGCCAGCTGGACCGCAACATCGCCGTGGCGGGCCGGGTGCTGCGGGGCATGGAGCTGCTGTCCACGCTGCCGCGGGGCGCCGAGGGCCTTGGCTTCTACGGCGACGAAAGGCAGTACCTGCCCATCCGGTCGGTGCGACTGGCCAGCGAAGTTCCAGAGGCCGAACGGAGCCGCCTCGAGGTGTTGCGCACCGAAAGTGCTTCTTTTGCAACGCTTTTGAGCGCGCGCCGCAACCGGCAGGACGACTGGATGCGGGTACCGCCAAGACATGTGGAGATTTGCAATGTGGGGGTGCCGGTGCGCGAATCGCCCCTAAGATAGGAACATGCCGAAGTACCGCCTCCGGAAGTTCGCCCTGGTCCTGGCCGCGCTGCTGGTCTGTCCGGCCGTCTGGGCGGC
>Ga0190274_10000305_pt1 | contig 30616 bp, 16 predicted proteins | sample Popmic531T_FD_133002 | JGI IMG/M metagenome (GOLD analysis project Ga0190274, IMG submission 133002) | Populus adjacent soil microbial communities from riparian zone of Yellowstone River, Montana, USA - 531 T | ecosystem: Environmental > Terrestrial > Soil > Riparian zone | place: USA: Montana... | reverse complement strand
CAATTCAAAACAACATTCTTTTTTGACTGGTGATGAATACGGAAATAAGTAAAGTCATGTGCTACATTACCTGAAACAGAAGTAGTTGTATTATTAGCAACTGTTTCATTTTTACCTGAAAACGTAAAGCCGGTGAATGCAATAAATGCAACGGCAAAAACAAAAAGCTTTTTCATAAGGTAGAATTTTTAATGATATGAAAGTAGTCCAGACCAGTTCCTCCAACAAGGAACATTTACCAATAAAATACACTCAGAACATCAAATACAGCTTTGACTTTTTAGGGTTAAATCCGAGAGTAGGCTTACGACGAAAAAACCCTCTCCAAAAGAAGAGGGTTTTTTATAACAAAATGTAATGGGTATTTAAAATTTTGATAGAGCTTAGCCTCGTTTGATAATTTTTCTATTTATAACATTATTGTCAGAAATTATCCGAAGAATATAAAAGCCTGCAGGAAGTTTATCTGTATTATCAATATTAATTCTATTTCTTCCTTTTACCAGGTTATAACTTCCGATCTTCAGCTTATGCTGGTATTGATCAAGAATTTCAACCTGTACCAATCCATCATCACCAGAAATAAGATCAAATTTCACATTCGAATTGAACGGGTTAATTAAAGACTCGATTTGAAGCCCGGCTTTATCACCTATTAATTGAACTACTTTAGAATATTTAGATTTATTACTCTGAGTTTTAATTTCCTTTATTCTATACCATGAAAGATTATTATCCAACAATTCCGGATCAATATAGGTATAGCGATTTGTTTCAGCAGGTGGATCTTTGTATCCGGTTATTTCACCAATAGTAACAAAGCTGCTTGCATCTTTACTTTTTTGTATTTCGTATTTAACTGGTTCTTCTTCTTTAGAAGTGGTCCAGTATAAAACTCCCTGGTTATTTTCATTTCTACCCTTGAAAGACAGAATACCTACATCTAATAAGAAATCACATGGATCTACATTCAATGTTATTGTGGCTCCGCCGGAAAAACTACAAGAAGAATTAGTGAGGTTTGATGCTGAACTTGCAATTAATACTCTATACCTTGTTCCACTATCTTCAGGTAAAGCAAGAATTGGTGGATACGAAACACTATATGCCCAGGCTGACCCATTCCAGGTTGGAGTTACCGATCCCGTAACAGCAGTTGAAGTCCAGGTAGCTCCATCGTCAGTACTTATTTCCCATTTATAGTTGGTGTAATTATCATAATAAGATGCTATGATTGCACCAATATCTACTGTATTTGTATCGCAAACAAAAGGATTTGGTCCAGGGGTAACAGTGACTTCCGGGCTACAGGTAGCAACCACAATATCATCAATTGCCCAGTCATTACCTCCACCTCCGGGAGCATTATTTCTTATCAACAATTCAAAGCCGGTTTCTGCAGGTCCAGTTTTGTAAACAAAGCCCCGCTTTACCCAGCTGTTTACTGTATCTGATGCCTGTTGTGTAATACCCGGTCCCGTACCCGTATAATAAATGTTACCTGTTTGATAATAATCCTGTCCGTTTAACTGGAACGCAAGGTTAGGGGGTACACCAGAAGAATCATTTGCAGCAAAGGGTATATAACCCGCGTTGGAATGGTTTCTTCCTAAAGAATCGCAACCACATTTATAACATACATTTCTTACCCACGCAGAGATCTCATAATAAGTATTTGGGCATAAATTAGTGATAGTCGATCTTACCGCTGTATCGGTTTTATAAGCTGCATTAACCACCAGCATATACCCGCATGGGTTTGTAGGACTGATAGGTCCTGCAGTATTGCACGGAGGGTTGCCTTTTGCGGTGTTGATGGCACCGGTATGATCGCCAGTTATGTCCCATACACTATGCACACGGCTTGCGTTAGGTTTAGGCAATGCTTGGTTTGTTGTAAATACCCCACTCGTGTTATTAGTAATTCCATATTCATAATCCTGAGGATTTCCCCCATTAAAAATTTCATAAGTATAACTTGGTATAGTAGCCGGCGCGGCGCCACGATCCTTGGGAAGTGCCGTTCCAAATGTACCTTCTGATTCTATACCTACCTGGTTATTGGACGATAATGAGCTTGAACATAAACCGGGGCTGGCATAAACAACAAGACTATCATTTTTAAAATTCACCATTTTCATATTTGCACCATCTTTATAAGTAATGGCACCTCCACCCCAATTTATTTTTTGATTGTACGTAGCATACACTTGCACACGATAAGTAGCCATTATAATACATGTGCTGGAGTAAAATAAAGGCCTGGTAGTATTCGTCAATCGACCCCGGGCACTTCCTGAAGCTCCTACTCCCATGTTTATCTGAATAACCGTATCAGCGCCGTTTGCAATGTACCACCCGGCATCGCTATCCCATGCGTCGGTGAAGGGTCCTTTTACGGGGCTATCTCTACGAAAATATTTTCCTTCGTTCGTTTGATGAGCTATGGAACTGCTAAGAAGCTTAAATCCACTATTAGTTTGCAATGTGTCGAAAAAAGCTACACTATCAACCGCACCTGCTGTAACAACAAAAGTTGCTCTTATTTCTAAAATATCACCAGGCTCAACACCGCCACCGGTTGCAAGTTTGGTAATATTTACATAACTTTTGCTGTAATCAACGCTTGCTATTGTAGTTGTAGCAGGATTCTGGATGCAAATATTAAATCCCCAGCCAGTGGCTCCTGGGTTATAAGTACTCGGACTATAAATTCTTACGTAATAAGTATTACCGACTGTTAATCCTGTTCCACCTGGCAATAAACTTGTACCACTAATACAAGCGTTTTCAGTAAGTGTACCACATGCGCCTGAAAATAGTTGGATATACGAAGTACATATATTTGTTCCTACACTGCTTAAAGTAATAGTTGGGAAAGCTGATGTTGCAGTAAATGAATACCACACGTCAGCACCAGGAGTACCAGAACATGAGCTGGATACAGATGGGCTGGATACGGTTGCACCAGCCAAAGTTCCAGCTATGCCACCACAGGTTGTTACAGGAGTTATTGTTGTAGCCCCTGAACAGTTATCATTTGCAGGGGCAGAATTGGCTGCAGGATCTGTAACACAAATATCATAAGTAGGTGTTACACCTGTACTGGTTGTAACCCTTACATAGTATGTCTGACCAACTGTAAGACAAGTTGCATTAATTATTTGAGTCGTTGCATTACCAGTGTTTCCTGTTAAACAAGTCAAGCTTCCACAAGTACCGGAAAATAATTGAGTACGAACACGATTAGAAGAAGAACCACTCAGTGTAATCGTAGGATTTGGCGACTGCGCAACAAACTGATACCACACATCAACTTCAGCATAGCCACTACAATCTGTAACAGGAGTATAAGTTGCTCCAACCAATGTACCTGCAGTATTTACACAACTTGGTCCGGATGTGAGCACGGTTGCTGCTCCACAAAGATCATTAACCAAGCCTGCATGAGTTACGCAAATGGAAAAACTTGCTGCTGTTCCACCACCTGATGGATCAGACCCCAAATTTGAAACACGGATCCTATACGTCGTACCGATTACTAATCCGGTTTGCGTGATCGTTGTAGTTCCACAAACAGGAGCCCCCAGTGCTGCACATGCATTGGTGTACATCTGTAATCGTGGAGCCGTAATGTTTGCACCAAGACTGCTTAATGTTACAGTTTGAGTAGTTGCTGCTGCTACAAAGGAATACCAAACATCATAATAGGTACCTGCAAGATGACATCCCAATGCCGTTGCGACGTTGGCGGTAGCAAGATTCAATGTACCAGTTGTATTGATACAGCCGGTATTGGATGTCAATGAAATTGCATTTGCACATTCATCATTAGCTGGGCCCGTATGTGTAACACAAATATTAAATGTATTAGATGCGCTTATAGTACTGGGATCTGTGTATACCCTTACATAATAAGTTGTACCTGGAGTGAGAGTTGTTGATACTAATGAGGTGCCGCTTACACATATAACTGAAGTAAGTGATGCGCAAGAGCCAGAGAATAATTGTATACGAGGGTTTGCAGGAGCAGATGACAAAGTGATTGTTGTATTTGCACCAACAGCAACGAAGCTGTACCATACATCATTCCTGTTCGCAGTTCCACAACCTATAGACGTTATTGTAGAAGCCGAGGCTCCGACAAGGGTGCCTGATGTGATTGAACAGGATGAATTAGAAGTCAGGCTAATCGCTCCGGCACACATATCGTTAGCTGGCGGAGTATGCGTTACACAAATATTGAAATCAGCAACACCACCCGGACCCGATGGATTGCTGTTTAAATTGGCTACACGAATATAATATGTGTTTCCAATTGTGAGTCCCGCCTGTGTCATTGAGGTAGTGCCACAAGCAACTGAAGTTAATGATACACAGGCACCACTGTATAATTGCATTTGCGGATTGGTGATATTCGCACCTAAGCTGCTAATGGTTATAGTTTCAGTTGTCGTTACCGCTACAAACGAATACCAAACATCATAGTAAGCACCTGGTGCAAAACAACCTAATGTGCTACCGCTGGCAGATGCATCATTTAATGTGCCCACAGTATTGATACATGTAGTATTGGACGTCAGACTTGTTGCACCCGAACAGTTATCATTTGCAGGCGGCGTATGTGTAACACAAATATTAAAGGCACCTGCACTATTATTGCTTTGTGTATAAACACGGATATAATAAGTATTGCCAATAGTAAGATTATTGTAGGTAAGCGTTGAGTTGTCACATGAAAGAGATGTAAAAGATCCACAAGTGCCTGAAAGAAGTTGAACGCGGATATTTCCAGAAGCAGACGACAGCGAAATTGTATGTGTAGAACTCTGCGCCACAAAAGTGTACCACACATCATACTTATCAGTAGTGCCACAACCCGGTATTGGAAGCGAAGAAGGGTTCCATGTTGCATTTACATTGGTACCTGCCGTGTTTATACAAGATGTATTAGATGTCAGTGTTATTGCCGCGGAACATTCATTATTACTTGGCTGGGCAAATGAATTGATAGACAGAATCAGTCCCAATAATACAATGATGATGGTGGCAAAAGGAAATCGGAAACGTTTCATTTCTTCTAATGGTGCTTTGGTTTTTCAGTAATTGGATTGCAGACAAAATAAGTTTAATCACTTATTAATAACAAGAGCGTTACTACTCAAAAAAAATCGGGCTTTTACTAAAAAAAATCAGGTAGTAATGCTTGGGTATAAATTAAAAGTTATAAATATTTTAGTGCCCTAAAATCCTGAAAAACCATGCAACAAGCTACTGCCCGAACCGGCACCACCATTTTTTTATTTATTCCATTCGTTCTTTTTTTCTTTACCTTTTTTTCTTTATCAAGTTTTTCTCAAACCAATGACACTACCAGTGCTCCTTCGTTAACTTCTGCATTGTCCTGCACTATTCCAACAACTGGTAATGGTGCATATTCATTGGTTAATTTTACAGCAACAGCCGGCATACCGGCAGGTTGTATTTCAGGAGGAGATGGAAATCAGTATGATGGCTGGTTCAAATTTACCGCGGCAAACACCAGCGAAACTGTAACCATTGGTAATTTTGGAAATAATATTACCAACTCCGAAGTTCAAATATTATCACGCACCACTCCTTTAACCTCCCTGGCTTGCGGAGCAGCAACTGCTACAGCTACTGGTTTGACTGTTGGTCTCACATATTTTATTAGGGTATCTAACGTTGGGGCTGGTCCGGGAACTAATACCGTTAAGGCCAGTTTTGATATTTGCCTTACGCATCCTCCTCCTCCACCCTCAAACGATGATTGCGGAGGAGCAATATCATTAATATCGGGAACAACCTGCAGTAATACAGGAGGAACTTTAGTTAGTTCAACCTATACAACAATTCCAACGATTGGTTGCGGCGTAGCAAGCAGAAACGACGTGTGGTATAGCTTTCAGGCTCAATCAACGACTCCAACTATTTCTTTATCTTCTGCACCGGCAAATTCACGCATTCAACTTTTTTCAGGTTCATGCCTTGCACTTACATCTCTTTCATGTTCTTCAACTGGAACTCTTGCAGCATCGGGCCTTATCATTGGCAATATTTATTTTGTAAGAATTTATACTGACCCGAATGCTTCTGGTACCTTTAATATTTGTATAATTGATCCTCCTCCTCCTCCATCAAATGATGATTGCGGAGGAGCAACAACACTAACTTCGGCAACCACTTGTTCTAGTATAGCCGGCACAATTGAAAGCGCAACAGCTTCTGGTTCTCCTACTGGTTGCGCATCTGGTGGAACACATTATGATGTTTGGTATAAATTTGTTGCTTCTAATGCTACTCACGCCGTTACAATTAACGGAAGAGGTTCTAATTTTACAAACCCGGAAATTCAACTTTATAGTGGCACCTGCGTATCATTAACTTCTATTACTTGTGGTACCACAACATTAACTTCAACCACATTAAGTATTGGAGTTACCTATTATGTAAGAGTATCAAATATCGGAAGCAATCCAACAGTTAATGGAGATTTTGATATATGTGTAGTAAATCCGGGACCGCCGCCATCAAATGATGAGTGTGCTGGTGCACCGGCATTAACTTCAGCAACCAACTGTTCAAATACAGCTGGTACATTGGTAAGTGCCAGCGTCACTGGCGGACTTCCTGCTGGTTGTGAGACGGGAGGTACACACTATGATGTATGGTATCAATTTCTTGCTACTAATACTACTCACGCCGTTACAATTAGCGGACAAGGTTCTGGTTTCACCAATGCCCGGGTACAATTATATAGTGGTACATGCGGGTCTTTAACTTCTGTTGCTTGTGGAAATACATCATTATCATCAACCACATTAACAGCTGGGAATACTTATTATATAAGAGTTTCGAACGTTGGCAGCATCGTTTTAAGTAATGGTGGATTCAATATTTGTGTGACCCACCCACCAGCCTCGGTTAATGTTGTTGCGGGCCGTATGAAAGAAGTTTATAAACAAACCACTCTTTCCGGTTCCGGAGTTTTACAATATCCATGGGAAGTTACTTATGGTCCTGATCATAATTTATGGATCACAGAATCGAGAGGTTACAAAGTTTACAAGATGGACCCAAATACGGGAGCTAAAACTACAGTACTTGATATATCAATGGGAAGTACATGGCTACCTTCTCCTTACGATACTCTGAATGTTCAGTTTAACAGTAACTGGCCGCAAGGCGGTTTGGCCGGGTTAGCTATACATCCAGATTTCCTCGATGGAACAGGTAACAATGATTATGTGTATATATCATATGTTCATAGAAATTTAGGAGGTAGCTCACCGACAGGATTATTATATAGAAATAAATTAGTAAGATTTACATATAATTCAGGCACTGGCAAATTGGAATCACCAGCGATCGTATGCGATAATTTACCGGGAAGTAATGATCATAATTCGCAAAGAATAATAATAGCACCGGCTGCTTTAGGTGGCCCCAGCTATTTATTCTATGCGTCAGGTGATATGGGGGCCGGTCAATACAGTAATCGTACACGGCCGATCAGAGCTCAGGATCCTGCTTCATACGAAGGAAAGATATTAAGATTTAACCTGGTCAGTGATGGGGATGCTGGTGCGGATGCATGGATACCCAACGATAATCCATATAATTCACTTCTTAGTTTACAAAGTGCAGTATACAGTATTGGTATTAGAAATAACCAGGGCTTTGCATATGATCCTGCTTTAAACATTTTGTATGCATCATCTCATGGTCCTTATAGTGATGATGAAATAAACATTATTCAACCATTTAAAAATTATGGTCATCCATTAATAGAAGGATTTGTGGATGGTAATTATAATGGTAATTCTGTTCAAGGAACCAGTACCAGTGTTTCTGCAGGTGCACCTTACACCGATAACCTGGGGGTTTCAAGCTGTCCGCCAATTGGCAATGAAGCCACTAACAAGTCAACTATTGATGGAAATGGAAATGGACTTTATAAAGATCCTCTTTTTTCGGCCTACGCGGTGTCACAAGCTACTGTCACTAATATCTGGCAGACTAATCCGGGTAATGCAACACCAGCACCCGGATGGCCAACAGAAGCATGGTCGGGATTAGATATTTATAGAAATACTTTAATTCCGGGTTGGAAAAATTCTTTAGTGAATGGTTCATTAAAATGGGGCCGTCTTTTAAGAATGAGATTGGATGCGACAGGCGCTGCGACTGCACCTACTAATACTGTAAGTGACACTATTAGTTATTTCAATAGTCAAAACCGTTTCAGGGATCTTGCCTTTTCTTCCAACGGAAAAGACATTTTCGTGATAATGGACAACACATCTACTACATCGGGTCCGGGTTCAGCCAACCCCGTTGTACCTGGTTGTGCAGGCTGTGTTCAGAAATATACTTTTCTTGGCTACAATGATAATGCAGGTAAAAGTTCTATTCCAACTTCTATTGATGTTACCAATGGCACCGTTAATTCTTGCAATACAGGAACAACAGTAACCATCGATAATACCAACAATAATCTTTGGGTTCCAATCACCGGCCCTGATGGAAATATCATGGCAGAAATTTATGCGAATGGAAATAATCTCGGTGATGTTACATCTAGTTTTTATAAAAACTCCGGATCTATCCGCGTAGCAAATACCACTCATTATCTTGATAGGAATATGACCATTACTCCACAAACACAACCAACTTCCACCGTAAAGATCAGACTCTATTTATCAAAAGCTGAGTTAGATGCTTTGATCGCTGATGGGGGTAGTAGTGTTACTGCGATCGGCAATTTGAAAATTTTGAAAAACAATGATCCTTGCAGTAATGCTATGATCGATGCTACCACCGAAATAGTACCGACCTATGCTGAAGCACATGGGGCAAATGGATATATTCTACAGGGAGATATAACCAGTTTCTCTTCTTTCTATTTCGCTGCGAATAACTTTACATTGCCATTAGATCTCCTTTCATTTACAGGTCAACTGCAAAATAATAATTCAGTTCTATTAAATTGGAAAACGGAGAATGAAATCAATACTTCTCATTTTGTTGTAGAAAGAAGTGCAGATGGCATTCGTTTTAACGGCATTGGAAATGTAACAGCCAACGGAAGAAACAATACAAGTAGTTCGTTTAATTATTCACTTACCGACAATGATGCGATTAATCAATCATCGCAGAGGCTTTATTACAGATTAAAGATGGTTGATATTGATGGCAATTTCAAATACTCGAACATTGTTTCTGTATCATTCCCTATTGTTACAGGTAAGCTAAGCATAGCTCCAAACCCGGTACTCACGGAAATGAAAGTAACAATTGCTTCTGAAGCTGATGGAACAGTTCAATGGAAGTTGACAGATAACGTTGGAAGGGTAATACAAAAGGGATTAGAGTATGTAAGAAAAGGTGCCGGAAACAACTTTATGATCAATATGAATAAATTACCGGCAGGTACATACAATTTAAATGTGACAGGTGCTGGTATTGATCAGAATGAAAAAATACAAAAACTGTAACCTGATCTCAGGAACTTTTTAGATCTCATATTTTAAAACCCCGGCATAATACCGGGGTTTTTTATTTCAAAAAAATATAGTTGAATCATACTAAAACAAGCTTAAAGAAACTCCTCCATAATAATTTCTTCCTGGTGCGGCATTATAATAACGACCACCCGCAGCATTGATATCATTTCCCAGGCTATATGTAACATCAAATACATTTTCAATACCTGCAAAGAATTCAAGCTTATTCTTTTTCTTCAGTTCTTTTCTCCAACCAATTCTTGAACCTAAAAGATTATAAGAAGAAGCAAATTCAGTATTGGCATCATTTAAAGGAATAGGATCGCTGTAATAGTAAGTAAGATTAATATATATGCCGGGCTTAGTAGAAATATCTAATCCCGAAGCCACCGTATTTTTAGCTACACTCGGTAGTTTTTTTCCGCTATAATCATTTGTAAGTTGTTTAAAATCGTCGTATGCAAAATTATTCCATGTATAACTCGCCCATACCCTGGCCGTATTAACAAATGAGTTGCGTTTCAAGAGCAAATAAGAAACCTGTGACTCTATCCCCCTTTGCTTTGTTGAACCTGCATTGATAAAATAATCGCCATTACTAACGTCTCTCCTTTGTACAATTGCGTTTTCTAAACGGTAATCAAAAACATTGACCTCTGCATATAACCTTCGTTGCAGCCAACTACTTTTAAATCCAACCTCATAATTAATTCCATGTTCTGCATTTAATTCAGTACTTATCACGCTGGTAGAAGGTAATACTTCAGCCGTTGTTGGAGGAGAAAATCCTTTGGCTACACTTGCATATAAATATAGATCTGCTACTATTTTTTTTGAGATCGCTAATCTTGGTGCAGCTTCATTTTTATAAGATCTTTCTTGCTCGGGTAATGAAGGAATAGAAAGTCGCTTTATTTTTATTGATGATTTATTAATACTAAGACCAGCTGTAATATTTATATCATACTTCAATCTCAGATCTGTTTGTGCAAAGATTGACCAGATCCCGTTTGTTACATCGTCATTAGTAAGCGTTGTTGTTGGTTTGCCATTTACATTTTGATAAGTATGAATATTGAAGTAGCCTTTTTGAGCCTCCGCCCCAAAAATTATTTTTACTTTATCGTTCACGGTAGAAGGCTTCCATGTGAATACTGTCCTTCCTCCGAAATGAGGTTCTGTTCTTGCTTCATAATTTCGGAAAGTGGGATTTTTAATGTTCGAATAAGCACCATAAAAAATTAAACTGTTTTCAAAATGGTCATTGAATTTAAAATGATTATTGAATCCGCCATACCACGTTTTCTGATAAATGGCCGCCTTTGCTCCATCAGCACTTGGAAATGCCCCTGCTGCAGGACGAGATACCCGGGGATTTTTTTGATACTCAGCTTTTGTAAGAGCACCCGGTGTTTCATAAAACAGATCGCCATAGAGAAAATTGAAATGCAACGTTTCTTTTTTACCTGAGCTGATCTTGGTTTGCCAGGTAGCAACATCTCTTCGCATTGATGTATGATCCCTGTAACCGTCACTTTGCTGGTGTGAATAAGTAAAAGAATTTCTGAATTTATCTTTGCCCTGGTTAAACTGAACATTCACATTACTATGATCATAACTGCCATAAGATAGATTAACCATTAGCCCGGGCTCAGGATGCGCAGCATTACTGTTGATCAAAATTGCACCTCCTGTTCCGGCTCCATACAGGCTTCCTGCCGGACCTTTGATCACCTCTATAGAATTGAAATTATAATAGCTCAATTGATTTAAATAGGTATTGCCTCCGGGATCAGTAAATGGGATCTCATCCCAATAAACTTTTACATTTCTTACACCAAAAGGTGAACGCAAAGTGCTTCCCCTGATATTCATACGGTAACTACCGGGAGAACGTTCTTCCATTCTTACTCCCGGTGTACTATTGAGTGCCGGAAGAATATTTGTATTGCTGAATCGTTCAAGGCCGTTTTTATTTACTTTATTAATTGCTGCAGGAACTTTTCGCAGACTTTGATTTTGTTCATATGCTTTGACGATTACCTCACCAAGTGTCAGTGAAGTATCAACAGTAACATTTTGTGAGCTTGATAAATGATAAATAGTCATGCAAACGAGCAGGCAGGTGGCAGTTTTTCGCATAGTATTGGTTTGTCCTTGGTACAAAAGTACATTATTCAACTCCTTAAAACCAAAACCGCCAGTATACTGGCGGTTTTGTAGTTTATAAAAAATTATTCCTTGAGACTATTATCATGTCATTTTTTACCTGGCAATTACAATTTTTTCAGTCCTTAAATTTTTTCCGTTGGCTTCTTTAACTCTCAACACATATATTCCATTTGAAAGATTGTTTATATCAATTCTTGTAGCAAGCTCTTTGGTTTGAATATTTCTTACAAGCTTTCCACTTATATCAAATAATTGCACTAGCCTGTTTTCAACAGCATAATTATATATTATAAAATAAGTACGGGCCGGGTTTGGATATACATCAATGCTTTTATCTTTCAGATCATCTGATACTTTGCTTTCAGTAAGCAATTGACTCATCGCTTTTGCCGGACCTGGTGTTTGATATGTGAATTCCAAAATACTTCCAGGGTTTGCAGGTGTAGTAGTCACATTTCCTGTCGGTCCGGAGGTAGAGCCGCTGGAGTCACAAGCAACATATAATTTTAATCCATCTGGTGATACAACTATGTCTCTATACCGTCCCATTCCGCGGAAGTAATTAATGGTATCAGAAATTATACTCTGTCCATCATTGCTCAATTTATATCTCGAAATAACACCACCTTTCAACGTGGCTACTAATAATGAATTTTGCCATCCTGGAATTGCAAGGCTTCCATAAAAATCTGTTCCCGAAGGTCCGATCGAAGGCCAGGTCATATTATCACCACCAGTTGGAGGATTAGAGGAAGGAAATATCGAACGTAATGGCTCTTTTGCATTAAGTGTAGCACAATTATTTTGCTCATTAGCTACAGCAAAGCCACCTATTGTCATTCCATTATAATTACCATCGCAGTAACCGGCAACTTGCGGCCATCCATAATTTCGGCCAACTTGTATAGCATTTATTTCATCATCACTAAATGGTCCGTGTTCGCTGCTATACAAAATATCGGTTCCATTTACATTACCCCATACAAGACCTTGCGGATTACGATGACCTAAAGTATATATTGCAGTTGTTTGACCTCCATTTGTAAATGGATTATCTGCGGGGATCCATGACCCTGCATCTGGTTCAGTATTCAATCTTAAAATTTTTCCTTCGTAGATATTTAAATTCTGCGCATTATTGACTCGTGAAATATTATCAAACTGCCCGGCACCCATATCTCCTGCTGAATAATATAATTTAAGATCAGGTCCTATAGAGATCCGTGCTGAATTATGATCATTACTTCCGGGAATATTTTCCAATACTGTAACAGGGCTTTCCAGCACTCGGGTCGAAAAGTTATATGTATATCTTTCGATCCTTATTTTTCTAACCGTATTACTTAACGATTGATAAGAATAAGAAATATAAGCATACGGCTTCCCTGTTAGAAATTCCGGATGTAATGCAAGTCCCATCAACCCATCCTGTCCTCCGGCCCGAACCATTTTTGAACCTAATGTAAGTACAATAGTTTTTAAATTGGTTATTGGGTTTACATAACTCACTCTTCCTGCAAACCTTTCAGTGTACCAAATATTATTATCAGACCCATAAACTAAGTCATGGGGCATTCTTTGATTGCCAATGACAGTACGCACAGAAAAAGATTCATTGGCAAGAGTTTTCGGTATAGTCGATACACTCATCGCGATGCTTGTTGACTGATTTCCTAAGGCATCCTTAGCAGCCACCGTCATTGAATAGGTAGTGTTTGATAAAAGGCCGGTAACACTATAAGAAGTACCAATGAGAGTAGCACTATTCATTTTTATCCCATTCTTGTAAACATCATAGCCCGCCACACCTACATTATCAGTAGAAGCTGTCCACGAAAATGTAAATGATGTGGTTACAATATTTGCGGCTGCAAGATTGGATGGAGCAGTTGGGGGCTGTGAATCCGGTGAATTTGTAGTAACATTTAATGAAGTGCTTGGGGTACTTTGGTTACCAACTGCATCTTTAGCTTTTACAAAATAGCTATTTGTAGATCCGCCAGTCAATCCTGAGACATTGTAAGATGTAGATGTAATGTTTGAAGGATTAATTTTTATTCCATCCTTGTATACATCATAACCCGTAACACCAACATTATCTGTAGATGCAGTCCAGCTTAAAGTAAATGAAGAAGTGGTGATATTTGAGGAAGTAAGATTGGATGGAGCAGTAGGCGGCTCTGTATCCATACTGTTGTTAACAGATAAATACGACCCCGGAATTACTTCACTTGGCGCTGATACACTTTGATTGGGTTTAGCCCAACCCACGGCTAAATTATCACTGCCTGTCCCTTCTTTCAATAATGCTTCTATATAATATTTTTGACCTGCCAATAAGGGAATAGTATTTGACTTTTGTGTAGCAGACTTATTCCATTGTCTTGACTTGGTAGCACTCGTGTTATAAGCAATCCTTGCTTTATTAGCTGGATTAATGGTTGTGCTTAACCAAAGTTCTGCGCTTTCATCACTGGCGATCCAGAAAACATAATCACCATTTGTTGGCGGACAGATATACCCATATATCTTCATTCCGAAATTATTTCCACTATTACCCGGTATTTCAAAAATGGTATAGGTTCCTGAAGTGGAAGGATTGTTTGGATAATTTGAGTTAGAAGTAAGGTTACTTACAGAAGATCCATTAATGTTATTCCAGCGCTGATAGTTGATGCTTCCTAGACCCGGACAACTTTGCGAAAATGAGTTTAAAAAAATACATACAAAGATGGTGGTAATGTAAAGGTTCTTCATAAATAGTGACTGTTTAGGGTTAAAAATAAAAGTGGTTCGTTAAAAAATAAAGTTATAACGATTGTTTTAATTAATAAACAAATAATCAGCTGATTGAAATCAATATTACTCAAAATAGAATTCAAACACTTGATAGCTTAACTCATCCTTTTATTGAAAAGCAGGATCATTCATGCTAAAAAATGGGTTACTCTTAATTATGTATTTTTACATCAATACATCAAATATGACCCCGACAACCAAACCAATTATCGGTATTACTTGTGGCGATTTAAATGGAATAGGAACCGAATTAATAATCAAAGTGTTTTCAGACAGCCGTATCCTTGAACTTTGCACCCCCGTGATATTTGCTTCAAATAAAGTCATTAATTTTTACCGGAAGACTTTACCAGAATTTAATTTTAATTGGCAGAATATAAAAGACCTCTCCCGCTTGAATGTAAAACAAATGAACATCTATAATTGCTGGGAAGAAGATGTAAACATTACTCCCGGTCAATTAACCGAGAGTGGCGGAAAATATGCTATAAAATCATTAGAGGCTGCTGTACTTGCATTAAAACAAAATCACATAGATGGTCTTGTTACAGCGCCAATTCATAAAAAAAATGTACAATCAGCTGAATTCAATTACACGGGCCATACTCCTTTTTTAAAAAGTTATTTCGGCGTAAATGATGTAGTGATGTTATTGTTTGCAAATGAATTTCGTGTTGCATTGGTTACTGAACATATACCTGTAAATGAAGTAGCGGCAAAAATTTCTAAAGAAATCATAACAAGGAAACTGAATATTCTGAATGAAAGTCTTCAAAAAGATTTTGGAATTGAGAAACCAAAGATCGCTGTTCTCGGATTAAACCCGCATGCGGGTGATGAAGGCTTGATTGGAAAAGAAGAAGAAACAATAATTAAACCAGCTATAAAAGAGGCAAAACAAAATAACATGATAGTGACTGGTCCATTCAGTGCTGATAGCTTTTTTGCAAAACAGTATCATAATCGTTTTGATGCTGTGCTTGCCATGTACCATGACCAGGGACTTGTGCCTTTTAAAACACTTGCTTCAGGCGAAGGCGTTAATTATACTGCGGGTCTTCCTGTTATAAGAACATCACCAGACCATGGAACTGCTTTTGATATTGCAGGAAAGGGAAAAGCAGATGAATCTTCTTTTCGCATTGCAATTTTTGAATGTCTTACAATAATTAATAAGAGAAAAGAATTTGAAGAAAGCCACAAAAACCCTTTGAAAAAAATTACTTCTGCAATTCTAGCTAACCAGGAAGATGAAAGGATCGAAGAAAATTAATTAGTAAATATTTCAATCAATACCTCTGCTAATTATTAAAAAATCGGCGTTCACACATTTACACTTAGTAATTTTTCTATTCTTCGTTTAAGCAACTTCAAAAAAAAAGTAGAACTACTACTTATAAAAATACCTTGCTCTTACTAAGAAAAATCTCTTGGAAAAACTATGAGATTTAAGAAGTAAAATATATTTTTATACCCGTAATTAATCCGATACCCGAGTGAGTCCTACCAAGTAACTTTCTCGGTTAAGTATCAAAAAATCTAGTTGTATTGTTTTATGAGCCTTTAAGTCGAGATGTTTTTGCTTTGATATCCGGATGAATTAAAAATGTATATAGCTCAATTAAACCATACTTATTATTATTCAAAAATTAATCACCCCTAAAAGAAAACAATGAAACACTTTTTTAAATTAGTAATTCTTGCTTCAGTGATTACAAGCTTGATCTTTGGTATATCAGCATTTAGTTCAGTAAAAAAAGCTAAACCAAACGAGGATAGCAACCAGATCGCTAAAAGTTCTCAAAGACAACTGTCAATAAATTAAATAAACTTCGCAATTAAAACAAAAAAAGGCATCCATGATGGATGCCTTTTTTATTTCGTTCTTAGCATTTATTTAATAATAAATATTTGTGAATGCGTTTATTTATCTTGCATTTTACTAGTGCCAACACGATTAAAATAATAACTCATGCTAAGCATAAAAAATCTCGGCACTACATTGGCTTTCACGTCTTCAAAATAGTTTTCGCCTATGATCCTGTTGATACCATTATTTTGTTTTAAGATATCGTAGATTGTAAATTTGATCTCGCCTGAATTTGTCTGAAAAAACTTCTTTGCAAAAGATAGGTTCCATAATAAGACATCCTCGTTAAAACCAGCACTACGCCCTGAGTTGATATAAAAATCAAAATCAGTAAGAAAATAAAAACGGTTTTTGAGCCTGTAAGTGAAATCAGCAGAATAGACCTGGTTGAAATATTTTGTATTCGCTCCGGTTTCTACCCCATAAGCAACAAGGTTAAAAACAAAAGCGCCACTAACAGCCACGTCAAAATTATCTTCCCCATAATTTATACCAGCAGATTGATTCACCTGGAAAGTTGAAGTGAAATTCTTTTGTTTGTATAAAAGATTTGCATCCCGGCTCAGGTACATCATATTGGTAAGATTCACATTCATTCCTTTTATTTTTTTAAAAGGAAAATTCAAGGATCCTGAACCAGAGATATTAACCGACCCGTTCATATTTTCGGGTTTATAAATGATAGTGACTCGGTTCAATGAATCAATACTGTTAACAATTTTATTCCCGGTATAGTTGACGTTAAGATTTCCAGAAAAAAATCGCTGAGAGGCTAAGGCAAATGAATTATAATTAATATTAATGTTATTTACGAACTCCTGTTTTAATGAAGGGTTTCCTGTTTTTATCACCAATGGGTTGCTAACATCAGGAACATCTTGCAATTGTGTTACACTTGGTGTATTTGTTCTTCCCCTGTAATAAACTTTTATATTTTTTGAACGTGTGATTGCATAATTAATATTGGCAGTTGGGAAAAGATTAGTAAATCGCTGATGAATAGTGGTGTCTTTTCCCGTTGAAAGAGTAACACTACGATTTTCTAAATTGCTAACCTGGTAGCCAAGTCCAACCTGGTAATTGAGCTTTTTTAATTGATGCCTGAAATTGAATCCTGTCCTGCTTGAAGTATTTGAGTAATCAAAATAATTTGAGAGTTGTGAATTCAACTGATCATACTTACCGGAACCTGAATTAAAATCATATGTTTTTTTATCTGAAATAGTATTACTTGATGAAAAAGCATAGTTTATTTCAAAAAGTTTATTCCGGTCAATAGGTTCTGTATAAGAAGCGCTGATCGTATTAAGTCCGGACTCGTTTTCCTGGTATGCCTTCTGGTTAAGATCTATAAAAGAAGCAATTGAGCCATCGCTATTGTATGCTGTGATCGGAGAAATATTATAGCCTTTTGAATCACTGCCACCCGGGCTATTTCTCCAGCCTAAGGTAAATGTTCTGCCTACTCTTTTAAATTTTCTGCGATAAAGTAATTCACCGGAATAGTTTATTCCATCCCTGTCATCGTGCTTATTTGTTCTTACTTCGGTAGCCATATATTTATCAATCCCGTCGGAAAATGTAACATTCGTGTCAATTGTTACTCCTTTAAATTTCTGTTTACTAAAATTGGCTGTGTATAATATAGAATTAACAGAATCGATAACGTATTCCCATCTTGCATTTGCCCTGTGAGTTCTATTACCATTAATAATATTGCTGTAGGTACTTGTTTCAGATGCAGAATCACCTGGGAAAGTATTTCTTCTAAACTTATTTTGTTCAAGAATATTCGAATTATCAGAATAAAAATAACTGCCCCGAAAATCGATCTTAGGACCCCATGAATCATTAAAATTTATACCCATGGAAAGTGGTCTGCTTACTCCTCCCGATGTTCCCCCCGATGCATTCGCTATGCCCGAGCCCGTACCTCCCCCATTGGAAAATGATGAACCTCCTTGCGATGAAGCATCAGTAAACGTATAGCTTACTTTATTTGTGTTGTTTGCCGACCCAACTAATGATATACGTTGGTCTCCTCTGAAGTGATTGAATGAAAAATTTCCTTCGTAACGGGAATTGCTTCCAACTCCTGCAGTAGCTCTTCCGAAATCACCTTTTCTTTTATCTTTCTTTAATTTGATGTTGATAGATTTTGTGCGGCTGCCATCATCGATCTTTGTAAACCTTGCTTGTTCACTCATATCATCAAAGACCTGTATCTGGTCCACCATATCAGCAGTCAAATTCTTGGTTGCAATTTTGGGATCGGTTCCAAAAAATTCCTTCCCATCCACGTATACCTTTTGCACTTGCTCCCCCATGGCTTTAATTGTTCCGTCTTTCTGCACTTGTACTCCTGGTATTTTTTTTAATACCTCTTCTACAGTTGCGTCGGGTTTTGAGTTAAATGCATTTGCCTTAAATGAGATAGTGTCCCCATTTATTTTTACAGGACTAGCATCAGTAACAACAACACCAGTAAGTGTTTTAAATTCTGGTTGCATTATAATTGTTCCAAGATCTTCAATATTTTTAAGAGCAGTAATGGAGAAAGTTTTTTTGTAAACTTCGTAACCGCTAAATGTTATGAATAATTGATAATCGCCGATTGAAAGATTTTTTAGTTCGAAAAAACCTTTAGCATCAGACATGGTATAACCGACAAGTGATGAATCCTTTTTTTGTAAAACAGAGATCGTTGCATTGTTAAGTGACTGAAGGGTACTGTCACTAAGTTTGCCTTTTACCGCACCCTGTTGTGCAGATAAAAAATAGGGGAATAAGCCGCTTAAAATCAATAGGGCAAGATTCTTCATGAATTGGATTTATCGATATAAAGATAATTCCCGTTTTTGCTTTTGAAAAGCATTATGAGCATGAAATCACCAATATAAAAACGAATAAGGGAGGGTTTTATTTGAGAAAATAGCAAACACGAAAATGTCCGGAATTTTGAAAGAATATTTACTTAGAAGTAATACTGAAAAAAGTTTATTTAAAAATTGAGTCATTAACCCCTTTATTTATTAGATATTCAGTGTATGTGATCTCTACTTTTCCCTTTTTATTTTTAAGGTTTTCATCTGGCTTTTTTTCAGCCCCGTCATCATAATCGAATGTAACCCCCTTTGGAAGTTTATAATCTTTGGTATTAAAAGAAAAAATGACTTTATCGGGTAAGCTATATGTTATGTATTTGCCATAGCTCATTTCCAGTTCATAAGTACCATTGTCTCTTGTGGTATTTTTTGCTTTTTTTATCAATTCAGTTTTTTCATCAATATAAAGCGTAGATAAAACGATCTCTGAGTTTTCATCCGCTGGCAATAATTTGAGAATTCTTAACCCAGTAGCTGGTTCGGTCCCTGCATCAACTATTTCGTAATTTCCGGACCCGGAAAGAAATTTAGTAAGATTAATATTGACCGATCCTTTTGGAATAAATGAGATGCCATTTTCATTTACAATTTTCATTTTATCAGGCTTTTTATAATACACTTTTACTGATGCGATCGGTGCCTTTATAAAAACCACGTTTGTTTTTAATTTTCCTTTGGCCGTGTAATCATTTACCGATTCCAGTTTTGCTTTTATTTTATTTATTAGCTCTTGCGGTGTCTGCGCCGAAAGTTGAATGAACAAAAACAAAGCAAAAAATAGTATGGATATTTTTTTCATTTCAGCTTAAAATATTTTTTCTTTTAAAATACCAAAAAGCGATCCCCAAAAAAGCTATTGTGTATCCAATAAGTATTCCTGCGCTTTTAATTATAGCGGATAGATTTTCAATTGATCCTTTTACTGTTACTCCATCAACCGCTTTTACATAAAAAAAACCTTTCCATCCCAGCATATGTGTTGTAAACAGGTAGGGCTTTATCGTTTCATCGTAAAATGGGATCTGCATCTGAGTAAGTATTGTAAAAACAATAATAACGCAAACTGTTATCACAATTGGTCCAATGGAGTTGTCTGAAAAAACGGAAAGCATAAAAGCTAATGATGATACACATACAAGTCCAATAGCAGCAAAACAAAATGCCAGGGCATAACGCCATAACACATCATCCGATTCCATTACATTAAACTGAAGCTCTCTTGGCACACCAAGCCAGTTCACACCAAATAAAAGTATACTCAGAAACAATGCTAGCACCGCCACCCATATCAACAATATCAATGTATAAAAAACAGATGCAGTAAATTTCACAATTAACAATTGTATCCTGCTAACTGGTTTTGACACGAGTAGTCGAAGCGTCCCCATGTTTGCTTCACCGGCGATCGTATCGCCAGATACCAATGCAACAAGAATTGGAATATGAATGAGTAAAAGATTTAAGATTATAAAACAAACGAGATAGCCATTCAGAATAATTTTGGTTGGTATTTCTTCAAAACTATCTCCCATTCCACTCATCATCAGGCCAATATATTCTTTTCCTCCAAATTTTAATGCTATTTGAATTAGAATAATGATCAATGCAATAACAGCAAATGCGATATATGTTCTTGGTCTTTTGAAAATTTTAAATACTTCTATCTTCAGTAATTGTATCATATCAATGAGATGTAAGAGATAAAAAGTAATCTTCCAATGAATTCTTTTTATGAATAGAAAATATATCCTGTTTCATTTCTGCCATTTGCTGAACAAAAATCGGCACCTCTTCTCTTTCCATTTGCATAATGATCTTTTGTCCGTTTACCGAAATGATCTTATTGGCCCAGGATGTTTGCTTCAGTTGCAATTCAAATTCTTTTGCGGACCTGGTTTCAATTTCTATTCTCGATTGTTCGGGATTCAATAATTCATTCATATTTCCCTCTGCAATTTTTTTTCCTTTATGAATGATCAGTAATGAATCTGCTACTTGTTCCATTTCACTTAATAAATGAGAGGAAATAAACACAGTTTTTCCCAGATCCTTGCTCAGGTGGTTAATTAGCTGCCGTATATCTGCGATCCCCTGGGGATCTAATCCATTCATGGGTTCATCTAAAATAATAAGATCAGGATCATGAACCAGTGCTACTGCGATCCCTAATCTCTGCTTCATTCCCTGCGAATATGTTTTTATTTTACTATCTGCTCTTTCAGCAAGTCCCACTTTCTCCAGTTTTTCTATTAATTGTTTGCGCTTAAGTTTTAATCCGCTCATTGTTGCAAACAAATTCAAATTCTCAATTGCAGTAAGATATTTATACAGATCAGGTTTTTCGATTATAGCGCCTATTCGCTGCAAAATTTCTTTTCTGTGTGTGGAAAGATCAAGGCCAAAAATTTTTATTTCTCCGTTAGTAGGTCTAATTAAGCTCAGCAGCATTCGTATAGTAGTGGATTTTCCTGCACCGTTTTGACCCAAAAAACCGTAAACACCGTTCTCCTTTACAGTAAAAGTCAAATTATCGACTGCGGTTATTTCTTTGAATGATTTCGTTAATCCACTAACATCAATGATTGAAGGCATATGGTAATAATACGAAATTCAAAATTAGCTCTAAAATTCTTTATTGAAAATGAGTCTTTTCAAAATAGGATAACAAAATCAACCTGGAAAAGCTTGCATGAAATGAATGCACTTATTACGTTTGTGAGGTAGTAGAATGATCACAATAGTTAAGGAAAAACTACGATAGACGATCCGTTTATAATTCAACCCTAAGAAAAATGAAAAAAATTATTACCCTGCTATTAATTAGTTCCTCACTAATCACTCAATCACTCAACGCACAATTAGACCTGGCTTTTGTTACCAATTTCAGTGCTAACCCAACTAATTCCTCCAATCGTCTTACCTGGACTATTGCAAGCAATCAGAGTATAAGTAGTTTCGAAGTTGAAAAAAGTACAAATGGAACAGATTTTAAGACTATTGCAGTATTGACAGCAACAGACGAGTTTAATACAGAAAATTATACATATGCTGATACAGCGATCAATGCAGACAAAATAATGTATCGTCTTAGGGTATTGATCAGGAGGAGTCAGCATGATTTCTATTCGAGGATTATTTTAATCAAGTCCAAAACGAACCTTGATGACAATATCAGGATCATGGAAAACCCTGTAAAGGATAAACTTTTTTTCAATTACAATTCTGCTAAAGTGCAAGAAGCAGATATCAGAATATATAGCCTGACAGGGAAAATTTTATTTAATCAAAAAATAAACAGCTTTAAAGGAAATAATTTAATAACTATTCCATTAAGCTCAGGCTTGGCACCTGGAATGTATGTGCTTGAGATAAATACCGACATTTTAAACCAAACAGTAAAATTCGTAAAACAATAGAAGCTTTTTCATAGAATACTATTACAAGCCAGCAGTTAACAGAAAAAGGCCCTTTGTATAAAGGGCCTTTTTCTATACATATCGGCAAAGTAAGAAACACATCCTCTTTACAATAGAAATCAGATCATGCTTATGGTTTTCTGTTGAATGATTTTATTAACCACAATATTTTATAAAGAAAGACATAAAGTAATAATACTGGGTTAAAAACTATTTTTTAAACTTTTTTATTGAAAATGAATGTATTGAAATTTTACTAAAAAAAAACCCTTAGGAATAGTTGCAACAATTAAATGTGTGTATTACGTTTGTATCAGCGTAATGAATCCACCGATCCCCGAAAAACTCCGATAAGCAAGCCGTACTGATACCTCCTCTAAAGAATAAATTTCCTGGTAACATTACGGGGCGCTTCAGAAGAAAGAAAAAATAATCCGTTTTATACATTCAACCCTAAGAAAATGAAAAAGATTTTTACCCTTTGCCTATTTGCCTTCGCCGCAATCTTCACAAAAGCGCAAGTTGTACTTAATGAAGTTTATCCTGAACCGGGAAACACGTTCCAGGAATATTTTGAATTGTACAACACAAGTACAAACCCTGTACCTGAAAGCCTGGACAACTACACAATCGTAACTTACTATGAAGAACCGGGTGGGAAATCTGGTTTTTATATATTGGATTTACCTAACGAAATGGTAAATGCAAAGGGATATTATATCGTTTCTTCGCAATCAATTTTTGCAGTCCAGGGAAGAAGCGGATTAGTTGCTAATGCTAATTGGAATTCACTTGCTTCCGGTGGCGCTTTAACGAAATGGGAAATGAGCGGTTCTTCATATATACAAGTTGCAGTACCTGCAAACCTGAATGATCTTTTTGTTAAGAGAACGGGTGTTGGGGCAGCGTATCACATTTTTGCTTATAAGAACGGAATGTTTGTCAATGGAGTTTTTTGTGGGAGTAGTGGAAATGTGATTCCTTCATATATTAAGGCGATGCCTAATTTACCTGTTGATATGACTGGTAGTTCACCAGATTTTACAATCAATTTCAGTGCAATGACTGACAACAGTGTTGAGTACATAATTGGAACCGCCGGTAACGATAATGGCTATTATCGTCAGTATGATGGAAAATGTGGTGTATGGGTAAAGAGCAGTAATGCAGCAGATCTTACTCCTGGCACATCAAATGGTTCTGCAGCTGCTGTCTTAGGTACATTAACAATTTCTACAATGACTTCCACATACATTGCCGATCCTACAAAATCATTAGTGACTTATAATGTAAGTGCCGGTCCTGCTGATGCATTCCCTGTCGTAATTGAAATTTACCAGGATCTTGGAATTATGGGTCAATTAGATGCAAGTGATGTTTTAGTTGATTCAAAAAATATCGGCAGCGTTTCTGTTGGCAGCCAGGATATAATTATGCCTACAAATTACGATGGCGCAATACTGGTAGCCAAATCACCCGCAGGTTGCTTTGACCAGGTAATTGCACTTCCCGGACTTATGGCTAAATCTACCTTGCCTATTCATCTTATCAGTTTCCAGGGTAATATGAATAAGAATAATAAAGTAACTCTTAACTGGACTGTTGCTGATAATGAGACCGCAAACAGTTTTGAAATAGAAAGAAGCTTTAATGGAAGAGATTTTACAACTATTGCTCTTGTATTTTCTTCTGAAAAAAGGGGTACAGAGAACTATATGTACTATGAAACAACAAGTGGTACAGATAAAGTGATGTACCGTCTTAAAATGATTGATAAAAATCGTGAAGTTGATTATTCAAGAATATTGATCTTCCAATTAAAATCTACGATCGCAAATAATATCAAGATCATCGGTAACCCAGTAAATGATAAACTTACTTTTAGCTATACTTCTTCCTCTACCCAATCGGTTGATGTGAAAATTTACGATATCAGCGGAAGAGTTGTATTAAAGAATAAAGTAAATAGCCTGGAAGGTAGCAATGTGATAAGCCTGCCATTAAGCTCAACTTTTAAAGCGGGTATGTACGTGGTAGAAGTTAATAATGGAACCGAAATTCATTCATCAAAATTTGTAAAGCAGTAACCTTAATAACAAGCCATCTTCCTGAAATCTGGAGGGAGCAAAGGAAGATAGGAACAAGCAATCCTCGTCAATCAAAAAGATCTCCTTGATATTAGCCAAAGATTCTGACGACCGGTTAAAACCTTGAAAGATTTTCATACACTTAGAGTATCAACGGAGACGGGCCCTATTTCTATAGGGCCTTTTTATTTTTACTTTTAAACATAAAAAAGACCAATGTATCGTAGTTTTTCATCGCATATTGCTTGCATTACCAATAAACCCGTAGTAGATTTGTTAAGAAGATTTCGTCAAATATCCGTCGTAAAAACCATCAAAGACAATCCGTACTGATACTAACTCTAAAAACATTCCTTTTATCATTACGGCATTTTCAGCTGATGGTTAAGATCAGAGATCATTAGACCTTTTTAATCCGTTTTTGATAATTCAACCCTAAGAAAATGAAAAAAATTTTTACTCTTTGTGTGGTAATATGCATTGTGATCGTAACAAGATCGCAAGCTGTGATAAACGAATTTTATCCGCAACCAGGTAATGGCAACTCCGAATTCTTTGAACTCTACAATGAAAACAGCAGTCTCGAATACCTGGATAATTATACCCTTGTTTTATATTATGAAGAGGCCGGTGGTAAATCCGGATTTTATGTATTGGATTTTCCTAATGATTCCGTAGCTGCTCATAGCTATTATTCTGGTGCTGCTCAATCACCATATAATATCCAGGGCCAGTCAAATATTACGGCAGACTTTAATTGGAATTCCATGCCTCCCGGCGGTTCATTAACGAAATGGGAACTAAATGGATCATCTTATACGTCTGTTTCTGTACCTGCTAACCTGGAAGATCTCTTTGTAAAAATTACGGGTGTTGGAGGTGTCTTCCATACATTTCTATATAAAAATGGAATATTAGTGAATGGAGTTATTGGAGGCCTGAATGCTACGCTTATCCCTCCATATCTTAAAGCAATGCCGAACTTACCCGTTGATATGAGTGGTAGTTCTCCTGATTTTACAATTAATTTCAATACTATACCAGATAACAGCCTTGAATATATTCCCAATTCAGTCGGAACAAATAATGGTTATTACCGTAGCTCCGATGGACTGTGTGGTGAATGGCTAAAAAGTGATCAGGGCGGTCAACATACCCCTAAATTGACAAATGGCGTAGCACTAAGTTTAACTTCTTCAAACCAACCTTCAATTGGAGCAGTTATATCTAAGCATGGCTCTGATCCAGACAAATCTGTCTTAACCTATAATATATCCTCAGCTCCAGCGGGTGCCTTTCCTCTTACTGTTGAGATATATATTGATCGCGGTATAGCAGGAGAATGGGATATAAACGACAGCCTTATTGACTTGAGAACAATCCTCAGTGCAGCTGAGGGTAGCCAGGATATATTATTATCAACATTGAATACCTCTGTAATTGTTGTTGTAAAATCAGCAACTGAATGTTATAATAGAAATCTACCGGTTTCAAGCTATTGGTCAGTATTGCCTGTTGAGTTGGTCAGCTTCCAGGGTAACATAAACAAAAGTAATAAGGTATCTCTTAATTGGAAAGTGATGAGCAATGAGACAGTTGATCAATTTGAAATACAAAGGAGCTATGATGGAAATGATTTTAAAACAATTGGAATCGTATTCGCCAGCGAGAAAAAAGATAGTGAAGATTATTTGTTTTATGAAACGATCAGTAATTTCGATAAAGCAATGTATCGTCTTAAAATGATTGACAAGAACAATAATGTTACTTACTCTAAAATATTAGTGTTTCAGACAAAAGCCGCAACTACAAGTAATATTAAGATCATTGGAAACCCAGTGACAGAAAAACTCATCTTCAATTATTCTTCTTATACTACCCAAGTAATTGATGTAAAAATTTATGACATGACAGGCAGGATTATCATGAACAACAAAATAAATAGTCTTGAAGGAAGTAATATTATGAGTTTCCCCTTAGCCTCAAATCTTAAACCGAATATGTATGTATTAGAAGTAAGTAATGGATCCGGAATTCAAACAGCAAAATTTATAAAGCAATAAAATATTCAAGAGCTAATCCGTACCGTCAAAAAAAGTCTCCCGATACTAAATCAAAGAATCTATTGATTGGTTAAACCCTTGAAGTTTTTCATACACTTAGAGTATCAACGGAGACGGGCCCTATTTTCATAGGGCCTTTTTTATTTTTGTGTAAGGTAAGCCTGTAAATTTTTTACATACTCTTCGAATGCCTTAATCCCAGTTGAAGTTATTTTACAAATTGTTTGAGGATAATTGTCTTTGAACTGTTTTATTACCTCGATATAACCCACTTCTTTTAATTTTTGAATTTGCACACTCAGGTTTCCGGCTGTTGCATTTGTGTTTTCTTTTAGAAAAGTAAACTCCGCTTCTTTTACACTAATAAGAAGTGACATTACGGCCAATCGTAGTTGAGAATGTAATATGGGATCAAGATCTTTAAACATTCAATTGAGCTTGTTCCTTTTTATACAATCGATACTCTTTTTCCATGATAAGCCCCGGTATCAGCCACGCAAGTATAGCTGATGCTGCAGTTAACAAAAGATCTATTTTGATAGATGTATATACCGCAACAATACAACAGATCCAGCAAAAAATACCACCCCACAACATCGGTTTAAATTTACAGGCAGCGCCGGTTATAAAAGTTGGCAAACCATATAGCATTAAAAAAAGGGGGGCAACATACTCGCTAAAACGAAATGAGGCAGATTTACCAGTTATGCTTTTAAATTCATTGGCCCATGATCCCCATTCCCCAAAAACATTATTGATGATATTAATTAATAAAAATATGCAAATGCCAAAACCAAGCCATATGTAATCCAAATATGGATCATCATAAGATTTTACTTTTCGTTCTTTTTTCTCTCTTATACTTAATAATATTTGTGGAATGATGGCTACAAGAGTCAGCAAATAAATATCAAAAGGAAGTTTATAATCAAACTGAACCTCTGATAATCTTACCAAAGAACATATAGTGATAACTGCTCCCCACATAATGGCGCCAATACCCGTATCATGGTAAGATTCTTTCGCCTTATTGATCATCATCGTGATCAGGTGCAGGCTCTCCTGTTCGGTTAATTTTTTTTCCTGTTCCATAAACTTATTTGTTTTGGAGTTTTTCTTTAGCATTCAACACATGACCAGGAACAATATATGATATTAATATAGCCAATGCCATCAAAAACAATTGCCAATCAAACGATACATAAACTGCAATTACCATTATAGGTAAACATAAAAGTCCAGTCAGTTTTAAAAGAGGGAATTGCATTAATGCCCCCATAAAAAAGCAAGTAACTGCATATACAAGTATATACAAGGGAAACGAAATGGCCCACAAATCAAACTTGCCAAAGAAAAAAGCCAGCCCGAAATAAAGTATACCCTGGCTAATGCCAAAGACTTTCATGGTTTCTCCCACAAAAGTTTTTACAGCAATTTTCTTAGAATCCTTTACTCCTTTAACAATACTTGCAATTGCTCCGATCCAAACCAGGTTCCAGGCAAGATATGGCTGTTCAAAGCTGGTAAACTTCATTAGTCCAAAATTCAAAAGGGCTGCTATGAAGATCAACCAGCCCCAAAGCAAAAGATAAAAAGAGTTATTTGCTACATCATGCTTTGCCTTTTCAATCATTGACTGAATGACCTGCAGGCTTTGCTCCGCAGAAAAATTTTGGTTGCTTTCCATAATGATTAATTATAAAAATGAAAACTAAATGCCTGTTTCTAACCAGGCATTTAATTATTTAAACAACTATTTATACAGAGATAAGAAATAAGCTATTTGATTTTTTCCCCAGTTAGGATGAATAGAAGTTTCTGGCTTGAATGTTTCAAATAGTTTTTGTGCTTTTTCAAAAAGGACTTTTGCCTCATCTTTGCTTCCACCATATTGCTCAGGAGTATAATATTTATCCTGTCCTTCAAGAATATAGATCCTTGGATTATTCGCATCTAATTTTTTAGCATTATCAAGTGCTGCAGTAGCTTCGGGCATTGCAGACATGGCCCTGCTCATTACATCTCCCAGCATTCGAAGTGAAATGATCATTTTTTTAACAACCCATGTTTCTGAGGTTTCTTTTGAAAGACTGATGGCTTTGTTCAAAGCTTTTTCAGCCGCATCAGCTTTGGGATCGGTTTTATCCATATTGTTACCATACATATTATCTCCTAAACTCATTGTGCCAGACATTACATTTCCTAATGCCACATAATAATACGGAAGCCATTGGTTTTTTTCAGCTTCAGCTATTCTTTCAAATGCTGCAGTAATGTCGATCCAGTCTTGTGCCGTTTTTGCAGTATCTATTCTTGCAATATTTGCTCCCATCGCTTTTACAAATTTGTCCGGCATTTGTGCAAATGAAAAGCTTGCAACAAATATTGCGGATAAAATAAGAATTGTCTTTTTCATTGTTTATCGTTTTAAGTTTTTGAAATAATAATTAAAATAGGCGATCATTAACTGCATTTTCTGTTCTGTCAATTCCAAAACTGAAAAAAGCACCTATATACACAAACATTCTTGAAGGAGGTACAATTTGTTCTTTTCTGTATCCATTATAAGAATATTCATATCCATACACCTGTTTCATATTAAATACATTGTTTACCTGCAATACGTACACAACAAAGCTTTTGGCATCTGGTTTTCCAATCTTGGGCAGGTAGTTAAAAGAAATACTGAAGTTGTGATAATCCTGCGTTTCGCCCATGTCAGCAAAATAGTATTTGCTTCCATCATATCTTATATTATAATAAGGCCGGCCACTTGCATAATTATAAGCCCCATTAAATTGCATTTTCCATACTTGCACAAATTTTTTCATTACTACAGATGCAGTATGTGTTGCGGCGAAGTTTGGCTTAGTGGCATATGGAAAATTTAGAAAATCCCTCTTTGTGTCGAGATATGAATAAGAGATCCAGTAATCTACATTTTTGATCGTTTTTTTATCTCTCCAAAAAAACTCAAATCCTTTTGCATCGCCAAAGCCATCATTATTTAAGGCTATCTCTCTTCCGCTTGTAATACCAGTCTTTACGAGATCATCATATTTTTTATAAAATATTTCTGCACGAAAAGTTCTCAAAGCTGTCACCTTCATGTATTGCGCAACATAATGTGTTGCTTTCATAAATATCAAATTGTCGGGCGAAGGCAAATATTTTCTTTCCGGATTCTGATAAAATATTCCATAAGCTAATGATGCTTGTGCATATTTGCTTAGTTTATATGCTAATGAAAACCGTGGAGCAATATTAGTTTTATCAAGCATTGATGATTTTTCAAACCTGCCTCCAATTTTAGCAGCAAGCTTATTTGTTAAATAAATATCGCTTTCAGCAAAAAGTGATTTGATATTTTCTTTTAACCTGGCAGAAAATTGCTGTCCGTTATAAATTGTAAAAATAGATTTCTCATCAATGTAATTATATTCGCCGCCAAAGCGAATAGCAGATATCCCCTTCAATCTTCTTTCAAGCACCAATTTCGCATTGTAATAATTCGCATCAGCATCAACATTGAATGTTTTGAATTCAAGTCCTGACAATATCACTTCGTTGTTATTTGCATCTTTCATTCCTGATTTAATATCATCCTGGTTAAGTGCATAAGAAAGCCCGACATTCATTTTCCATTTCTTACCAAGACCCTCCTTCCAGGAAATGTTGTGATACGTATTAAAATTTTTCAAACCAAACCGATCAAAATAACCAAGAGAGTCAATGCTTTTTTCAGTAAAATCGAAACTGTTTTTGGCGAAATAGCCATAATATTTGATCATCCCGGT
>Ga0190274_10000304_pt1 | contig 30730 bp, 32 predicted proteins | sample Popmic531T_FD_133002 | JGI IMG/M metagenome (GOLD analysis project Ga0190274, IMG submission 133002) | Populus adjacent soil microbial communities from riparian zone of Yellowstone River, Montana, USA - 531 T | ecosystem: Environmental > Terrestrial > Soil > Riparian zone | place: USA: Montana... | reverse complement strand
CGCGCCCAGGACCTGGTCGGCCGCTACGACCTGCTGGAGCAGGTAGCCGCCCACGACAAGGTCGACCTGGCGCCGCTGATCACGCCGCTGGAGGAGTTCCTCGACCTCGAACCGATCGACCTGCCGGTGGTCGAGGAGGCCCGCGCCGAGGCCGGGCTCGTCGTCGCCCGGCCGATCCGCATGGAGGCCAAGGACGCCTCGACCCAGATTGCCGCCCTCGCCGGCGACATCTGCTCCGGCCGCACGATCCGCAACGAGTTCCCGCGCCCGACCGACGCCGACGATCGCGTCCTCGGCACCGAGCTTGCCGGGGCGATCGCCCGCTCGCGCATCTTCGAAGACGGCCCCGAGTCCAACGACGAGGTGCTGGCCAGCCTCGAGTTCAACGGCGGCTCGGTCGCCGGCCAGGGCCTCGGCGCCTTCAACGCCTACGGCGTCTCGATCCGGATCGAGGGCGGTGCCCAGGACGGCGTCGGCAAGACGATGCTGGGTGGCTCGATCGCGATCCTCAAGGGCAAGGGAGCCAGGGGCAAGCGCCTCAACGGCTCCGTCGGCAAGTCCTTCGCCTACGGCGCCCAGCGCGGCCGCCTCTACGTCCAGGGCTCGGCCGACTCGCGCTTCTGCATCCGCCTCTCCGGCGCCGACGTCGTTCTTGCCGGCGAGCCCGAGCACGAGATCGACGACAGTCGCGGCACCCTCGTCGACCGCGCCAACGCCAAGGGCTTCGCCTTCGAGTACATGACCTCGGGCCGCGCCATCGTCCTCGGCGACCTCGGCCCCTGGGCCTGTGCCGGCATGACCGGCGGCCGCGTCTACGTCCGCCACAACGCCTTTGGCATCGACCGCGACGCGATCGTCCGCCGCCTCGGCGAGGGCGCCAAAGTCGAGCTCAAGGACCTCGATGCCGAGGGCCTGATCGACATCGACGACCTGATGACCCACTACGCCAAAGAACTGCGCGCGACCGGTCAGGACGAAGAGGCCGACCGCGTGCTCGGCTTGGCAGCCGACGCCACCAGCAACTTCCTGATGATCGTGCCCCACAAGGTGCAGGCGGATCCGAGCATTTCGACCGAGTAGGTATTCACCCTGAGTCTGTGTAAGACTCCTCGACCGCTCGGCCGTTGTTGCTCGAAACCGATCGCTGGGAGGCGTGGATGAGGCGGATCGTTGTGGCGGCCGTTGTCTGGGGAGTGATGCTGATCGTCGTCGGCAGTGCTGTCGCGGCACCAGCCTCGGTGACGATCGACGCGCGCAAGGTCGATCTCGCGGAGAGCGAGCCGGACTGGACCGCGTCGGTCGGCTTGACCAACCTCACCGATAGCGAGCTGAGCGTCGACGTCCCCCCGGTCGGCAAGAGCAAGTGCGACCCGAGCATCGACAAGGAAGGAAAGCTCGCGAACGCCGAACACGGCACCTTCAAGGTCACGATTCCGGCGATCTGCGAAGTGGGCGATGGCGGCACCACCTTCGAAGTCGAGGTGACGGGTCCCGGTCTGGCGACGCCGGTCGCCTTCGACGTGACAGCGACCCCGAAGCCGGCGGCGGAGCCGGAATGGGAGGCGCTGAGGGTGTTCCCGATCGCCCTCGGGATTCTCGCGTTGGCGGCGGTGCTCTACCTGCTCATCTGGGTCAAGCGCAACGTCAAGACTCCGCTCGAATACCTGGGCGCCACCTGGAGCTTCAAAGACAGCTGGGTCAGCAACGTCACCATCGCCGCCGGCCTGCTGACCGGGATCTTCGGCTCCACCGAGGTCGTCAAAGCCGTGCTCGGCGAGGATCCCGACCGGGCGATCGCCCTGGCCACGGTCGGCGCCGCGATCGCGGCGGCGATGATCGGGGCGGGCCCGCTGGTTCTGGAGGCGACCAAAGTCGAGAGCAAGGGCAAGGACTACTTCAGTCTCGGCGGGCTGGTGACCGCGACGGTGATCGGCGTCGCCGCCGCCTTCGGCGAGCTCTGGGTCGTCTGCCGCGCCGGCAGCGCCCTCGATCTGGGGGGACTCGAGGACTGGCTCTGGCTCTTCGTCGTGATCGGCGGTCTGCTGTTGCTGCTCTACGCGGTGACCAACCTGCCGCGGACGATCCGGGTCGGAATCACGGAACCGCCTCCCGCCGAGGATTCCGACGCGATCAAGGGGGCGAAGATGATCGTCGAGCAGATGAAGAAGGGGAGCCGGGTCCAGGTCGCGGACACGGCCCTGGACGAGTCCCTGCGCGAATTCACCGAAGCGGCTGCGGAGGCGAGTGCTGAGGAGAGCGCCGAGGTACCGCCGCCGCCACCGCCGCCACCCGCGGCGATGCCGTAGCCGGGATCCGCAGCCGGGCGAAGAAGTTGCGAATAGGCGACCGGGGCCGCTACTGCCGCGTCAGCAGGTCCGCGATCGCGCGGACCTCCTGCAGCAACCCGTCGAGCATGCGCTCGGTGTCGCTGTGGATGCGGTACTCGGCGGCCTGGCGGTCGGCCTCTACCTGATCGATGCGCTGCTCGAGGGCGCGGGTGCGGTCGTCGATCTTGCGAACCGAGCGCTCCAGCTTCTTCTCGCTGCGGCGAACGCGCTTCTTGACGTAGAGGCGGGTGTCCTCGCGGAGGGCGTCGAGCTCGCGGCGCAGATCGGTGTCGATCGGCTCGCTTTGCTCGCTGAGCATCTCTTCGACGCCGAGGCGTACGCGCTCGATCTCCTGGTGCAGCTCGGCGCGGGCGCGGTCGGCGGCGGCGGAGATCGACGGGCCCTCGGGGGGCACGGATGGATCGACTGGATTGGGAGCAGCGTTCACCGAAGTCATCCTAGGGACGGGGGTGGCCGGAAATTGCGGCTAGCGCTTCAGCACGTAGAGGCTGTAGCGGCCGATCGTCAACTCGTCGCCGTCGCTGAGCCCTGCCCACTCGACCGTTTCTCCGTTGAGGAAGACGCCGTTGAGGCTGCGGTCGTCGAGGACACGCAGCTGCTTGCCGGGCTCGGCGACGATCAGGGCGTGGCGGCGGGAGACGCTGGGGTCGTCCAGGCGCAGGTCGGCGGTCTGACTGCGGCCGATCCGCGTCCAGCCGCGCTCGATCGGGATCGAGCGAACCTCGCCGTCGTCCCCCTGAAGGGCCAGGCGGTATCCCGGCCCCGAGTGTTGTTTGCGCGCCTTTTGCAGCCAGCTCGGCGGCCCCAGGGTGCTGGGAGGGAGGAATTCGCTTGTGGTCATGCCGTGGTCTTGCCGCGCCTCGAAAATCGAGTCGCGGCGGAACTGGGTGGCACCGCAACGCGGGCAGTCCGGGAGTCGGTCGGTCTCGATCAACGAGAGCTGCGAACCGCAACCGAGGCAGAAGAAGGTTCCCTCGCCCGGGGTTGCACCGGTGTCGTAGCGGCCGTCGAGCGGACTGCTTTTGACGCTGTCGAAGATGGGGGGGTCCTCCTTCCTGCGTCCCTGCGTCGATCCTAGCGCGCGGTGGAGCCCCCGTCACTCAATTTTGACGATGTGGTCGCGCCGGGATGGCGACGAATAGAATCGCGCCGCGATGGGCCCGATCAGCGCCGAAACCGAGATCGACGTCCCCCGCGAGCGGGTCTTCGAGCTGCTCGGCGACCTCGCCCGGCGCCCCTCGTTCACCGACCACTTCCTCTCCAGCTTCCACCTCACCCGGATCGAGTCGTCCGGGGTCGGGGCCGGGGCGCGGTTCCGGGTCGAGGCGCCACTGCGCTCGGTCTGGATGGACACGGCGATCGTCGAGCTCGACGAGCCCCATCTGATCGTCGAGCGTGGCCAGGGCGGCCGCGTCAACCGCATCGCCACCAACACGGTCTGGGAGCTGACCGAGGGACCCGGCTCGCTGACGGCCGTGCGGGTGTCGCACTGGACCGCGCCGACCAACCCGATCGACCGTGGCCTCGAGCTGCTCAGCGCCGGCTCGGTCTGGCAGGAGCGAGGCTGGCGCGAGGCGATGCGCAGGCTCCGCGATGGGCTCGAGTCGGGCGTCTGGGAGGGCGAGCCGATCGCCGTCGCCGGTGGCAACCGCTACGCGACCGGCATCCCCTAGATCCGAATAGACTCACGCCGCCGATGTTCCCGAACCGCCGACTCGCCCTGCCGCTGCTCGCCGCCCTGGCCTTCGCCATGCTCCTCGTCGGCGTTTCCGCCTGCGGTTACTCGAGCGACTCCAAGGACGTGGTCGAGGGCGAGCCGGTGGAGCTCGGCGAGCTCAAGTTCAACGTCACCTTCTCGCGTTACCTCAATCCGGCCGACAACGAGGACTCCGCCTACCTGGTCGGCCAGCCGCCGCCTCCCGAGGGCTCGACCTACTTCGGCGTCTTCTTCGAAGTCCAGAACGAAAGCGAAGAGCCGCAGACGCTGCCCTCGACGCTGACGATCGCCGACGCCGACCACAACACTTACGAGGTGCTGCCGAGCGAAAGCCTCTACGCGCTCGAGCTCGACGGCGAAGTCGAATCGCAGGAACAGATCCCGGTGCTCGACTCGACGCCCCAGCAGGGACCGATCGAGGGCTCGGTGGCGATCTTCCTGCTGCCGGCCGAGGCCTCCGAGGCCCGCCCGCTGACCCTGGAGATCCCGGGTGCCGACGGCGAAACCGGCGAGGTCACGCTCGACCTGTAGTTGCGGTGCCGCGGCTCAGAGGCCGGCCGAGAGCACTTGCGCCGCGGCCGGCGCGGCCACTTCCCCGCCTGCCGCTTCGGCTTCGATCAGCAGTACGCCGACAGCCAGCCGAGCCTTCTCCGCCGGGGCGAAGGCGGCAAACCAGGCGTCCTTGCTCTGAATCGGGTTGTCCTCTTCCTCCTGGCCCGGCTTCGGGCCCAGCTCGGCGGTGCCGGTCTTGCCGGCGACCTGGGCCTCGGGGATCGCCCCGGCGGTGCCGGTGCCTTCGGTGACGACGCCGGTCATCAACTTGGTCATCTCGCCCGCCAGCTTCTCCGACGTCACCCGCACCGGCTCCATGTGCGGGCGCAGCTTCCTGTTGGCGACGATCGAGGTCGGCTGACGCAGGCCGCCGTTGGCGATCGTCTGTGCCACGCTGGCCATCTGCAGCGGCGTCGCCAGGACCTCTCCCTGGCCGATCGCCGAGACGCCGAGGTCGATTTCTTCGCCGATCTCGGTCGGGATCGTCGACTCCGGCAAATCCGCTTCGCGCACGATCCGCGGCGCGTAGAGCGTGGGCGGCGAGTTGAAGCCGAACTGTTCCGCCATCGCGACCAGGTCGTCGTTGCCGATCGCGGGTCCCAGCGGGGCGAAATCGGCATTGCACGACTCCGCGAAGGCCTGCCGCAGGGTGCCGCCGCAGTACTCGCCGTTGGCGTTGTTGAGGAAGCGGCCGCCGACGTTGACCCCGTTGGTGATTTCGAATTCGTCGTCGAGGGAAAGGACTCCCTTCTGCAGGGCGGCGACGGTGGTGATCATCTTGAAGGTGGAGCCCGGGGGCTGGGGCGCCGAGAATGCCTGGCCGGCGAGGGCGCGGACGTCGCCGTTGCGGGTGTCGAGGACAGCGATGCCGCCGGCCCGACCGGCCAGCGCCGACACGGCCGATTCCTGCAGCTCGGGGTCGATCGTCGTTTTCACCGGCGCCCCCGGCTGGGGGTCCGCCTGGGAGAGGACCCGGATCGAGGCGCCAGACTCGTCGAGGGCGAGCAGCGACCCCCCGGGCTTGCCGGCGAGGCGGGCGTTGAAGGCGCGCTCCAGGCCGCTGATCCCGACCGGGGTGTCGGCCGCGAAGCCGTGGCGGGCGAGGGCGGGCAGGTCTTCTTCCTCGGGGCTGCCGATTTCGCCGGTGACGTCGATCGCGGCGCTGCCGAGCGGATGCTCCCGTTCCGTCGCCGGCCCCTCGGCCAGCGGCGTTCCGTCGCCGGCGAGGATCGCCGCCCGCGGCGCCAGCTCGACCTGACCTTCGAGATGCTCGCCCTCGCGCAGGCCCGGGAAGACGAGGCTTGGGTTCCAAGCCACGCCACCGTCGGAGTAGGGGAGCTCGATCTCATCTTCGAGGCGGCCGAAGGCCACCATGGAGACCGTCATCGGCACCGGTACCAGCGTCTGCCCTTCGAGCGAAGTCGGGTCGTGGGGTGGGCCGGCCTCGAGCGCGCGCAGCGTCGCCGTCATCTCGGCTTCGCGATAGGCGATCGCGAAGTCGTTGACGCCGATCGCGGCTTTCGAGGCCGGGTTCAGCTCCTTGTACATGGCGGCGAAGTTGCCCGCTGCCCAGGCTTCGGCGAAGCGGCCGGCGGCTTCCTTCTCAGGCGAGCCCGGGGCGCCGGCGGAGGCGCCCAGGGCAAAGGCGACGATCGCGACGACCGCGAGGGGGAGCGTGCGGGTGACGAGGCGACGTCGCCGCTCCACCTCGGGTGACATCTGACTCACTGAATGAAAGGTAGTAGAGCGATCCCCGGCGTGCTTCTATTCAGAGGTGACCGTGCTGGATTGGGCCATTGTGGCCTTCACCATCGCCCTCGGAATGTGGGGCTACAGGCAGGGGTTGATCGTCGGCGCCCTGACCCTGGTCGGCTTCGGGCTGGGGGCGTTCGCCGGTAGCCGGCTGGGGCCGCTGGTCCTCGCCAAGGGCTCGGAGTCCCCCTACGCGCCGCTCTGCGCCGCCGTCGGGGCGCTGCTGGCGGGCGCTCTGGTCGCGGTCGCGGTCGAGAGCTTCGCGCTGGGACTGCGGGCGAAGGTGATCCGCCGGCCCGTCCTGCACCTGGCCGACGGCGCCGGCGGGGCGGCGCTGATCGCCGCCGTCGCGCTGGGCCTCGCCTGGGTTTTCGGCTCGGTCGCGCTGCACGCGCCGGGGACCGCCCGGTTGCGCGCCGACGTCCAGGAGTCGCTGATCCTCCGCAGCCTCAACAACGTCCTGCCGCCCTCGGGCCCGGTCCTCAACGCGCTCGACCGGGTGGATCCGGCGCCCTCGGTGACCGGCCCGACGGCGCCCGTCGCCCGACCCGACGACGCGATCGCCACCGACCCGGAGGTGCTGGAGGCCGGTCGCGGGGTCGTGCGCGTGCTCGGCACCGCCTGCGGGCTCGGGGTCGAGGGCTCCGGTTGGGCGGTGCAGCCGGGCCTCGTCGTCACCAACGCCCACGTCCTCGCCGGCTCCGACGACACCACGGTCACCAGTCAGGGCGGGGTCGAGCTCGACGCGACCCCCGTCTACTACGACCCCGAGGACGACCTGGCGCTGCTGCGGATCGGCGCCAACCTGCCGACCCTGCCGATCTCCGACCGGCGCGAGGCCGGTTCCAGCGCAGCCGTTCTCGGCTATCCGGAGAACGGGCCCTACGCGGTGGCGCCGGCTCGCCTCGGCGAGACGCGTCCGACGATCAGCGAGGACTCCTACGGCAACGGGCCGGTCGATCGAACTATCGTCGCCCTGCGCGGCTCCGTGCGCAGCGGCAACTCGGGCGGGCCGTTGGTCGACGACCGCGGCAGAGTCGTGGGCACGGTCTTCGCCGCCACCACCAGCGGGCCGCCGGGGGGCTTTGCGATCCCGGCCGAGGACGTGCGCGAAGCCCTCGCGCGGACCTCGGCGGCGGTTTCCACCGGTCCCTGCACCGGCTGAGGGTCGAAGCTGCTCCAAGGGCCCAATACTTACGTTCAGTAAGCTCAGCCCTCGTGGAACCGGTCATGTCGACCCAGGTCTCCGCCGGCACGCCCGGCTCCGTCTGTCCTCATTTTCATGCGGCGATCGAGCTGATCGGGAAACGCTGGACGGGTGCGATCGTCTCCGCCCTGACCGAGCGGCCGATGCGCTTCGGCGAGCTCGGCAAGGCTGTTCCGGGCCTCTCCGACCGGCTGCTCTCCCAGCGCCTGCGCGAGCTGGAGGAGGAAGGGTTGGTGGAGCGGGAGGTCGAAGCGGGAACCCCGGTGCGGGTGACCTACTCGCTGACCGAGATCGGGGTCGAGCTGGGCCCGTCGATTCGCGAGCTGAAATCCTGGGCCAAGCGCTGGAAGCACGCCGGTTGACCGTCTAGCCTCGCCCGGGTGGAGCAAGGGAAGATCGAGCTCGGCGAGGCGATTCCCCAGGCGGGGCCCGACCTGCCCGGTCCATTCCCGGTCGGCCGCTACGCACGGCGGTTGCAGGAAGAGATGCGCAAACGGGCGCGGGTGCAGTTGATCGGCGAGGTGACCGGGGTCGGTCGCAGCAAGGTCCAGGCCTACTTCGAGCTGCGCGACAGTCAGGGCGCGGTTCCCTGCGCGATCTGGCTCAACGACTTGGAGAAAGCGGGGCTGCCCGAGGGGGCGCTGCGCGACGGCGCCGAACTGGTGATCGCCGGGGGGCCCGACTACTACCCGGGCGGCGGCCAGGCCTCGCCCAGTTTCAGCTTCCGCGCCACCCACGTACGGCTGGCCGGGGAGGGCGACCTGCTGGCTCGCCTGGAGGCGCTGCGCAAGCAGATGCGCGCCGAGGGCCTGTTCGAGCTGCAGAAGCAGTTGGCGCGGCCGTTGCTGCCGCAGGCGATCGGGGTGGTGACGGCGGAGTCCGGCGCTGCCCGGCGCGACCTGCTGGCGGGCCTGCGGCGCCGTGGCTGGGGCGGCACCGTGGTCTGGGCCTTCGCGCCGGTCCAGGACCGCCATGCGGCACCGGCGATCGCGGCGGCGATCCAGGGCCTGGCGGCGCGGCCGGAGGTCGAGGCGATCGTCGTCACCAGGGGCGGCGGCAGCCTCGCCGACCTCTGGGCTTTCTGCGACGAGACCCTCTGCCGCACGGTGGCGATGCTGCGCGTGCCGGTGATCAGCGCGGTCGGCCACGAGCGCGACTCGACCCTGCTCGACGACGTCGCCGCCGTCGCCTGCTCGACCCCGACCCATGCCGCCGAGGCGGCGGTGCCGCTCGACTGCGACCTGGCTCGGCGCGACCTCGAGCGGGTCGCTTCCTCGCTGCGCCGCGCCGCGGAAGGGGCGATCGGCGCTCGTGCTCGCCACCTGGCGGCGCTGGCGCGTGGGCCGGCGCGGGCGCTGCAGCGCGAGCGCGGTGCGCTCAACCAGAAGACCCGCGAGATCCGCGCCGCCTCCGAACGCGGTCTCGGCGAGCGCAATGAGTTCCAGCGGCGGATCGCCACGGTCGTGCTCGCCCGGGCACGTCGGCGCGGGATCGAGCGCACCGCAGCCGCGACCGCCAAGGAGCGTCGTCGCGGCAGCGCTATCGAGCGCGCGGCGGCGCAGGCGCTGGAGCGGCGTCGCGAGGCGCTGGCGAGGGCCGTGGTGACCCTGCGTGCCCACGATCCCGAGCGGACCCTGGAGCGTGGCTACGCGCTGGCCGAGACCCCGGCCGGCAAGCCGGTCACCTCGGCGGACGCCGCTGTCGCCGCGGCAGCGGTAAGACTGCGCTTCGCGGATGGACGCGTGAACGCGAAGATCGAGGGGGACGTTGAGCGAGAAGCCCGATAGCTACGAGGTCGCGGTGGAGCGGCTGGAGGAGATCATCGACCGGCTCGATTCCGGCCAGGCCGGCCTGCGCGAGACGCTCGACCTCTGCGCCGAAGGGCGCGAGCTGGTCACCTACTGCGCCGCCGAGCTGGAGGCCGTGGGGGAGGGGCTGAAGGAGCTGAAGCTGGACGAGCTGGCGGCGAAACTCGATGTATCGGCTGAGCCGTAGGACATGCGGGAGACGGAGATGGGGTTCCGCTTAACTTTTTTGTGGATCGCCGAAAGCCGTCCGAGGTGGCGGTCAGCAAAAAAGTGCAAGACGCTTCACCCCCATCTCCGTCTCCCGAGGGCCTGAGCAGAGACGTCCGAGGGCGGGGCAGCCTCGGCAGAGATTCCAGTTGCGGTCCTCGACTTCGGCGACGGGAAACTCGCCACGGGAGATCTGGGAGATGGTGCTCTCCAGGTGCTTACGGCCAGCCTCCATCGCTATCGAGTCGAGTTGGGCGATGGCGGGCTCCTCCGGGCGCTCGAGGAAGACGTAGGCGACCTCCACCTCGGGTGCGCCGAGCGACTCGGCGACCGCCAGGGCGTAGATCGAGCGCTGGATCTCGTAGCGGGCGGCGTGCTCCTGAGGGTCAGAGCCGTCGAGGCGGTCGGTCTTGTAGTCGATCACCAGCGGCGGCGCTCCCTCGCGCTCGACCAGGAGGTCGATCGAGCCGCGCAGGACGGTGTCGCCGACGCCGAGCAGGATCGGCACCTCGGCTCGGGCTCGAACCGCCGAGCCGGTTCCCGATGCCGCCCCCGTCTCCGCCCCGATCCGCTCGCGCAGGGAGGAATCGAGCCAGCCGCGCACCGGCGCCAGCAGCGTCGCGGCATCGGTCCGCTCCGGGTCGAGGCCGGCGGCGAGCGCGTGGCGGCGCGCCAGCTCCTCCGAGGGCTCGCTCCACCCGTTTGCCTGGCTCCACTCGAGCAGCGCGTGCACGGCGGCGCCCCGAGCGGTCCGCTCCTCGCGCGCCGACGGCGCTCTTCCGGCGTCGCCCGCTGACTCGAACGCACTTGTTCCCGGTATGCGGGAAGAAGTGCGTCCGCCTCCCCCGAGTCCAAGCACCCGCTCCATGTAGAAGCGATAAGGGCACTCCTCGTAGGCGGATATCGCCGTGTAGGAGAGGGGGCGGCTGGGGACGATCGGGGGCCGGCGCTCGACCAGCGGCGGCGGGCCGACGCCGAGGGGGCGCTCGGCGGCCCCGTCGCGCCGCATCTCTCTCAGCTCCGCGGCGTGCTCGGGCGAGGGGAGGTTGACCCGCACCGCGATCTCCGCCGCGCCGAAGTCTGCTTCCAGGCCGGGGCGCGGCTCGGGCGCCGGCACGGCGACCTCGGAGTCGGCGTCGCGGGCGACTCCGAGCGCCTCGACCAGGCGCTCGACCACAGGCGTGCTGGGCTTGGTCGCTCGCCCCGGCTCGGGTTTGACGATGCCGCTGAGGATCAGCCGTCGCCTGGCCCTGGTGGCGGCGACGTGGAAGAGCCGCAGGCCCTCCTCGGAATCGCGCTCCTTCGCCTCCTCGCAGAGCGCCGCGTAGTCGTAGAGGTTGACCGCGCCGCTGCCGAGACGGCGGAGCTGCATCCCCACCCGCGGCGGCTCCTCGCGGCCCAGGGTCAGCAGCGGCGGTCGCGCGCCCGCGAGCAGGCTGCGCGAGAGGTCGGGAACGGCGACGACGTCGAACTCCAGCCCCTTGGCGTTGTGGACGGTCATGATCCGCACCCCGTCGTGGCCCTCGGCGGCGGTCGCGGCCTGGGCCTCGGCGTCGCTCTCGGCGCGAGCGGCGAGGAAGTCGAGCAGGCCACGCAGGTCGCGTCCCTCGCGCGCCTCGAACTCAGTGGCGAGCCGCATCAGCTTGCGGACGTTGGCGAAGCGCGCCTCGCCGGCCGGGCGCATCAGCACCGCCAGGTCGTAGCCGGTCGCGGTCACCGCCGCCTCGATCAGGCCTGCCAACGGAAGCCGGGCGCCGCGCTCGCGCAGCGCCGCAATGGTCGTCGCGAAGCGGCGCAGGAGCTCGAGCTCGGGGTCCGGGATCTGCCGCAGCCGCTCGGGCTCCTCCAGCTCCGCCTCGCCGGCGCCGACCGCGTGCTCCAGGGCCGGCCAGACGTGGCGCCGGCGGCCCGCCGCCGCCCGCAGCAGCCAGAGCGTGTCCGGGGCGGCGCCGCAGGCGGGCGAGGCGAGGGCGCCGAAGAGGGCTTGGTCGTCGAGGGGGTTGGCGATCGTCGCCAGCAGCGCGCAGACGTCGGCGACCTGCTGCTGGGACCAGTAACCGCGCCCGCCGACGACGTATGGCCGCAGGCCGGCCCGCTCCAGCGAGTCCTCGTAGGCGTCGAGATGGGTGAAGGCCCGCAGCAGGACCACCATCTCGCCGCGGCCGACGCCGGCATCGGCGAGCTCGCGCAATCGGGCGGCGACGAAGCGAGCCTCGGCCAGGCAGTTGAGCGGCGTGCGCCCGTCGATCGCCGGCTCCAGCTCGATCTCCTCCGCGTCCCACCCGTCCCGCGCCGTCAGCAACAGCTCGACCGGCGAATCCAGGGGCCGATGGGCCGATATGTCGTCCTCAGCGCGACAAATCGGCCCATCGGCGGGCTTTTCCGGTGTCGTGCCGACACGCAGGGGGCGGTATGACGGCCCGAGCAGCGCCGCGCCGAAGAGGTTGACGGCGGCGATCAGCTCCGGCCGGGAGCGGAAGTTGCCGCTCAGCTCCATCAGCTCGGCGTCGCTGCGCTGCTCGATCAGCTGCCGCTGCCGGCGGAAGACGTCGAGGTCGGCGTGGCGGAAGCCGTAGATCGACTGGAACTCGTCGCCGACCACGACCAGCTCGCTGCGCGGGCCCCGCAATGCCTCGATCAGCCGCAGCTGCAGGCGGTTGGTGTCCTGGAACTCGTCGACCAGCAGGTGGCTGAAGCGACCGCGATAGGCACCGCCGATCTCGGCCCGCTCCAGCAGTCGTGCGGCGAGTATCTGCAGGTCCTCGAAGTCGATCCCGGCGCGGCGCTCCTTGGTGGCCTCGAAGCGGGCCGAGAAGAGCTCGAGCAGCTCGGCCAGGTGGCGGTAGGCATCGCCTCCCTCGCCCGCCTCGGCCGTACGCGAGATCGCCGCGTCGATCGCCTCGCGGAAGGGGGCGATCGCCTTCGCCTTGCTGTCGGTGCGCAGCGAGCGCAGCTCGTCGAGGTCCGGCGGCGGCCCGGGCTCGCTCAGACGCGCCAGCGCCCGCTCGACCAGCTCGCGTTTGGGGTCGCTCTCGCGCATCTCCTCCAGCGCCTGTCCCGCCGCTTCGATCGCCGTGGCGATGGCATCGACCGGATCGCTCCGCGGCGGCTCCGGCAGCCGCGGCTCCGCCTCGCCACGACTGCGCAGCTCCGCATGCACCCCGGCCACGACCCCCCGCAGCCCGTCGATGTCGTATGCGGCGACCAATTCCTCCCGAGATTCCAGGGGTCGATGGGCCGATATGTCGTCTCTGGCTCGACTTATCGGCCCATCGGCCGGCGGTTCGGGGGCGAGGAAGTCTCGGAGGGCTTCGTCGAAGGCCTCGCGGGCGGCGCGGGTCGTCTCGGGGGCGTCGAGGACGCGGAAGACGGGGTCGATCCCGGCCGCTACCGGGTGGCCGGCCAGGAGGCGGTTGCAGAAGCCGTGGATCGTCGTCACCCAGGCGCCGCCGATCGCGTTGAGCAGCTCAGCGGCCCGCTCGGAGCCCGCCTCGGCCCGCCGCGAGAACTCGGCGCGGATCCGCTGGCGCAGCTCCGCCGCGGCCTTGTCGGTGAAGGTGAAGGCGAGGATCGCGTCGGGGGAGACCTCCTCCTCGCAGACGAGACGGCAGTAGCGGTCGACCATGACGCCGGTCTTGCCGGTGCCGGCGCCCGCCTCGAGCAGGACGTCGCCGCCGCCGACGGCGATCGCCGCCGCCTGCTCGGGCGTGGGGGTGCGCTCGCTCATCGCTCCTCCACTTCCTCGTCCTCCTCGTACTGGGGGGCGCGGTCGCGGCGGCAGATCGGCGCGAAGGTGCAGAAGGGTGGGCAGGTGTCGTGTCCGCGCAGGCCGCGGCGCGGGCCGGGGTCGCGGCGGATGTCGCCCCTGCGCATGCGGGCGACGATCTCACCGGCGCGCCGGCGCGAGTCGGCCAGCAGCTCCTCGAGGCCCGCGGCGTCGACGAGGTCGCGGTCGTAGAGGCCGTAGCCGCCGAGGTCGACGGCCGCTTCCGTGGCGACGACCCCTCGTGGCCGCCGCACCGAGGTCCCCCGCAGCGGGTGGTAGAGGCCGCCGACCGGGTCGGCCCCCCAGTGCGCGGCGACCGCGAGCAGATAGAGCGGCAGCTGCAGCTTCGCCTGCTCCTCGAACTTCTCCCGCGGCGTTACCGCGCCGGAGAGCTTGTAGTCGATGACCAGGGCGCGGCCGTCGCCGTCGTGGTCGACGCGGTCGATCGCCCCATGCAGCCCCCAGTCGTCCAGCTGCAGAGCTGGGCGCTCGCTGTCCTCCTGCTCGCCGAAGGCGGCCTCCAGCAGCCAGGGCTCGAAGCCGCCGGTCTCGCGCTCGGCCTCTTCGGCGAGGAAGCGCGTCAGCAGGCGCTCGACCCGGCGCGCCATCGCCCGCTCGGCAGGGTGGGAGCCAAGTTCGCGCTCGGCGACGATCGCGGCGACCAGCTCCTCCCCGCGCACCGTCCAGGCGGCGAGGGAACCGGGGCGGGGGAGGGGGTCGCCACCCGGCCGCTCCTTGTAAAGACGATCGAGGGCGGCGTGCATCAGCCCGCCCTGGACCAGGGGGTCGGGAGTGGGGTCGAGCGGCTGCGGGTCGAGCTCGTGGCTGACGAACCAGCGGTAGGAGCAGAGGTCGAACCCCTCCAGGGTCGTGCCGCCGTAGGCGCGGACGGCGGCCAGCGACTCGATCGCGCCCGGGTTGGTCAGCGGGCCGGGCGCGCGCGAGGCCGCCTCGGCCGTGCGCGCCACGGCGATCCGGTCGGCGACCCGGATCGCCACCTCGCCTTCCACGCCCGCCGCCGCGAGCAGCGACGCCGGGTCGGCGGCCGGCCCGTGGGCGGCGAGGGAACAGGCCAACTCGTCTTCTGAAGCCGCCTCGGCGAGCGGGGAGACGACCCGGGCAAGGTCGCGGCTACGGGTGATCGCATCCTCGACGGGGTCGGCGGTCGAGCCATCCGAGGCGGGCGCCAGCAGGTCTCTCACCTCCTCGAGCAGCGGCGAGCGCGACTCGGCGCCGCCGCCCTCGTCGCTGTCGCGGTAGGAGAGGAAGAGCCGCCGCCGCGGCAGCGAGAGGCAGACCCCGAACAGATAGCGCTCCTCGGCCTCGCTGTCGCGGCGCGGGTCGAGCCCGAGCGCGGCGCGCTGGGCTTCGGAGAGGAAGGGATCGCCGCCGCGGTCGCGGCGCGGGAACTCGCCGTCCTGGAGCGCGCCGACGAAGACATGGTCGAAGCGGCCGGCGCGCAGACGGTAGGGGCTGGCGATTCGCACCCTTCCCTCGACCGGGCCGCTCCAGACCCGGAACCGGAGCTCGGAGATCGCCGCCGCCAGGGCCGCCTGTCCCGGCGCCAGCCCGCCCAGCTCGGCCAGCTCGCCGAGCGCGCCGGCGATGGCACCCGCCGCCCGCAGCTCCAGCCCGTCTCCGGGCTCGAGCGCCGGCCCGTCGCCTTCCCCCCGCAGCGGTCGCGAGGCCATCGTCGCCGCCAGCCGGCCGGCCTCGGCCGACAGCGCCGCCGCCGAGCCCGCCGCGGCCTCGCGCAGCCGCACCAGGTCTCGCGGCGGCTCGCCCTCGCCCTGCCACAGGGCCAGTGCCGTCTCCGCATCCTCGACCCGACCGCGCCGCAGCGCCCGCTCGAGCCAGTCGACCCGTCCCCGGGAGAAGCCCGAGGGGCCACGCAGGTAGCGCAGCAGGTCGCTCGCCCGTCCGGAGCCGAACTCGGCTTCCAGCAAGGCGAGGAGGGCGCCGCCGACCGCCGTGCCGGCGACCGGCAGCTCCGCCTCCAGCGCCGTGGCGACGCCATTCGCCTCCAGCACCGCGGCGATCGCCGGTCCGCGCCGGGGCGGATCGCGCAGGGCGATCGCGATCTGGCCCGGGTCGGCGCCCGCGGCGAGGAGCTTGGAGACCTCGGTGGCGATTGCCTCCGCCTCGCCCCGCTCGCCGGCCGAGCGCAGCAGGAGCAGGTCTTCGCCGGCCGCCCGCGGCACAGCGTCGGCAGCGCCAAATCCCCGGGCGAGGTGAAAGAGAAGGGCGCTCTCGGTGTTGGCGGGATCGGCCTCGGTCAGGGTCTCCTCGTCCGCCCCGATCCGCCCCCGCAGCTGGCCGAGCAGCCGGGAGCGAGCCGCCAGTGCCGCGTTGTCCGCCTCGAAGGGCAATGCCACCGTCACCTCGGTCAGCGCCGCCAGGGCCTCGACCAGGTCGAGCTGGTTCGGGGTGAGGTCGTCGAGGCCGTAGAGGAAGAGGGGCCGCTCGCCCCAGAAGCCACCGTCCCGTCGCAGCAGCCCGATCGCCTCGCGGGCGATTCCGTGAGCGTCGACCCGGCCGCTGCGCTCGCGCGCCTCCGCGTAGCCGGCGAAGAGGGTGGCGATGTCGCTCAGATAGGCCGACCCCTCCAGCGTCGCCGCGCTGGCCTCGACCGCGCCTGGGTCCACCCCGGCGGCCTGGAGCTCGTCCAGCAGCCGCTCGAAGGCCCGGGCGAAGCCTGGCCGCGCGGCGGAGCGCCGCAGCGGCCCAAGCCGACCGAGGCGGGCGTCGACCGCCGCTGAGATCAGCCGCTGTCGCTGCGCGGCGGAGAGCTCGGCCCCCGGCGGCACGCCACCCGCCGTTGCGACGGCCCGGAACAGCGCCCCGAAGGTCATCGCCGCCCCGCCCAGCATCGCGCGCTCCCCACAGAGCTCGCGCTCGAAGGAGAAGACGTCGTCGACGGTGGGCACGACCAGGATCGGGTCGCGGTCCAGCGCCGCAGCGAAACGGCGCCGGATCAGTCCGGCGCGACCAGAGTTCGGGGGTCCGTGGATCAGGTTCAGCGGCATAACGGCAGGCGACCCAGCATAGGTCGGCCCCCGGCGCGCCCGAATGGGGACGCAGACCGCGCCGCAAAGCCGCAAAGCGGGGGTTTCCCGCCCCCGTTTTGACGTCTACCGCCCTCTCTAGATTGCGAACCAGCTCATGTCTCTCTGTTTCGTAGACCCAGCCGACGCAGTTCGTGCCATCGCCGACTCGGTCGGCCGCGAGGCGCGCCGCCAGCTGCTCGGCGAGGCGGTCCGCGCCTGGGTCGACGAGATCCCCGACACCGAGCTGGAGGTCCACTATGCGAAGGCGATCTCCGAGCTCGACGAGCACGACCTCTCGATGCTCGCCGCCTGGCACGGCTCGCTCGAGGTCGGCCACCCGGTTCCCAACCGCGATTTCCTGATGGGCGCCTTCGGCTCGCTCGGCGATAACCGCCGTGAGGCCCTCAAGCTCGCCGCCGGCTTCCGCGGCGAGGAGGCCGTCGACGCCGGCGTCACCGAGGAGGACGCGCTGGAGCTGGTCCTCGGCCTGCTCTCGCCGCCGCGGCTGATGGGGCTCGCGGTCGAGGCGGTCGAGCTGTACGTCTGGGACCGCGCCGGCTCCGACAACTAGACCGGGACGGGCGCTGACAGCAGCGCCGTCCGTGCGATCGAGCCGATTCGTTCCCGGTACTCGGCCCTGCTCCAGCCGCGGTCGCCGATCAGCTGGTCCCGGAGGGGGATCGAGAGCATCGCCCACAGCGTCTCGGCGGCGACCGGCCGCTCCAGCCCGGCTCGCAGCGCCCCTTCGGCGGCGCAGCGATCGACGACCAGGCGACAGACGCCCATGAGGGCCTCCATCCGGTCCTCCCAGGCGGCGGCGAGGCCCGGGTCGACGGTGCGCCCGGCGTAGACGCTGCGGGCGACGCCGGCAAAGCCCTCGACGTAGCCGGCCCACCAGGCGATCAGATCGTCCAGCACGGCGCTCGCGTCGCCGGCGCCGAGGATGCGCTCGACCGACGCCGCGGCGCCGGCGCGCTCGTCGATATCGGCCAAGGCCGCTTTCAGGAGGCCCGCCCGCGAGCCGAAGTGACGGTACACCGCCTGTCGCGAGTAGCCGGCCCGCGCGGCGATTCTCTCCAGCCCCGCATTCGTCGCTCCGGGCGACTCGAGCAGCTCGCGCGTCGCGTCGAGCAGCGCGCGTCGCGTTTTCTCGCCGTTGCCGGAAGCCATGCGTTACATACTGTAACGTCAGGGGCGGTCAACTCTTACAGAGGAGGAGCGATGGAGGACGGGACGGGACCCGCCGCGGTGGGTCGGACGGCGATGGCGGCAGTGCAGGACGGTCGGCGTGAGGCCTGGCTTGGGCTCTTTGCCGACGAGGCGCGGGTTGAGGACCCGGTCGGCCATCTGCCGGCGATCGTCGGGCGCGAGTCGCTGGCGCGGTTCTGGGACGCCGGGATCGCTTCCCTGACCTCCGTCAGGTTCGACGTCGGCCGCCACTGGGAGGCCGCCGACGAGGCGATGCTGCTCGCGACCGTGACGGTGGTCGCCGGCAACGGCGTCGAGGTCAGCTACGACGGGACCTTCAACTACGCGATCGACGAGGACGGCCGGATCGTCTCGCTGCGGGCCTTTTGGGATCTGCCCGCGGTCGCCGCGGCCTTCACGGCGTAGGGCGGCTCAGGCGAGCGCCGTGCGAATCTCGCCGATCGCCTGCTCGTTGTCGCGGAAGTGGACCGCGTTCATGCCCGCCGCGCGGGCGCCGTCGCAGTTGGGGGCGAGGTCGTCGACGAAGAGGCAGGCCTCTGCCGGCAGGCCCAGCCGCTCCAGGGTCATCTCGTAGATCCGCGCTTCCGGCTTGCGGACGCCGACGAAGCCGGAATCGACGACGGTCTCGAAGATCTCGTCGACCGGCAGCATCGAGCGCCACACCGGCTCCCACTCGCGCACGTTGTTGGTCAGCATCGCCATCCGCTTCCCCGCCGCCTTCAGCTCGCGCATCAGCTCGATCATCGGCGGGTTGGGGTCGAGCGCCTCGAAGTAGGTCTCGCGGAAGCGATGCAGCTCGGGCCGGTGGCCGAGCAGCGGCTCCAGCCCGTCGGCCAGGCGCGCCAGGAAGTCGACCTCGGCCATCTCGCCCCGCTCCAGCGCGTAGAGGGGGTTTTCGCCGTCCTCCGCGGTGATCGCCCGCATCGCCTTGCCGATGTTCTCCGGCGAGATCCCGATCTCGTCCTGGACCGCCAGGAAGGAGGTCAGAAGCGGCGTCGTCAGGACGCCGCCGAAGTCGCAGACGACGGCCTCGATCTCAGGCATTGGGCCGGGCCACCTCGTAGGTGCCCAGTCCCTCACGACCCTCGAGCGACCAGCGGAAGAAGGCGATCTCGGCGTTCAGCCCCGGGCGCTGCACGGAGGCAGAGCTGATCAGGGAGCCGGCGCCGCGCAGCGGCTGGCCGTTCTCGGCGTCCGGCCACAGCTCCAGGCTGACCCGCCGCGGCACCCCGTCCTCGCCATACTCGGTCGAGATCAGCGCCTCGTCGAAGGTGACAGGTGCCGCATCGGGATCGCAGAGCACCGCCGCGACCTCCTCCTCGCCGTGCTCGCGAGCACCGGCGGGCAGGGCGGAGGTGACGGCCAGCAGCCCGCCGTCGGAGAAGACGATGCCGATCGCCCGTCGCAGGATCTGACCCGATTCGCCCATCGGCCGGGGAGCCTATTGGCGCGAAATGGGGTCGTGCGGCGCGGCGAGCCGGATTCGAGCCGCTGCCATCCGCCCCGCCGCCGCCACCCGGCTACCATTGACCGATGCCTGAAGAGCAAGCAGCCGTTCCCGAACAGCAAGCCGAAGTCCTCACCGAGGAGGACGTCTTCGAGGCGCTCGAGGAGGTCATCGACCCCGAGCTCGGCCTCGACTTCGTCTCGCTCGGCCTCGTCTACGGAGTCGAGATCGAGCAGGAAGACGTCTACGTCACCTTCACGCTGACGACTCCCGCCTGCCCGATCGGTCCCCAGGTCTCCGAACAGATGAAGGAGTTCGTCGGCGACCTCCCCGGCGTCTCCGCGGTCCACCCGAAGATGGTCTTCGACCCCGCCTGGTCGCCGGAGATGATGACCGACGACGCCAAGTTCGCGCTCGGCTTCTAGGCAGGCTCCCCGTCGTCAACCCACGCTCGGGCGGCGTGCCCGAGTGGGATTTATCGTTTTGCCTGCCGAATCAAGGCCTTCAACGCTTAAGAAAGCGTTCCTACAAGGACTGATCTTGACATTTAGACGCTTAACTGCCAGTATATTCCTCCCACAGTCCCCGAGAAAAGGAGCATGGGGAGATGGCCTACGTAATGATGGCCGTGCCGGCAGAGCTGGTCTCGGCCGTTGCCGAGTTCATTGAAGGTCCTCACGGAAGCAAGGCGCTCGGAGCCGCCCATTCTTCCGAGGCCGGGGGATTCGTCCACGGCTGGGATCGTCCGACGGTTCGCCGCGCCTACCGGGAAAGCGGCGACGGGATGCGGGAAGTACTGGATTTCCTGGCACGTCACCCGGACCGGGAGGTGTCCTCCTATGAGCTGGCGGATGCGATCGAAGCCAAGTACGGCTGGAACACGGTGGCGGGCATGCTGGGTGCGTTCGGTCGACGCTGTGCCAATCGCTACGGCCTCAAGCGGCCGATGTGGGAGTTCAGGTACGACGCCTCGGGGCGGGTGCTTCTGACCATGCCACGCGCGGCTGCTGAGGCCGTTGAAGAGTCTGCCAAGACCTCATAAAGTTCTTAAAAATCTACTTTTTATGAAACTTTAGCTACAATTAGTTCTCATGAGACAAGCAGAGAGACGGGAAAGCCTCTTTCAGGACATCCTTCGGCTTCGCCGCGCCGAGCGCGAGTCGCCTGACAACCGGGAGATCGGCGCAGTTCGGCTGAGCCTCGAAAGCATGCTTGGCGAGACCGTCACGATTTCCTTCGCGGCGCAGGTTCTCGGTGTCAGCCCCACGGCGCTGCGTCGTTGGACCGAGGGGGGCGAGATTCCCGCGGTGATCGGCGTGGATGGGCGCAAGGCCATTCCGGTCCCTTTGCTCGCCGACCTCTACGAGGCGGTCGAGCGCGAGCGTGCGGCGGGGCGATTGCATGTCCTCGAGTCGGTCGTCCGGGAGGGTCAGGGCAAAGCCAAGCTGCTGCCGCTGAAGAGCCTGAAGGCGGGGAACAGTGCGGACGGCGACGCAGGCCGTGCCTCGGAGCTGCGCGGCCTCGCATATCACCGCGCCATCGCCCGCCGCCTCGATCGGAAAACGGCCAACCTGGCCCTTGCCCTGGTGCGCTACTGGAGAGATGTCGGCAGCATCGATCCGCGGTATGCGAGTGAATGGGAGCAGATCCTCGAAGGCCCGCTGCCCGACCTCCGGAAGGTCCTGGAAGGCGAAGGTCGACGGGCGCGCGACCTCCGTCAGAACTCCCCGTTCGCCGGCATCCTCAGCGAGGCCGAACGACAGAAGATCGTGGCCGCGATCCGATGAAGGGCGATTGATGCGCCGGGTGGATCTGGAGCACATAATCGCGGCTTCCGCTCAGATCTCGGACGAGGTCGAGTTCGTCGTCGTCGGCAGTCAGGCCATTCTCGGCAGCGAGCCCGACCCTCCGCCGGCGATGCAGCGATCGATGGAGGCGGACCTCTATCCACGCGACGCCCCGGAGAAGGCGGAGGAGATCGAGGGCTCGCTGGGAGACGGCTCGCTGTTCTTCCGCACCTATGGCTATTACGCGCACGGCGTCGCTCCCGAGACCGTCAAGGCGCCCCACGGCTGGGAAGAGCGCCTCGTCGTCGTCGAGGTCCCGCCCCGGGTCGGGTCGGGAAAGTCCTCGATCGCCAGATGCCTCGAGGCTCACGACCTGGTCATGGCCAAGTGCACCAGGGGCGAGGTTCGCGATTGGGAGTTTGCCGACGAAGCCCTGCGGGTGCGCCTCGTCAGCCTCGAGGTCTTGCTCCAGCGGGTCGACGAGCTGCCTTTGGAGCGCGAGCATCGCGACTCGATCAGGCGGATGCTCGAGGCCAGAGCCGACTGACGCCCGAGTTCAGTCCCCGTCCATGCGCGGGAGCTCGCGGTCTTCCTTGTGGCCGTTGGCCGGTACCTCCTCGGCCGTCGCGTCGAAATCGTAAGGCCGGTTGGCACCCCCGGCTCCGGAGCCGAACCGGCCGGCGCCACGAGCGCCTCCGGGCATGCCCACGACCGTGAAGCGGCCGACGGTGAAACGGCGCAGCAGGCCGCGGGCGATTGCGCGCGTCGGCGGGATCAGCAGCAGCAGGCCGACGATGTCGGTGAGGAAGCCGGGCGCCAGCAGCAACGTGCCGCCGACGACGATCAGCACGCCGTCGGCGACCTCCTTGCCGGGGAAGCGCCGCTGCGCCAGCGCTTCGTTGAAGCGACGCCAGGCGCTGCGCCCCTGGTGGCGCAGCAACAGCGAGCCGAGCAGGGCGTCGGCGAGGAGCAGCCCCAGGGTCGGCCAGATGCCGATTGCCTGGCCGACCTGGATGATCACGTACAGCTCCGCGATCGGGACGACGATGAAGAGGATGACGAGGAGGGCCATCAACGAAGCCTAGCCACGGCGAGGTGCCGGCCTGGGGCGTGGCTCAGGCCGCGGCGCTGGCGGCGCCGGCCGCCTGCTCCAGCTCGGCCAGCGAGTCCGCGATGCCGTCGGCGACCGCTTCGACGTCCTCCATCGAGTCGTAGTCGGCCAGCAGGCCGAAGCCGACCTTGCCGTGGTAGCTCATGATCGCCACCGCGAGGGCGTGATTCTCGGGTAGGAAGGCGACCGGGAAGACCTCTTCCATCTCGCGCCCGAGCACGTAGAGCGGCACCTGTGGTCCCGGCACGTTGGTGACGATCAGGTTGAAGAGCCGGGTCGAGAAGTTGATCCGCGAGGCCTGCGCAAGCAGGGTCGGCGGTGCGAAGTCGTTGAAACGGGAGATCACTTCGGCACCGAGCGCCTGTTTGGAGCGCTTCAGTCCCTCCATCTCCTGGCTGATGACTCGCAGCCGGCGCACCGGGTCCTCGACATAGACCGGCAGCGGCCCGCGCATCAGCGCGATCCGGTTGCCGAGGTTGCCGCGCTCGTCCTCGCCGCGGATCGAGACCGGGACCAGCGCCCGCAGCTCCAGCCCCTCGGTGCGGATGCCGCGGCGGTGCAGCCAGCTGCGCACGGAGCCGGTGACGACGGCCAGCACGACGTCGTTGACGGTGCCGCCGAGGGCGTCCTTGATCCGTTTGAAGGTGGCCAGCTCCGAGCGCGTCCAGACATAGCGCCGGTGCGGCCCGATCGGCTGGTTCAGCGGAACGTCCGGGGCCGGGTCGGCGAAGGCGGTGACGATCTCGCTCAGCCCCTCCAGCGCCTCGACCGCCTTGCGCGCGGTCGCCTCCGGGTGGCGCACCGCCTCCACGGCTCGCTCCGCCAGCTTGATCGGTGCCGCCACCACGTCGCTGACGCCGCGGGCGACCAGCTCGGTCGTCCCCGGTTCGGGGCGCGGCACCCAGTCGTCCTCGACCGCGGTCGGCTGCGGCACCGGCTCGAGGTCGAAGAGCACGGTGCCGATGTCAACGCCGGAGATGCCGTCGACCATCGCATGATGGGTCTTGGTCAGGATCGCGAAGCGGTCGCGCTCCAGCCCCTGCGCCAACCACAGCTCCCAGAGTGGCTTGGATCGGTCGAGCTGCTGCGAGAAGACCCGGCCGGCGAGCTGCTTCAGCTGCGCCTCTCCTCCCGGCTCCGGCAGCGCGGTGTGACGGATGTGGTACGTCAGATTGAAGTTGACGTCATCCGCCCACAGCGGCCGGCCCGCCTCCAGCGGCGGTACCACGAGTTTCTGGCGGAAGCGCGGCACCTGGCTCAATCGCCCACGCACGTGCTCGACCAGGTCGACGTAGCGCGGCGGCGGTCCCTCGAAGATCAGGATCGCGCCGACGTGCATGTGGCTGGTCGAGCTCTCGTTGGTCAGGAACGAGGCGTCGACCGCGGTCAGCCGGTCGAGATGATGTCCGTCGGTGCCCATCGCGCAAGGCTAGCTTCGCCCGCCCCTCGGAGGCAGTTCGCACCCCCACTCGCAAGCCGCCCACCGGGACGTGTCTGAGCTGAGAGGGTCCCTGGCACCCCTGAGCTCAGACACGTCCACCGCTACCCTGCAGTCATGGCAGCCACCGCCACCGCCGCGCCCAAGCGGGTCCTGCTCGCCGCCCCGCGCGGCTACTGCGCCGGCGTCGACCGCGCCGTGCAGACGGTCGAGCGCGCGCTCGAGCTCTACGGCGCGCCGGTCTACGTGCGCAAGGAGATCGTCCACAACAAGCACGTGGTCGAGGAGCTCTCCAAGCGCGGCGCGATCTTCGTCGAGCAGGAGACCGAGGTGCCGGAGGGCGAGATGGTCGTCTTCTCCGCCCACGGCGTCGCCCCGGCCGTGCACGACAACGCCGCCGCCCGCAACCTGCGCACGATCGACGCCACCTGCCCGCTGGTCACCAAGGTCCACGTCTCCGCTCGCCGTTTCGCCGCCGCGGGCTACACGATCGTGATGATCGGCCACGCCGGGCACGAGGAGGTCGAAGGAACGACGGGGGAGGCCCCCGGCAGCATCGTCCTGATCGAAACCGCCGACGAGGTCGAGTCGCTGCGGGTTCCCGACCCCGACAAAGTCGCCTTCATCACCCAGACGACGCTCTCGGTCGACGAGACGGCGGAGGTGATCGGCGCCCTGCGCGCCAAATTCCCCGGCATCGTCAGTTCCAAGTCCGACGACATCTGTTACGCGACGACCAACCGCCAGATCGCGGTCAAGCAACTGGCCCGCGAGTGCGACCTCGTTCTCGTGATCGGCTCGACCAACTCCTCCAACTCCAACCGCCTGGTCGAGGTCGCGCGCGAACACGGCGCCGGCTCGCACCTGATCGACAACCACACCCAGGTGCAGGAGGAGTGGCTGCAGGGCGTCGAGACGGTCGGCATCACCTCCGGCGCCAGCGCCCCCGAGGAGCTGGTCGAGAGCCTCGTCGACTTCTTCCGCGAGCGCGGCGCCGACGACGTCTCCGAGCTGCGCACCGTCCACGAGGACGTGCGTTTCATGCTGCCGAAGGAGATCCGCGAGGAGCTCGCGGCCCGCGCTTAGCGCGTTCGCGGTGAGCAGTTAGGGGGGCGAACTCCCCGTGTTTCGCCCCTTGGCTGGGGGTGGAGAGCAAGGAGCGGAGATTCGAGATCGAACTCAGCGCGGACGTGTGGATTTCAAAGCCAAATGGGAGGGTATGGTGGAGCGATGGGAGCCGTAGCGAAAGGCAATACCAAGGCAACTGAAATCATTTTCGATCGAGTAACCAAGGCGATCGAACGCGACAATTTCGACTACCCGAACGACGTTGTTTTTGTCGCGGCCGACCTGCCTGACTTCGGAACCATCATGCGGCGGGCTTTGAAGAAAGAAAAGCCGATCTTGGTGGTTTACCCCGATGGCTCGGAGCGGCTGATCCCCGCGCCGACGGCACCGTCCTAGGCCCGCTCCGTCGCTCAATCGGCGTAGCGGTGGTGCAGCATCAGGTCGTTGCCGTCGGGGTCGCAGAACAGGGCCATGTGGCAGACGCCGGTGTCGAAGGTGTCGCCGTTGAACTCGACGCCCTTGGCCTCCAGCTCGGCGCGGGCGGTGGCGACGTCGTCGACGTGCAGCGCCGGGTGGGCATTTTTCGAAGGCGCGAACTCCATGCCCATTTTCGCCGGCTCCCAGATGCCGAAGCAGGTTTCGCCGACCCAGAACTCGTATTCGGACGTCGCGTCCTGGCGCAGGCCGAGCGTCTCGACGTAGAACTTGCGGGAGCGGTCGGCGTCGGTGGATGGAACGCCGACGAAATCAAGCTTGGTGATCATCAGTTCCTCCTCGTTGTTCATGGGGCGCCTGCGGCAAAGCTCAGTGACCAGATTTGCAGACCGGGCGAGGGGCGGAGGGTCAGCGTGTGTGCCTCGTGTCTGCCGCGCTCGTCGAGGCGGTGCAGGGCGGGATCGCCGGTTGCGATCGTCCCGGCGTCGCGGCCGTCGATTTCGATCGCGATCTCACCCTTGCCCTCGACCGTCGCGTAGGCTCCGCCGGCCTCGTACTCGACCGTCAGCTCCTCGCCGTCCTCGCCGGCGATCCACGGGCGCTCCCAGGAGCCGCCGGGGAAGATCTCGGGAGTGGGTGCCATGACGCGGGCGCCGGGAGCGTCGGTCGGGCGCAGCGGCGCCATCGGCTCGGGCAATGCCTGCAGGGCGTCGATCTCGCGCAGCTCTTCCTGGATCGCGATCTCCGTCGCCAGGTATTCGCCCTCGCCGAAGTGGACCCAGGAGAGGGCGCCACCGAGGCTCCAGAGGAAGAGGCTGGGCCAGCCCTCGCAGCCGTAGGCACCCCAGAGCTCTCGTTCGGCGTCGATCGCGACCGGGAACTCGACCCCGAGCGCGGTCAGGCCGGCGGCGACGGCGGCCTCGTCGGCACCGAAGGGAAAGCGCGGCGACTGGACGCCGATCACGCTGAGGCCGGCCTCGCGGTAGCGGCGCGACCACTCGCTCAGATAGGGGAGGGTCCGCACGCTGTTGAGCTGGGCGAAGTCGAGGAAGTGGACCAGGGAGGGCCCGCCGGCGGTCAGCGCCGGCATCGACTCCGGCTCTCCGCCGACCCAGGGAAGCCCCTGCGGCAGGTCGGGAGCGGCGATGTTGTCGCGTCCGGGGCGCACGCGCGGACGTTATCCTGAGCCGCCTTGGCTGAGCTTGGCGCCTTCCTGCTGCCGGCAGTGCCGCTCCTGGCGCTTCTCGTCTGCCTGCTGTTTGGCCGCTATCCCGGCTGCGAGGCGGTCATCCGCCTCTCCGCGCGGCTTGCCGGCGGCTCGCGTCGTCGTGTCGCCGGAGCGGTCCCCCGACGAGCGCCGCTCCGACCTCGTTCCTTCGCCCCCGCTGGCGGGCTCCTGCTCGCTCTCTCGCTTTCCGGCCGCGCTCCGCCCGCCTAGGGCCGGTCCGCGTTCCCGCGTCTCGCGCCGCCGCCCGGTATCGCCGGCCGGCGCGCCCGCGAGCGCGCTCACGATCGATAGGAGATAACCGATGAAGCACGCAAACAAGGTGGTTCCGGCGCTGGTCGCGCTCGTCGCGATGGCCGGCCTCGCTTCCTGTGGAAGCGGCGATGAGAGCAAGACCGAGGCTGTCAGCGGCTCGAGCGCGTCAAGGCCGGGCGATGGCCCCGAAAGCGCCAGCATGGGCGGCAAGGTCCCGACCATCGTCATCCGCAACGGCGAACCGGTCGGCGGCGTCAGGGAGCTCGAATACGACGCCGGCGACCAGATTCGCTTCGAGGTCAGCTCCGACGTCGCCGACGAGGTTCACGTCCACGGCTATGACCTGATGCAGGACGTCCCGGCCGGGGGCACGGTCAGCTTCGACTTCCCGGCCGAAATCGAAGGCATCTTCGAGGCCGAGCTCGAGGGTCGCAAGGAGCAGATCGCGGAGATCCGGGTCAACCCGTGAGCTTGCTGCCGTTCGCGCACGCGCTGGCCGCCCGGCAGGACCTGCCGATCCCGGCCTGGCTGTTCGCCTGGGGGGCGTCGATCGTCCTGATCGCCTCCTTCGTCGCGCTCGCGGCGGCCTGGCGCAAGCCCCGTCTGGAGGAGGCGCACTGGCGCTCCCTCGGGGCGGGGCTCTCCCGTGCGCTGTTCAGCTCCCCCGTCCAGGCCCTCTGCGGTCTGGTCGGGGTGTTCCTCCTCGGAGTCGCGATCTATGCCGGGCTGCGCGGCACCGAAGCGCCGGACCGCAACTTCGCCCTCACCTTCCTCTTCGTCACCACCTGGCTCGGCTTCCCCTTCTTCTCCGCCCTGCTCGGGGACGTCTTCCGCCCCTTCAACCCCTGGCGCGCGGTCGGCCGGGTGGCGGGGGCCGGTTTCCGGGCGATCGCCGGCCAGCGACCGGCCCACCTTGCCTACCCCGAGCGCCTGGGCCGTTGGCCGGCCGCGGTTGGCCTGCTTGCCGTCGTCTGGCTGGAGGTCGTCTACGGCTCCAGCGGCGGCGTCGCCGTCGGCCTTGACCCGCACGCGGCCGCCACCGCCGCCCTCGTCTACAGCGGCTACACGCTGGCGATGATGGCCTTGTTCGGGACCGAGGAGTGGTGTGAGCGCGGGGAGATCTTCTCGGTCTACTTCGGGATGTTCTCCCAACTCGGCTGCTTCGGGGTCGAGGACGGCAAACTGGGGCGTCGCCGGCCGCTGGCAGCCGCGAGCCACTGGGCGACCCTGCCGGGCTCGGCCGCCGTGGTGATCGCCTCGATCGCCACCACCAGCTTCGACGGCGCCCAGGAGGGCGCGTTCAAGTCGGCGATCGAGAGCACCTTCGACTGGCTCGTCGACCGTGGCCTGGGGCTCACCGCCGCCCTCCGCCTCACCGACACCATCTTCATCCTGCTCTGCTTCGCCGGCGTCGCCCTCGTCTACCTGCTTGGCGTGCGCGGGATGCGGACGATTCGCGGCGCTCCCTCGCTGGCGATGCTGCGGCCCGGCTTTGCCCACACGCTGATCCCGATCGCGCTGGCCTACCTGGTCGCCCACTACTTCAGCCTCTTCGTCTTCCAAGAGCAGGCCCAGTTCGCCTACCTGCTTTCCGATCCGCTTGGGACCGGGACCACCGACCTCTTCGGCACCGCCTCCGCCGGCGTCGACTACAGGGTCCTCAGCGCCAACGCCATCTGGTACGTCCAGGTCGGCGCTCTCGTCGTCGGCCACGTGCTCGGCCTGACCATGGCCCACGACCGCGCCCTCGTCTACTGGCCCGACTACCGCGACGCCACCCGCTCGCAGTACTGGATGCTGGCGGTGATGGTCGCCTTCACCTGCTTCGGCCTCTACCTGCTCTCCGTCGCCAACGGATGAGGGCGGAGGCCACACCTATCCTGACCACGATGCTTCCCCTGGCCCACATCGGCCACTACCTCTGGGTCCTCTATCTCCTCCCGGTCGTCTTCGTCGCGATCGGAATCGTCAAGACGACGATTTCCGAGCAACGTCGGAGGAAGGACGACTGAGCGACGTCGCCACGGCCTGAGAAGCCTGCCTCTCAAGCGAGGGGAGGAGGCTGCACGCATATCGGCGATGCGATTATCCTGATCGCTCAGGGCTTGTTAATCACTGAGCCAGCGCTCCGTCGTAGCCGAAAGGAGCAGGATGAAATCGAAGAGAGCATGGGCTTTGGCCGCGGTTGGCGTCCTGGCGCTGGCGATCGTGCTGCTCGTCGCACTCGAGGACGATGACGGCGGCGACGGGGGCAAGAATGACGCCAAGGCCGCCAAGGGATCACAGGGCGGGAAGCCAATCGTAGATTTGCGCGACGGGTTCACCGGCCCCAGCCCCAGCGGTCCTCCGCCGACAATCGTGATCGCAAACGGCAAGCCGGTGGGCGGGGTCAAAGAAATCCTCTACGACAAATGGGACAAGGTTCGGTTCAAGGTCAAGTCCGACGTCGCCGGTGTGGTCCACGTCGACGGCTATGACGAAACGCGGAAGGTCAAAGCAGGGGGCACTGCCCGCTTTTACACCGCGGGCTCGCGCGAAGGCAGCTTCGACGTCGAGCTGACGAACCCCAAGATGAAGATCGCTCGCCTGCGAGTCGTCCCCTGAAGCTGCCCGACGACCGGGCACCCCTGCCCTACAGAATCTCGGCCAGCCGCTTCTCGAGCGCCGCCGAGATCGCCTCCCGCACCGGCCCCTCGGCCAGCCGTTCCACCAGCGACTCGAGGAAGCCTTCGATGATCAGCGTCTTCGCTCCCGCCGGCTCGAGCCCGCGTGAGGTCAGGTAGAAGAGCTGCTCCTTGTCGATCTGGGCGATCGCCGCCGCGTGGGTGCAGCGGACGTCGTCGGCGAGGATCTCGAGGCCGGGGATCGCGTCGGCGTGGGCCTCGGTGGAGAGCAGCAGGTTGCGGCTCTCCTGGAAGGCGTCGGTCTGCTGGGCGCCGGGGTCGACCTTGATCATCCCGCGCCAGACCGCGGTCGAGCCGGCGGCGAGGACGCCGCGGAAGGCGAGGTCGGAGTTGGTGTTCGGCGCCGCGTGCTCCTGGATCGTGTCGAAGTCGAGGTGCTGCCCCGGCCCGCCGGCGTAACCGCCGGTGACGCGGGCCTCAGAGCCCGGGCCGGCCAGCTTGGTCTCCATCCGCACCTTGCCGCGGGCGGAGCCGAAGCCGAGGGCGGCCCAGTCGAGACGGGCGTCGCGCTCGACCTGGGCGCGCTGGGTGGCGAAGATCCACGAGGACTCGGAGATGTCCTGGGTGTTGACGTAGCGCAGGGTGGCGGCCTGGCCGACGCTGAGCTCGACGACCGAGTTGAGCAGCCCGTCGACGTCGTCGCCGGGCGAGGACCAGTGCTCCCAGACCTCCGCTTCGGCACCCTCCTCGAGCACGACCAGGGTCCGCCAGCTCACCGCGGCGCCGTCGCGCTCGACCGGGACCTCGATCCGGATCGGCTCGGTGACCTTGACCCCGCGTGGGACGTGGACGAGAACGCCGTCGCTCCAGTTCGCCTCGTTGCGGGCGACGAAGGGGTCCTCGACCGGAACCAGCGAGCCCAGCCGTGCCCGCAGCAGCTCGGCGTGGGAGGAGACGGCCTCGGCGAGGGAGATCACGGTCGCGCCCTCGCCGCCGCTGACCTCGACCTCGGCGTCGGTGCCCTCGTAGGCGTCGATCTCCAGTCCGGAGAGGTCGGTGAATTCCCAGCCCTTCGACTTGTGGTCGGGGAGAGGGAGGCTCTCCGCGAGAGAGGCGCCCTGCTGGCGCCTCTCCGAAAGCCAAGCGGGTTCGGTTGCCAGCTCAGCCAATTGAGCCCTCCATCTGCAGCTCGATCAGGCGGTTGAGCTCGACCGCGTACTCCATCGGCAGCTCTTTGGTCACCGGCTCGATGAAGCCGTTGACGATCATCTTCGAGGCCTCCTCCTCGTCGAGCCCGCGGCTCTGCAGGTAGAAGAGCTGCTCGTCGCCGATTTTCGACACGGTCGCCTCGTGGCCGACGTCGGCGTCGTTCTCGTCGATGCGGATCGTCGGGTAGGTGTCCGAGCGCGAGTCCTCGTCGAGCAGGAGCGCGTCGCAGACGACCTTGGAGCGCGACTCGGTCGCCCCGTCGGCGATTTCCAGCAGACCGCGGTAGGTCGCCCGGCCGCCGTCCTTGGAGATCGACTTGGAGAAGATCGAGGACGAGGTCTTCGGCGCGACGTGGATGATCTTGCCGCCGGCGTCCTGGTGCTGGCCCTCGCCGGCAAAGGCGATCGAGAGGATCTCGCCGTGGGCTTCGGGGCCCATCAGGTAGATCGACGGGTACTTCATCGTCAGTTTCGAGCCGAGGTTGCAGTCGACCCACTCCATCGTCGCCTTCTCGTGCG
>Ga0190274_10000303_pt1 | contig 30746 bp, 25 predicted proteins | sample Popmic531T_FD_133002 | JGI IMG/M metagenome (GOLD analysis project Ga0190274, IMG submission 133002) | Populus adjacent soil microbial communities from riparian zone of Yellowstone River, Montana, USA - 531 T | ecosystem: Environmental > Terrestrial > Soil > Riparian zone | place: USA: Montana... | reverse complement strand
TGGATGGAAACGTTTCACTCCAGGGAACTCAAAACGTAAAAATTCTCATCAACAACAAACCTTCTTCTCTACTTGCGGGGTCTGTGGATGTTGCAATGAAATTAATTCCTGCCAGTGAAATCGAAAGAATTGAAGTGATCACAAGTCCCTCGGCAAAATACGATGCGGAAGGTACCGGAGGAATTATCAACATCGTTACCAAACGAAAAAGTATGGCGGGCACAAATGGTTCTGTCGATGTTAGCGCCGGAAACAGATACAGCAGCCTGAATGGAACTGTCAATTATAAAAATGGACGCTTCGGTACCGGGCTGAGCATCGGCGCCTCCGGTTACCAGGGAAAAGGAGACCTCACTACTGAGAGAATTACTACAGATACCTCAGGCACAGTTACCCTTCGGGAAGTAGGACCGAATAAACTATTTGGAAGGGGTCCCTTTATTAGCTGGACTACTGATATCGATGTCACCACTAAAAATACCATAAGTACATCACTTCAAGGCTTTGGTTTTTACCAGGATATAGATAAAGACAACTCCAATTATGTGAATGATGTAAACCTATATAATTCTACAGGCAAGAGTGGGAATGATGAACTTGGATATGATGCATTGGTGGAGTATCAGCGTGATTTTGAAAATACCGATCGTGATTGGACCGTTACTCTTCAACAATCAACTAGCAAAGAGATTACCGATTATGATGTAGAACGGGATTTTATTGATACGGCTTTCTATAATTCGTTTGAGGCCAGCAGAAATGAAAATGTTGGAAGAGAAACAACCATACAAACAGATTTTACAAATCCGTTTTCAAAAAAGGTTACGCTGGAAGCCGGGGCCAAAGCGCTGCTTCGCAATGTAACCAGTGATTCCAAAACAGACCTATCCAACCCAACACCGGGTTTTCCGGAAACAAATATTGTGACGGTGTTTAATTACGACCAGAACATCTATGCTGCTTATGCAGTCGGGACACTGAGTCTGAAAAAATTCGGTTTGAAAGTTGGCGGACGTTTTGAACAAACCGATTTGCATGGCGATCAGGATGCTGACAGCACAAAGTTTTCCGATAATTACTACAACCTGGTTCCGAGTTTAACGGTTTCTTATATGGAATCCGGAAAATACCAGTTAAAGTTCAGTTATACGCAGCGCATTCATCGGCCATCCATGACGCATCTGAACCCGTACAAGAACACAAATGATCCGCTTAATATTTCTTATGGGAATCCTCACCTGGATGCTGAGGTTAGTCATGCATTTGAATTGGGCTATTCCTTTTTCAAGGATTTCGGTTCGATCAACATCACAGCCTTTCATCGCTTTACGGATAATGCCATTGAACAGTACAGTTTCCTGAATGGACAAATTTATGAAACTACCTATGGCAACATTGGTCAAAACTATACCGATGGGGCAAGTATCGGAACCAATCTTCGGAAACACAATTTAACTGTTTCAGTAAATGCCAGTGGTTACTATTATGAAATTAATACGAGTCAACCTCAACTTCCGGCAAACAATACTGGTTTTAATTACAACTTAAATCTCTTCACTTCCTATAAGATCAATGATTACTGGACGCTCCAGGGGTGGGGATCTTTTAATGGGCCAAACTATTCTGTACAAGGTTACTCGACTTCATTTTATTTTTACAACGTAAGCGGGCGCCGCGAGTTTAAAAACAAAAAAGGTGGCTTCGGATTCGGCATCGATAATTTCGCAACACCTTACATTCATATTAAGAGTAAATATGAAGGATCGGACTTCTCCTATACTTCAGACAATAAAATATTTTTCCCCGGTGTTCGGGTGAGTTTTGATTATCGCTTCGGTCAGATGGAATTTGGTTCCAAGCGGAAGAAAAAAATCAAGAACGATGACCTCAAAGAAGGAGGCGGCGGAGGCTTTGGCGGAGGTGGTGACGAAGGCGGGGAAGAAAAGAAGTAATTTAGGGGCTTTATTCTATTATTTTAGAATTTCTGTTACCGTAGCTTACGGTAGCTTACCGTTTAAACCGTTTAAACTGTTTAAATCGTTTAAACTATAATCTGATTACGAGAATTGAAAATCAAAAGTAAGTATGCGTCATATTATCTATTTTCTCATACACTCAATACTTGCAACAAGTCTGCAAGCGCAGCCCCTTCCATCTGAATTGGATCTTTCTTCGCAATCTCCCGACAGTTTCATTGTTGAATTCAAAACTTCGAAAGGAAACTTTTCTCTCATCGCACACCGCAGCTGGTCACCTCTTGCATGCGACCGCTTTTTTCTGCTGGTAAAAAACAATTGGTATGACAACACGGTTATTTACCGCGTCGCTCCAACAAAAAGCTACAAGGGAGGAAAAATTGTTCAGTTTGGAATAGGCAACAACAGCGAAGCAAATCTTGCATGGAGCAAGGCAGGAATAAAAGATGAGCCCGTTGTACATCCGCATGAATGGGGTGCAGTTTGTTTTGCGCGCGACAGCATAAACTCACGCTCAACTGACATTGCCATTTTCCTGGGCCAGGGTATTACGCTCGACACCATCAACTACAGAGGTGTTGTTGGTTTTCCTACGTTTGCTCTTGTCTTAAGCGGGAAGGAAGTGTTGCAAACATTTAATGGAGAATATGGAAACGACATCATGGAGTTACCTGATGACTCATTATTTCTTGGTCGTTCTTTTTTTGACAGAAGGTTTCCGGGATTGGACAGAATAATTTCCGCAACTGTAATTAAATCCTGGAGGAATGGAAAGGATAATTGAGGAAGGATTTAGTAAAACGAATTCACGAAAGAGGACTCGCCGAATTATATTTCAAGCTGATCTTATTTCAATGACCCATCATTTTAATTGATTCACGGAATATTTGAAAAACTTTCGGGTTTTATTCCAATCATCGAATAAATTTCTGCAATGTCAAAACTCAAAGCATGTTTTTTTATTTTGTCTTTTACATTTTCCATTTTTATTTCATTGTCTTATGGGCAAGCGCCGGGAATTCAATGGGCGAAATGTTATGGTGGTAATATTTCCGAGAGCGCCAGATTCATTTTACCACTCCAGAATGGTAATTTTCTTGTCGCAGGTGAAGGATCTTCGGCTGTCGGGGATATTATCGGAGTTCATAACCCACCCTTCCTGGATTATTGGCTGATTGAAATTGATTCCCTTGGAGCAATACAATGGCAAAAATGCTATGGGGGTTCAAACCTGGAATCACTTAGTTCTATTCAGCCTACCATGGATGGCGGATATATTTTAGCAGGCGCTACGAATTCAAATGACGGCGATGTATCCGGAAATCATGACACTATCACCGGGACTTACATTGATTGCTGGCTGCTTAAGCTCGATGCATCACGTAACATCCAATGGCAGAAATGCTATGGAGGAAGCATTTCTGATAAGGCAATGGAAGCCAGGCAAACCGCTGATGGAGGATATATTTTCACCGCTGGAGTACATTCCAATGACGGAGATGTTAGTGGAAACCACTTAACCGGAACATTTGATTGCTGGGTTGTAAAGACGGACAGTGTTGGCACTATTGAATGGCAGGAATGTCTTGGAGGAGATGATTTCGATATCGGAAGTTCCATTTTTCAGTTGGGCGATGGCAATTACATTCTCGTTGGAACAACATCATCTATCAATGGCGATGTGACGGGCAATCATGGCGGCCAGGATATTTGGGTAGTAAAGCTCGATACCTCCGGAACTATTTTATGGCAGAAATGTCTTGGTGGCAGCAATAACGAGATTGGTGAATTTATCAGGGAAACAAGTGATGGGTACTTTTTAGCTGGCAATTCACAATCGAACGACGGAGATGTTGCAGGAAACCACGATAGCACCGGAGCGAATTATGATTTATGGATTGCAAACCTGGACGATTCAGCAAACGTTATCATGCAAAAGTGTTTCGGTGGAAGCGGATATGAATTTTTTGATAAGCCACTCTTTTGTCCGGATTCCGGTTATGCATTTGCAGGATTCACACTTTCTCATGATGGAGATATTACCTCTAATTTAGATACGATGTATCCCAACTATTGTGTTGTAAAAACCGATAACGCATTTAATATTGAATGGCAAAAGTGCATGGGTGGCTCGTCAAGGGATTTCGGGCATGCAGTTGAAGTTACTCCCGATGGTGGTTTCCTGGTTGTTGGTGAATCAGAATCTAACGATGGAGATGTTTCAGGCAATCATGATAGTCTTCAATCTTACCGGGACTTTTGGATCGTAAAGCTTGGCGGATTTTTCTCAGCCGCACAAGAATTTAGAAAATGGAATACTAGTTTTAGTTGCGATCTGACAATTGATAATCTGATAATTAACATCGAATGCAAGGAATCATTAATTCTCCAATTGAACTTGTATGATATGATTGGCAGAAAAATTATTTCCCGGGAAATCCGGACTAAAAAAGGAACAACCATAGCAACAATTTCCACTGGATATCTTGCCCGTGGAATGTATGTGGCCGAATTAATAAATGATAATTCCAGTATGACTTCGAAAGTTTTTAAAGAATAGATGAAGCTGTAGCATATTTATTCTTCATCTCAACCATTGCTTATTTTATCTTCGCTCAACCATTATATGATCAACAATTTTAAATCCCTTATTTTCTGCATTGCCCTGATTGGCTCGGGAAACGGCATCAACGCACAATCACTGAATTGGGCAAAATCTGTTGATGGAATATTATTTTCACAGGTTATTCCTTATGGATATGCTTTAGGATCTGATGAATCAGGCATGTGTATAGTAGGTGCATACTGGGGCGCCGTGGATTTTGATCCGGGTCCTGGTTTGGCTATCGATACTGCAAACGGAAACGGTGACATTTATATACTGAAGCTGGACATGGATGGTAACCTGATCTGGTATAAAACAATTGGTGGATTGTTTAGTGAGGATGCTGCAACTGTTGCGATTAATAACCAGGGTGAAATTTTTGTGGCTGGTAAATTCAGTGACTCAGTTGACTTTGATCCGGGGCCTGGCGTTTTCAATTTGATTGCGGCGGCAACGAATGATTCATATATTTTAAAACTTGATGCGAACGGAAATTTTCAATGGGTGATACATTATAGCGCGCAATCCTGGCAGAATCAGAGCGTAACATCAATCGCCGTTGATCAGGCCGCTTATGTATATGTATCAGGTAAATTTCGGGGGACTATTGATTTTGATCCGGGTGTGGGCGTGTTTAATATGACCTCAACTAGCCTATCTGATCATTACCTCGCAAAATTCGACGCACAGGGAAATTTTTTAGACGCATTTTTTTACTCTACAGTCATATCACAGGTGCTTCCTGATCTTTCAGGACATCTTTATCTTATAGGAAGTTTTGCTTATACAGTTGATTTTGATCCCGACACAACAGTTTTTAATATCGCAGCTCCTCAAAATGCATCTTACATAGTCAAGCTTGATACGGCGTTCAGCCTTTGCTGGGCTGAAGCAATTGAAGATACGATCTATATAAACGATGTGGCGCTGGATGGATCGGATCACATTGTGACAACTGGTCAGTTCAGTGATACGATTGATTTTGATCCAGGTCCGGGTGTGTATTCGCTTGCAAGTTCAGGAGTCAATAGTATTTATGTCGCACGCTTTGATACAGCCGGAAACCTTGTGTGGGCGAAGGCGATGGGTGGGAACAGCATCAGCGTTTGTCATGGAAATTCTATTGATGTGGATTCAGAAGGAAACATCTATACCGGCGGGTTGTTTGATAACACTGTGGACTTTGATCCGGGTTTATCGGTATTCAACATTACAGATGTGGATCAAGGTGATGGCTTCCTTTTAAGACTTGATTCATCCGGTAATTTCAGTTGGGCATTTTCCATTGGAGGATCCGATGTGGACAATTGTTGGCAGGTTAAGGTTACTCCTTCTGACAAACTTTATGGATTGGGTGTTTACGTTGATACTGTTGATTTCGATCCGGGTGTTGGGGTTTACAATATGTTCTCAGGAAATGGTGCCGCCATGTACATTAACGAATACAACAGGACTCCACAAACCACTTCAATAAATGAGTTGAATCAAAATGATGTTCTGATTTATCCGAACCCGGCTAAAACTTCTTTTACCATTTTTTCTGCCCGGCCTTTTACCGATGCATGCCTGACATTATACAATTGCCTGGGTGAAGAAGTCTGCATACTGAAAAAGGTAAACGGATATCAACATTCCTTTCCGCGAAATAACCTGCCTGATGGAATTTATTTTTTGAAAATTAAAGATCAGGAAAATGTAACGGCAGTAAAGAGAATTGTGTTGGCACATTGACGGCTGATTTTCCGAGAAGAATCACAGCAGTTTATAAACAAGACAATTACTTAAGAGTCAGCTTTTTTTATTTAAAAACTATAAACTCAACCCTCCGGTTTTTCGCGCGCCCTTCAGAAGTCTTGTTATCTGCAATCGGTTGTTCCATTCCGAAACCGTCTGCAACAATCCTGTCTACCATAATGCCTTTTTGCATGAGGTAGCTTTTCACATTCTCAGCCCGGTTTATGGAAAGTGTAAGGTTACTCTCTGCACTTCCGACATTGTCAGTATGTCCTCTTACATTCAGTTTATAATCCGGCTTTTCCAACAGCATGGTAGCGAGAAGATTCAAGTGGGGGAATGACTCTTTTTTTATGACAGCTTTTCCGGTTTCGAATTGCAAACCTTCGTAAGCCTGCCTGAGAACTTCTTTCTCTTTTTCATTCAGCTCGATCTGTACGCCTGAAATCTCGCCGGGTTTTGGAGCCGGTGCATTTGGAACAACTTTGCGTTTCAGGAAATCAATAAAAAAAAGATCTGCAATAAATTCATCATCCGTCCGGAAGGAAGGTGACATTCCATTCACAATGTCAAACCGTTCTGCTTCATGTGCTTCCTCTTTCCAGGTACTGGAATGCAGAACCTTTTTTGCAGCTTCGTAGGTGCCATCAATTTTTTTTACCTGGACCAACGGGATAATCCTTCCGCCTTCCACTACCACTGTTCCTTCTCCGCATGTACAATTTGTGCCTTTCCGCAAAGAAATTACTACTCTTTGCTCGCCATCAGTCACCGTTGTTGCACCACGCGCTTCAAAAGCATCGTGGTACTCCTGATAGCAGGTTATATGGTCGGGGTTTCTAATAGTGACTTGTGCCGACAACCGCTGAACATTCGCCTGAAGCATGCACAGAATAATCACGAGGAGTGTTGAATGTCTTTTCATATGAGTTGGTTTGGTTTCAAAAATACAAAAATAGCGTTCACTTGTGCAAGCACCGAACAAACTAAAGGTTCAGCAGCTAAAGATCATTTGACCTTAACTGCCTTTTCAAGGATGTACTTAGTTCCCGATCTCAGGAGCAGAAAATAAATTCCGTGCGGTAAAAACGATACGTCAATCTCAACATCGTGAATGAGGTGATGGTCATAGACTTGCTCACCATTTGCACTGAAAATCGTTAAAAGCCAGGAATCATTTGAGCTTGCAGGAAGGTGGATTTGAATGTTTTTGTCAAACGGATTGGGAGATATGAGAATTCCGTTGTCAGCGCTACCTGTTATGCCTTCGCAAAGATCATAAATGACCATGACTGAATCTCCGCCGACACAGGAATTGCTGTCAGTTACCAGGACATAATAAATGATGCTGTCAGCTATTGTGCTCGAGGCGATAAATGTCTGCATACTGCTTCCGTCCTGCCAAACATAGTTTGAAAAGTTTTGTCCCGCATCCAGCAATATCGTCTGGTCTATGCAAAGTAGGGTGTCATCGCCAAGCGTTATCTGTGGAATCGGGTTGAATGATAATTGGATTGTATCTGATGCTGAGCAACCGTTTGAATCGGTCACCGTCACATAATAATTTCCCTGGACAGATACAGCATATACAGAATCCAAGGCCCCATCCTGCCATTGGTAATTTTCAAAACCTGTACCTGCATGAAGTAAAATCGTTGATCCAACACACAACGATGTATCATTTCCCAATGAGAAAACAGGCAGGGCAAATACCGAGATCTCAATTGTATCGCTGGTGCTGCAGCCATTGAAGGCAGTCACCAATACACTATAAATTCCTGAGGAAGTTACATCGAAAGCCGAAGCAAAGGATGAATCCTGCCATAGGTACGAAGAAAAATTTCCAGGATTAAGCAGGATATCTGCGCCGGTACAGAATGAAGTGTCATCTCCGAGACTAAGCATTGGCGTTGGTAAAAAAATTACTTGCGAAAAAGTGGTGTAATAAGTTTGGCCGAGTGAATCCACTACACTGACGTTGTAACTTCCGTTCGCTGTTAAAGTTATTGATTGCGTTGTTTGTCCATCTGACCATAAATAACTTACTGCTGATTGTACGGATAGTGTAACTGAATCTCCCTCGCACAGAAAAGAATCGCTTTGCACGATTTCATATCCATTTGTATTCAAAAGTCCGGTGCTGTCAGTTTTGACAATATAGGTTTCGATTTCTCCTGACGGCAATTGATGGTAACCCACAATCATAAATCCGCTGTCAGGGGTGCAATGAACAGCATTGGCTGATTCATGATGATCTATGGGATAAAGATTCGAAGATATAAGTTGTCCATTTGTATCAAACCGCTTCAACTGAAATTCTTTACGAGATGATTGAAAGCTGTCGCAGGTAACCATGCACCCACCGGCAAAATCTGCAGCCACAGATTTCATGGCAGATGTTCCCGGAAATGAAAGGGACGAGGAAATAAAACCCGACATATTCAATTTGTAAAGCACTCCATAAGGATCGTCATCCCAGGAAGCCCGTGTATTTCCGATCATGAAAAAGTTGCTGTCAATCGATTGAGTGATGAAATCACCTCCACGCCTGCCTGTTTCAGAAGTTGGAGAATTACTCAGGATATTACCTGCCGTATCCACCCGTAAAAGTCTCCCATAAGGCGAGGAAGGTCCACCCATAGCTCTTCTTATCTGGGCAAGATAATTTGTATTGGAAAGTTTCATCAGGTAACCCAGGTTGATGATGTCATGGCCCAGGTTGTAACTTTTTTCCCAAATAAAATTTCCAGCACTGTCGAGCTTCATGAACTGTATGTCATAATATACAATGTCAGAATCATCATGGGAGTTGAGCAGGTAGAATCCATGATCGTCTGTTTCCTCGATTGAAAGACCTATTCCATTGGGATAACTAAAATTCTGTACCCAAAGCGAATCGCCATATTGATTTATTTTCATGACGGCCACTTCATCGTTCCAGCTTCCGGTAATTACGAAACCACTATCCTGCAAGATGATCAGCTGGCCGATTTGAAAAAAATTAGCCATGTATTTCCTTGTCCAAAGTGTATCGCCCGATTGATTGATCTTCATTAGAAAGATACGATCAGCGGAAGAAGCATAAATCAGGAAGTTACTATCCGGGGTAGATACAAAATTGAGTGGGACTACAGGATCAGTGAATGGATAAGTGCGCTGGAAGGTTGGTTGTGAACATAGATTTCCAATCAATGAAAAAACGAAAAAGAGGATCAAGTAAAAAGGTTTCACGATTCAAAATTAGCAAAAAATCAAATGTTTGGTGCATCAAATTTTAATTTACTGACCACGCAATTCACAATCATTTGGCATGAAAATATTCGTCCTCTGAATCAAAAATTTCAGGAACAAACTTCAATCGATTTAAGATTTCCGTTCACATGACATCAAAAAAAAACCGGGCAACATCTGCTTACCCGGGATAATCATAAAAACTTTAAAATAAATTCAAGGAACCAAAATTCGTTTTGTCAACATTCCATCAGCTGTTTGCAATTGCAGCATATACAATCCGCTTCTCAGTGAAGGCAATAAAAATTTTTCTTCATAACTGCCGGCTGGCTGTCTTACATTCGTTAAAAATGTACTCACGGTATTTCCAATCAGATTATATAACCGCACTGTCACTAAAGTCGGACTGGGGAGAACAAACTGTACAAGGAGCAAATCGCTGCTTAATACAGCACCATTGAGTGTAGTTCCTTTAAGAACATTCTCTGAAAGACCACTTGTATTGTTTACGGTGAAATGCCCGGTCATTCCCATGGAAGCATGTGGCGAACACACATAGTTGTAACTGCCTGCAATTACAGGTGAATACATGAATACCGGTGAATTGGAATTGAGTCCCTGGTCCCACGCCCCTGCTCCAACTGGAATTTGTGTGGAAGTTGTGGTGTGAGAACCTTCAGTCCATGTCCAGATAATAGTGTCACCAACGTTAATCGTAAGGTCAGACGGATTGAAATGCAGATTGCCTGCAGTTACAGTAAAGATGGCTGCATTGCACGGGAGAAAACCGGCAATAAGTGTGGCCGAAAGGAATAGAGTAAAGATTTTTTTCATTTTGTTTGATTATAAGATGTGTGTAAGATTGAGAACAAATGTAAAGGCAGAATCGCCCTTACTTATTCAAAAAACCACCCATCCGGACTTTTAAGCGGATGAGCCGGAAGGATTCAATACCGGATGAGATGAGGCAAATCAGTAGAAAGTAGACAATAGACAGTAAACAATATAAAACCGTTGCCTCATTGCGACTGTATGGAATGAAGCAAGGTACATAGGTCAAATAGTTTTTTGGAATTTGCGCCTTTTAATTCAAGCTGTCTCTCGATTTATTAATGATTTATCCAGAAATACTTCTCTACAATTCTGATCTTTACAGTTCTAAATACTAATTAGTACCAATCTACAAATGGTACTTCAATATTCTCTCCATAAGTTCATTTGTAATCTTTTGTACTTAGTATAGTTTCTCTGCCACAGGTATTAATGACGGAGCATGCTGCTCAATTTATGAGAAGTGTTTGCAGCCGGAATTAATTTATCTGTATGAAAAAATTATTTCTCCTGGCAATGCTTGCCGGAAGGTTGGCATCAGGTCAGTCACCGGACCTTACAATGCTTGATGATTCAATCCGACAGCAGGTAAAATGGTATGCTTCACCATCAGTTAAATCATTGCTTACGCCTGCTGTATTGGTTGCTTACGGTATTGCTACCATCGGAAATCATGAAGTGATCGTAAGCAGTAGTGATGTAAAGCGGTGGAGGCAAAAAGAGATGCCGCATTTTAAAACTGATGCCGATGATTACATGCCAAGCGCTTCCCTTGTACTGATGTATAGCCTTGACGTGGCCGGAGTAAAAAGCAGTAACACCTGGTACAACCAGTCTATCATGTTCTTTCTTGCCAATGGCTTAAATGGCTTAATAACAAAAAGGATCAAACATAATACGCTAATTCTTCGTCCTGATGGTTCTAATCATCTTTCTTTTCCTTCAGCACATACTTCTTCAGCTTTTCTTGCAGCAGAAATGCTGCACCAGGAATTCAAAGACCAAAGTCCTTGGATTTCAATTGCAGGTTATACACTTGCATCAGCGGTGGGCGCAATGCGCATCATGAACAACAAGCACTGGCTCAGCGATGTAGTGGCCGGTGCAGGCATAGGGATTTTTTCAGTAAGACTTACCTACCTGGTTTACCCGGTGATTTACAGGAAGATTACCAAACGTCCGGCGAAGGGATTGATTTAATTTATGGCATGCTCTTTTTTCCGTCGTAAGAAAAAATCAATTTGATTTACTCGGGGCTCAGTGGCTTGCAATTGCCTATTCGTCAAACGGATTTTCCCGAAGAACACCGGGAATCCAGCCGGCTCACGTATTACTCCACATTGTTCAATAGCATAGAAATCAACAGCTGTTTTTATAAAGTTCCAAAGCCGGCAACAGTGGAGAGGTGGGCGTCATCAGTGCAGGATGATTTTAAATTTACATTTAAATTGTGGAAAGAAATTACGCATCAGAAAGAATTGTTTTTTAAAGAAGATGATGTTAAAAATTTTATGCAGACGATTTCCGCGGCAGGAAATAAAAAGGGATCGCTTCTTATCCAATTGCCGCCATCCACGGAGTTCAGGTGGTTTCACCAGCTTGAAAAATTAATAGACATCATTTCTATATTGGATCTGGGTTGGGACATAGCCGTGGAATTCAGGAACAGGAGCTGGTACAGGGAAGAAGTGTATGAGATGCTGAACGTGCATAAATGCGATGTTGTGATCCAGGACATTCCGAAATCAGCCACACCTTTATTGGATCATAAACTTGATTTCATTTATGTCCGCTTTCATGGTCCTCAAGGTGATTACCGCGACACTTACCCGGATGCATTTCTTGAAGAATATGCCGGCTATGCCAGGGAGTGGAATGAAGAGGGAAAAACCGTGTACATGTATTTCAACAACACTGCAGGTGATGCATATAGAAACCTGGAAACAATAAATAAGATGTTGAAGCCTTCTCGGTAACAGATCCAGTTCCGATTTTCTAATCCTCATTTTCTAATCCCTAATCCCTAATTTCCATTTCCTATTTCCCATTCCCCATTCCCTGATCCGTGGCACGACTTTTTTAAAAGGCTGTTATATGACCTTTCGACAGAGCGCAAAAAACATTTACGGAAGTATATTTCATATCTTTTTATTCCTGTTTTCATTGAATGTTCTGGCTGGAGGAAATGATCCTTTACATGTTGCAAGGGCGCACCATATCCAGAATTATTATCCTGAACAGCTTACCAATCCGCAAAAGAAGACGCGTAAATCGATGGCGCAATTCGGTTACAACCTTTCATATTTCACGATAAAGCTTTTTCCCATAACGGAATTCATCAACCCGGAAAAGCTCGGAGAACATTCATATTCCCGGCCGGGCATTGGTGAAAAAAACGGCAGCCTGTACACTTGTAAAGGAGGCTTTATAGATTTTTCTCATTTGCGTGCTGCTGCCGACTGGACTGTTTACCTGGCGTTTACAATCGTGAATGATCCTGATGTGTTAGAACTTCCGCCGGAGGCCGGGACGCTGAAATTAAAATTCAAAAACATTGATGACCTCACCGTCCAGGATATTGTTGACCTGGCACAGAAAATCGCATTCGAGCGGCTTGAATGGCATGAGGTGGCCAGCTGGCATTACCATGCACCATATCATATTCGGAGCGACCAGCAATCTACTTTCACCCCGGAGGATAATTATTCAAATCTTCTCGGCACCGAGATCGGAAAAAAAATTGCATTGCGGATTCTGAATGACATGGAAACACTTCCGTATTCTGAAATCGCCACAGATGAAATTCAAAAGGCAATTGCTTCCCTCGATCCGGTCGATAGTAAAAGGGAAAGTAAAATGGCTTACGACATTGTTGACAGGCATGTTCAACTGAATCAGCCGGAGAATAAACGGAACAACGATGTATGGTGGGACAGCAATATTCTTTTCCGCGACCAGCGATATATGTTTAAGAGAAACACCGACGTTGGACCTGAACTTGATCCCTGGCTTGTACCTAAATCAACTGAACTTGGATGCGAAGCTAATCCCCCGGCGCTCATTCTGAAAGTACCTGTAAATACGGAGGGTGGAATATCATTCTATGAATATTATGACTTTACAATCACCCCCGACACAGTGATGTTTTATGGACGGAAGGGAAAAAAGGTGCACATATCCTTTGATGCATTTTCAACTCGAAAATTTGATGACGTAGTGCACATCATTACTTCTGAAATGGAAAATTTCTTTTTGGAAGGATTCAATAAAAGAGATTCGTGTGATCCTGTCCGGGAGTATCAGAATGTAAGAAGGGTAGGACTGGCCGTTGTCATGAGTGGGAGCAATAATTAATTAACTTTCCGTTTTGAAGTATGAGGTTTTTCTTCATCCTTTCTAAACATATTTAAGGACTTTCATGTTGTACCTTTGCCACGTTTTTCCAAATCTTTTTTATGAAAGGTAAGCGCACACTCATCCTCATTGTTATTCTTATTGCTGTCCTTCTTCTTGTCAAATTTGTTTTCATTCCCTCTCCGCAGCAGGGAAAACCAGCAGCTCCGGGTCAGGGCGCATCCATTCCCGTTGCGGCGATGATACTGAAGCCTTCATCCATAACTGAACAGATTTATGCCACAGGAAGCGTTCTCGCAAATGAGGAAGTAGAGCTTCACCCCGAAGTTTCAGGCAAATTGATGCAGATCAATTTCAAGGAGGGTAGCCTGGTGAAGAAAGGTGACTTGCTCATTAAAATAAATGATGCCGATTTGCAGGCACAGATGCACAAAAATACGCTGGATAAAAAACTTGCCGAGGACAGGGTGAAAAGAAATGAAAAGCTGTTGGAGATGAAAGGCATCAGCCAGGAAGAATATGAAGCGTTGCAGAATTCTGTCGCTTCGCTGGATGCTGACCGGGACCTCCTGGCTGCGCAGATTGCAAAAACAGAAATCCATGCTCCCTTCAATGGCACCATAGGATTGAAAACTGTGAGCGAAGGAAGTTATGTTACGCCTCAAACCCTGATCGCCTCATTGCAGCAGATTGATCCTGTAAAGATTGATTTTTCAATTCCGGAAAAATATGCATCGCTTGTGAGAAAAGATGATGAGATCATTTTTACTGTCGGAAGCAGTACGAAACAGTTTTCAGGAAAAATTTATGCTGTTGAGCCGAAAGTTGACAATGTTACAAGGACGGTTCAAATCAGGGCACTCTGTCCGAACTCAAAGGCTGAAGTCATACCGGGTGCGTTTGCAAGAATAACATTGAAGCTTCGCGAACAAAGCAACGCACTGATGATTCCAACACAGAGCATTGTTCCGATCCTGAAGGGGAAGCAGGTTTTTGTTTACCGCGACGGAAAAGCGGAGGCGGTGAAAATAGAAACAGGAATGCGGAACGACACCACCATCCAGGTTACAAATGGATTGAACGAAAATGATACGGTACTAACTACAGGTATTATTTCATTGCGGCCCGGAGCGGAAGTTAAACTGACGACGGTATATTAATAAAGTATCGGAATGAATTTATCTTCAATAAGTATCAATCGTCCAGTACTGGCCATCGTAATGTCGCTGGTGATTATCCTGTTCGGCGGCATCGGTTATACTTTCCTTGGGGTAAGGGAATATCCATCCATTGATCCGCCGGTAATTACAGTCCGTACAAATTATACAGGTGCAAATGCCGATGTGATCGAATCGCAGATTACCGAGCCGCTTGAAAAAGCCATCAATGGAATTGCAGGCGTACGTACCATTTCTTCTGCCAGCAACCTGGGATCAAGCAGCATCACTGTAGAATTCAATCTCGATGCTGACCTTGAAGCTGCTGCCAACGATGTCCGCGACAAAGTTTCACAGGCGGTGAGATTGCTTCCGCAGGATATTGACGGACTGCCGATCGTGACCAAGAGCGATGCAAATTCCGATGCAATTATTTCTCTCACCTTACAAAGTGAGACACGAAGCCAGTTGGAGATCAGCGATTATGCTGAGAATGTGGTTGCAGAAAGACTCCAGACCATTCCGGGCGTCAGCACAATTCAAATATGGGGTCAGAAAAAATATGCGATGCGGCTTTGGCTGGATCCGGCCAGGCTGGCTGCATTCAGGTTAACACCATTGGATGTAAAGAATGCTTTGGATCGAGAAAGCGTAGAGCTTCCTTCAGGAAAAATTGAAGGAAACACAACGGAGCTGATTGTAAAAACTGTGGGCCGGCTTGTCACTGAAGACGATTTCAATAATTTAATACTTACTAATTCCGGCGACAGGACCGTGCGATTGAGCGATATTGGTTATGCCGTACTTGGTCCCGAAGTCGAAGAGACGAACCTGAAAAACAACGGAGTGCCGATGATTGGCTGCGGCGTGGTTCCGCAACCCGGTGCCAACTACATCGATATTGCAGATGAATTTTATAAGCGTGTAGAGCAGATCAGGAAAGAACTTCCCAAGGATTATTCACTCAATTTTGCGCTCGACAATACAAAATTTGTAAGGAGATCGTTGTCCGAAGTGAAGGAAACGTTGCTCATCGCAATCATACTTGTAATACTTATCATCTATCTGTTCTTCCGCGACTGGATCATTGCAATCCGTCCGCTGATTGACATTCCTGTTTCACTTATCGGTGCATTCTTTATCATGTACCTCATGGGATTTTCAATCAACGTGCTCACGCTGCTTGCTATTGTACTTGCCACAGGCCTTGTTGTTGACGATGGAATTGTAGTGACTGAAAATATTTTCAAGAAGGTTGAAAAAGGAATGAACCCTGTGCAAGCTGCGCATGAAGGCACGAAAGAAATTTTCTTCGCAGTGGTTTCCACTTCCATCACATTGGCCGCAGTATTTATGCCTGTGATTTTCCTGCAGGGTTTTGTAGGGAGGTTATTCCGCGAATTCGGCGTCGTCATAGCAGGCGCTGTTCTGATATCTGCCTTTGTTTCTCTTACGCTGACTCCAATGCTGAATGCAAGGCTCCTGCGTGCCGACAGGAAGCACAGCCGGTTTTATGAAATGACTGAGCCATTTTTCGAAAGAATGATGACTGGTTATCACAACTCGCTTTCAAATTTTATGAAACGCAGGTGGCTGGGATGGGGAATCCTTGGGCTGTCAGTGGTTCTAATTGTTGGAATAGGTTCAATACTGCAAAGTGAATTGTCGCCGCTTGAGGACAGAAGTTGGTTCAGGATTATTTCTACGGCGCCTGAAGGAACATCGTTTGAATCCATGGATGCTTACATGGACAAGTTGGGGATGATGATCGAGGATTCCATTCCTGAAAACAGGTTGATACTTACCATTACAGCTCCCAATTTCTCCGGATCCGGATCGGTGAACACAGGTTTCGGAAGGGTCATGCTGGTAGATCCCAATCAGCGAAAGCGAACGCAGCAGCAGATTGTAGATAAAGCGTCGGCATCCATCAAGCAGAATCCTGAGGCGCGTACATTTTTTATCCAGGAGCAAACCATTTCAGCAGGAGGAGGACCGCGTGGAACACTGCCCGTTCAATTTGTTCTCCAGGCTCCGAATTTTGAAAAGCTGAAAGAAGTTGTTCCAAAGTTTATGAAGGAAGTGAGCAGCGATCCTGTATTCCAGGGTTCCGACGTAAACCTGAAATTCAACCGTCCGGAATTGCAAATCACCATTGACCGCGACAAGGCGCGTGCACTGGATGTGAGTGTGATGGATGTGGCGCAAACACTTCAGCTTTCTCTCAGCGGGCAACGTTTCGGATATTTCCCGATGAACGGCAAGCAATACCAGGTTGTCGGACAATTCGATCGCGTGAACAGGGATGAACCACTTGACCTCAAAGCAATTTATGTGCGCAATACTGCAGGTGACCTGGTGCAGCTTGATAACCTTGTAACAGTAAAGGAAGAAAGCAGTCCACCCCAATTATATCATTACAACCGTTATATGAGTGCGACTGTTTCTGCCGGACTTGCGCCAGGAAAAACAATTGGGGATGGGATTGCTGAAATGGAAAACATCAGTAAGAAAGTGCTTGATGATTCATTCACAACAGCGCTCACCGGAGCTTCGCGTGATTTTGCCGAAAGCTCATCCAATACGATGTTTGCATTCATTCTTGCGCTCGTGCTGATCTACCTGGTGTTGGCTGCGCAGTTTGAAAGTTTTATTGATCCTATCATCATCATGCTTACTGTTCCGCTTGCACTTTCAGGCGCACTGTTTTCACTCTGGTACTTTAACCAGACGCTGAATATTTTTTCACAGATCGGGATCATCATGCTCATCGGGCTGGTTACGAAAAACGGAATCCTCATTGTTGAATTTGCCAACCAGCTGAAGGAGCAGGGCAAGAATAAAATGGATGCGATTATCGAAGCATCTTCCATGCGTCTTCGGCCTATCCTGATGACTAGCATTGCGACTATGCTGGGAGCCTTGCCGATTGCGCTTGCACTTGGTGCAGGTTCGCACAGCAGGGTGTCGATGGGAATCGTGGTGATTGGCGGACTTTTATTTTCGCTCATCCTTACCTTGTACGTAATCCCTGCTGTTTACTCGTATTTGTCACGGAGTATTTCACACGTAAAAACAGAGAATAAAATTGCAATTGAAAAGAAACCGCTCGCAGAAATTGCAATCGACAAACCTTAAACGATGAGGAGAATATTTTCATTTATTTTTTTCTTGTTCATTTTCACGGCATCCATTGCGCAGGAATCGCTTTCACTGAATGATGCGATATCGCTTGCACTGAAAAATAATTATTCGATTCTTATCTATGCCAATGAACAAAGCATTGGCGCAAATAACAACACTCCGGGGAATGCGGGTATGCTGCCATCTGTTACTGCTGTCGGTGGATTTAACGAAACCGTCAACGACCTTGAACAGAATTATACTGATGGCAGGGTGATCGACAGGAAAGGCGTGCAAGTAACTTCGGCAAATGCCGGGGTGTCGCTGGACTGGACTTTGTTTGACGGCTTCAGGATGTTCATTGCAAAAAACAGGCTTGCAGAAATGGCAATGCGCGATACGCTGGAATATAAACTCGAAATTGAAAATACTATTGTGGATGTGATCGCCGGTTATTTCAGGGTAGTACAGCAGCAGAAACTTATAGGTGCAATAGACATTATCATTGCCATTGACAGTGAGCGTGTGGTGCTGGCGCAAACACGGCTGGATGTTGGTTCCGGAGCGAGGTTAGACTTACTCCAGGCAAAAGTTGATTTGAATGAACAGGTATCTACAAAAATGAGGCTGGTCGCGGGGCAGGCTGACAATAAAGATCAGGTTAATTACCTGTTATCACGCAAGCCGGGAACTGATTTCATCGTCAGCGATTCGATAGTAATTACGTACCAGCCTTCGGCAGAAGCACTTCGTAATTCAGTAGCGCAGCAAAACACATCAATACAGGCAGCAAAAAGTGATCAGCGGATTTCGTTGTTGTCGTGGAAGGAAACAAAATCATTGCGTTACCCCTGGCTGGATTTTTATGCAGGCTATAATTACAACAGGAGTAAAAGCGAAGCAGGTTTCTTATTGCTTAACCAGACGACAGGTTACAATTACGGAATATCGTTGGGCTGGAATATTTTCGACGGCTTCAACGTAACGCGCCAGGTGAAGAATGCAAACCTGGAATACCGGAATGCTGAATTCAGACTTCAGGATCTGCAGCTGCAAGTAAATATCCAGTTGGAAAAAGCGCTAAGGGATTTCGATAACAATCTCGATATCCTTGCGTTGGAGGAGGAAAATATTCTGCTTGCGCGAGAAAATCTCGAAGTTGCATTTGAGCGTTTCCGCACCGGACTTTCAAATTCCCTTGAGCTGAAAAATGCGCAGCTTAGTTTCCAGGATGCAGAAGTGAGACTTGTGCAGGCGCAGTATGCTGCTAAGGTTTCGGAGGTGAGTTTGATGAAGCTGAATGGGGAGTTGGTGAAATAGAATTCACAATTCACGATGCTTTGACTCACACGTTGTAAGCTAAAATGTTAAAAGCATTTTATGTTTTCTTTATTAGAATTTTTTTCGAAATTCGACATTCATTTTTTGAAATTTATCCCCGATGCCTCACGTCAAACATCTATCTAAAGACAAACTCCTGAAAAAAGCAATCCTGAAAACAGGAAGGGTTGAACTGAAGAGGAGGAAAAATATTTTCATCTACCTGGTGAAGTCAATCACTTCGCAGCAGCTTTCGACAAAAGTTGCAGAAGTGATTTACAATAGATTCCTGGATTTATTTGAAGGAAAGGAACCAACGCCACAACAAGTTTTGGAATTGAAACATGAGCAGTTAAGAAACATCGGGCTGAGTAATTCGAAAGTTACCTATGTTCAGAATGTTGCGCGGTTTGCGCTGGAGCGCGGACTTGATTCACGCAAGCTCAGCAAAATGGAGAATGAAGAGCTGATCGAATACCTTACTGAAATAAAAGGCGTAGGCCGGTGGACAGCAGAGATGATCATGATGTTTGCGCTTGGGCGTGAAGATGTTTTTGCCGTTGATGATCTCGGCATCCAGATGGCAATGAAAAATTTATTCGGCATTAAAATCAGTGATCCGAAAAAGATGAAAAGGAAAATGATTTTAATCTCCGAAGCGTGGTCGCCTTACAGAACTTATGCGTGCATGTATTTGTGGAGGTGGAAAGACGGGAAGTGACAACTAATGTGCAAATGAGTCAATGTGCAAATTTGCAGCAGCCAAAAAGCTGATTGAGAGTTAGAAATAGGAGCACCGTCAAATCTGCACATTTGCATATTTTCACATTGGCGTTATTTCTCTTCAATAAACCTGGATTTCAATTCCGGCGTGGGAACCATACATGAATCCCGCTTGCCGAAAATTTTATATCGGTATTTTGAAAGTTGATTGTAGACGGCATCACTGATAAAGGAAGGAAAGACATAGAGTATTGCGGAGAGCTTCCAGGCGCCGTCAAGTTGTGAAGCAATTCTAAGCACGGCGCGTGAACGCAGGAAAAGTTTTCCGTCTTCAACCAGGACAATTGTTTTTAATTCTTCAAGAGGAAAGTGGAATGGCTCAAGTAATTTTTTTGCGCTGTCGGATTGAAGGGAGCCAAATCGGAACTTATTTTTTTTATCATGCCTGATCACAAACAGTACGAAGCCATTGCAAAGGCTGCAGATGCCATCGAAGAGGATTACGGGATGATTCATTTTGGGTGAAAATTGATAGAATATTCTAGTATATTAGAATTTCAGTTACCGTAGCCTACCACTTAAACGGTAACGTACCGTTTAAACCGTGGCTTACCGTTTAAACCGTAACTGCTTCCGGCAACATCAAATTCTGAACTTCCCCTTCAAACATTATCCCTCCTCCTCATTTCGGAACCTGGTAACCTACATTGTTTAATTTTTCTTCAAGCACAGGCGATTTCAAGGGAACATCTTTTTTATCCGGGATAAAATATTTTGGATATGCCTTCTCTAATGGACGTGAAATAATTTCATAAACCATATGCTTAAGACGATCCAGGTCTTTTTCAGTCATTCCTTTCGTCTCAATAGGTTCATGAACTACAATTTTTGCAATGCCCGGATGACCAACACGCCGATAAAAATCATCAGGCATCAGTCGCCAGTTGTTCACGAATGTTACCGGTACAATGGGAACCTGCTTTTCAATTGCCAGTCTAAAAGGTCCGTTTTTGAACCTACCCATGCGCGGGCCGTTGTGATGGATCGTTCCCTCAGGAAAAAGATTGATGCTGATTCCTTTACCGACGTCTTCAGCAGCACGAAGATATGCCCGGTGAGATTCTTTAATGCTTTTCCTGTTCACAGGAATGTTCATTTTTTCAAAAAATTTTCCAAAAAGAGGAACTTTCCGCAATTCAATTTTTCCCATGCTGTGAAAATAAACCGGCATTGAAATATAGATCAGCATGATGTCCAGGTAGGAAGTGTGATTCGGACAAATCACGTAGGACATATTTTTATCGAGGCGTTTTTTATAATCTATCCTGTAAAAGATGCCTGCAGGATAAAGTATGAAATGAGCCCAGACTTTTTTCAGCCTGAACACTTTCGGAAACCATTTTTCGCGGCTGAGCAGAACCAGGAAAACCGGGTAGAAAATAAAGAAGGTGATGACGGCATTGATGAAAAAAAAGCTGCGCCAAAGCCATTGAAATGGAAATAATATATAACGGATCATGAAAGAGTTGGGAAGCGAAATTACTAAAAATGAAATGAGCAGGATGAACCATGTTCTACACTGTAAGTTATTTTCAAAACTCACAGCATTTCAATTTTTCCTTCAGGATGGCTGGTTTCGTGCCCCAACTACCTTATACCCAACTCACTAAAAAGAATTCTTGCGGGTTTCATATATTTTCTATTTTTGAAAACCTAAAACTCAAAAGATGAATCTAAAAGATATTGAAGCACTCATCAAGTTCGTACAAAAGACCGGGGTGAGTGAAGTAAGTATTGAGCAGAAAGATCTGAAGATTACCATAAAAACACATGCAGCCGCTCCACACGTAATCCATGCTTCCATTCCGGCCGCAGCGGCAGGAAGTTCGATGCCAGCTCCGGCACCCGCAGCCATGGCAGTATCAGCATCGGTTCCGGTTTCTGCAGAAGCTCCAAAGCCTAAAACTTCAGACGATTCAAAGTTTATTACCATCAAGAGCCCAATGATCGGAACTTTTTACCGTTCCTCTTCCCCGGATAAACCTGTATTCGTAAACGTTGGTGATGAAATAAAACAAGGCAAGGTTCTTTGCATCATTGAAGCGATGAAACTTTTCAACGAAATTGAAAGCGAAGTTTCCGGAAAAATTGTCAAGGTGCTTGCTGACAACTCTACGCCTGTGGAATACGATCAACCGCTGTTCCTGGTTGATCCGAGTTAAATCATGTATGCTTTTACCGACTAATACTTTGCTGTATTTATACGGATACGAAATGACTATTAAAATAACGTTTTCGATTAAAGATTAACGGATAACGAACGACAGCCACATGTTCAAGAAAATACTGATAGCAAACAGGGGTGAAATCGCATTGCGGATCATCCGTACCTGCAAGGAGATGAACATCAAAACTGTTGCTGTTTATTCAACAGCTGACAAGGACAGCCTGCACGTCAGGTTTGCAGATGAAGCCGTTTGCATCGGTCCACCACCCAGCCGCGATTCTTACCTGAGTATTCCAAGAATTATTGCGGCGGCGGAAATCACCAATGCCGATGCCATCCATCCCGGTTATGGATTTTTATCTGAAAATTCAAAGTTCAGCTCTATTTGTGGAGAGCATGGAATAAAATTTATTGGTGCAACGCCGGAGCAGATTGATGGTATGGGAGATAAAAGCAACGCTAAGGACACCATGAAAAAAGCGGGGGTACCAACCATTCCGGGATCTGATGGATTGCTGAAGGATGTGGAAGATGCAACCGCAGTTGCGAAAAAAATCGGCTACCCTGTAATCATGAAAGCAACTGCCGGTGGCGGCGGGCGCGGGATGCGGATCGTGTGGAAGGATGAAGAAATTCAAGGTGCATGGGACAGTGCGAGGCAGGAAGCTGGTGCAGCTTTCGGGAATGACGGCATGTACATGGAGAAATATATTGAGGAACCGAGGCACATTGAAATCCAGATAGCCGGAGACCAATACGGAAAAGCGTGTCACCTGAGTGAGCGTGATTGCAGCATTCAAAGAAGACACCAGAAACTTGTCGAAGAAACACCGTCGCCTTTTATGACGAAGGAATTGCGCGAAAAGATGGGAGAAGCTGCCATCAAAGCAGCGCTGGCGGTTAAGTATGAAGGTGTGGGTACGGTGGAATTTCTTGTCGACAAGCACCGGAATTTTTATTTCATGGAAATGAATACACGTATCCAGGTCGAACATCCGATTACGGAGGAAGTGATCAACTATGACCTGGTAAAAGAGCAGATAAAGCTTGCGGCGGGGGAGCACATTTCAGGCAAAAATTATTTTCCGCAGATGTGTGCTATTGAGTGCCGCATCAATGCTGAAGATCCTTACAATAATTTCCGTCCTGCACCCGGACGCATCACCACACTACACGTTCCCGGGGGACACGGAGTGCGTGTGGATTCCCACATCTACGCCGGTTACGCCATTCCTCCCAATTATGACAGTATGATTGCCAAGCTGATCACCATTGCCCAAACGCGCGAGGAAGCAATCAATACAATGGAACGTGCACTGAGTGAATTTGTAGTCGAGGGTGTCAAAACCACTGTGCCCTTTCATCAGCAACTAATGAAACATCCTGATTTCAGGAAAGGGAATTACACAACTAAATTCATGGAAAATTTTAAGATGGAAGCTGAATAATTTTCAGCGTTCATTCTTTGACAGGCTGCAGCACCGGGCCATTATCTTTATTTGCAGGCTTCACCGAGTGCAGGTATTTCCATAAAGCCATCAATTCCGTTTCCTCAAGATGTTTGAACTGTCCCCATGGCATAATGCTCTGGTTGATCAGCTTTCCCTGACTGAATCTTGATTTGAACTGTTCGAAAGTCCAATTGTAAATGTGACCTGTCTTTTCATCAGGGGTGAGGTTCGGCGCAACAAGCATTTTTCCATCCACTAATTCCACAGGTCCTCCTGCCAGTTCTTCGCCGATGTATGCTCCCGTATTTCCATCCCGTTCAGTATGACAGCCTTTGCAGTTACTGAGCTCTGTGGCAATGTAGCGTCCATATTCCACCGTCGGCTCCGCAATCATTTTTGCAGGTGGTGTTGCTCTGGGTAACTCGGGACGGATCAGAAATGCAAGAATTCCTTTCCCCAACAGATTAAATTCGTGTTCAGGAACTTTATAGTTAACAGACGGAACAGTTCGCAGGTACGAGACAATTGCAAGCAGGTCCTCATCACTGATGTTCTGAAATTCCATTGCAGGAATCAGCACCTTCCCGTTGCGCTTTACGCCATAACGAAGCGTACGTGCAATTTCCTGGTCGGTGAATTTTCCGATGCCGGTTTCCGGATCACTGCTGATGTTTGCAGAATAAAATGCACCTCCTGGAAATGTAAATCTGTAGCCGCCCGAAAGCGGAACTTCTTCTCCCATCACTACATTGATGGAATCTCCGGGATGATAATGACATTCAATGCAATGTGCTGCACCATACACAAGGTGTTTTCCACGGGCAATGATTGCGCTGTCTTTTGAAGCATGAATATCAGGAAATGGAGCCTCGTATTCTTTATTATATAAAACAACACCTGATGCGAGCGTAATCACCAGTAAAAGAATCAGCAGAACAGAAGTCCACTTGGCGATTCGAATTAATGTTTTCATGTGCTTAGAGAAATTGAAGTTTGCGAAAATAAAAACTGGAATGTATGCTGTCAAGTCTTCACATTTTGAAGCACAGGAATCGCATCACTTTCTTATCTTCGCAATCATTTTCCTTCACGATGAACATAAGGATTCTCTGTTTAATAATAATCTTCATAGCTGCTTCAAAGTCCACATATTCAACCGGTTGGACTGCAGAAGTGCAGAATATCTATGAGGTAATGCAATCGGAGGATACAGCAAAAATTAACGCAGCGTTGGCTGAAATAGAAATATCTTCAGTCAGGGAAAAGAATGCTTATAAAGGAACTTTGCTGATGAAAAAGTCAGGGCTGATTAAATCGGGGATGGAAAAACTTTCAGTATTCAAGCAGGGAAGAAAATTGCTTGAAGCAAGTATAAATCAAGACAGTGCAAATGCAGAGTACCGCTTCCTTAGGCTGATGATACAGGAACATGCACCTGACTTTTTGAATTACCATTCTAAAAAAGAAGTTGATGCGAATGTGATCATGGATTCATATGCCAGGCTTCCTATGCAACTGCGGGAAGCGATTAAAAAGTACAGTAAAAATTCGCACGTCTTAAAGCCGGAAGATTTCCAGAAGTAAGATGAGCAAGAAAATATTGGTGGTATACTTTTCTCAGTCAGGGCAATTGAAGCAAATTGTGGAAAATTTTTCCTCCCCATTTTTAGAAGGAGGCCATCAGGTAGAATTTATTCCTGTGAAGATAAAAAATGAATTTCCTTTTCCCTGGAAATCGAAAAGTTTTTTCAACGCCATGCCTGAAAGTGTGCTGGGAATTCTTGCTGAGGTTGAAACGCCTGATTTTAAAGAAAAAAAATATGACCTGGTCGTATTTGCCTACCAGCCCTGGTTTCTTGCGCCAAGCATTCCGTCAAATTCATTCCTGCATGACAAAGAATTTCAAAAACGCATTTTCCAGACACCGGTAATTACCATCATTGGTGCGAGAAACATGTGGATCAATGCGCAGGAACGCGTGAAGAAAATGGTTAAACAAATCGGTGGAAAGCTTGTTGGAAACATCGTGTTTACTGACAGGCATAACAATTTCATAAGCGCTGTCACGATACAGTATTGGATGTTTACAGGTAAAAAGGAGCGATGGCTGGGAATTTTTCCAAAGCCGGGCGTTAATGAGGGGGAAATCAATGATGCAGGGGAATTCGGGAAGGTTGTGCTTCAGTCACTTTCATCAAATTCTTTTGAAGAACTTCAATCTAACCTGGTCGCAAAGAAAGCAGTGCAACCACTTACCCCGTTGATGTTTATAGAAGGCCGGGCACCGAAAATATTTTCCTTGTGGGCAAAGCTGATCATCAGGAAAAAAAACAGATCATTGTGGCTTCAAATCTTTAAATATTATTTATTGTTTGCTTTGTTTATTATTGCACCGATAATCCTGTTCATTTACCTCGTACTCATTATGCCTTTCACGGGTAAACGAATCCGCGAACACAAAAAGTATTTTTCAGGAGTGAATTAAATGGAGAACGAAGTTTATATTACAAACGCGGCCACATTTTTACCGAATAATCCTGTCCCCAATGAAGAGATGGAGGATTATCTTGGCTTGATCCATCAGCAGCAGAGTAAAAGCAAGCGTATTGTTCTCCGGAATAATGGCATCCGGCAGCGTCATTACGCCATCGATAAAAAAGGAAATCCCACACATACCAATGCACAGATGGCATCGCTGGCTATTCGCAATCTTTTTAAGAATGATACTGCAGGTTTGAATTCCATTGACTTATTGTGCTGTGGAACATCTTCACCTGACCAGATCATGCCTGCGCATGGAGTGATGGTACATGGCTGGCTGCCTGAAACAAACGATATCGAAGTGGTTACCCCTGCAGGGAATTGTTGCTCCGGGATGCATGCGTTGAAGTATGCTTTCATGAGTGTTAAGCTGGGCATGTCGCGGAATGCTGTCGTAACAGGATCTGAAAGACTGTCACGCATTTTGTATTCAGAAACTTACGAGGAGGAAGCGACGCAGCTGGAAGCGCTGAGTGACAATCCGTATATCTCATTCGACAAAGAATTTTTAAGATGGATGCTTAGTGACGGAGCAGCTGCTGTACGATTAAGCAATCAAAAAAGCCGCGATGGAATAAGTCTCCGCATTGACTGGCTGGAAGGTGCTTCGTATGCCCATAAAATAGAGCCATGTATGTACCAGGGCAGCGAAAAAATAAATGGAGTGCTCCGAGGTTATATGGATTTTTCCCAGGAAGAAATTATGAGCCAGTCGGTGCTAAGCATCAAGCAGGATGTAAAACTGCTGAGTGAAAATGTGGTGCGGTTTGGTATTGATAAGCTTGCAGAGGCAATGAAAAGGAACAACATCCGTCCCGACGAAGTGGATTATTTTCTTCCGCACATGAGCAGTGAATTTTTCAGGAAGAAGATTTCGGAGAAAATGGAAGAGGACGGCATTTCAATTCCGCAGGAAAAATGGTTTTCAAATCTTGGCCAAACCGGAAATGTGGGTTCGGCTTCAGTTTATTTTATGATTGAAGAACTGATGCGGACAAACCGTCTTCAAAAAGGGCAGAAGCTGTTGCTTATTGTCCCTGAAAGCGCACGTTTCAGCTATGTGTATGGTCAGCTTACAGTTTGCTGAATCTATTTTTTACTTTTGCGGCCTGTTTTTTTGAAGGCCAGTGAAGAAATCAGAAATACCTCAGGATCAAAGCAAGCTCCAGGGATTCACCCGGGAGGTGGATTATGCTGTTGATGAATCAGGAAAGTACACCGCGGAACTCAGCAGCGGGTGGGAGGTGAAAACCTCTGCACTGAATGTTGCATGGGAAGATATTCAGAAACGGGTTGAAGAAGCGAAATTGAAAGTGATGAAAGGAGAAGCAAGCCCGGTATTGTTTTTTATGGAACTGAAACTGATGGATCCCGGAATTCTCGCTGCATATACAGGCTTCTGGCAATGGCAGGTGAAAAGACATATGAAAGCTTCTGTCTTCAAAAAGCTTTCTGATAAAAAACTTCAGAAGTATGCTGAATTGTTTGAGATAAAATTGAGTGAGCTGAAAAACCCTATGCTAAAATGAATTGTTCAGGATTACCGGATTAATTAAAAATGCAAATACCTTTTGAACATATACAGAGTGCGCACTGCGAAAACGGTGTCACTACGAACCTTCTGAGGCATGCGGGTATCAGCAAGATCAATGAACCGCTTGCATTTGGCATCGGGTCCGGACTTTTTTATATCCAGATTCCATTTCTGAAAGTCAATAACGCACCCGCATTCAGTTACCGTACAATGCCGGGACTCATTTTCAAACGCACCTGCAAATCACTGGGAATTCCTGTGGAACGAAAAAAATTTTCATCTCCCGGAAAAGCAGAAAAAGTACTGAATGATTGCCTCGAGGCGGGACAGCCTGTTGGTTGCCAGGTTGGAGTTTACTACCTGACATATTTTCCAAAGGAATACCGTTTTCATTTCAACGCACATAACCTGGTTGTATTTGGCCGTGAAAACGGAAGCTACCTCATCAGTGATCCTGTAATGGAAACAGTTACATCACTTAGCTCACCTGATTTGAACCGCGTTCGTTTTGCCAAAGGAGCACTTGCTCCACGTGGTCAACTTTATTACCCGGGTAAAAAGGTTGATATTACCGACGACATCCTGAGGAAAGCGATTGTGAAGGGAATAAAAAAAAACACAAGCGATATGTTGCACATTCCTGCACCGATGGTTGGAATACGCGGTATCAGGTATACGGCAAAGAAAATTTTGAAATGGCGTGAGCAGCTGGGTGTTAAAAAAGCCGGCATTTACCTGGCACAGCTTGTACGTATGCAGGAGGAAATAGGCACCGGCGGCGGAGGATTCAGGTTTATCTATGCTGCATTTTTACAGCAGGCATATAACTACATCCCCAAAGAGGAACTTCTGAAAATTTCAGAACAGTTTACAAAGGCAGGTGATGTTTGGCGTTCTTCGGCAGTACAGGCAGCAGGAATTTTCAAAGGCAGGATCACGGAAGAAAAAGATTTTCGTGAAATGGCAGATTATCTTTTTGAAGTTGCTGAAATAGAAAAGCAGGCTTTTAAGCAACTGGAAAAAATCAGGTGGAATTGAATTGGTTGAATAGTTGATTGTGTTGATTAGGTACAAACCAGTCACTCATCTCCGACTTTCCGTTTCGCCCCCTCTCCGTTTCTCTCAATCAACTCTCGACTCTCTCCCTTGCCATCAGTTCTTCGATCTCTCCCGCTTCAACCGGAATTTTTTCCATCAGGTCAACAGGACCTTTTTCGGTGATTAGAATATCGTTTTCAATCCTGATACCCAATCCTTCTTCAGGAATATAGATTCCTGGTTCGCAGGTAAACACATTTCCCGCTTTCATTGGTTCATACCTGTTCCCAATATCATGTACATCAAGGCCCAGAAAATGCGATGTGCCATGCATGAAATATTTTTTATAAAGCGGCTGTCTTGCATCTTGTTTTTTTACGTCTTCTGATTTAAGCAGGTTTAATTTAATCAACTCTTCCTCCATGAATTTACCAACTTCTTCATGGTATTTTGGAATCACATTTCCGACTACAAGCATTTTGGTTGCTGCTCGCATCACGCGCAATACCGCATTGTAAACATCGCGTTGCCGCTTGGTGAATTTCCCGCTTACCGGAACGCTTCGTGTCAGGTCAGCAGCGTAGTTGGCGTAGTCAGCACCAAAATCCATCAATGCCACTTCGCCGTCGTTCATTGCTTTGTTGTTATCAGTGTAATGCAATACACATGCACTTTCACCACTGGCAATGATCGGAGTATATGCGTGGCCATTGGCGCGGTTGCGGATGAACTCGTGAGTGATTTCAGCTTCCACTTCATATTCAGTTACACCAGGTCTCACAAATCCAAGCACCCTTCGAAATGCAAGGTCAGTAATGTCGCAAGCCTTTTTCATGGCTTCAATTTCGAGCGGATGTTTTACAGCCCGCATGGATGCCATCAGTGGACCACAGCGTTCGTATGAATGGTTTGGATATTTTATTTTCAGATTATCTGCAAAGCGTTGTTCACGGTAAGGAACATCCGTAACGAACCTGTCATTCTCATTGAGATTAATATAAACTGTCTGTGAATGATGCATCATGACAGGCAGCATAACCGAAAATTCTTCAGTCCAGTAAATATACTGAATCCCTGATGCAGCGCGGGCTTCCTCCTTTGTGTATTTATGACCTTCCCAGATTGCAATATGCTCGTTTGTCTTGCGCAGAAATAATACTTCGCGGTATTCAGCCAAAGGATGCTGTGGACAAATCACCAATATCGTTTGCTCCTGGTCAATCCCGCTCATCCATAACAGATCGGAATTTTGGCGGAAGGGATGGTTCTGATCACCGTTACGAGGCATTTCATCATTGCTGTTAAAGAAAGCAATGGCGCCTGGTTTAAGCGAAGCGGCAAAACGTTTTCTGTTTTCGATATAAAGTTTCTGATCTATTGGAGTGTATTTCATAGCCTGTTTTTACAGGCGGTAAATATAATTATTGAATCGTTACCCACTTCAAAAGCAGATTCACTTAACATTTGAAGCAGTTCGCCATTTTGGCTCCTGTTATTTAAATCCTGCTTGGTTTTTGACAATTACTTTATTACTTTAGTGCGCGCTAACGATAACAACAAATGAATAAAACCACTACCTGCATTCATTTTGCCTTATTCCCAAATTGTTTCTTTCGCTTAATCGCCTTTACATTTTTTATAGTTCAAGGCTTTTCAGGATATTCACAAGTAGATGGGATAAATTATGGTTTTGCCAATGTCTTACCATGGAGTTATTCTGCCAATGCACCAGGAACTTTATTGGTTGGCAGTGCCGGTGCAGATGATGTTGTTTTTTCCTTTGCCCCTGCCCCAGGAACATGGGGCGGATTTGTTTATGGGGGCAAGACTTATTCTGGAACATCCACAATCTATGTCTCTACCAATGGATGGATTTCGTTTGTACCAACGGCAGCCTCACT
>Ga0190274_10000302_pt1 | contig 31026 bp, 4 predicted proteins | sample Popmic531T_FD_133002 | JGI IMG/M metagenome (GOLD analysis project Ga0190274, IMG submission 133002) | Populus adjacent soil microbial communities from riparian zone of Yellowstone River, Montana, USA - 531 T | ecosystem: Environmental > Terrestrial > Soil > Riparian zone | place: USA: Montana... | reverse complement strand
CACTTCAGCAATTATCTCGCTCAGCTGGCGCCCATCTGGTTTACCGCTATCCCCGCATTGATTGCCCAGCCCCTGGAAATGGCACTAATAATTCGTTCACCGTTGTAGTGGAGGATTCTGACAATCTTAGCACTTGGTATATCAAAAGCTTCAACGCTAACGGATGTTGCCCTGGTTTTACCACTACAATTTATAATGACGGAAGTTCTACCAATTCACCTTATAATTTGACCGATGTACCAAATACCAAACCGGTTGTCGCTTATCAGGACAATGTAGATGGAATTATTGTAGGATGGAATTTTGATAATTCATCCGGTATGTTAGGTGCTCCGGGTGCTTCAGTAGCAAGATACCCTGTCGCGATGTCGTGTTCAAAACAAGCTAAAATATTTGCTGCCTCTGATTACCTCGTGATACCTCTGGCAATTACATATGGAGCGCAAATTGGAAATTTATCTGTTTCTGGCAGGTATTCTTCAAACGGACTTTACACTTATCAGAACAATTTTAACAGTGATATTTTTTATAAAGCAGTACCCCATGCCGTGAATGCACTAAGTCTTCGATTAGATAATGCAGACAATTTTGCAGAGTGGTTAAATGCACTTTCTTCAGAGGAAATAAATTCAGAAGTGGAATTATACGCTTATGACATGCTTGGAAAGCAGGTATTTCATTTTAAAGGTGCACCGCATAATTTAATTGACCAATGGAATGCATATTCAGATTCTGCACCTGCAGGAATGTATATTGCGCGATCATCAGATACGAATGTTTCAAATTCCTATACAGGAAAAATATTTATTGGTAATTAATTTTAAAGAAAATTAACTTCACTCGCAGACGAAAAATAATGAATAAAAATATAACCACACTAATACTTATTTTTTCTTTTTTCTCTTGTGTCAGATCAAACGCTCAGAATTATAATTTATTTTGGGATAAAACTTTCGGTGGTGATTCTCGCGATTGGAGTAGTGTGGTTTCCACAAATATTTCCGGAGATATTTTTATAATCGGAGATTCTCAGAGTGATATTTCCGGAGATAAAAATTCTACAGTTTGCAACACACTAAATCCGAATTCAGATATCTGGATGCTGAAAATTGATGTGGATGGAAATATTCTTTGGCAGAAGGATATTGGCAGTGATTCGGATGAGCGTTTGCCAAGACTGTTTCATTTGAATAATGGAAATAAGGAAATGCTGTTTTCATGTTTTACTGCTTCCAATATTGCATGTGATAAAACGGAACCCAATCGCGACACAATTCCGCTACTGACAAATGATTATTGGCTTTGTTTACTCGATTCAAACGGAACTGTTGTTTGGAACAAAACACTTGGTGGTGATAACTATGATGATTACACACAAATTACTCAACTTACTTTCGGTGAATTTTTAATAGGAGGTGAATCCAATTCACCTGCCGGATACGATAAAACAATCCCCAACTATTCTATAAGTAACGATATGTGGGTGGTGAAGCTTGATAATACAGGAAACATTTTGTGGAATAATGTATTTGGTGGTGATGGAGCTGAATATCTTGTTTCAATTATTCCTGATATTGATGGATCTTTCTTACTTGCAGGAAGCAGCAGTAGTGACGTCAGTGGAGATGTATCTCAAACCAGTCAGGGTAGTCTTGATTATTGGGTTATTAAAGTGGATAATGCAGGAAATAAAATCTGGGATAAGAGGTATGGTGGAAGTGGAGTTGATAAATGTAACTATGCTGTAAGGACTTCTGATAACGGATATCTGCTGTGTGGATACACGGTTTCGCCATTAAGTGGTGATGTGTCAGAAGCACCCAAAGGAATCCAGGATTACTGGGTAGTGAAAATTGATTCAGCGGGAAATAAATTGTGGGATAAACGTTATGGAGGCAATGGAGGCTCATTCGGTACCTGGGCAGCAGCTGCTAACGGTTCCGGATATTGGATAGGAGGGTACAGCAACAGTTCAAATGTGATTGATGTGTCAGAACCTTCTTATGGGGGAAGTGATTATTGGTTGCTGAAAATTGATGATTCAGGAAATAAATTATGGGATAAAAAATTCGGTGGAAGTGCTGATGATTACTTTTCTTCAATGTTGATTGGTGCTGATTCTACAATGATGGCATTTGGATATTCCGATAGTGGTAGTTCTGCAATTAAAACTGCTCCGAGTAAAGGATGGATGGATTACTGGATGGTGAAATTTAGTTACACGGATTCTACAACCGGATTGTCGCATCATCCGGAACTTATTTCTGAAATGAAAATTCTTCCAAACCCTACTAATGGAGTTAGTTCCCTTGAATTGAATTTGACGAAATCAACTGATGCGAAATTGGAAATTCTGGATGCTTCAGGTAAGGTAATTTTAAGAAGTGAATATACATTCGATCAGGGATACCAGATTGTACAACTTGAAACTGATAAACTGGAAGCAGGATACTATTTTGTTCGAATACTCACAGTTGGTGGCTCAAAAGTCAAAAAGCTTGTCATTATCAGGTGATTAGAATGTTTTTTCGGTGATTCCTGGAGCCGGTTTTTTGCTGACACAACTAAATTGCAATCCTGAAATCTGCGGTCAAAAAAGTACAATTTCCTTTTTATTGGACTTTTTGCATATAATAATGAGTGCTTTTGCAATCTGTAAAGTTTTATTGCTGAATAGAGCGCATTCATTTAATGTCTTGAAAAAACATGTATGTCCTTAGATAAAATGCCAGGGGCAATTATTGACTCTATAAACCTTTCTTTTTTAGCGATTATACCGAAACGTTACGTTGGAATCTTTACTTCTATTTCAATTTAATGTCGGAATTTCACAAGAATCCCCGTCATTTATATGTACCAACATTTATAGGATAATTCCAACAAAGTATCCTGCCTCAATAATGGTATCTTTAATTTTTACAATTTGATGAGCAAAAAGGATGGAATTTAGGACGAATGTAAGAAAATCTGCGTTTTGCTGATATTTTTTAGGACTTTAGGCATGATTTCAACATTGTTTTCACAACAAAATAAGGAAAAAATGGCATTTTTTATTTACTTATTACAACAAATATTTGTATTATTATAATAAATATTGTATAAATCTTATATTTTATGCTAATAATACAATGTTCCTTGATTAATGCATTGACTTGATGGTATATTGCAATTCATTCCTTCCAATAACCACAGGAATGAAAATTCAATTACTAACCACACTCATTAATTACATCACATGAAATTAAATCGACCACTTGTTGTGGCTGTAACGAAGTTATGGCTTGTTATGTTGTGTTTTGTTGCAGGATCATTAACGGTTCAGGCACAAACAGTAATCATTGGAGCCAATAACGGAGCCAATCTTACTACTGATTATCCTTGTCCACTTCAGGATTATTACAGAACACAACGCGCGCACTGGCTCTACACTGCAGCGGAATTGAGTGCTCAGGGTATTACACCCGGAGCAATCCTTACAAACGTAGGATGGGTAGCCAATGCTACAGTGGTATCCACAGCAGGACAAGGCCTGGGATATTTGATTGAAGGTTTTTCAATTAAGTTAAAAAACACTGCTACGTCAAGTTTGCCAGCACTCTCTGCTGCTTCCTGGGAAACAGGTGCATCACAGGTATATGGTCCAACTAACTACGTGTATGCAGATAATACTTCTGGAAACATAACATTTCCAATTTCTGCATTTGTATACACAGGAGGTAACCTTTTGATTGAAACTTGCGGTGGAGATCCTGCAGTATCATATTCAGGTAACCCTGCAATTCAGTGGACTACAGGATTAGCATTCAATGGCAGTTACTATTACAGAAGCGATACTGAGGTTGGTGTTTGTAGCTATTCAGGATTGGGTACAAACGTGGGATTGGGTACTTCTCGTCCACGATTGGTAGTTACTTACATTCCTGGAAGTGCATGCAGTGGTACTCCAACTCCAGGTAATACATTGGCTGATGTTTCAGGAACGGTTTGTCCCAGCCAGTTTTTTAACTTAAGCCTTTCAGGAGTTGTAACACTTGGAACAGGAACTACTTTTCAATGGCAGTCATCTACTGACGGAATTAATTATACAAATATCTCCGGTGCAACTGGTTTATTTTATTCTACTAACCAGGGAGCCTCTACCTATTACAGGTGTTTTGTCACCTGTTCAAATTCAGGGTTGAGTGATTATAGTAATCCTTTACAAATACTTTCTGCATCAGGACCGATGTCCGGAATTTTTACAATCAATAGTGCAGTTGCAACAGGAGGAAGTAATTATCAGTCGTTCTCAGCAGCTGCAAATGATCTTAATTGCCGTGGAATAAATGGACCGGTTACTTTCAACGTAAATGCGTCAAGCGGACCTTACAATGAACAGGTTAATCTCAGTCCGGTAGTAGGTGCTTCTTCAGTGAATACAATTACATTCAATGGTAACGGACGTACACTCACATATTCCGCATCGTTGAGTACAGCGCCACATACTCTTGTACTTAACGGAACTGATTGGGTCAGGGTAAATAATTTGAATGTAATCGGAACCGGTGCAACTTATGCAATGGTAGTCCATCTTTGGAATCAGGCTGATAATAATATTTTCACAAATTGTATATTCTCTTGTCCTGCAAACGGAACAAGCAGTCTTCAATCTCCATTTTCTTTGAGTGGTTCCGCAACAAGCCCTACAACATCGGGTGTGAGTGGAAATAATAATATTGTTGACGGCTGCACAATGAATAGTGGTTATTACAATACTTGTATGGTTGGAAATAGTGCTTCACCAAATACAGGAAACATGGTAATCAATAGTACAATGCAGGATTTTTATTTTTATGGATCCTACAATGTGTATCAAACCGGATTAATCATCCGTAACAATATTGTGCAACGTCAGAACAGAACTACATTAAGTACATTTTATGGAATTTATGTTTCCACTTCCTGTAATAGTCTTTTAGCTGAAAGAAACAGGATTCGTCATCCGTTCGGTGCAGGAATCACGAACTCCTCAAGTGCATATGCTATTTATGATTTTAATGCCGGTGTTTCGGGAAGTGAAAGAAGGTTTTACAACAATCAGATTTCCGATTTTAATTCGAACGGTTTGATATGGGCAATGTATTTATCGGGCGCAACTTATGTGAAGGTATATCATAATACAGTGGCCCTTACGCAAACTGCTTCAACTGCTACTTCAACTACGTATGGTATTTACAGTACAGGAACTGCTGGTATAGATATCAGAAACAATGATGTGATGATAACAAGAGGTGGATCGGGCATTAAATACTGTTTGTATTTTAGTGGAGCAGGAAAGGTTTCGAACCGCAACAATCTTTATATGGGATCAGTTGCCGGAACGAGAGGTGTCGGATTTTATGTATCTACATTTGTTACGTTGGCCAATTGGCAAACTGCTAATGCTGCTGCCTGGGATCAGAATAGTGTAAGCGTGGATCCTGCATATTTAAGTCCCGGTACAGGCAATTTTCAACCTGTCAATGGTCTTATGAATAATGTCGGAGCTGCAGTAGGTGTTACAAATGATTTGAATGGTACCGTCCGTTCCCTTGTGACTCCTGACATGGGCGCTTATGAATTTTCACTCACAGGACTCGATGCAGGTATCACATGGGTCTCCCCACCAAGTCCGTCAACGACTGGAATGAAAACCATAACTGTGAATATCAGCAATAATCTAACAGACCCAATCACTGAATTAAATCTTTCCTATTCTGATGGTGGTGTGCCGGTTACAGAATTATTCACTGGTTTGAATATTGCAGGAAGTACAAACCAGAATTTCTCATTTTCTGTGCAATACAACCTTCTTGGTACAACTAATTTTACCGCGTCTATTCTGAGTGTGAACGGAGGAGCTGATGCATTACCTGCGAATAACACTGTTACACAGAGTGTGTGCATTGGTTTGTCGGGTGTTTATACTATAAATAGTGCAGTTGCAACCGGGGGTACGAATTACCAGACTTTTACATCGGCTGTGAGTGCTTTAAGCTGTGGTATTGCCGGTCCGGTAACTTTTAATGTTGTTGCTTCAAGTGGTCCGTATAATGAGCAGGTTTTAATTCCTCAAATCACGGGTACTTCCGCAGTAAACACCATAACATTCAATGGTAACAATTGTACCTTATCATACAATTCAACAAATAGTTTGTTGCCTTCCACATTTGAACTCGGAGGAACAGATTGGGTTCGTGTAAACGATCTTAATATAGAAGGTTTGGGTGCGAGCTATGCATTGGTTTGCCATTTATGGAATCAATCAGATAATAATATTTTTAACAATTGCATATTTACTGCACCTGCAAATGGAACTAGCAGTTTTCAGGTTCCTTTTTCGATCAGCGGTTCTCAATCAAGTGCTACAACTTCCGGATCTTGCGGTAACAACAATCAGGTGATTGGATGTACTATGAAAAACGGTTATTACAGCACCGTGATTTATGGTAATTCTGCTTCACCTTTTAACGTTGGGAACAAGGTGTTAAATTGTAATGTTCAGGATTTTTATTTATATGGTATTTATAACGTCTATTGCCAGAATACACTCTTTAAAGGCAATACGGTGAGTCGTCCAACCCGTACTAATTCCACCACTGCTTATTGTATTTATCTATCATCAGGTTCGGTTTCATGTATTGTGGATGGCAACAGGGTTAAAAACATTTTCGGAGGAGCCCCTGGAAATACCAACACAGTATATTGCCTGTATAATGGCGTCTCCTCATCTGCAGGTTTTGAAAATAAATGGATCAACAATATAGTTTCCGGTATTAACTCTGCGGGAGCAATTTATGGAATGTATGCTCCGGGTTATAATTATGTGCACATATATCATAATACTTTTGCTTTTGATGATGCAAGTGCAACAACCTCATCAGTAACTTATGCAATGTATGTTGGTGGCACCGGAATGTCAATCCGTAATAACAGTGTATATGTTGCAAGAGGAGGATCAGGAACTAAATATTGTATCTATATGTCAGGTAACCTGGCAACATGTAACAACAACAACTTTTACATGAGTCCGACTGCCGGAGGTACACTAAATTACTTAGGATATTACAATGCTAACTTTAGTACACTGGCCAATTGGCAAACTGCAAATGGTGGTACCTGGGATTTAAACAGTACAAGTGCTGACCCGATTTTCATTGATCCGGGCAACGATAATTTTCAACCTTCTTCAGTAGGAGTTGATAATACAGGTGCACCACTTGGAATTACTTTAGATATTAATAATAATCTACGTTCACTTACAACTCCGGATGTGGGTGCAGTGGAATTCATTCTGTCACCTACCGATCTTGGACCTGTTACAATTCTTACACCGGCACAAGGTGAGTGTGTTACATCTGCACAAAGCATTGTTTTAAGAGTCAGAAACTTCGGAACACAACCACTGAATTTTGCGAATAATCCGGCTACACTTTCTGTCAATGTTACAGGAACAACTATCGCTACACTTTCAAATACAATCAACTCAGGAATCCTTCCGGTTAATGCAACAATGGATGTAACTCTGACAGGTACTTTCAATATGAGTGTAATAGGAGCCTATGTATTTAATGGATCAGCATTTGTTGTAGGCGATGGAAACTCATTTAATGATGCCTTGATTACCAAAACAGTTTCCAAAACATTTAACATAGGATCGATAAGTTCTTCTTCGACCACACATTGTGCTTCCAGTGTAGCGCCTACGATTTCATTGGCAGCTTCAACAGGTGGTAATATTCAATGGCAATCTTCAACTGTCGGCATTTCCGGACCATGGACTAACGTTGGTACGAATGCCACAAGTTATAATCCAGGGTCACTCATACAAACTTCATATTTTAAAGCTGTTTACACTTGCGAATCTCTTAATGCGGAATCTAACGTGGTAACTGTTGTGGTTAACAATCCTCAGATTGCTTCTTCTGCACCCGGATCACGTTGTGGTGCCGGTGCTGTAACTCTGGGCGCAACTCCAAATGGAGGATATAATGTGAATTGGTATGATACACCCGTAGGGGGAGGCTTTATTACACAGGGAGCTTCGTATACTACACCTTTAATTTCCAATACCACTACTTATTATGCAGCTGCTTCCACCGGTGGGGGAGGTAGTGCTACATTCTCTGTGAATCCGTTGATTGGTGGAAATGGATGCGGAGGTGGAAACATGTTTAACATCACACCTGTAACATCAATTGATATTACCGGATTTATTGGGAATTTGTCTGTAACTGGTTCTTCCACAGTTAAGATTTATTACAAAACAGGAACCTATGTAGGTTCACAGGCGAGTTCAGCTGGCTGGATTTTACATGAAACTGTGAGCGTTACAAGTCCCGGATCAAATCTTCCTACTCCTGTAACTCTTGCTTCACCTTTAACTTTGATAGGTGGTCAACAGTATGCAATATTCTTTGCAGCACCAGTTAACTACACTAACATCACACCTCCTGTATATGTATCAAATACTGATATGCTTATTGAATTGGGAGATGGTTTGTGTTCAGAGTTTGGAGGCAATAATGTTGGAAGAGCATTTAACGGTTCTATCATTTATGCTGCCGGTTGCGTAGGTACACGTACTGCAGTTGTTGCTACCGTTACACCTTCAATTCCTGTAGCTGCTGCATCCAATGATACTTACGTTTGCTCAGGAAATCCAATTGATCTAAGTGTCACCAGTGCAAACAGCAACTACAATTATACCTGGACATCGGAGCCTGCAGGATTCAATGCAACAGGCGCTGGTCCTATTAATGCGAATCCTACTCCTTCTTCAATTACCTACAGGGTTTATGCACTGGATCCATCTGATAATTGTGGAGCCCTGGATTATGTAACAGTAACAACCACTCCGAATCTTATCAACTTAACTGCTTCAGCGACTCCTGCTGCAGTTTGTTCCGGTTCCGACGCACAATTGAATGCGAATGCATTTATTGGGTCTGATGTAAGCACCTATTCATTCGCGGCATCAAGTGGAACATTCACTCCATTGGTGGGTGGTTATCCTGAAACAACAATTCTTGGTGATGATGCAATATCAGGTACGATTCCGATTGGTTTCCAATTTAATTTTGAAGGCACAAATTATTCTACCCTGGTCGCCGGTTCAAATGGTGTATTGTTTTTAGGTACTTCAGGCACAACATCCACACAACCACTTCTTGCAAGCACAACTCCACGTCCTTTCATAGCTCCACTTGCTGATGACCTTCACGGTGCAAGTGGTACTGCAAGTTATCTCATGTCAGGGCCGGTTGGGAACAGAGTCTTCACTTTTGAGTGGTTAAACTGGAGGTGGTATTATACTGTAGCTACTCCTTCAATTTCGATCCAGTGTAAATTATATGAAGTGGATGGTAAAATTGAATTCATTTACCAACAGGAATCCGCTCCTCTAACGGGAGCTTCGGAATCTGCTTCTATCGGACTGGCCGGATATAATAATAATAAATTCCTTTCCTTAACAAATGCATCTGCTGCACCTGCTACTAATTCCATAACAGAAATAAATACCATTAATACAAAACCAAATAACGGTCAGGTATATACGTTTACTCCGCCTGCAGGAGCAGTATTCTCATACGATTGGTCGGGTAATTCAAATTACCTGTCATCAACTTCGGTTTCCAATCCGATCGCCCAGGCAGTCACCACAAATGAGGTTTATACCATCACCGTTACAGATGCTGCTTCAGGTTGTATCAAAACAAATACTTATAATCTGGATGCATTGCCATTGCCAATTCCAGGCGCAACAAGTAATGCACCTGTTTGTGAAAATGCAGATGTTTATTTCTCAGCATATGATGGAGCCTCTTACAGTTGGACAGGACCGTCAGGTTTTACATCATCCGGTATTTATGGCAATGCCACAGTTTACGGTGCGCAATTAAGTAACAGTGGAAATTATTCAGTTCAGGTAGTTGGTTTGAATGGATGTACTCAAACAGAAACAATAAGTGTTCAGGTGAACGATAATCCGGAACCAATTCAGGCTTCAATGTCACCTGTAGATTGTTATGGATCCAGCACCGGATCGTTCCAGGTTGCTGTTAATGGAGGTACTCCATTCTTCTCCTTCGTTGAATTATCAAACCAGGTACAAAACTTCACAGGAAGTTTCAGTGGACTTGCCGATGGAACTTATTATGTGGAAGTAACTGACCTTAATCAGTGTGCAAGTGTTTCTCCACTCGAAGTAACAGTAACAACAGTTCCTAACATTGCTCCTGTAATTTCCTGCCCTACTAATGTGGTAAAGGCTAACGATCTCGGATCATGTGGCTCAATCGTGAACTACAGCACTCCTGTTGGATCTGATGTATGTCCTGTAACAGGAACACTTCAGACTAACGGGTTGGCTACAGGTACTTCCTTTCCAATTGGAACAACAGTAAATACATTTGAGGTGACCGATGCATTAGGACTGACTGCAACATGTTCATTCAGCGTAACAGTAACAGATGCTGAATTGCCAACAGTTGTTAATTGCCCTTCAAGTTTCTCTTCTTGTAACCCAATCAGCTGGACACCTCCAATCATAACCGACAATTGTCTTGGACTTCAGGTTTCCAGTACACATACTCCTGGAGTTAATTTCCCTTCCGGAACAACACTAGTAACTTATACAGCTATAGATGCTGCAAATAATAATTCTTATTGCAGTTTCAGTGTAACCCGTTTGGAAGAATCAGTGAAAGCTGACAACATCACTTCAAACCGTGACTTCAATAACATCTGTTCAGGTGACAATATCACTTTAACTATCAACGGAGGTTCACTTGGTGCTGCGGCGAACTGGAAATGGTATACCGGCACATGTGGTGGTACTGCATTGCCTGCATTCAATGGTTTGTCGAGCATTACAGTTTCACCAACAGTAACTACCACGTACTTTGCAAGGGCAGAAGGACAATGTAATACTACAATTTGTGAATCAATCACGGTTGTAGTTAGTACAAACTCTCCTAACAGTGTGGTGATAACAGGGGTGCCTTCTATTGCAGCACCGGGCGTTACAGGTGTTGTTACTTGTACTGCGGTACCGGGAGCAACTTTCTATCGCTGGACCTCAATCCTTGGTCATATCAACGCTATTTGGTTTAATGGTGCTCCGGGACCAATTGAAACTACTACAAATAGTGTGAACGTTGCTTTCCAGTTGCCACAATCAAACTATCAGATTCGTGTGGTAGCAGGAAATGCATGCGGACGTTCCAATAATGCTTCAGCACAAATTCGAGGAACTGTTCCGGCACCAATTTGTCTCAACGGACCAGCAGTAGCTTGTCCTTTACAAGTAGCCACATATTCTGTAGCTGCCTGTTTGATTCCGGGTACAAGTGATTACCAGTGGGCAGTAACAGGTAATGCGAATATTCTTAGTGGCCAGGGTACACCTACAATCACTGTTCAGTTCGGACCTGGGTTTACAAGCGCACAGGTTTGTGTAAACGGTGTTTCTACATTTGGTCTTGCAGGCCCACAGGCTTGTTTAAGTATATCTAATAATACAGCTGCTCCTGGTCCAATCACCGGAAACAATTTGCCTTGTTCTTCAAGTACTGAAGGATATTCAATCGCACCTGTTGCAAATGCAACTTCTTACTTATGGACAACAAACATTGTTGGTGCAATTGCAAGTGGCAATACTGTGAACGGTTCAATTCAATATCCATTAGGAACATTCAATGGACAGGTTTGCGTGCAGGCTGTTTCATCATGCGGAACAAGTCTGGCTACCTGTTATAATGTAACCTCTGGTACTCCGGGTAACCCTGGAGCAATTGGTGGACCTGTTGCAGGAATCTGCGGTGCATCAAATGTGAATTATGCTTTAGGTACAAATGATGCAGTCAGTTACAGCTGGGCATTGCCAACAGGTGCTACCATTGTAAGTGGTGGTACATCAAACTCTGTTAACATCAACTTCCCTGCGGGAATGACAGGACCACAAACTATAACAGTTACTGCGCATTATGCCTGTGGTGATGCATCTTCTTCAATAATTGTGGATGGAGCGCCTGCAATTCCTACAGTGACACCGGCTACTATTTGTGCAGGAAGTGACGCATTGTATTTCGCTTCTTCAGCAGGAGCCGATAACTATACATGGACTGCAACCGGAGCTGATTATGAAGAGTGTACCAATGGTGCAATTCCTTGTAGTCAGTATTATGTAATCTGGAATGCAAATGGTGGTACAATGTCAGTAACTGCTTCAAACACCTGCGGTACTTCTGCACCATTCTCCATGGGAACAAATTGTCGTATCAGTAATTCAGGTAACATGGATACTAAAGTTTATCCAAACCCAACTGATGGAAACCTTACTATTTTGTTCAACAGCTATGCAGGTGGACAGTACAACTTAACTGTTACTGATATGGCAGGAAGAACATTTCTGCGTGAAGACGTGAAAGCAAATTCAGGATTGAATGAACACATCATCGATCTTGGTACTGCTAATCCCGGAATGTACATGTTGTACCTCAAAGATGCGGCTGGTGATATTTCAGTAAATAAAATCACCGTTGAATAAACTTGATTAGTTCTGTATGTGTTGGCCCCGGAAGTTCGCTTCCGGGGTTTTTTATTAATACCGTCGCTCTTTTTAAATTAATAACTCAAACCTAACGCATTGGCATATTTGTTTTATTCCTCTATCAAAAGCGACCTCCGAAATTTTTATTGTAACTGCATGGGGTATGCGAAAACAAAAGAGAGAATACAAGAATTTCTTTAATCCTTGAAGTTCGTTGTAAAATTTTTGAGAGGTTATAGGATTTTGCAGAAAATTAATCCTAATGTAAATTAGAATAATCCCATGATTTTTTCGCCTGTAATTAAATAAATGAATCAGTTTATGGTCATTCACCTATGATTCCATGCCATTCACCCAACATAAGGTTGTGCTTACAAAAAAAAATGACCCTTTGGTGACGTAATCGTTAATTTTAAGAAAGATAACCACCTTTTTTGAAATAGTGAGAAAAATACACTTAACAGTCTGATTATCAAAGCCTAATTCAGGATTATCTGAAAAGATATCCCATGACCTGGAATTCAAGGTTTGGTTAGTAATGCCTAAGGAAGGTTTCAATGTCATTTCAGTAAAGTGATATCGAATTTTGTTGTGCGGAATATTAATGCTTAAATTGAAATTTAACCCCTGCTATAATATAACCACAATGAAACAACACTACACAAACACTTTATTAATCAAACTGCATTGGTCGATATTATTTTTTGTCCTCCTCTGTTCCACGTCAACCAATTCTTTCTCACAAACTTTATTAATTGATCCCGCCGGTGGCGGTGGATTTAATATTGGAAACACCTTCGCAAGCAATGGTTGGACTATTGCCAACTCTACTGCTGTGAACCAATTGGTTGTTGGTTCTTCAACCACTCTGGGTATGACTGCACCTTTTGCTGGAAACAAAGCTTATGTTTCAAATGACTTAGGACTCACCAACTCCTATACTGTAGGTGTTATTGCCGTCAACTACTTTTACAGAGATGTAACAATTCCAGCAGGTCAACCATTCCTGAATTATTCATTTACATGGGTATGTAATGGTGAATCCATATGGGATATGATCCAGTTATTTGTAGCACCAACAACTGTAGTACCTGCAGGTACAGTTACCTATCCCGGCAGTGGTTTGAACACTACAAGTTTGGTTGGAGCAACTTTTGTTAATGCTTATAATTTGCAATCTACGGTTCAAACCGCTTCTGGATATATAATTGGAACTCCGGGCACAACAGTCCGGATTATTTTTTGTTGGAAAGATGATGGCTCTGGTGGAACAATGCCGGGTGGATCAATTGATAATATTTCATTGACGTCTGTTGCAACGCTTCCTACTACTTCTGCCACTGCGGCAGGTGGATTATGGTCAAGTCCTGCTACATGGGTAGGAGGAGTTGTTCCTGCAGGTAATAATGTCTCGATACCTTCTGGCTCAAGTGTGACGGTAGATCAAATTGTAAATGTTAACAATCTGACTATTGATGGAATCGTACAATGGAATGGTACTACTAATCCCATGACACTTGCAGGAAACCTGACTATTAATCCTACCGGAAGCTTTTTACCATATACTGCAGTTGCTACTCCACTTGGGCAAACTGTGAACATTGCAGGAAATTTTACGAACAATGGTTATGCGAATTGCTCCCTTGGTACAGGAACGCAATGTTTAATAAACTTCAATGGGTCGGGATCGGTCCTTGGTGGATCAGGAATATTTGAAGGAGATGGAACGCGTGGGTTTATTCGTCAGTTGTTTTTTCAATCAGCAGGAAGTTCTTCAATTACCACCACTCAACCTTTAACAATCATCAGCTTTGCACATACTGCAGGAACTTTGAATACAAATGGCAAATTAAGAATTGATAATACAGTTCAGGTATTTGGAAGACCTGTTAATACACAAGTTTCAAGTATTTCTGTAACCAATATGGGAAGTTTGTACAATGCTGCTCCGATTGCATTTGGTACCTCGGTTTCACATTGGGTATCGGGAGGTGTGGCAACTGCCAATACCAGGTATTATTCAGCAGGAAATGTTTATTTGTGTACAACTGCAGGTACTTTCGGTGCATCCGCACCTGCTAATATATCTCCATTAACTGAAACTAACGGTACGGCTACACTTTTATGGATTGGCACACAGGGAACTCTTGGAACCCCATTCCAGGTAACAGCTGTAACATTGGGAACACAATATTTCTGTGGAGATAATTTATACACTTGTATTGCTTCTGGAACACCGTTGGCTTCAAGTCCGCCAACATGTATTGGTGCAGGCAGCACTTGTGTCAGTGGAACCGCTACATTTCGTTATGCAGGATCACCTGCCAAAGTGAATGTTAATTATGACGCAACTACTCAAACGCTCCGAAGTTTATCTATTACAAATCCTGGCAGTGGATATTCATCTGCCACTGCACCTGCTTTGATATTTAGCGTAGGCATTCCAGGTGGAACTGGTTCGGGAGCTGTAGCATTTCCTGTGATTATGTACAATAATTTTGGACCTGCTTCCAGTCTCACACAAAAATCAGGAGGAGCAACCATTACGGGTGGAATTACGATCAATAGTGATCAGAATGCTGCTACTTCAGGAAATCCTCAGGCATCTTCTGGTATCGGTGGGGTTTCTACTACAGGTGGTGGTGTGAACTATACAGTTGCTCCACAAATTGCATTTGGAGGTCCCTCTGCTTTGAATCTGATTACAAATCCCGGTTCAGGCTACACTGCAGCTCCGACCATAACAGTTTCCGGTGGAAATATTGTTACCGGTTCTGCTTATACTTCAGGAAGCTTTACAATTACAGTGAATCAGGGAACAGTAGAATCAGTTTACCTGAGTTCAAACACTGCCATTTATTCTGTGCCTCCAACTTTAACTATGTCGGCACCCGGATCAGGTACAACAGCCACATTGGAATTTCCTGCAGGATGCTGGCCTGCCGCAACTGCGAGTATCGGTGATAACGGGCAGTTGTTAAATTTTACAATTACAAACCCTGGATTTGGATATGTAACTGCACCACCTTTGGCAATTGGTACAATTTCGGGTACTGCACAAGGGGGAACATTTTCATCTGTAGCAACTGCACCATCTGCACGAGTTGCATTATATAATCTGACATTAAATTTCTTCTCTCCATCCACAGTAGCTGTGGTGAGTCCTGATGATGCTGCGATTCCATCAAATCGTAAAATGAATAATCTAACATTGAATGGAAATGGTAATGGACTGAATTTGACCGGTGGAAATCTTACCTTATTTGGACAGTCACCATTTGTAATGGTTGCAAGTTTAAGTTCCCCTGGAAATATTTTAAACCTGATGGGAAACAATTTGCTGTTCACCTGGAACGCATTTGCCGGGGCAACAAATAGTACTTTCAATACCAGTGGAAATTGTTATATCAAGAATGGTTCAATTACCTTAACAGGAAGGGGAGGAGCAGGTACATTTAATTATCCATTTGCGGGAAGTGGTACGACAGGAAATCTTGTTTGGTTTGTAGGAAGTACACCAACTGCAAATTCCACGGGATGTAATGCCACAAAATTTACTGTGACAGAATTGGGAGCACCAACTAACAGTGTTTTTGGAACCGGTGTTGGAATTGGTAACAGATCATATCGTGCTCAATTAAATCCGGGTGCGCTTTCAGGAACGAATCCAACAGTAACTTTAAATTTCAATTCACTCGATGGCTTAACTTCCTCACAGGATCAGACTTTTGTTTCGGAATCATCTGCACAAACTGGTCCATGGACAATCAGAAGTACTCCATACGGAGCAAGTGGAGCATTGCCGGCAGCAGGAATTAAAGCAACAGCTACTGTAGCACCCGGACCTATTTCAGGAGCTGCTGATAGTTACTTTGCTTTTTCAGGACTCGCAACAACAGTTAACAGTATTTCGCCATCATCCGGATGTGGTGGTGCATCAGTTGTCATTACCGGTTCCGGATTTACAGGAACAACTGCAGTTACTTTTGGAGGAACTCCTGCATTATCATTTGTAGTAAATAGTGGTACACAGATTACAGCAGTTGTTTCAAATGCAGGAAGCACCGGCCCGGTAAGTGTTGCATCCACACTGGGAACAGGAACAAGCCCGGGTAATTTTACATTCACCGGAATCGGACCTATTGTCTCAATCCAGGAAGGTAGTGCGATTGCAATATGTCCTTCAACTTCACAAACTTTAACTGCACTGCCAACTGGAAATGGTGAAACTTATTTATGGTCAACCGGCCAGACTACACAATCAATCAGTGTTAGTGCAGGTGGAACATACACCTGCACCATAACGAGTTTGAATGGATGTGCCAATCTTGCAACATCAGTTATTACAATCTCGGGAATTCCATCGGTATTGCCTTCTGCAGATCCATCTACTATTTGTTCCGGAAATACATCTCAATTGAATGCAGGAACATTTGTTGCAGGTACTTTGTCGACACCATTCAATCAAAATAATGGTTCTACCGCTACAGGATTTGATATCACCAATATTTCAGTGGTACCTGTAACGCTGCATTTCTTTTCCTTCCAGTCAAGTGCAACTGCAGGTACTGTAGGATTGCAAAGTGTTTATTATTCAACAGCACCAATGAACTGCGTGCATCCGACAAATGTGACAACTGCACCGGGATGGGTTTTGATAGGCAGTGTCAACACAACCTCAGCAGGTACAGTTTTGGGAGTCCCAACAGTTATTCCTCTGGATGTTAACATAACAATTCCGGCCGGGGCAACTTATGCATTTGCTGTTGGAGGTGTATTGGGGCAATCTTATACCGGGACAGGGGGATCAAATGGTTGTCCGATTATTGGCACCACTCCACATCTTCAGGTCAGGGAAGGTTTTGGTGGTACACTAACAGGAACTATTGTAGGTCGTGCATGGAATGGTACTGTAACTTACAACTATGGTGACCCCAATTTATCATATCTCTGGTCACCCTCAACAGGATTAAATTCAACAACTATCCTCAATCCTATATCATCAGTTACAACAACAACTACTTATACAATTACTGCAACTAATGCAGCAGGATGTTCCAGTTCAGCAAGTACAACTTTAACAGTAAATCCAACTCCGGCTGTACCAACAGTTTCTGGTCCATCGACAGTTTGTGGTATGGCTACAGTTACTCTTACTTCAAGTGCTCCGTTGGCTGGAAATACCATCAATTGGTATGACGCTTCTACAGGTGGAAATTTACTTGGTACGGGGACTACGTTTAACACTCCGGTTATTACAGGTAATACTACTTTTTATGCGCAACAAACCGGAGTTTTGTGCAGCAGTGCAAGGGTTCCTAAATTATTAACATGGAGTGCACCACCTACATTTGCAATTTTTAATGATGCAAATAACAGTACAAGCAATGCCACGTTCTGTGGAACCACAGGAGTTCCTGTTGTGGGACTTAATGCAAACACTTCTTCTGCTGCATCCTGGGCTGCGAATGGATCAACTTATTCCTGGTCTCAATCTAATCCGGGTGGATTAAGTTGTGTTGGAATTTGTGCAGCTACAAATTCAGTCAATTTAAATAATATTATACCTGCACAAAATAATGAGCATATAATCGTAACCGTTAGTGATCCTTTAACGGGATGTGTTTCGTCAGATTTTATTGATGTAACCGCATTCACTTTCCCTAATTTCAATGCTTCAGCATTGCCACCTGCAGTTTGTACCGGCCAGTCTACCACTATTAGTGCGGGAATAAGTTCTACCACATTTGCTGTAAGCCCAATTGCATTTGCAGGAATGCCTCTTCCGGGTTCGGGAGTAACAACATTGAGCAGTGGTGGTTCAGTTATAACGACTCAAACTACAGGAACATTGGATGATGGAATCTGGGCAACTCAACCAATCGGTTTCAATTTTAATTTCTTTGGGAATTCATATTCTACTGTTAACATCAGCACGAACGGTAACCTTCAGTTCTCTACACAAAACACCACATTTACTCCGGGTTCATTGCCAACTACCACAATTACAAATTTTGTGGCTCCGTTCTGGACTGACTTATATCCTGTTCTCCCTGTTACTCCAGGTTATGGAATTATCCGTCACTGGACTTCAGGATTTGCTCCAAACAGAGTCTTTGTTGTTGAATATGAAAACGTGGGTCACTACAACGCAGCAACAACTCCTACTGCATACTTTTCCGGACAAGTTTGGTTGTATGAAACAACCGGAATTGTGGAAGTGCATATTAGTTCAATTTATGGTAATGGTTCACCTAATACTTACACCTGGTCTACCGGTGTAAATAATCTTTCAGGAACAATTGGAGCAGCTGCACCTAATAGAAACAACAATCAGTCAGGTGCATTTTTAAATGCAACCAATGAATCCTGGCGTTTCTCACCTCCGGTTAATTATACTTTTGCCTGGACATCGACACCATCCGGATTTACAGCTTCAACCGGATCGGCGGCAGTTTCTCCTGCAGTGAATACCCAATACAATGTGTTGGTTACAGATCCAATTACAGGTTGCATAAAGAATGATCAGGTAACAGTAAATGTGAATCCACTTCCAACTGTATCAGCATCTCCCGCCTCATCCAATGTTTGTTACCCTGGTGGTACACCTTCAGAATTGACTGCAAGTGGTTCAGCTGCTACTTATGCATGGTCTCCAGCTTCAGGTCTGGATGTTACTTCCGGAAGTACTGTGAATGCCCTACCGCCCATTGGTACTGTTTATACAGTTACAGCAACCAATTCATTTGGTTGCACGGCTACTGCTACTACATCAGTTTCAGTAACGGCGGCTCCAACTGTTACTATTTCATCGACTCCTTCATCAGTATGTTATGGAGCCAATGCACAATTGAATGCTACCGCTATTTCATCAGGATATACTATGAATACGAATTGCGGAACTGGTTTCATTGATATTTCGGCTACAGGTGTTTCAGTAGGAACGCTTGCCGATGACAACTCAAACCTGATTACGATCCCTTCATTTACATTCAATGGTATTGCGTATACAAGTGCAATAGTTGGAACCAATGGGGTTATCGTTTTCGGCAACAACACAGCTGGAGTTACATTGTCGAATACTACCTTACCAACCACGACCATAGCCTCAGGAAACTCATTCCTTGCGCCTTTCTGGGATGACCTGGATATAAACCTGGCGATTGCTTCAATAAGATATCAAACCGTTGGTTCTGTATTCATCATTCAATACAATACAATTGACCATAACAACAATTCCGCTGGAATGAATACTATAACATTCCAGGTTCAAATGAATCTTCTTACCGGAGTTATCACATTTGTTTATACTGATGTAGAATTTAATGATGCTTCAATTAATAACGGTCTTTCTGCGACTGTTGGTATTCAATTAAGTTCAACCAGTGCCATGCAATATTCAGTGAATACCGCAAGTCTTGTGAATGGACAATGTATCAGCTTTACTCCAGTAACACCAGTTGTTAATTATAATTGGTCAGCAAACAGTACTTTCTTAACTTCAACTTCCATTGCCAATCCAATTGCACAAGCTGTTACTTCCAGTCAGGTCTATTCACTGCTTGTAACGGATCAGTCAACGGGATGTATGCAAACTCAAACTTATAATCTGAATGTACTTCCATTGCCTGTTCCTGCTGCTTCCAGTAATGCCCCGGTGTGTGAAAATTCCGACATTGTCCTCACTGCATCAGATGGAGCAAATTATAGTTGGACAGGTCCTGATGGATTTTCTTATTCATCTACTATAGGAGATGCAACGTTACCGGGAGCACAATTAAATAATTCCGGAAATTACACTGTACAAGTTGTGGGCTTGAATGGTTGTACGAATTCAGAAACAATTTTTGTTCAGGTAAATGATAATCCGGAACCTTTTCAGGCATCAATGACACCTGTTGGTTGTTCAGGTGCTAACACAGGATCATTCCAGGTTGGAGTGAATGGGGGAACACCGTTCTTCTCTTTCTTTGAATCAATTACACAGGTTCAGAATTTTTCCGGAACATATACTGGTCTTGTTGATGGAACATACTATGTGGATGTAACCGATCTCAACCAATGTATAAGCCAGACTCCACTCGAAGTTATTGTTACCACTGTTCCAAATGCACCTCCTGTAATTGTTTGCCCGGCAAATGTTGTTACAAACAATACCACAGGTACTTGTGGTGCTATTGTAAATTATGCAACTCCGGTTGGTAGTGATGTATGTCCTATACAGGGTACAATTCAGACCAACGGACTTGCCAGCGGATCCAGTTTCCCAATCGGAACAACCGTAAATACTTTTGTAGTTACTGATGTGTTCAATGCAACTGCAACCTGTTCATTTACCGTAACGGTTTCAGATTCTGAACTCCCAACAATTGTCAATTGTCCTGCAAACTTCTCATCCTGTAATCCGATCAGCTGGGTACCTCCAACTATTACCGACAACTGTTTAGGACTCCAGGTTTCAAGTACCAATACTCCCGGATCAAACTTTGGTCCTGGAAATACAATAGTAACTTATACTGCAATTGATGCCTATAACAATGTGTCTACATGCAGTTTCACGGTAACGCGTCTTGAAGAATCTGTTGCCGCAACAGGTATTACAACCAATCGTGATTTCAACAACATTTGTTCCGGTGACAATATCACTCTTACAGTGGACGGTGGAACCCTGGGAACAGGTGCAAACTGGAAATGGTATACAGGTACTTGCGGAGGTGTCGCACTTCCTGCATTCAGTGGTATGTCAAGTATCACTGTGTCACCAACTGTAACGACAACTTATTTTGTAAGAGCTGAAGGACAATGTAACACTACAGGATGTGCATCAGTACTTGTTGAAGTGAGTACTTCACCACCTGCCGGTGTAACTGTTACTACTATGCCTGCATATGGAGCAGTAGGAGTGACCGGAGTGATCACATGCACTCCTGCTCCTGGAGCAACTTTCTATAGGTGGACTTCAAACCTTGGACATATCAATGCAGTTTGGTTCAATGGAGCACCGGGACCTGTGGAAACATCATCTAACAGTGTAACCGCTTCCTTCCAGCTTGCACAGCAAAACTACCAGATTCGTGTAGTTGCAGGTAATGCATGCGGTCGTTCTAATACTGCTTCTGCGCACATCCGCGGAACAGTACCTGCATCTACTTGTCTCAGTGGTCCGATACTGGCTTGTCCAAACACAAATGCTACATATTCTGTTGCAGCTTGTCCAATACCGGGAACTAACGATTACCAATGGTCAGTTACTGGAAATGCTACAATAACAAGCGGACAGGGAACGCCTACCATCACGGTGCATTTCAATCCGGGCTTTACTAACGCTGTGGTATGTGTGAACGGAGTTACAAACTTCGGGCTTGCAGGTCCTCAGACATGTCTGAACGTATCAACCAACACTGCCGCACCGGGAGCAATATCAGGAAATAACGCACCTTGTCAGTCTGGTACTGAGAACTACAGTGTAGTATTGGATCCAGCTGCCACTTCATATCTGTGGACAACAAATATCATAGGAGCTACAGCAAGTGGTACCACTAATACAGGTACTGTGCAGTTCCCTGCAGGTCCTTTCAGTGGTCTGGTTTGTGTTCAGGCAATTTCAGGTTGTGGAACCAGCGTGGCTACATGTTATACAGTAACTTCAGGTGCGGCCGGAACACCAGGTCCTGTTACTGGTCCGGTTGCAGGTATATGTGGTGCATCAAACATTAACTATGCACTATCAACAAATGATGCAAACACTTATAACTGGATATTACCTGCAGGAGTCTCATTAGTAGGAGGAGGTAACGCAAACTCCGTGAACGTGAACTTTGCACCGGGCTTGATCGGAAATCAAACAATTACTGTTCAAGCGATCTATAATTGCGGTACATCTGCTTCCTCAATTGTAGTGAATGGTGCCCCTGCTGTTCCTACAATTACACCGGCAACAATTTGTATGGGTCAGGATGAACTTTACTTTGCTTCATCAGCAGGAGCCGATAATTATTCTTTCACAACTACCGGAGCTGATTACGAAGAGTGTACCAATGGTGCTATTCCATGCAGCCAGTATTTTGTAATCTGGAGTAATACGGGTGGAACTATGTCGGTAACGGCTAGCAATACATGCGGTACCTCTGCACCGTTCGCAATGGGAACCAATTGCAGGATCAGCAGCAATGGTATTATGGATACGAAAGTGTACCCGAATCCTACTGATGGTAAACTTACTATTGAGTTTACAAGTTACGCAGGTGGACAATATAACCTGACGATTACTGATATGACAGGAAGAACAATTCTGCGTGAAGACGTGAAAGCACTTTCAGGATTAAATCAACACTTCATTAATCTGGAAACTACAAATCCTGGAATGTATGTGTTGTATTTGAAGGATGCTCAGGGTGATATTTCAGTTCATAAAATCACTGTTGAATAAACTTGATTAGTTCTGTATTTGTTGGCCCCGGAAGTTCGCTTCCGGGGTTTTTTATGATTTCTTTTACCTGTGAGAAGGACTAATTGAGTAGGAGAATCATCGAAAATCCTGTTATTATTTTAAAATATTGCGCATAAAACCTTGAATAAATTGGATATTTCTAATAGATTAGAATTTTTAACATTTAATTTTAATAACAATAAAAATTACAATTGATTGATAATCAGTTAGAGTTAATTGTTAGTAATCTTTTTGAAGTAGGTGGATTATTTGAAGGTTGTAGAATTGCATTGACAGGTATGCTCTTTATTCAGTAAATTTGGTAAATAGGTCAAACACACTCATTTAGTTTTTGGAAACCTAGAAACTAAAGAAATGATTTGTTGAAATATCTTTCACTTATCGAATCCTGATTAAACATAAATTTCTCAGGTTCTGATTTGGCTTGTCTTTTTCTGAATGTAGCATTGGAAATACTATAACCAGGTAAGTCCTTAATGTTATACTAATTCGAATTAATTATTTCAATTATTAATACTAACCACCCATGATGTCAAATTACTATCAATCATTTCTAAAAACTAAATTACAATTTCTGATTTCAGGAATATTGCTCACCGCATTATTAGTTGTGTTTGCATCGTTGAGTATAATGGCTCAACCAGGAACTCCAGCGTATTTGAATAATAATACTGGGGTTACGTCTAACGCATTTCCTTTTAACACTACAGCAAATATTAAAATCCAGTGGATTTATACCCCTGGTGCTTTTACCACACTAGGTGGCGGATCGGGAACTGCGGCTCCCGGAGGCTTTGCCATTTCAAAAATTTATATTAAATTTTCATCTACTGTTAATGCATCTACTGTTTATCCCAATTTGACAATTTCACTTGGTCAAAATTTGGGAACTCAAGCAAATTGGGGAACGGTAACCAATACAACTTATCCATTCACTACTGGGTTGACAACTTGTTTTTTTCAAGCGAGTGGTTTTCAATTTACCGGTATTACAGCAGGAGCATGGTATGGCATTACCTTACAAACGCCATTTCCTTATGACCCATCTCAATCTTTAATTGTAGAAGCCAAATCAACTTTGACCTCTTCCGGAGGTAATGGTGTTGCAAATGTTACTACTTCAGGCCAATGCCAAAGATTATATGGAGGAAATTTAGCAACTACTGGTACGAGCAATACCGGATTAACACCTGTAGGATTTGATTTAATTTCTACTGCAGTATGTACTGCACCTCCAACACCCGGAACAGCAACAGCGACTCCTTCATCCGGAATTTGTGTGGGGACTAATATCTCGTTAAATCTAACAGGCAACTCGGTTGGCTCGGGTCAAAGTTACCAATGGCAAACTTCATCTTCTATAGGCGGAACTTATGTAAATTTTGGAGCACCTCAAACATCACCACCATTATCCACGCCGGCAACTTCTACTTTATATTATCGTTGTGAAGTTACCTGTAGCGGGAATTCACAGGTATCTGCTCCGGTATTAGTTTCTGTAAACCCTCCATTTCCCGGAGGAAATTATACTATTAACTCAGCAGTTGCAACCGGAGGAACAAACTTCCAGACATTTAATGACCTGGTTTCAGCTCTGAGTTGTGGAATTGCAGGAGCAGTCAATGTGAACGTTGTAGCAGCAAGTGGTCCCTATACCGAACAGGTCGAATTTCCACAAATTGGAGGAACATCTTCAGTAAATACTATTACAATTAATGGAAATGGAAATACATTGACCTTTGCAGGGAGTGCTGCTTTACCTCATACTCTGAGTTTAAATGGTGCTGATTATATTACGATAAATAACCTCAATGTAATTGGAACGGATGCTACGAATGCCCTGACATGTCACTTATGGAACGGTGCTGATAACAATACTTTTAATGGTTGTGTTTTCACCGCAAGTTTATCAGCTACCGGAACTATTCAATCGCCATTTTCACTCAGCGGAACAGCCGCAACTGCAACAGGAACCGGAAATTCAGGAAGCAACAACACCATATCAAACTGTACAATGAATGGAGGGTATTACGGTTTTGTATTTTCCGGATCTGTTTCAAATACCGGAAACCAAATATTAAATAGTACGGTTTCTGAATTTTATACATACGGAATCTATCACGCTTATTGTCAAAGTTCTATAATTAAAGGAAATATGGTTGAACGCCCTACCCGGACCAACCCATCATCCGGTTATGGAGTATATCTTACCACCAGCACAGCCAATTGTATTGTTGATGGCAACACCATCAGAAATCTTTTTGGAGGTTTAACTACCAGCTCTGGTACAGCATATTGTTTATACAATTCTGTTTCTGCAACATTAGGAAACGAAAATATCTGGATAAATAACCTGGTTTATAATATTAATAATGGTGCAGGTACAATTTATGGTATTTATATTCCGACTTTCAACTATGTAAAAATGTATCATAATACAATTGTAATTGATGATGCAGCTGCAACAGCGGGAACGGTTTATGCTATTTATTGTAACGGGACCGGAGTTGATATCAAGAATAATATTTCCTATGTAACCAGAGGAGGGTCAGGAACCAAATATTGTATCTACAATAGTGGCACTGCAGCTACATCTGATAATAACGTTTTTTATATGAATGCTCCTGCCGGAACTAACTATATCGGCTATCAGAGTTCAGCTTATGCAACACTTGCTTTGTACCAGGCTGGAACAGGTAAAGATTTAAACAGTGTTCAGCAAAATCCACTATTTAATTCTTACATTCCAAGTAATGGATTGGTTAATAACATAGGTGCACCTCTTGGAGTTGGTTTTGATATTGCAGGAAATTCACGTTCAGTGACAACGCCAGATCCAGGAGCATATGAATTTTCACTGGGTGGATTGGATGCTTCTATTGGTTGGGTTTCACCTACGAGTCCTGCAGCTGGCGGGTTGCAAACAATCACAGTAAATATTGCAAATACTCAAGCTCAAACAATAACAGCTTTAAACCTTTCGTATTTCAATGGTACTTCAACAGTCACTGAATCATTTTCCGGTCTGAATATAATTTCCGGGACCAATCAAAATATAAGTTTCACAACTCAATACAATTTGGTAAGCAGTGTTACCATTACTGCAAATATTCTTTCAGTTAATGGCGGTTCTGATATTATCAGTGCTAATAATACAGTATCATATTATCTATGTTTTGCTTTGAACGGTACTTATACAATTAACGCAGCAGCGACCACAGGAGGAAGCAATTTTCAATCATTTACGGATGCGGTAGCTGCTATGTCATGTGGTATTACAGGTCCTGTTGTTTTCAATGTAGTTGCAGCCAGCGGGCCATATAATCAACAGGTAACTATTCCTTTCATTTCCGGAGGGTCTGCTGTCAATACCATAACCTTTAATGGAAATGGAAACACACTTACATTTGCCGGTACTGCAGGTAATCCCAACACATTTGCATTAAATGGTGCTGATTATATTACTGTTAATAATTTAACAATAATTGCTTCTGATCCAACTTATGCAATTGCCGGTCACCTTTACGGAGGAGCTGATAACAACAATTTTAATAATTGTACATTTCAGTCATCCACTACAGGTACTACCACAATTCTGAGTGCGTTTTGTCTTAATGGTTCTGCAACTGCCGCTTCAGCTTCAGGAAATAGCGGTAACAATAATACCATAACTGGTTGTACCATGATTGGTGGTTACTATAATACAATTATGTATGGCGCAACAGCGTCACCGTTTAATACCGGTAATTCAGTAATTAACTGTAACATAAGAGATTTTTATAGCTATGGACTTTATAATTTATATTGCCAGGGTACTACATTCAGAGGAAATGTTGTTGAAAGAACAACCCGCACCAATACAGGTACTACATATTGTATTTATTTGAGCACAAGTTCTTATAACTGCCTGGTTGAGAAAAACAGAGTCAGAAGAATTTTTGATGGCCAGCAAACCAGTACATCTACAGCTTATGCTATGTACAATGGAGCCAGTGGGGGTGTCGGTTTTGAAAATAAATGGATTAATAATCTGGTGAGTGACATGCGTTCTGCTGGAATTCTTTATGGTTTTTATAGCGCGGGTTATACTAATGTTAAATGCTATCACAATACGATTTCATTTGATCATACTGCTGCCACTGCAGGTACGGTTTATGGAATTTATGCATATGGTACTGCAACTGATATCAAGAATAATAACGTTTCCATAACAAGAGGAGGAACCGGTACAAAATATTGCATGTACATGAGTGCTACCAATACGGCTTCTTCAAATTATAACAACCTGTATATAAACTCAAGCGGCGGATCAAACTATGTGGGTTATTATTCCACTGCATTTGTGGATCTCGCTGCCTGGCAAACTGCCAATGGTGGAACATGGGATCAGCAGAGTGTGAGTGCAAATCCATTATTCTTCAATCCGGCTATAGGTAATTATAAGCCTACTGAAGTGTTAATTGATAACATTGGTTATCCACTTGGAGTTACAGATGATATTACCAATGCATTACGTAGCCCATCAGCACCCGATCCCGGTGCCTATGAATTTGCGGTTTTACCAAAAGACATTGGTGTTTTCGCTTTCGCCGGACCGAATGCAGGTGGATGTTATACAAACGCGGAAACCATTATAGTAACACTTAGAAATTACGGTACGCAAGTGCTTAACTTTTCCGTTGATCCGGTAACTGTTACCTGCAATATCACAGGTCCGATTACAACAACTGTAAGTGCACTTTTGAATTCAGGCACCCTGGCTGTTGGTGCAACAATGAATGTTTCTCTTTCTCCTACAGTTAATGGCACGGCTAACGGTACGTATACATTCGATGCATATACCACAATGGCAAGTGATGGAGAGCCTCTTAATGATGCTTATCCTTCATTTGATATTACTGTTGGTGCAATTGCAGGAACAGTATCATCTACTCAAAATTCTATTTGTGCATCCGGAAATCCTGTATTAACAGTTTCAGGAGTATATGGCGGTGATATACAATGGCAAAAGTCAACTGTCAGTGCAGCAGGTCCCTGGACCAATGTGGGAACAAACAATGCAACGTATACTCCAGGTGCTGTAACTCAAACTACATGGTATCGGGCATTGACTGTGTGTAATAGCAATTCAGTTCCATCAAACATAGTGAACGTAATTGTAAACAACCCTGCGTTATTATCTACTGCTCCCGCTGCACGTTGTGGATTAGGTACGGTAACATTAGGTGCTACCGTTAATTCCGGATATGTAGTCAACTGGTATGATTCTCCTTCCAGCTACACAATTTTGGCAACAGGCAACACATTTACAACACCGGTTATTTCATCTACTACAACTTACTATGCTGCAGCTTCAGATGGAGGCAGCATAGCTAGTATGGGTTTAGCAAACAGAGTAGGTGCAACCACCAATAGTGGTTATGCTGATATAGGACTTGTGTTTGATGCTTTGCAAGCTTTCACACTACAGTCGGTAGCAATTTATCCGGTTGCTACAACTCCAAGCGGAAATGTTACAGCGACTATTGCTTTAAAAAATTCTGCCGGAACCATTTTGCAGAGTACCACTATTTCAGTTCCAACTTCTGTGTCACCGGGTGTGAAAACTTTGATCCCTCTAAATTTTGTAGTGCCTGCGGGCTCACAGCATAGACTGGTATTTACTTCCGCTTCAGGGGGTGGAATTACAGGATTTATCAGAGAAGCAACAACCGGATATACCTATCCTTACACATTGCCTGGTACAGCAAGTATTACTTCAGCATACACAAGTGGAGTTTCAGCGGATTACTATTATTATTTCTATGACTGGACAGTTTCAACAGGATGTGAAGGAACACGTACAGCGGTTGCTGCTACTGTTACTGCACCACCTGCATTAAGTATTATTCCTGCCGATGCTGCTATTTGTCCGTTAAGTTCAACAACCATTTCTGTAAGTAGTATTAATGATCCGAATTACAATTACACCTGGACCTCAAACCCAGTGGGATTTTCAGCTACCGGTACAGGTCCTCATACAATCAGTCCTACAGTTTCTACTTATTATGTAGTCACTGCAACCGATAATACAGCTGGACCCAATGCAGGTTGTGTAGCCAGAGATAGTGTGCAGGTTGTAACAGGTTCCACTTTGTCAGCAGGAACAGTTAATGCATCCCAAACTACTTTGTGCGTGTCAGGTACACCAACTTTAACCGTTACAGGTGCTGATGGAGGTGCTATTCAATGGCAAAGCAGCACCGTGAGTGCTTCCGGTCCCTGGACAAACGTAGGTACAGGAACTTCTGTTTATGCACCCGGTACCGTAAATCAAACAACTTATTATCAGGTAAGAGTAAGTTGTCAATCTACTTCTATTTATTCTAATGTTGCAACTGTTAGTGTTAATATACCAGTGGTTTCAAGTACAACTCCTGATTCACGTTGTGGAATTGGTACAGTTAATTTACAAGCTACTGCTGCAGGTGGTGCTACTCTTAATTGGTACAATTCACCAGCAGGTGGTGCAGCAATTGGAACAGGTACAACTTTTACAACACCTGTTATACCAACAACTACAAATTACTATGTTGCTGCCAATAGTGGTGGTGGCGGCTCCGGAGGAACAGCAATTGCCATTACGGAATTTGATTTAGGAACCAATGATGTTTTGGAAATACAAAACGTTTCACCGGGAGCGGTTGATGTTACCGGTTGGCGGGTTGCTGTTGGAAACAACTACTCAACATTTAATTCAGTTAACGCCAATGTGCAGGTTTTGAGTGGTACTGTTGCTCCAGGTGGTGTTTTGACATGGACAGATGCAACAGGCGGCCCAAATTATTGGGGTAGTAATATACTTTGGAACCCAGGAGCCTTTCCTACCTTTACAGGATGGGCAATCATAATAGATAACACTGGAAACATTGTCGATTTCGTTGCCTTAAACTGGCCTGCAGCTACTATTGCTGCCAACACTTTGACCGTAGGACCTTTCACGGTTTCTCCGTCAACTAAGTGGACCGGAGATGGTATAAATCAAACAACAGTTTCCGCTGCGCAAGGTGTATCACGCCAGGGCACATCTGATAACAATACGCTAAGCGATTTTTCTATTATTAACTTATCACTTGGAACAGTAAATCCCGGCATGACAATTCCATTCAGCGGATTTGGATGTGAAAGTACAAGAACTCAGGTGACGGCAACAGTTACCCCATCTCCTAATATTTCAGCTTCTTCCAGTATGCCAATGGTTTGTTCAGGCCAAAGCGCTACTTTAACGGCAAGCAGTTCGAATCCGGATTATACATACACATGGCAACCAGGCAACCTCAGTGGTCCATCGGTGACAGTTGCACCAGCGGTAAATACTGTTTATACTCTGAATGCTGTTGATAACACTGCAGGTCCTTTTTCTCAATGTGCAGCTATTGCGACATTAACAGTAAATGGTTCAGCGGCATTGCCGCCATTTCCAAACGCATCCAGTAATGCACCAGTCTGTGAGAATGCGGATGTTATTCTTGCTGCATATGATGGTTCAAATTATGCATGGACCGGTCCAGGTGGATATAGCTACACTGGAAGTTCGGGAACAGCAAACGTTTCTTCAGCCCAATTAAGTAACACAGGCAATTACTCTGTTTTAGTAACCAATACATATGGATGTACAAATTCAGAAACTATTTATGTGCAGGTAAATGATAACCCGGAACCTTTTGAGGCATCGATGACGCCTGTTGGTTGTGGAGGAGATAACACAGGATCATTCCAGGTTGGAGTGAACGGTGGAACACCATTCTTTTCCTTCTTTGAATCGATCACACAGGTGCAGAACTTCACGGGATCATACACTGGTCTTGTGGATGGAACATACTATGTGGATGTGAATGACCTCAATCAGTGTGTGAGCCAAACACCACTCGTAGTTACAGTTACCACAGTTCCAAATGCACCTCCTGTAATTGTGTGTCCTGCGAATATTACTACTGCAAACACTCCCGGTACCTGTGGTGCAATT
>Ga0190274_10000301_pt1 | contig 31075 bp, 26 predicted proteins | sample Popmic531T_FD_133002 | JGI IMG/M metagenome (GOLD analysis project Ga0190274, IMG submission 133002) | Populus adjacent soil microbial communities from riparian zone of Yellowstone River, Montana, USA - 531 T | ecosystem: Environmental > Terrestrial > Soil > Riparian zone | place: USA: Montana... | reverse complement strand
TTGTTCGCGCCATTCACTCGGCGGCGCTCCCACCACCTTCTTGAAGGCACGACTGAACGCCGCTTCCGATTCATAGCCCACGCGATTGGCGATGGCGGCCACGCTCTCGTTGCCCTCGCGCAGGTAGTTGGTCGCGAGCTGCATGCGCCAGTTGGTGAGGTATTGCATGGGCGGGTGACCGACGAACTGCGCGAACCTTTCGGCAAACGACGAGCGGGACAGCGCCGCTTCCTGCGCGAGCGCCTCCAGCGTCCAGTTGCGCGCGGGATTGGCGTGGAGCGCCATCAGCGCACGGCCGACATACTGGTCGCGCAAGCCCGAAAGCCAGGTGGTGCGATCGGGCGGAAGGGTTTCCAGATATCTGCGCACCACGTCGACGAACATGAGCTCGCTGATGCGGCCCAACAGGTCGGTGCTGCCCATTCGGCCACTCTTGGACTCCGCCAGCGCGGCGCGAAAGTACGTCCCCAGCGCACCGCTGGCGTGATCGTTGATGACGATGACTCGCGGCAGCGCGGTGAGCAGCGGGTTGTAAGGGCGCGAGTCGCAGCCGAGGAATCCACACACGAAGTGCGTGAGCTCACCGCCTGCATCACCGACCGAAATCGTCGACGGCAGCTTGCGATCGCTCGGCATTCGATACATCGACATCTCCGGCGTCTTGCGCATGCCAGGCTTGGTGGCGAGCACGTGCGTATCACCCTGTGGCAGGACGATGATGTCACCGGCGGACAGTTTGACAGGCGCGTCATCGTCGATGGTTGCCCAGCAAGAGCCTTCCATGATCAGGTGATAGGAGATGAGGTGATCGGAGCCGGGAAACATCGCATCGACCACGGATTTGCCGGCCGGAGTTTCCGCGCACCACGGCGCGCTCGCATGCACGTCGAAAAAAAACGCGCCGGACAGCCGTACCGCGCGCAATACATCTGACAAAGCGTCCATGAAACCTCCCGGAACATCGCCGGACGCTGGGGCAACAACGCCGGACTGGCGATCATTCGTAAGTCCTTCGAACGTGATTACTCTGTCAGCGTGATGAAACGTAATCAACTTTAATACAAGCATCGGAGATGACGATGATGAAAGCCTTTTGCGCCGCGACAGCGATGACGATTGCCGGTTCGGGCGTGGTGGCGAACGCCGCGGATTCTTCCCCGGCCACGCACCGCTACCTGATCGAGCGCACCTTTCCGCCCGGCGCTCTCGACGGCGTCGACGCCGCCGCGAAAAAGAAGGTGAACGAGAACAACGCCACATTGAACGTCACCTGGGAGAAGTCATACGCGAACGCTGACAAGACCAAGACCTACTGCGTTTATGGCGGTCCGAGTGAGGCCGCGGTGCGCGAAGCCGCGAAGCTTTCGGGCATGCCGGTGGACAACGTCACGGAAATTCCGGCGGACATCCAGGCCGAACCGCGCGGCGCCGTGCAGCAGATTGCCGCCGGCAAACATCGCTACCTGGTGAAGCGTTCGGGTTCACCCGAAGTCACGGCCAAAAGCGACGAGAAATATGGCGTGACGTTGCTCACTTCATATGCCACTGCGGACAAGCAGGACTCGTACTGGGTATACGCAGCGCCGAGTTTCTCGGCGGTGGAAAGCGCGGCCAAGGCCAGTGGCGCGCCGTTCGAGTCGATCGCAGAAATTCCCGAGACTCTGTACCCGCACTGAGGAATGTCCCCATTTCCTCAAGTGCGCGCGATGGCGGCGATGAACGACGCCGCGGCGCCCATCGACGCGAACGTGCGCACATGATTCCAGCGCGTCCATTGCGTGATGTACCGCGCCCAGTTCTCACTACCCGCGGAGACGAGCACGTTGTTGAGCGGAACATTGAAGAACATGGTCACGGTGAACATGCCCGCCACGTAGAGGATGCCGCCGCCGATCATGAACAGCCGGCGCGGATCGCCAGGACTCAGGAAACCCGCGGCGATCAGCACCGTGCTGCCCAGAGTGGTGCCGAGAAAAAACGGCATGAACCACGAGCGCAGGATGACGGAGTTGATGGCGTTCATCGTGGTGATGCCGGCGGGCCCCAGCGTTTCCAGGGCCTTCATGACGAACGCCGAGAACGCGAAATAGAGTCCGCCGAGCAGCGCGCAGCCGAGCGCGCAGAACCACAGCAGGCAGTAGAGCAGGGTCTCGAACATGCGGGCCGATACTACATCAGCCGTCGCGTTCGAAGTCGGCACTCCAGTTCGTGTCCCAGGTCGTTCCGTTCACGGAGGTGGCCTGCTCCCAGCGCGGCGACTTCGTGTGGATGCGCGACCATTGCGACCGCACGCGCAGCTTGCGACCATCGGCTTCATCTTCACCGAGCAACGTGCCAACACCGTCCTTGAACGTGCCGGCGACTGACGATGCAATCACCGTCGGGCGCCGGCCATCGAGCCACCAGCTTCGCCACTGACGCTCCTTGCTGTCGAACGCGCGGATGCTGACGCCGCGATACGTTCCGGAAGGCGCGTGGAACACGTTGTCGCCGACATTGCCCATGCCGCCCATGACCGGCCAATTGTTCAGTACGCTGCCGAATTCTTCCCAACTACCGCCCGCCGTTCGCTTGGCGTTGCGCACGCGCCAGCGCCCGACGAGAAAGCTCCAGTCAGAGGCTTCGGCAGGCGCGGGGCCTTCTTCGCGCGCAATGGGCGAAGCCGTGGTGCTGGTGCGAGTGAAGTAGTTGCGCCAGTTGGTTTCCCAGTTCTTGCCGCCGTCGGGGGAGAAGGCCTGGTCCCAGTGCGGCCGCTTGCCGTGAACTTCGTGCCAACGGAACCGCACGATCACGGGCTTGCCTTCGAACGTGTCGTTGCCCACGAACTCACCTTCGTCGCCCGTGAACCCGCCCATGACGGGCGGATCGAGTTGCGCGGCGGTGCGGCCATCTAACCACCAGATCGCCCACTTTCGGGACGCTGGGTCGTAGGCGCGCAGGCTGATCGCGCGATACGTGCCGGCCGGCAGATGCAGCAGGTTTTCGTCGATGTTTCCCAGGCCGCCAAGCGTGTGCCAGAACGCGCTCTTGCCCGCGAACTCGTCCCAGTCGTCGTTGCCCGCGAGTCTCTTCCTGAGCCTGCGGTGCCAGACATCCCAGTTGCCGGTGAGCCATTCCCAGTCCCGGGACGGATCTTGCGCGAACGCCGAGTTGTTGAACGCGGCCGAGCCGGCTGCGAGCGCGGTGGTGGCGAGAAATTCTCGGCGGGTCTGAAGGAATCGGGGGCGGACCATTTTGCGTCTCCGGGTGTTGCTCGCTGAAATCTGCGGTGTCCCGCCCGCGTTGACCAGTCGAATCTTCAAGCCGTAGGCTAAGTCATCCTTATGGTGGCCACTGGCAAGTTCCCTTCGCTCTCCTCGATCCGCGCTTTCGAAGCCGCGGCGCGGCTCGGCAGCTTTGCGCAGGCGGCGCTCGAGCTCGGCACCACGGCCGCGTCGGTCAGTTACCACGTGCGCCAGCTCGAGAAGCAGATCGGCCTGACGCTTTTCAACCGGCATGCGCAAAAGGTGCAGCTGACGGCGGGCGGAACGCTGATTGCGCGCGAGGCGATGAACGCGTTTGCGGCGCTGCGCGCTAGTTTCATTCGCGCCGTCGACGAAGACGAATCGCGACTGTCGCTGACTACTCTGCCCACCTTCGGGACGAGCTGGCTGGCGTCGCGACTTGGTAAATTTCGCAAGCGTCATCCACGCATCGCGCTCGAGCTCGATTTGTCGGAGGACGCGCAGGAACTCGGCGACCGTTTCGACGCCGCGGTCCGCAACGGCCACGGTCGCTGGCCGGGGCTGCGCGCCACTCGGTTGCTGCCCAGCATCTTCATGCCGTTGTGCGTGCCGGCATTGAAAGCCGCGGCCGCCGGACTCGCGAATCCGCGCCGCTTGCTCGACGTCCCGCTCCTGGGCCGTCCGGACTGGTGGGCGCTGTGGTACCGCGCGCGAGGTTTCGAGTCCACGCCGCCGCGCGAGAATTTCGGTACAAGCCTGGCACATGAGCACCTGGACGTTGCCGCGGCGCTGGCCGGGCATGGTGTTGCCATCGCCTCCCCCGTCCTGTTTCGCAGCGAGCTGGAATCCGGACGGCTGGTGCCCGCTCACGATTTCGTAGCGAGCGACGGGCGCTCTTTCTGGTTCACGTTTCCCACGGCGCGACAACACAGCCGGAAACTCGCCGCGTTCGACGAATGGATCAGCGAGGAAGCCGGTGACGCATGCAATGCGGCGGCTTCGTTCATTCGCCGTGCGACATCCGCCCGGGGTGTCGGCATTTTTCCGATGACCGCCGCGGTCAGTCGGAAAACGCGATTGCGCGCCTAGCTTCCCTGGCTTCCCTCGTCGCCGGAGGGAACCCCGTGCGTGCCGCGGTGCACCTCCGGCACTTTGTCGCACTTCGGCATACCACCCCCGATGTGACAGATTGCAAATGCCCATTTCGGCTGACAGGCTTCGAACGGTCGGCGGGAGTGGCCATGCGAACGCAAAACAAGGATGTCGCATCGATCCAGCGCATGGCCAAGCTCACGTTGCTCGGTGAGTCACCGGCATTTCGCGAGATGCTGGCGAATATCGAGCGCTACGCGGCTTGCGATGCGACCGTGCTGATCGACGGTGAAACGGGAACCGGCAAGGAGCTGGCGGCGCGCACCGTTCATTACCTGAGTGGCCGCGGCGACGGGCCCTTCATTCCCATCAATTGCGGTTCGATTCCGGACGCGCTGTTCGGCAGCGAATTGTTCGGCTGCGTGCGCGGCGCGTTCACCGACGCGCGCGAGGCACGTCGCGGTCTCATCGCCCAGGCCGAAGGCGGCACACTGTTCCTCGACGAGATCGAAACGCTGAGCACGGCGGGGCAGGTGGTCCTGCTGCGCTTTCTCCAGGATCGCGAATACCGCCCGCTCGGTGCTGCGCAGTCGTGCATTGCCGATGTCCGCATCGTCGCCGCGACCAACGCCAACCTCACGGCGCTCGTCGCGCAACGCCAGTTCCGCCAGGACCTGATGTATCGCCTCAAACTACTGACACTCGATGTGCCGCCATTGCGCGCCCGCGGCGACGACGCGGTACTGCTCGCGGGCGCATTCCTGCGAAAACTCAGACACGACTACCAGCGGCCGGAACCCAGGCTGCATCCCGCTGCCATCGCCGCGCTGCGCGCTCATGACTGGCCCGGCAACGTTCGGGAGCTCGAAAATCTCCTCCATCGTGAATTCCTGCTGGCCGATGACCAGGAGATGTACTTGCCGACGTTGCGCGGTGACCTGCGCAACTCCCATGCGGAGCGGCGCGTGAAAGCGCGGCGCAAGGCGGACGCTGCCGAGCGACGTGGCGAGATCACGCGGGTGTCTTCACCGGGCATCGCGTTCCGGGAAGCCAAGGCGCAAGTGGTCGCGGAATTCGAGCGGGAATATGTGCGTGCCCTGCTGGAACACGCCGGCGGTAACGTGAGTCTCGCCGCTCGCCTCGCCGGCAAAGAGCGCAGTCGCTTCAATCGCATGGTGCGCAAATACCAGTTGAGTGCGCGCGAGTTCCGGCGCGCCGAACCTGAACAGCCCGCCGTCTGAGCCTAAGGCGCTCGCGCCACACCTGGCGTCGCGCGCCTGAGGCGAAATCGCCTCATCTTCGGGTTCTTCGCCCGCAAGTCCCTGATCAACCTATCTACCGTTGCTGGCACGCGGGTTGCTTTGTCCGTTGACGGAAACCCCACGTGTGCCCAGCACCGCCAAACGCCGAAGTAGAAGGAATTGCCCGTGATCTCGAGCGGTACGTCTTTTTGCATCCCACCGCCGCCGACACCGTCGGCGGCATTGCGCGGTGGTGGCTCGACTGCGCGGAGCCGCCGGCATTGAGCCTCGTGGAAGCCGCGCTCGACTCGCTCGTGCAGCGCGGGCTGCTGGTCCGCAATCCGCTGCCCGATGGAAAACATATCTACACCCGCTCGTCTAACCAGACAGGAGAAGCCCAATGCCCCAAGCCCTGACGTATCCCGGTGTCTACGTCGAAGAAGTTTCGAGTGGCGTACGCACCATCACCGGCGTCGCGACGTCCATCGCGCTGTTCGTTGGATGGGCCGGGCGCGGTCCGGTCAATTCCGCGACCCGCATCCTCAGTTTCGCGGATTTCGAGCGCAAATACGGCGGCCTCGACACGCGCAGTTTCCTCGGCTACGCCGTCAGGGACTTCTTCAACAATGGCGGCACGGATGCGTACGTAGTGCGCATCACGCCGACCACCACCGGCGAGACCCCGAATCCCGACGCTCCGGTTCCCGCCGCTGCGGCAATTGGCGCGCTCGCTGTCACCGCGAGTTCGCCCGGCGAATGGGGCAACAAGTATGGCGTGCGCATCGTGCCGCGCCCGGACGACGACGCCCGGTTCAAGCTCGAAGTCACCCTGGGCGACCCCACCGATGACGAGGTCAACGCCCAGGTCGTTGAAGTGTTCGAGAACATGTCGACCACAGCCGCGGATTCGCGCTTCGTCGAAACCGTCGTGAATGGTCGCTCGCAAATCGTGACCGTGGCCGTGGCGGCGACGCCGGTGACCGACCTGAAAGCTCCGCTGGAAGACGGCACCGATGGCGAGGTGCTCGAGGCGGACGACGACGTATTCACCACGGCGCTCGAAGACCTGTTCGACGTCGGCGGCGCGGCCGACAAACTCGATATCTTCAACCTCGTCTGCGTGCCCGGCCTCACGGCCGGCGACAAGATCGCAACCCTGCGCGCCAACTGCGCGAAGAAGCGCGCGTTCCTCATCGCGGATTCGAAAGAGGGCGCGACGCTCGAGAGCGTGCAGGACGACCTCGAGGCGATGGCTGGTGGCGACATGTCGTATGGCGCGCTCTACTACCCACGCGTGCGTGCAGGCGATCCGCTGCAGTCGGGCGCGGTGAGATCCTTCCCGTCGTGTGGACTCGTGGCCGGAATCTACGCACGTACCGATGCACGGCGCGGCGTGTGGAAAGCACCCGCGGGAACGGATGCCGCCATCAACGGCATCGTGGGCCTCGAACAGACGCTGAGCGACGCCGAGAACGGCGTGCTCAATCCGCTCGCGATCAACTGCCTGCGCACCATGCCCGTGTACGGCAACATCGTGTGGGGCGCGCGCACCATGGAAGGCAACAACGACCGCGGCTCCGAGTGGAAGTACGTGCCTGTGCGCCGGCTGGCGCTATTTCTCGAAGAGTCGCTGTACCGCGGCACCCAGTGGGTGGTGTTCGAGCCGAATGACGAGCCGTTGTGGTCACAGATCCGGCTCAACGTCGGCGCATTCATGCAGTCGCTGTTCCGCGAAGGTGCGTTCCAGGGCACGACGCCGCGCGAGGCGTACTTCGTGAAGTGCGACCGCACGACGACGACCCAGGACGACATCAACCGCGGCGTGGTCAACATCCACGTGGGCTTCGCACCGCTGAAGCCCGCGGAGTTCGTGATCCTGCGCATCCAGCAGATCGCCGGCGAGCTCGCGACCTGATCGCCTGCTAACTAACAAGCAAGGAGACACCATGCCACAGTTTCCCGTGAATCCGCAGCGCCTCACGCCGTACCCGAATTTCAAGTTCCGGGTGAAATGGGACGGCCGGTACGTCGCCGGCATTTCCAAGTGCTCGTCGCTCAAGCGCTCCACCGAAGTCATCGAGCATCGTGAAGGCGGTGACCCCTCCACCGGGCGCAAGGCGCCGGGACGCAACAAATTCGAAGCCATCACGCTCGAGCGCGGCGTCACCCAGGATCTCGAGTTCGAACGCTGGGCCAACAAGGTCTGGAACTACGGCTCCGGGCTCGGCCGGGAGTCGTCGCTGCGCGACTTTCGCAAGGACATCATGATCGAGATGTACAACGAAGCCGGCCAACTCGTGCTCGCGTACAAGGTCTATCGCTGCTGGGTGTCTGAGTTCCAGGCACAACCCGACCTGGATGCCAACGCGAACGCCATCGCCATCCAGACCCTCAAGCTCGAAAACGAAGGCTGGGAGCGCGACACCGAAGTCGTCGAACCCGCGGAACCGCAGTTCACCGAGCCCGCGCAGTAAGGCGTCGCCGCCATGGACGCGCAAGGGATCATCAGCTGCTGGGAGCAGGGCCGCCGTCGACATCCGCTCGATCGTGCGTTGCTGCTGCACGCCGCGGCGACGCCCGATGCGGATCCGGAGACGCTCGCGGATCGAACGCTCGGCGAGCGTAATGCTGCGCTGCTGCGCCTTCGGCAATCCTTGTTTGGTGATGCGCTCAAGTCCTGTGTCGAGTGCCCCGAGTGTGGCGAGCCACTGGAGTTCGCGTTGTCCGCGAGTGCGTTTCTCGAGCGTGCGCCGGCGGCCGGCACCAGACACGCGACGGTTGGTGATTACCGTGTGCGCTTGCCCACCACGCGCGATCTGGCCAGTGTGGCTGGAGAGCCTGACGAGGCGAGCGCCACGCGCAAGTTGTTAGACAGGCTGCGTGGTGATTCTGATTCGGGCGCGGACTCGATTTCGGCGGACGAGCTGGCCAGCGCACTCGACGCCGCCGATCCGTGCATGGATCTGACGCTCGAACTTTCGTGCCCGGCCTGCGCGCATCGTTGGAACGCGCCGTTCGATGTTCCCGCGTATCTGTGGGAAGAGGTCGATGTGCGCGCACGCCGGCTGCTCGATGAAGTGCACGCGCTGGCGCGGTCGTATGGCTGGAGTGAGCGGGAAATCCTCGGGTTGTCCGATACGCGCCGGCACGCGTACCTCGAACGGGTGCTGGCGTGAGCGGCTTGCTGCAGAGACTTGCGCGGCAGGCATTGATCGGAAAGAGCCCGACGATAGAAGCGCGCGTTCGACCGGCGATGAGTGTGCATGCGCAGGTGCCGGTGGCGGAGGGTAGTCAGTCGCCGAGTGTCGAGTCGCCGCAAGGGCCAGGCTTGACTAGTGAGCCTGCATTCACCGTGGCGACCAAAAGACGCGAGGCATCTTCGCCGCGCGGTCCGGATTCCAACGCTTTGAACTCGGTATCCGCAAGACCGCTCGAGGCAACCGTAAACGCGCCGCCAAAGATCATTCCGTGGACACCGACGTCGGTTCATGAGCGTGTGATTCACGAGGTCACACGCGAAATCCTGGTGCCGGGAAGATTGATGCCCGAGACGCCGGCGCAAAGCGCAAAGCCAATAGAAATTTCGCTGCCATCCAACACGCGCCAATCGCCCTACAGGAACACTGATGACGGCCGCGAATCGACGGAAGTCCACGTGCACATCGGTCGAATCGAGGTAGTCGCTGGTTCCGAGCCCGCGCCACCGAAGAAGGTGCGCCGCCCGGCGCCACGCGAAACCCGCCCGCTGTCGGAGTATCTCGCCGGAGGCAAACACGCATGAGCAGCGCACTTGCCATCGCTGGCGTCACGCAGGTCCTGCGCGATCTGCTCAATGACGAGTTGGTAAACGCGAACGTGGCGGGTGAGCTTGGGCAGAGCGTGACGGTGACGACGCTGCCACCGGATCGTGTCGTGCCACAGAACGGCACCGAGGCCTCCCAGCTCAATGTGTTCCTGCGTCACGTCACGCCGAACAGCGGCTGGCGCAACGAAGGGTTGCCGTCGCGCGATGGCGCGGGGCGAGCACGCCTGTCGAACCCGCCACTTGCCCTGGACCTTCACTACCTGATCTCGGCATACGGCGCCGAACCTCTGCACGCGGAAGTCCTGCTCGGCCACGCGATGCAGCTGCTTCACGAGAATCCCGCGATACCACGCGATGTGTTGCGCACCTCGCTCAATGCGAACGTGGATCCTGACCAGGTGTTGCCCGAAGCATTGCGCTCGCTCGCGACTTCAGGACTCGCTGATCAGGTCGAACAACTGCGAATCACGCCCGAGTATCTCAGCACCGAGGACATGTCGAAGTTCTGGACTGCGACACTTGCGCACTATCGACCGTGCGCCGCGTACCAGGTGTCTGTCGTGCTGATCCAGAAGGAAAATCCGCGGCCGCTGCCGTTGCCGGTTCTGGTGCGAAACATCGGCGTGCGTCCAGAAGTGCTGCCGCGTGTGCCGACGATCTCGGCGGTGTCACCAGCCAACAAACTACCTGTCGCTCAGGCAGGAAGACCGGTCACGCTCGAAGGCTTCCACCTTGCCGGCACGACGCCGCAAGTGCTGCTGATGAACGACCGGTTCGAGATTCTCGAAGCGCTCGACCCCGACGGCGGCAACTCGAGCGGAATGGTGTTCACGATTCCCGCATCGCGCCCCGTCGATTTTCCGGTTGGCGTGTATCGCGTCGGCGCGCGCCTGCAGGCGACTGGCGATGATTCGATTCGCGAATCCAATCAGCTCGCGCTTACGCTCGCGCCACGCATCGACGGCCCGCCCGCCAATGTGTCACGCAATGGGACTGCGGCGAGCTTCACGCTCAACTGCCTGCCTGCGGTCCGCCGCGGCCAGCTCGTGAGGCTCGCGATAGCCGGGCAAGAGCATGCGCCGCTCGAATTTTCGGCGGCGACCACCACCTCGCTCGACTTCGAAATTCAAAACATGCCGACGACCGAACTGCCCTTCAGTCTGCGCGTGGATGGCATCGACAGCCCGATGATCGACATGGAAGCGAAACCACCGGCGTTCAACCAGAAGATCCACATCCCATGAACGGCGCGGACTGGTTGGAGGCGAATCAGCGATTGCTCGTGGCAGAGTTCACGCGGATTCGCGCGCGGCTCGCGGGCTCGGATGCGGGTGCGGCGGATGAAGCTGTGTCGCAGGCGAAGGCGGCGATGCCCGCGCCGGCGACGATCGACGTACTTGCCGAGGCGTTCGCTCTCAGCGCGTTCGAGCGCGACATCCTCCTGTTTTGCGCAGGCGTGGAGATGGACGGAGCGCTTGCGGCCACGTGCGTGGAGCAGGGGGGGTGTGCCACTCCGCCCGGTGTCACATTCGCACTCGCGCTCGCCAGGCTCGAACAGCCGCACTGGAACGCCACCACGCCTGTCAGCGCGCTGCGGGAATGGAGGCTCGTCGAAGTTCGCGACAACCGTGCGCCGATGTCCACCCGATTGAGCATCGACGAACGCGCATTGCACTTCATCGCAGGGGTCGGCTTCCTCGATCGCAGATTGTCGCCCTATGTTCGTCCTGTAGAGAACGAAATGCTGCTCGGCGCAGGGCAGGAGACATTGGTAGAAGCTGTGCTTGGCCGGTGCGGTGATACGTCCGGCCGACGCCTCTGCGTCCAGCTCCACGGCGATGATCGCGACGCGCAGATCGAGATTGCACGGCGCGTCTCGATGCGCGTGGGTCGGCAATTGGAGGTCCTTTGTGCAGGTGACCTTCCAACCGACCTCGAAGATATCGATGCACTTGCGCTGCTCTGGTCGCGCGAAACGATCTTGTCAGACGTTCAACTGCTCATCCGCATTGACGTCGACGCTGACGGGGGCCGCGCGCGCCGGTTTATCGAACGCTCCATTGGCACGACGTTCGTGGCGGGATCCGACCGGCTGTCTGTCGACGTGGAGACCTACCATGCGCTCGTGTCTCGCCCGCCGGTGACCGAACAGAAACAGCTATGGATCAAGGCTCTTGGTGACAGCGCCGGACGCCTGAATGGTTCGCTTGACGTCATCGCCGGACAGTTTCGAGTGAGCAGCGGCGTTGTTTCCCGGGTCGCGCGCAACCTGCATCGCGCTGCTGGCAATGACGATGGAGCGCTCGCGACGATCCGGCAGGCATGCCAGGAATCGATTCGCAATTCGCTCGATGGTCTGGCTCAACGCGTCCAGTGCACCTCGACCTGGTCCGACCTGGTTTTGCCAGAGGCGCAACTAGCGACTTTGCGACAGATCTCGGCGCATGTACGCCGGCGGTTGCGGGTTTTCGAAGACTGGGGCTTCGCGCGCCAGAGCACGCGTGGGCAAGGCATCAGCGTGCTTTTCTCGGGCGAAAGCGGCACGGGCAAGACTCTTGCCGCCGAGATCATCGCCAACGAACTCGGTCTCGATCTGTATCGCATCGACCTGGCATCGATGGTCAGCAAGTACATCGGCGAAACGGAGAAAAACCTGCGACGTGTGTTCGATGCCGCCGAAGACAGCGGGGCCGTGTTGCTCTTCGACGAAGCGGACGCGCTCTTCGGCAAGCGCTCAGAGGTGAAGGACAGTCACGATCGTTACGCGAACATCGAAGTCAGCTATCTGTTGCAACGCATGGAAGCGTATCGAGGGCTCGCCATCCTGACCACGAACCTCAAGGGCGCTCTCGATGTCGCATTTCAACGTCGCCTTCGTTTCATTGTTCCCTTTCCGTTTCCGGATGCGCAACTGCGCGAGCGTCTGTGGCGTGGCGCGTTTCCGGCTCGCACGCCGGTCGCCGGTCTCGATCATCGCAAGCTCGCACAACTCAACGTCGCGGGCGGTGCCATCCACAACATCGCATTGAATGCCGCGTTCATCGCCGCCGAGAAGGAATTGCCGGTTGGAATGGTGCACCTGCTCTCGGCGGCGCGAGTCGAGGGTTCGAAGCGGGAACGCCCCATTACCGAAGTCGAGGTTCGCGGATGGGCGTGAAGCGCATCGTCGTTCACGTCGGGCGGGTCGCGCTCTCTGGAATGCACGTGCGGCCGGACCGGTTTCGTCAGGAGTTTTCCGTCGAACTCGAACGCATTCTCGCGCAGCCGGAAAACGCGGCGCGGCTGGGTGGAATGCAGTCCGAGCCGGCAGTGCGTACGCGATGCGAGGTGCGTCCAGCGGTCGCGGGCATCGCGCAGTCGATCGTGCGAGGGATCCTCAAATGAACCGCTCGGGACGGCAGTTCATGCGACGGCCCGACGGAACGCAGCGACCCCGCCCCAATCGGGCGCCGTTGCGGCAGCCACGTGGTCGTCTGCGTGTCAACGAGCCTGGCGATCGTTTCGAACAGGAAGCGGATCGTGCCGCCTCGCTCGCGACCACTTCCCGAGGTCCCGTAGATGTCACGAGCGCACCGCTCGGCCTGCAGCGAGACGCATCGGGCGCAGGCGGAGTAACTCGCAGCGCGCCGGCGAGTGTCGACATGATCGTCGCGAGCGCAGGAGCGCCTCTCGACGCGTCGCTTCAACAGGACTTCGGTCAGCGCTTCATGCACGACTTTTCCCGTGTGCGCATTCACACCGGGTCCGCCGCCGAGCGGTCCGCGCGCGAAGTCAGCGCCAACGCATACACCGTGGGCGAACACGTCGTGTTCGGCGAAGGAAAGTTCGCGCCGCAGACGTCCGCCGGTCGGCATTTGCTGGCGCACGAATTGACTCACGTCGTTCAGCAGGTGGGCGTGGGTGCGAGTGCCGGCATATTGCAACGTGATCACCAGCGCGGGTCCGGCGATCCCTGGGACTCGCTCAGCGACGAGGCGTGGTTTGCCGCCGAAGAACTGTGGGATCGCAGCGAGTGGCTGATGTACGAATTGAGGCTGGCGCAGGAAGCCGGCTTCAGTATGTATCGATCGGATTGGCGAAAACATATCAGCACAGTTCTGCAGCCGCGCATCGATGCTCTCAAAGATGACGATGCCGTTGAGGAAGCCGAAGAGGACTTTTCACGCTACGAAAGGTGGATCGCGACCAACGTCAACAAATCCAGCCTGGAGTGGGCAAAGCTGGAAGGGCAGGTGGTGAACGAGCTCGAGTATCTGGAGGGACGCAAGGAAATCGATTCGCGTGAGACCGCGAAGGCGCTCAGGGAAGAGTACGACCCGGCAAAGCGAAGACTCGACAAGGGCGCGATCGCCTGGATCGCGTCGGACGACTTCGGGAGTCTCAAGAAGTTTTTTGAGACGAAGTACTACGTCGACCTCGGCCTCCTTCGTGGCGCGCGCAAACGCGCGAAAAATATCGCTGACATGTTGCGTATCGTCGAGGAATTGAAGCGCGAAGGCGAGGACGCGGCGAAGTATGTGGCGGGCTGGTCGGAGGCGACGCAGGCCGAGATCGATCATCTGCAGACACTGATCGACGCAAACATAGTACGCAGTGGCACCGAGTACTCGAAAGAGTTCAAGCAACTTCAGGATGATCTGACGACACGATTCGACGACGCGAAACGCGCGAAGAAGCCGGAGAAGTCGACGCTCGAGAAAGGCGTGGCCCTGGTTTCCGGCGCGGCCCATGCAGTCGTCGACCCATTCATCGAAGCGGCGCACCAGGTCATGGATCTCACCAAGATCCTCCTGCACTTCGCGTCCTTCGGTAAGTACGAGCCGAAGCTGTCGAGTGACATGGCGAAGGCCGCAGAACAGGGTGCGACGACGACCGAGCTGCTCAAGGGAATGGTGACCGGCATCATCGAAGCGCCGGAGCGGCTCTACAAGGCCATCGAGGCCGGTGATTGGGAGGCGATTGGGCGCGAATCGCTCAACCTATGGATGATCGCAAAAAGTGCCAAGCAGGTACCCGAACTGATCCGACATGCGCCTGCAGCCGCGGTGCGCCTGCATCGGGCGATCAGAGTGCTCAAGGCACGCACACTCGCCACCCAGTTGCATGAGGCGCGGATGTTGCCGCGGGCCGCCACCACGGCACCGGCGGCGCGAGTCCCTGGGCCGGAGATCTACAAGACGGCGGCGAAGGCCGAACCAACCATTCTCAAGGATCCGCCCGTCAAAGATTTGCCCGTCAAGGACAAGCCGACGACGAAGGCAAAGGCCGACGAGCCCGGACACGATGTTGTCGGTGCGGACTCTGGCGGCAAGGGGTCGGGTAAGAAGGGCAAGGACAAACCAAAATTTAAGACGGTAAGCGCCGACGCCACCAAGACCAAGGGCAAGAGTTCTGCGAAGAAAAAAGGTGACGACGCGGCGGAGCCGGATGTTGGTGGAAGTGCGAAATCAGGTGGAGGCGAAAAAGCGTCGCCCGAGACAAAAGGCGATACCAAGGCAAAAGGCAAGGTCAAGGAAGAGCCGAAGGTCAAGGAAGAGGCCAAGGCCAAGGATAAGGCTGCCGAGGAAAGCGCCGGAAAACCTGCGGAAATCACCAATGGTCCGGACACGGTACCGGCGCGCCCATTGCGCAAGGATCTGCGCGAGAAACTCGAAAAGCGCGTCGAAGCGAAAGAAAAGCGGCTACGGGACGTTCGCGCGGAACGCAAGGCCCACGACGAGCGACTGGCTGAAATCGCTGAAGAGCTCAAGAGCTCGAAGAGTACAAAGGAATCGACCAAGCTATATCGCGAACGCGCCGAGCTGCTCGAGAAACAGCAATCCTTCGGTGTTTTCGACGATCTCGGGCTGGAGCTCGCGGAAGCGCAACGACTGCTGCGCGGCACCGAACGCGACTATTTCAACTCGCTCACCAGCTCAGCAGCAGGCAAGCCCGGGTACAAGGGCGTCAAGGCGAGTGGCATCGACGAAGTATTCGGAAAGAAAGGGCCGATCGAAGTCGAACACGTGTATCCGCGCTCGAAGATCTTCAGTCATCCGGAGTTCGCGCGCCTCAGCCTGGAAGACCAGATCGCGATCTTCAATTACCGGCCGAATCTTCGCGCGATGAACGCGGGAATGAACCGGTTGAGAGGCAACATGCCGTACGAGACCTGGATCAAGAAGATCGCCGACAAACTACCTGAAAACGTCAGAAAGACTCTCGACGATCTCGCCAAGCACGAGAAGCAGATGGAAAAAGCCATCGACGGCCTCATTCGAAATCCAGGCACGATTCCGCGAGGTAACTGACGTGACCATCACCGCCTCTCCCAAATTACTCAAAGGCGGCCTCGTCGTCCTCTCGCCCGACGGTTCGCGCGCACGCCGCGTGATCTCGCTCCAATACAACCCCGACACCCTCACGCGCAGCTACCAGGTACAGGGCGTGGGCGGCGAGGGCGGCGGCGAGCGCGCCCAACCCTTCCGCCTCAAGGGTGCGGCCATCGAATCCATCAAGCTCGACGCCGAGATCGACGCAACCGACCAGCTCGAATTCCCCGACCGCAACGCCATCGCCGGTGAAGTCGGCATCGCGCCGCAGATCGCGGCGCTCGAAGCGCTGGTGAACCCGACCACCGCGGAGTTGTTAGCCGTGGACGCGGATGCGCGCGGCGGAACGTTGGAGATCTTGCCTCCGGAATCGCCGCTGGTTCTGTTCGTCTGGAGCCGCAGCCGCGTGGCGCCGGTGCGTGTCACGGACTTTTCGGTCACGGAGGAAGCCTTCGATCCGGTGCTCAATCCGATCCGCGCGAAAGTGAGCATCGGCCTGCGTGTGCTGACGGTCGACGACCTCGGCTACTCGCACCGCGGCGGCACGCTGTTCCTTTCCTACCTGCGCACGCGTGAATCGCTGGCGGCACGAGTGCCGGGCGCGACGCTGCAGGCCCTGGGCCTCTCCAACCTGCCATGAGGTGCGCATGAACGACCCCGTCCAAATGCTCATTGCCGCCGGCGCGATTCCTTCCTCGCCGTTCGGGCCGTCGAGCCGTTACGCCAACGTGGCGATGGGTACCTATCGCCTGCCGGACGACGGCAGCGGCGAGGACACGACGGTCGCCTACGTGCTCCGTCGTTTCATTCCGCAGGCACGCGACATCCCGGTGGCGACGCATCACCAGGTGCGCGCGGACGATCGCATCGACCTGCTGGCCGCAAACTACCTGGGCGACGTGGAACTCACCTGGCGCGTGGCGGACGCGAACTCGGCCACCGACCTGATGCAGGTCACCGCGAATCCGGGCGATCGCGTGGTGATCCCGTTGCCGCCCGGCGCGGCGGGGGCGTGAGGCTAGGATGTTAGGCAGCATCAAACTGTCGCTGCTGCTGGGTCCGGTGCCGGTGCCGGCGCCCAACTACGTGGTGGAAGCCATCACGTCGGTAAAGGTGGATTCGGGCTCGGGCGAAACCCAGAGCGGTTTCGAGATCTCCTTCGACGTGCCGATGCGCTCTCCGTTGCGAACGCTGTTCCTCGCGAGCGGTGCCGGGGCAGCGAGCGGCGTGCCGTTCATGCGCGTGGTGCTCATCGTCACGATGCACGGCCGTTCGGAGCCAATCGTCGACGGTGTGGCCACCGACATCGAAGTGCAGCCGGCGGAAAGTGGCGCGGGCCGCGTCGTGGTGAAGGGCAAGGACCTTTCGGCGCTGATGGATGTGAATGAAAGCCCTGCGCTGCCGTATCCGGCGATGCCGCCGTCGGTGCGCGTGCTGGGCATTCTCGCCAAGTACACGGTGTTCGGCGTCATCCCGATGGTGATTCCGGCGGTGGTCGACGAGCCACCGATGCCGCTCGAGCGCATCCCGCAACACAAGGGCACGGACTATCAGTACGTGAAGCATCTCGCGCAGGAGGTGGGCTACGTGTTCTACGTGGAGCCGGGGCCGGCTCCGGGCATGTCGCGCGCTTACTGGGGACCGGAGATCCGCGTGGGCATGCCGCAGCCGGCGCTCACGATGGGCATGGACGCGGTCAGCAATGTCGACCAGCTGTCGTTTCATTTCGATCGCGAGGCCAAGAGCATTCCGGTTGTCTACTTCCACGAGACGGCGACGCGGATGGCGATCGGAATTCCGATTCCTGACATCACACCGATGAATCCGCCGCTGGGCCTCGTGCCGCCACTGCCGCCGAAGATCGAGCACCTCAGCGACACCGGGCATCTTCCCGTGGGCCTCGCGCTGATGCGCGGGCTCGCGTACGCGGCACAACACAGCGATTCTGTGTTCGGCAGCGGCACGCTCGACGTGGTGCGCTACGGGCGAGTGCTGAAGTCCCGCGCACTGGTGGGCGTGCGCGGTGTTGGCCTGCCGTACGACGGCCTGTACTTCGTGCGCAGCGTTTCGCACGACATCCAGCGCGGCGCCTACAAACAAACATTCTCGCTGGCGCGCAACGGCCTGTTCCCCACGATACCCGTGGTGCCCACATGAGGGTGCCGACATGAGCAACAAGCAATACGTCGGCATGTATCCCGGCCGCGTGATGAACAACATCGACCCGCTCAACATGAGCCGCATCCAGGTGTCGGTAGCGGACGTGGGCGGCAGCCAGATACTGAGCTGGGCGCTGCCTTGCCTGCCGGTGGCCGGCAACAACATGGGCATGTTCACGGTGCCGCCGATCGGCTCCGGGGTGTGGGTGCAGTTCGCGCGCGGTGACATCGACTATCCAATCTGGTTAGGCGGTTACTTCGCGAACGGCGAAGCGCCGGCGCTGTCGCGCAACGTTCCACCCGGCATCAGCGGCATCACGCTGCAGACGCAAGCCGGCAACGGCCTCGTGATCAGCGACGCGCCCGGCGGCGGCGTGCTCATCAAGACTTTGAGCGGCGCGTTCATCGAAGTCTCGCAGACGGGAATCACGATCGACAACGGCAACGGCGCGCGCATCGAGATGACCGGCAATACGGTCGATGTGAATCGCGGCGCGCTCACGGTGAGGTAGGAGGCAACATGGGATTCATCATTCACAAGGACGCGGTGGTTGCCTGCCAGCATGCGCCAGGTGTCGCGGATGCGAAGGCGCCGGACCTGCGCGTGTCGGTGAGCGGGAAACCGGTGATAACGATATTTCGCGACTACACGGTGACCGGCTGCGCGCTCAATGGCACCAACTCCCCGCCGTGCACGACGGCGATGTGGATCGAGGGAGCGAAGCGCGTGAAGGTAGGCGGATTGGCGGTGGCCATCGACTCGGGCAAATCGAAGTGCATCCCTTCTCTCGGAAAGCTCGAGCCGCGCATCTTCCAGAAGCGCGTCGAGGCCCAATAGGAGCGCCGCGTGAGCCACCTCGACTTCCCCTACCACTACGACGGCCGCGGGCGCACCGCGGTGACGGACGACGACGCGCACATCCGCGATCTCATCGAGCAGGTGTTGTTCACGTCACCAGGTGAGCGCGTAATGCGTCCGGATTTCGGCTGCGGCCTCTTGGCGATGGTGTTCGAGCCTAACAACACCGCGCTGGCCGCCACGACCCAGATGCTGGTGCAGGGCGCGCTGCAGCAGCACCTGGGGGATCTCATCACCGTGCACGGCGTGGACGTGGAAGTGCTGGAAGGCGTGTTCCGCGTGACGGTGCGTTATGCGGTGCTGCGAACCGGCATCCTGCGCCTCGACAGCTTTGCGCTGCCAGGAGGTGGCGCGTGATGTTCCGCTGCTGCGAGCAACGCCGGCTCGAAGTGCTGCGACGTTCGGGCAGCAAGAACGCCATTGAATTCCTCGAGGTGCTCGATCACGCCGCTCCCCCGGGCGTCCCGCCCCAGCAAACATTGTTCGTGCGCCTGCTGCACCCGGTGCCGGCATTGCCGGTCCTGACTACCGAACAGGTTCGCATCACCGGCGGCGAGCGCATTCCGACCGTCGCGGTCGAATGGGTGGCGATGGCCGACAATCTTCCGGCCACCGCCGAACCCGGGCTCGTCGACGGCGTCGAAGATTTGCCGCGCACGCTCGTGGTCCGCACGCGCAGCACCGGCGACTTCTCGCGCTACCGCTTCGCGCTGGTTCGCAATTCGGGTGTCGATGAACCGCCTGACGATTTCGATCCGGTGCTGTCGATCATCGACTTTTCGTTCAAGGTGGAATGCCCCACCGACTTCGACTGCGATGCGCCGTTGCCCTGCGAGCCGGCGCCGCCGCCGCCGCCGCGCATCGACTATCTCGCCAAGGACTACGCGGGCTTTCGTCGATTGATGCTCGATCGCCTGAGTCTGCTGACGCCCGGCTGGACGGAGCGCTCCGCGGCCGATGTCGGCGTGACCTTGGTGGAGGTGCTCGCGTTCGCGGCCGACACGTTGAGTTACCGCCAGGACGTGATCGCCAACGAGGCCTATCTGAACACCGCGCGACAGCGCGTCTCGGTGCGGCGCCACGCACGCCTCGTCGATTACTACCTGCACGAAGGCTGCAACGCGCGTGCGTTCGTGCACTTCAAGGTCACCGAAGCCACGGACGAGCAGGTGCTGCCAACGGGCAGCACGTTGCTGACGCAGGTGCCCTCGATTCCGAAGGTGCTGACGCCAGACATGCCCGAAGCCCGCACCGCACTCGAATCCGGCGCCCTGGTGTTCGAGACGGTACACGAAGCCAGGCTGCACCCGTCGCTGAACCGACTCTCTTTATATACGTGGGGCGACGCGAGTTGCTGCCTGCCGCGCGGCGCCACGAGCACCACGCTCGCCGGCGGCATCGAACGCCTGAAAGTGGGCGACTTCCTCGTTTTCCAGGAGGTGGTCGATCCGAAATCGCTCGAGGAAGACAACGCGGATCCCGCGCATCGGCACGTCGTGCGGCTAACACGGGTCGCCCTCGATGTCGATCCTTCGGGCGGGCTGTTCCTCGAGGATCCGCAGGACATACCGGTGGATATCACCCGCATCGAATGGGATGCGAGCGACGCGCTGCCGTTCTCCGTATGCGTCTCGGTGCGTGCGCAACCGGGACGCGAAATGAGCGTCGTACTCGGCAACATCGTGCTCGCCGAACACGGCGTGACGATTCGCGACGAACAGCTCTCGGCGCTTCCGGCCACGGCGGAACGCTTCGCGGCCATCGCGCACGTGGTGGGCGAGTGTTGTGATCCGCCCGAACCCGCGCATCCACCGCTGCGCTATCGCCCGACACTGGCGATGACGCCGCTGACCCATGGATTCAATCTCGCGGCGTTGTTGGAGAAGCCAATTACGAACGCCGAGCGCTGGAGCGCGGCGGCGTTGCGCGCGCTGCACGCTCGCGATGCGATGCCGCGGGCGCAACTGCTCAGTGAACTCAAAGGCGCCGAAGACCGCTGGACGGCCCGGCGCGATCTTCTCTCGAGCGATGATGATGCGTCGGACTTCGTGGTGGAGATCGAGGATTCGGGGCGCGCGCGCTTGCGCTTCGGTGACGACGCGCATGGACGTCGTCCCGACGAGGACACCGGCTTCAAGGCGACGTACCGCATCGGCAATGGCACGGTGGGCAACGTCGGTGCGCAAGCCATCGCGCATCTGCTCATGGTGCCGGCGCTCGCGATCGATGACATCACCAATCCGCTGGCGGCTTTTGGCGGTGTGGATCCCGAGGACATCGAAGTGGCGCGCCGCGACGCGCCGCAGGCATTCCGTACCCAGGAGCGTGCGGTGACCGCTGCCGATTACGCGCGCGCCGCCGAACGTCGCGCCGACGTGCAGCGTGCGGCGGCGACATTCCGCTGGACCGGAAGCTGGCACACCGCGTTCCTGACGGCGGACCGCCTGGGCGGCGCTGCTGTCGGACCGGAATTCGAATCGGCGTTGCGGCGGCACCTCGAACGCTTTCGCATGGCCGGGTATGACCTCGAAGTCGACTCACCGCGGTTCGTGTCGCTCGACGTCTCGTTGCACGTGTGCGTGAAGCCGAATCACTTCCGCAGCGACGTGGTCGCAGCGGTGCGCGATGTACTCGGCAGCCGGATGCTGCCCGACGGTCGTCTCGGGGCGTTCCACCCTGACAACTTCACGTTCGGTCAGGCGGTGTATGCGAGCCGCATCGTGGCGACCGCCCAGGCCGTCGAAGGCGTGGCCTCCGTGCGCCTCGACAAATTCCAGCGGCTCGCGGATCCGGAGCCGTCGACGATCGAGGATGGCGTGATGACGATGGGCAAACTCGAGATCGCGCGGCTCGAAAACAACCCTAACTTTCGCGATCGCGGCCGTCTCACCGTGACCGCTGGAGGCGGAAAATGAGCGAGCTGCTTCCAGATCCCCCGCGCCTCGCGCCGATTCCTCCCGGTACCGAGGCCTGCGGCTGCTGCGACGGGCTCGAGCGCGAAACACCGCGGCAGGTGTTCAACCGCGGCGGTCTCGCCAGCATCTCGTTCCGCGTGGGCAACTACGCGAGCTTTCACGCGAGCCTGAAAGCCGGGCTCAAGCAGCTTCGGACGCGCGACGATGACGATTTCACGATGGGACTCATCGACGCATTTGCCTGCGCCGGCGACGTGCTGACGTTCTACCAGGAACGCATCGCCAACGAGTCGTATCTCGGTACGGCGCGCGAACGCGTGTCGCTGCAGGAGATGGGCCGGCTGATCGGCTATCGCCTGCGCCCCGGCGTCGCCGCTGAAACGCACCTAGCGTTCACCATGGAAACGCCACCCACACCGCCGGCGGCCGCGAAACCGGAGCCCGGCATGTTCGTGACCGGCGTGCCCGCCGAAGTGAACCTCGCCAGCGGACTCGCGGTGCGTTCGGTGCCTGCGCCCGACGAACAGCCGCAGGTGTTCGAGACGGTAGAACCGCTCACGGCGCGCCCGCAATGGAACGCCATGTTGCCGTGGCTCAGCGAGCCGGACTATCCGAAACGCGGCCACAAACATGCCTGGCTGCGTGGCGTGAGCACGCGCCTTCGCGTCGGCGATGGCCTGGTGTTCCTGGGCGCGGAGTATCTTGCCAATCGAAATTCGAACCGCTGGGACTTTCGCATCCTCGACAGCGTGGTGGCGGACAACGCGAACGATCGTACCTTCGTGAGCTGGCGCCGTCCGCTGGGTTCCATCGTGCCGCCGCAGAATCCCGCGTCGTTGCCGCGTGTATTCGCGCTGCGCCAGCGCGCTTCCGTCTACGGGCACAATGCGCCGGCGTTCGGCGTCATGCCGGAAGTCTTTCGCACGGACTATTCGAAGATTTTTTCTCGCCGCCGCGCGACGGATTTCTCCGTGTTGTTCGCCGCCAATATTCCCCTGAAGCCGGAATGGCCGGACTTCGTGATCTCCCCGGATCCTTCGAGTATCGATCTCGACTCTACGTATCCGGAAATCTCTCTCGACAGCTTCGTGGTGCTCGCCAAGGGAGATTTCGATTCTTCCGCGGAAGGCTCGAGTACCAGCACCTACGTCGAACTCTACGTGGTGGTGGGCGTCAGCGAAGTGTCGCGCGAGGAATTCGCGCTCGCGGGCAAGATCACGCGCCTCGACTTGAGCGGCGACAATTACGCGATCTTCAGCGAAGCGGTCCGTGAAACGAGCGTGTTCGCGCAGTCAGAGGAACTCGCGCTGACCGAGTATCCCCTGGGCATCGCTGTTGAGGGTGACGAGATTCCGGTGAGCGTCACGCCGGACGGCCTCGAAGCTGGCCGCCGGTTGTTGATCCGCGGATCGCGCGTCAGGGATGGCGTTGCACAAGTTCACGCGGCGACTCTCGTCGCGGCCACGGGCACCGGCACGGTCGGCCGCACGATCCTCGAAATTGATCCGCCGCTGCCAGAGCCGCTCACGCGCGCGAGCGTCGTGGTGCATGCCAATGTCGCGCTGGCGACGCACGGCGAGACCGTCACGCAGATCCTCGGGGCCGGCAACGCGGCGACGCCATTCCAGCGCTTCGAGCTCAAACAACTTCCGCTGACCTATCGCGCGGCGGCCAATGAGATCGGTGCCGCGAGCGAGCTCACGGTGCGCGTCGATGGCATCGAGTGGACGGAAGCGGACACCGCGTTCGGCACCGCACCGCGACAACGCGTGTATAGCCTGCGCACAGACGAGCAGGGTCGCAACTTCGTGCAGTTCGGCGACGGCGCGCGCGGTGCCCGGTTGCCGAGCGGCGTCAACAATGTACGCGCCACCTACCGCAAGGGCCTCGGTGCCACGGGGAATGTGGCCGCGGAATCGCTGACCCAGCCCACGGTGCGGCCGCTCGGACTCAAAGGCGTGAGCAATCCGATGCCCGCCATGGGCGGCACCGACGCCGAAGCCGAAGACCAGGCGCGCCAGACCATGCCGCTGATGACGCGTACCCTCGGGCGCGCCGTCTCCTTGCTCGACTACGAAGACTTCGCGCGCGCGTTTGCCGGCGTGGCCAAGGCGCGGGCCCAGGTGTTGCAACTGTCCAGCGGTCCGGTGATCGCGATCACGATCGCGGGGCCCGACAACGTCATCATCACGCCTGACAACCCGGTGTGGATCAATCTTGCCGGTGCGCTCGCCGACAGCGGCGATCCGCACGTCGCGGTGCGCCTGTTGCCCCATCGCCCGGTCACGTTCCGCGTGGGGCTCAAGGTCAAGCGTGACGCCGCATACGAAAGCGCCGCGGTACTCGCCGCCGTCGAATCCGCACTGCGTACCCGCTTCGGATTCGCTGCGCGTGCACTCGGCGAGCCGGTGCTCGAATCCGAAGTCATCACCGCGGCGCAGTCGGTCTCAGGCGTCGTCGCGGTGGATCTCGACTATCTCTACGGCGGGTCACAGCCGCCTTCACAGACCGTGCGCTCTCGCCAGGTCCGGTTGCTCGCCGCGCGCATGTCGGTTCGCGCCAATGCGCCGCTGGCGGACGAGATTCTCACGCTCGATCCCGCGCCCTTCGACCGCCTCGAGGAGATGCCATGAGTCTCGATACCGAGTCGCTGTATCGGCTGCTGCCCGCGGTACATCGCCTGCGTGACGACGTACATGGCAACCAGCTCAAGCAACTGATCGGCCTCATCGCGCGTGAGCTCGGTGTGCTCGAGGAAAACATCGAGCAGCTCTACGACGATCAGTTCATCGAGACCTGCGAGGAATGGGTCGCGCCCTACATCGGGGAACTGGTGGGTTACCGGCCGCTGCATGGAGTCGCGCCGCGCGTAGCGTCGCCTCGCGCGGAGGTTGCCAACACCATCAAGTTCCGCCGCCGCAAGGGCACGGCGCTGATGCTCGAGCAACTGGCGAGCGACGTCACCGGCTGGCCGTCGCGCGCCGTGGAATTCTTCGAGCAGCTCTGCACGACGCAGTACATGAACCACACCCGGCTGCGCGCGCTGGCCACGGCGCCGGTGCGTTCGCAGAACCGCATGCTCACGGCTGGCGGACCGTTCAACGCGGTGTCGCACACCGTCGAGCTACGCCGCCCGGAAGCCGGCAGCGGGCGCTACAACATCCCCAACGTCGGCATGTTCCTGTGGCGCCTGCAGCCGTTCCGCCTCAGTAGTTTGCCGCTGGTCGTTGATCCGGCCGATGCCAGTGGCCGGCGTTGCCGGTTGAACCCGCTCGGCACCGACATGGCGCTGTTCCGCCGGCCCGAGTCGGAAGACGACATCGATCACCTGGCCGAAGAGCGCAACGTGCCAGCGCCGCTGTCGGTGCGCGAGTTCGCGCTGCAAGTGCGGGCCGCCACGGCCACTGCCGCGGCGGTGAGTGAATGCGATGACTACGGGATCGGGCGCAGCGTATTGATCTCGCGCAACGGCGCCGTCATGCCACTCAAGGAAGCCGGCGCCATCGATCCCGAACAGCCGAACGAACTGCTGGTGGTGCGCATCGCCGACCTGCGCGACGTGTTCGACGGCGGCGGCAATTTCGTGGGCTGGGCGCACGAGGACGACATCGGGCCGCACCACATCGCGCTCGATCCTCTGCTAGGCCGCGTGTTGTTGGGCACGGATCGGGCGACCGAGCACGCCAGCGCGCCGTTCGTCGCCACGTTTCATTACGCGATGTCACGGCCCATCGGCGGCGGGCAGTACGAACGCACTCCGGCCAACGTCGCGGACACTGCGTTGCCGCAGCTCACCGTCGCGCAGGGCGCGGATCTGCAGGCGCCTCTCGACACGCTGGAATCCACGGGTGGACGGCTGCTGGTCGACGACAGTCTCACGTTCCCGCAAACGCCCGCGTTCAAGGTCGGCGCGGTGACTGCCGAGGGCGCTCCCGGACTGACAGTGGTGGTGGGTGCGCGCAATGGCGCGCGGCCGCTGATCGCAGCGACCGGCGAAGTGGCGCTCGAGATCGGTGCGCGCGGCACGCTGGTGCTCGACGGACTGGTGATCGCGGGCGGCACGCTGAGGCTGGCCGCCGGCGCCGACAACGAGACGCGCACGCTGGTGCTGCGCGACTGCACGCTCGTGCCCGGGGCCACGGCGCCGAGCCTCACCCTCGAGCATCCGTTCACGACTTTGCGACTCGAGCGATGCATCGTCGGGCCGGTGCACATCGTGGCCGAGAACAACGTGGCCGTTGAACTCGAAGATTGCGTCGTCGATGCCTCGGACCCTTTGGCCTTCGCTTTCGCGGGCGATGCTGCCGGCGCCGCCGGTGGCGAAGTGTCACTGCGCCAATGCACGGTGCTCGGCAAGGTGCACACGCGCGTGCTGCGCCTGGCGTCCAACTGCATCTTCGTGTCGCCGGTAACGGCCGACCGCAAGCAGGAAGGTTGCATGCGCTTCAGCTTCGCGGCGCCGGGCTCGATTACGCCACGCCGCTTTCAATGCCAGCCGGATGCCGAACACCCGCACGCGCGGCCTCACTTCACGTCTTTGCGTTTCGGAGACCCGGGCTATTGCCAGTTGCTCGTCTCGACCTCGCGACTCATTCGTGAAGGCGGCGAGGGCGGCAGCGAGATGGGGGTGATGCATCCCCTGTTCCAGCCGCAGCGCGAAACCAACCTGCGCATTCGCCTGGATGAATACCTGCGCTTTGGATTGCGCGCGGGTCTGTTCTACGCCACTTGATCAGAAGGACCGGAGAAGTCTCATGGCTACAGATTTTTCGAGAGTGCGCGCCAACCCGCTGCTCGACTATGCGGGTGTGCAGCTCAAACAGGGAGCGGTACTGCTCGACTCCGATGCGAACGAACTGGTCGGGATTCTCGACCGGCGGCTGCGCGCGCTCGCGGGTGATGTGCTCGGCCGGGCGACGGTGGGCAGCAATACCACCGACGCGTTTCGCATCACGCGGCGATCGGATGGCGGGCTCGATATCGGTCCCGGCCGGCTGTACGTCGACGGCCTGCTCGCGGAGAACCACGGCATGGCCGACCCGGCGCAACGCGTGTTCGACGTCGTCATGGCGGAGCCGCGGTTCAGCGCGCCGGTGCCGTACACGGCGCAGCCCTATCTACCCAATGCGCCGGCGCTGCCTTTGTCAGGCCGTCACCTCGTGTACCTGGACGTCTGGAATCGCGAGGTCACACACGTCGAAAACCCCGATCTGGTCGAATCGGCCGTCGGAGTCGACACCTCTTCGCGCGCGCAGACGGTGTGGCAGGTTCACGTGCTGCCGGCTGTGGCGAGGGGCACGACCTGCAGTTCGTCCGACGAGGAATTTCCGGGCTGGAGGGAACACATTGCGCCTTCTACCGGGCGACTCACCACGGGCACCTACGAAGTAGCCGCGTCACTGGATCCCTGCGAGCTGCCGCCCACCGGCGGTTACCGCGGGCTCGAGAACCAGCTCTATCGCGTGGAGATCCACGAACCGGGCGCGGCGGGCACCGCCACGTTCAAATGGTCGCGCGAGAACGCCAGTGTTTGCAGCCGCGTCGGAAGCTGTATCTCGGCCAGCGAGCTCGAACTGGACACACTCGGGCGCGACGAAGTGCTGCGCCTGAACCAGGGCGACTGGGTCGAGATCACCGACGACGTGCGCGAATTCGCGCAGCGCGCCGGCGAGATCCGCCGCATCGACACGGCTAACAATGCAACGCGGCGCATCACGCTCTCGCCGCCGCTGCCGGCCGACCTTCTGCCGACCGCATTTCCCGACAGCACGTTTCCGCAGGCGCGCAACATGCGCGTGCGCCGCTGGGACCAGAATCGCCAGGTGCTGCGCGCCACCACCGCCGGCGCCACGACGATTTTCCAGGACCTGGACGCCAACGATTCCACCGGAACGATCACGGTGCCGCCCGCCGGCACGACGCTGATTCTCGAGAATGGCGTGACGGTGAGTTTCGATTCCGTGGGCGCCAAGGGATTTCGCACCGGCGACTACTGGGTATTCGCGGCGCGTACCGCCGACGCGTCGGTCGAGGCGCTCGAGCAGGCGCCGCCACGCGGCATCCACCATCACTACGCGCGCCTGTCGTTGTGGGACGCAGGCACCGAGAATGAACCTTCCGACTGCCGGCACCGGTGGCCTCCCACCGGTGGGGGCGATGACTGCGCCTGCACGCAGTGTGTCTCGCCCGAGGGCCCGCTCACGATCGAGGAAGCCGTGCGCCGGGTGCAGGACACCGGCGGCACGGTCTGCCTGCAACCAGGACAATACACTCTGAGTGCGCCGGTGCGCATTACCGGCGGTCGCCCGATACGCATCCAGGGGCAGGGGAAGCGACAGGCCACCGAGCTCATCGCGCCGAACGGCGCCTTCATCATCAAGGGCTGCACGGAGCTGGCCATCGAAAATCTTTCGATCCTCAACGTCGACGGAAGGACGCCGACGATTGACGTGCGCGAAAGTAGTGGCATCGCGCTGCACCATCTGGCGGTATTCGTCATGAATGACGATGCGCCGGCGGCCGCCATCGCGCTCTCCGGCGACATCGTCGATCTTTCGATCCGGGACAACCTCATCGCCGCGCCTTTTGGCATTCGCGCGCTCGACCGCAACGCACCCGAACCGATGGACTCCCTGTCGACCTTGGCCATGCGCATCGAGCGCAACGTGATGCTTTGCCCTCGGCGCGCGGTGGACTTCCAGGGACCGGTGTTGCACAAGATGGGATCGCATATCGTGGACAATGAGTTGTTAGCCTGCCGCGAACCCTGCATCTCCATGCTGGGCAGCGTGGCGCCGGACTCGTCGTTGCACATCGAGAACAACACCCTCTTCATCAACGGCCCGGGAATCCTCTGCGGGGGCGACGGCGCATGGATATCCGGCAACAAGCTGGCGGCGGTACCCCAGGACGAGCGCCAGCCGACCGGTTCCGGAATTTCCCTGCTGGCCGAAGTGGATGTGAACGGCAGCGACCAGTGCCAACTCCTCGCGAACCAGATCAGCGGCTTTCCCGACGCGGGCATTCTCATCAGGGCGCCGGTGCAGGAACTCATCTGCAAACTCAACATCATCGAAAATTGTGGCAACGGCATCTTGAATTTGAGCGGCCCGGGTGCCGGCGTCGTGACCATCGAGAACAACCACCTGCGTGACATCGGCACCGCGCGCGCCCGGCCCACACTGGGCCCGTTCGTGTACGGCATCAGCGTGCAACGCGCCCAATTGGCCAATGTCGTGGGCAATACCTTGCGGCGCATCGGCCTCGAGGCGGTGCCGGGTATCGAATCCGTCGCCGGAATCGCTAACCTGGCGGTTCGCAACAGCCGCATCACCGGCAACACCATCCTGGAGATCGGGCCCACGACCGCGCTCGCGAGCGCGCAGCTCGCTGGCGTGCTGATTATCGGGCCGTACACGCAGAACGAGGTGAGTGGCAACCACGTCGAGCGCGATGCCATCTCCGCCGCACCCGACGGCGCCATGTGGTCCGCGGTCAGGCTGGAGCAGCCGACGCCGGCGCAGCCGATCATTCACGTCGCCAATTTCAGCGCCGTACATCTGGCGGCCGGGCGAATGCTGGTGATCAACGGCACACATGCATTCGCCGAAGAACTGGCGCTCGACTTCAGCGAGGCAAACATCGTGGTCCCTCGCCTCGCCTCGACTACGATGCGCGGCAACACGTTTCGCGCGCGGGGTGCCGCGCCGGCGGTGACGGTGCAATCCGGCGCGGTCATCCAGTTTGTCGACAATCGCTGCGAGCTCGTCGGCGGCGCGGAAAGTGCGGTGGTGCTGAATTCCGCCGTGGCGGTGGTGAGCTCGAATGTGGTGAGCGGCGGCGAGACTTCGATCAGGCTGTCCGCGCCCACGGAGGGTGTGACCATCATCGGCAACGTCACGAGCAGCCGGATCGTCGCCGGTTCCAACAATCTCACGGGAACGCCGTGGGAACGACTCAATGTGGAGCTCTAATGCGTATCCTCAATCTGAAAACACCCACGGACCTGAATACCCTGGGAAACACGCTGCTCAAGGATCCCTCCGCGACGAGCGCCACGCTCGAGCGCATCAAGGCGCTCAATCCGCACGTCGCCGATTTTCAGCGACTCGCCGCGGGGACGGTGTTGATACTGCCGGACGCGGCCGATCTGAAGCCGGACGTCGGATCGGCATTGGGCGCCGAGGGATTCGGCGACCTGGCGCTGAAGGCGAGTTCCGGTATTCGCGCGCTGGCGACGCGTGCGGCCAACCGTCTCGACACGCTCGTTGCGGACCACGCGGCAGTGAAGGATTCACTCAAGGCCGCAGCAGCGAAGCGCCTGGTCGAGAGCGATCCTTTGCTGGTGCAGCGCCTGAAAGCCGTCGACGCGCAGTTCAAGATCGATCAGAAGGCCGCGAAGGAAAAGAAGGCGCAGTTCGACGAAATTCAGAAGGCCGCGGAGGAGGCGTTCAAGCGCCTGCTGAAGTTGTTGGGGCAGTAATGGGGAGTGTCCCCGTATTTCAAGGGCTAGCTACTTTGGCGGGACCAGCCACGCCGCGACCCCGGTCGACTCTATGAACTGCCCTTCGATCTGCTTGACCAGATCGGCATAACCCTCGCAGCCGGAGTTCAGCAACACCGTGCGCACGTCGCCGGCGTCCGATGCGGAGCGCATGACGGTCAGCACGGACCGCCCTTTGAGGCAGGTGCCACGTTTGATTTCCTCGTCCAGCACCTTGGTTCGTACGAACATGGTCAGCAGCTCGGCATAGACCTCGGGCGCCACCTGCTTGTTCCAGACGCCGACCTTGCTCGTGTTCTTGCGGCCGGAGAACACCACGCGCCCATCTTCGAATAGATAGAGCTCGTAGATGGGGCAGGTGCCGCTGCAGGCACCACCCGACACGCCGATGAACTTGTCGCCGGGACTCCAGATGGGGATTCCGCCGTAAGGCGCGCCGGCCGCGTAGGGCTTGACCTCGGGCTTTTCCGCCAGGGCGAGGCCTGTGAACGCCATGACGGCGAATGCAAAGACGAGTTGAGTTTTCATGGGTGCGTTCCTAACACTCGACGATGTTCACCGCGAGCCCGCCGCGCGAGGTTTCCTTGTACTTGGTCTTCATATCCGCGCCGGTCTCGCGCATGGTCTTGATGACCTTGTCGAGCGAAACGTAGTGCGTGCCGTCGCCGCGCAATGCCATGCGCGCAACGTTGATGGCTTTGGCAGCGCCGATGGCATTTCGTTCAATACAGGGAATCTGCACGAGTCCACCCACCGGATCGCAGGTGAGGCCGAGGTGATGTTCCATCGCAATCTCTGCGGCGTTCTCCACCTGGCGCACGCTGCCACCCAGAACGGCCGTCAACGCCGCGGCGGACATGGAGCAGGCCACACCGACCTCACCCTGGCAGCCGACCTCGGCACCGGAAATGGAGGCGTTCTCCTTATATAAGAAGCCGATGGCCGCGGCCGTGAGCAGGAAGTCGA
>Ga0190274_10000300_pt1 | contig 31156 bp, 23 predicted proteins | sample Popmic531T_FD_133002 | JGI IMG/M metagenome (GOLD analysis project Ga0190274, IMG submission 133002) | Populus adjacent soil microbial communities from riparian zone of Yellowstone River, Montana, USA - 531 T | ecosystem: Environmental > Terrestrial > Soil > Riparian zone | place: USA: Montana... | reverse complement strand
TTCTCAACTAATTCACCACCCACGTTTCATTCCCACTCAACAGCTTGTCGAGGTTCCCCTCCCCTTTCTTTGATTTCATTTCCACAATCTGCTGGGTCATTTTATCCTCGTAACAGTAACGGTCTTCAACATAAAATACTCCGAACGGACGAGGCAGATGATTTTCATTCTTTGGATTGTCGAAGAAGCGTGACAGGATTCCGGCTTTCACACGATCGCGCTCATCGTGAATCCAGAGGTCATCGGCAGAAGCGCCATTGGTCAGGTCAACTACTTTCGGAGTAAATCCATCCAGCTTGATTCCTTTGTCTGCATTCTCACCGAAGATCAGCGGCTTGCCGGCTTCCATAAAAATGGTTTCACTTTTCTTTGAAGATTTTTCAGTGAATACTTCGAAGGCACCGTCATTAAATACGTTACAGTTCTGGTAAATCTCTACGAAGCTTGCGCCTTTGTGATCGTTTGCACGTTTCAGGATTGCCTGCTGGTGTTTTGGATCGCGGTCCATGGTCCTGGCAAGGAATGTTGCATCAGCACCCATGCACAATGCAATCGGGTTGAAAGGATGGTCAACAGAACCGTAAGGAGTACTCTTAGTTACTTTTCCTTCTTCTGACGTTGGTGAATACTGGCCTTTCGTAAGACCATAAATTTCGTTGTTGAATAACAGGATGTTCAGGTTGAAATTTCTGCGCAGGATATGAATCATGTGGTTCCCGCCGATTGACAATCCATCGCCGTCACCGGTTACCAGCCAGATGCTGAGTTCGGGACGTGCAGCTTTCAATCCGCTGGCAACTGCAGGCGCACGGCCATGAATGCTGTGCATGCCGTATGTCTCCATATAATATGGGAAACGCGAAGAGCAGCCGATGCCGCTGATGAAGACGATGTTCTCGCGTGCAACGCCGATCTCAGGAACAATGTTCTGTGCCTGCTTCAATATGGAGTAGTCGCCGCAACCGGGACACCAGCGCACTTCCTGGTCGGTTACGAGTTCTTTTGGAGTAAATTTTTCTGGTGCTTGAGTATTTTCCATTTCTACAATTTTTGAACCCTCTCCTTTGGAGAGGGAAGGGTGAGGCCTAAGGCCTATTTTAATTTCTCTTCAATCTTCGCCAGGATCTCTGCCGCAGTAAACGGCATACCCTGTATCTTATTAAATCCTTCTGCAGGAATCAAAAATTTATCGCGGATGATCTTGATCAGTTGTCCTGTATTCATTTCAGGAATGAGGACGTGCTCAAAGTTGTAAAGTATTTCACCGAGGTTTTTCGGGAAAGGTTTGATGTAGCGCAGGTGCGCATGTGAAACATCGAGTCCCTTTGCGCGTGCACGTTTCACGGCACTCTTGATTGCTCCGTAAGTAGAGCCCCATCCGAGGATTAGCAGCTTTCCTTTTTCAGTTCCATCTTCGATTGTGATGTTCGGAATATAGTCTGCGATCTTTTCAACTTTCGCATCACGCAACCTTACCATGAATTCATGGTTGGCAGGTTCGTAGCTGATGTTGCCTGTCTCATGTTGTTTCTCGATACCTCCGATGCGGTGTTCAAGTCCTTTCGTTCCGGGAATGGCCCACGGACGCGAAAGTTTTTCATCGCGTTTGTATGGGAGGAATTTATCGCCCGCGTTTTTCTCTTTCGCAAAATTGACCTTGATCTCAGGAAGGTCTGATGATTTTGGAAACGCCCATGGCTCTGCACCATTGGCAATATAACCGTCAGATAAAAAGATAACCGGAGTCATGAATTCAATCGCAATGCGGCAGGCTTCGAATACCATATTGAAACAATCGCTCGGTGTTGCAGCAGCTACTACGGGAATCGGAGCCTCACCGTTTCTACCATATAGGGCCTGCATCAGATCGCTTTGCTCTGTCTTTGTAGGTAGACCTGTAGATGGTCCGCCGCGCTGAACGTTGATGATCACCAGCGGTATTTCAAGCATCAGTGCCAGTCCCATGGCTTCAGCCTTGAGGGCAATACCCGGACCTGAAGATGCCGTCGCACCAAGTGCACCGCCAAAGCTTGCGCCGATTGACGAACAGATGGCAGCGATTTCATCTTCTGCCTGGAATGTTTTTACGCCAAAGTTTTTATGTCGTGAAAGTTCATGCAGGATATCGGAAGCAGGCGTGATAGGATAAGTACCATAGAATAATTGCAATCCGGATTTCTGTGCAGCAGCAATCAAACCGATCGCCGTTGCCTGGTTGCCCATCATATTCCTGTAAACGCCCGGAGTAATCTTGGCCGGACCGATGGAATAGCGGCTGGTGGCTTCTTCGCGGGTCTCGCCGAGGTTGTATCCTGCTTTCAGAACCTTGATATTCGCATCAAGTATTTCAGGTTTCTTTCCGAATTTGTCAGTCAGGAATTTAATGGTGTGATCCAGTGAACGGTTGTACATCCAATAAAGATAACCGAGTACAAACATGTTTTTACTCCGGTCAATTTCCTTTACACCAAGTCCGCTGTCGGTTGAAAGCGAAGCGCGCGTCATCTTGGTTACGTCCATCTTGATCACGTTGAAGTTCTCCAGCGAACCGTCCTCAAGCGGATTCTTTGCTGCTTCAATGTTTGCAAGCCTGAGGTTCTTTGCATCAAAACCGTCAGTATTGGCAATGATGGTTCCGCCTTTACGGAGGAAAACAAGATTGGCTTTCAGTGCAGCGGCGTTCATAACCACAAGCACGTCGCACATGTCGCCGGGCGTGAAGATCTCAACGCTTCCGAAGTGAAGCTGGTAACCTGATACGCCTGCAAGTGTTCCTTGCGGGGCCCGTATCTCGGCCGGGAAATCAGGAAATGTACTCAGGTCATTTCCCAGCAAAGCAGCTGTATTTGTGAATTGGGTGCCCGTCAGCTGCATGCCATCACCGGAATCACCTGCGAATTTTATGATTACGCTTTCAAGCGTTTCATTCGGATTGCTCATTTGAATTATTAAGTATTTTCTAAGTAAAAGCGTGCGAATATAATTAAAAGGTATTAACCCTTTGATGATCTCTGAACCTCAATTTAAGCAGAAAGCAAAGTAATTAACTTATGCTCTCGTCCGCCGAAGCTTTTGCGAAGGCGGATAATTAAAATGGTGTTACACCTGAGACAAGCAAAGGCACCTATTTTCAGCCGTGAGATAAAGCCTTGATACTCCATAGTGAATAACTACCCGATTGCCCATTTGGGGCTTAAGGAACCCACTCCCAATAACATAAATAAGGTTTTTTGTTGTCGCCTGCCGACCAAAATACTTTGATAAATTTCTTACAAGTCGAAGTATTACCAGGATTTCCAAGAATTTGTTTTCGTATTTTCGCTACACTTAAATTCAGAATAAAACATATGAAAAAGATGATCTGCCTCCTGCTGCTTGCTGCAGGTGCCGTTTCCGTGTTCGCACTCAACCCAAGCCGTGAATACAAGGTAAAACCCGACAAATACGGGATGGTGTACAAAGAAGAGAAGGTTCCTACGAAAGATAATGCTTCTCTGAATGCCTGGTTTTTTGAACTTGATAAGAAGACGACCAACTGGATTGTGATCAGTGGCAGCGGCGATGGAAATATGGCCGACAATATTGAGATTGCCGGACAGTTCCTAAGCATCGGCTGGAATGTGTGCATGTACGATTACCGCGGATATGGCTCCAGCAGCGATTTCAACATCGATCCTGATACTTATATCTATCCGCAGTTTCTTACCGATTTCAACGCTGTGCTTGACTACCTCCGGAAGACCAGGGCTGTTACAAAATTTGATTTGTACGGTCAAAATATCGGCGCCGGACTTTCAATCGGCATAGGTGCCAACAGGACTGAAACACGAAAGATCATTGCTGATGGTCCGTGGACAGGATTGGAACAGATGAAAAAGAAATTCAAGGACAAGAAGGGCAAAGACGTGATCATTCCATTCGGCTTCGACAAAACCTATGAGCCCGTTTATGCTTTTGACAAAGCAAGAACACACTTGAAAGGAATCCTGGCATTTGTGAGCAACCAGGATGAAATGATCAAGCAGGAAGACATGAAATATATCAAGGGAATTTCAAGTACGCAGGTGGTAGCGAATTCACCTTCCAATGCGAAGAACTTTGAGACGGACAAGAACGCTTACTTTGAGCGTGTCAAGAAATTTTTGGAAAACTAATTTCTCCTCAACGAATACTTATAAATCATACCAATTTACAAATTACGTATGCAAGAATAAAGAGCAGCCTAAAAAGCTGCTTTTTTTATTGATGAATTTAAGTTGTTATTGAATTGATCAATGCGTTTCTCCGCTTACATTGATTTTGTAGACGTAGACTGTCGTCTCATTATTATGCTGCATCGGGCAATGGCCTTTAGCTTCTCCAGTAATTTGAACCTGATCATTTCCGTTGTATTGAGATGAAGCGATATAAGTAAAGTTCATATCTCCGAGATCTGAAGCTTTCTTAATTACAGAAAGTGAAGCATGTTCGGCCTGGAGAGTGATAGAAAAGTCTTGGTTTCCGTGCGGCGTAAGAATAGTCGAATAAGTTTCACCGGGAGCCAAAGAAACATTGATTGTTTTGGTGACTATCTCATCTTGTTCCTTTTGACAAGACAAATTAATAGAAAGAACAACAGCAAGAATTGGGATAGCGATTGTTTTCATTGGATTAATATTAAGTATCAAAGATATAATTCTATCCTTACAGTTACAATTATTATCTAAAAATCTATAACTCTTCTCAATATTCATTTTTCCATTTCGTTAAGAAATAAAAGCAATTTATGACAAGGCAATTTTTTTTCAGGTCGTTCCTGCTTAGTGCTTACTTATTACTCATCTGTGTTATCGGCAATGCCTGCAGTACATACAAAGTCACGGTGGATGGCACGACCCGTTATGGAATGAACTACGATACGTGGTTTGTCAATCCGAGAATCTGGTTTGAGACGAAAGGTTATGGTGCTGCTTTCACCGGCGCCAATTACCAGGGGGGAAATGATCTTACGCCGCAGTCGGGGATGAATGAGTTTGGACTTTCCTTCGGGACACTGGCAACGCCAACGCCAGAGAATGGAAAATCTTCGTCTTCAAAAAAACAAATTTCAAGCAGGTCAGAATATCTAAAATCAATTTTGCATTCCTGCAAGAACGTCGACGAAGTGAAAGCGTTTGTTGAGCAATATGATCACAGCCGGTTCTCAGACGATGTATTCATATATACCGAACCTTCAGGAAAATATTTAATTGTAGAGCCATATGAATTGATAACCGGCAATGAAAACAAATATGTGCTTGCCAACTTTTGTCCTTCTACCATTACTGACTTCAGCTCCATTAAACAACAACGCTACATAAATGGCTCAGCATTTCTTAAAAGTAAGATTGATACATCTTTGGAATTCTGCAAAGCGCTTTCAGATACCATGCATGTCTGCAGGGATAAGATTGGAGACGGTACTTTGCTTACTTCCATCTGGGATCTGAACCATGGAAATGTACACCTGTATTTTTACCACGATTATTCTCACCAGGTTCAATTCAATATCAAGGAGGAGTTGGCGAAAGGCGATCACTTCTTTGAGATTGCATCGTTGTTTCCTCCCAACACAGAATACCAGAAGCTCATTGATTTCAAAACGCCGTTGAATAGCGATACTATAAACTTGTTGCTTCTTGCCTGTCTTTGTCTTTTTGCATTTTCATTCCTTTATTTTCTCATCGGGTATTTCAGGAATAGAAAAACGAAGTATGCAGGTTACAAATTGTTGTTGGCCTTAATTAGTTTTTGCCTGGTCTACTACATGGTACAGTTGGAAACAAAAATGGCAATTTTTTATTTCCCTTCTCCCTATAAAGGTTACCAGTTCGGGTTGCTCGACATCGCTTCATATCTTCCATATGTAATTGCATTACTATTCATTCCTTTTCTCATTATGAATAGAGGCATATTGAAAGAAACCACCTGGAAAAAATTTTCTAAATTTCTTTTTACCGCAAATAGTATTGCTTACTTCATACTGATTGTTTTGTTTTCGTATTGGGGATTTTATAATGTTTTGTAGTTGATCATTCCCTTCTCCGTTTCTCCGTATCGGCCTTTCCTTTAATGTGGCCTTCGACTCCGCTCAGCCCACTGCATCCTTCTCTTCCCCATTCCCCATTCCCCACTCTCCATTTCCCCAATCCACCGTTTCTTAGTTACTTAGTCGCTTAGTCACTTAGTCACGTTCCATGAGCATCAAAGCCACCCTCACCAAAACGGATCTTTCCATGATCGTCGTGAGTTTTGTGATCGGCATTGGAATTTTCAGGACACCATCAATTGTTGCGCAGAAAGCAGGAACGCCTGAACTTTTTTTTGCTGCATGGATTTTAGGTGGGCTCATCAGCATCTGCGGGGCATTGACGTTTGCCGAAATCGGATCGCGGTTTCCGGTAGCCGGTGGATTCTATAAAATATTTTCAGCATGCTACCATCCCGTCTTTGCCTTCATGCTGAATTGGTCGCTGGTGATCATCAACTCATTCAGCGCTGTAGGCGTTGCATTGGTTGGCGCCGAATACATTACTCCAGTAATTCTTCCGCCAGAAATGCAAGGTGATAGCAGTGTGCAGCTGGTTGCGTTGGCTACCATACTTATCTTATTCGGATTGAATTACGCAGGCATTAAAACGGGTGCGCGCACACAAAATATTCTGAGCGGAATAAAAATCCTGATGATCCTTTTTTTCTCTGCTGCAATTCTTTTCAGCGATCCGGCAACGGCTGCCTCCAATCCATCCATTAGGTCATCAGGATCTTTTCTTACTATGCTTGGGGTAAGTCTCATTTCAGTTTTTTTCACTTATGGCGGCTACCAGAATACCATGAACCTCGGCGCAGATGTAAAGGAACCGCAGCGCAACATTCCCCAAAGCATTCTTCTTGGTATGGGAATCGTGATTGCCCTTTATATGCTCATCAACGTGGCATACGTGTATGTTTTGGGATTTGAAAATGTTCAGCAATCTAAGTTACTGGCAGCAGAGCTTGCGAGTTCATTCCTGGGTGAGGCAGGTTATAAAATTACTTCCGCCGCTATTTTTATTTCAGTGATGGGATTCATCAACACTTCTCTCATGAGCAATCCGCGCATTTATTATGCAATGGCCGACGACAACATCCTTCCGCGTATTTTCAAACGGGTAAATGAAAAAACTCAGGTACAGGGATTTGCGCTTGTATTTTTCACAGCCTTGATGATCATCGGTCTTATCTGGCTTGGTACATTCGAAAAGATCGTCAACTACGTAATGTTTATCGACAGCTTTGCACTTGTAACGGCAGCCGGAACCATTTTTATTTTCAGAAAAAGAATGAAGGACGCAGGATATAAAGGATTCAAAATAAAATTTTATCCGTGGATACCTTTGTTGTTCATGGCCATGCTGCTGACAGTTACCTATACAGTTTTTGTATCAGATGTGAATGCAGCCATCGCAGGATGTTGCATCTTTGCAGCCGGATTTCCATTATATCACATCCTTAAAAAAATTATTCATTCTAAATCATAATCCAATCCAACATTCATTGCACATAATTATGAATGCGCAATTCCTAAATCTCAAATCTCAGTACACAATACTCAATTCTTAACCCTTAATTTCCCCGTGGATTTATCCTACATACTCAACCAGCTTGCTGAAGAACGCGAGAATTATTACAACGCTGTCTCCCCTCCTATTTACCAGACGAGCAACTTCGCTTTCAATGATGTGAATGCATTGAGAACAGCATTGCAGGATGAAAGCAAAACATTTTTGTATTCCCGCGGAAAAAATCCTACAACGGAAATTCTGGAAAAAAAACTTGCAGCATTGGACGGCGCAGAAGACGCCCTGGTATTTGCAAGCGGGGTTGCTGCAGTTGCTATTCCTGTCATCGCTATCCTGAAAAGCGGAGATCATGTAATATGCGTCAGGAAACCATATTCCTGGACGAACAAACTTTTTACGAACCTGCTTCCGCGGTATGGCGTTACGTGCACGATGGTGGACGGTACCCGCACTGAGAATTTCGAAAATGCATTGCAGTTAAATACGAAACTCATTTTCCTGGAATCGCCCAATACCTTTACTTATGAACTGCAGGATTTAAAAGCCGTGGCCACACTTGCGAAATCGAAGGGCATACTTACCATGATCGACAACAGCTATTGTACTCCATTGTTGCAGAAGCCCATTGAAATGGGAATCGACCTCAGCATGCAGACGATGACAAAATACATTGGCGGGCACAGTGATGCCGTGGGCGGTGTTGTATGCGGATCGAAGACTCTTATCAAAAAAATATTCGAAGCGGATTATTTAAATATCGGTGCAGCCGTTTCACCCTTCAACGCATTTCTTTTTCTCCGCGGACTGCGTACACTTGAATTGCGCGTGAATAGGAGTTGCGAAAGCGCTGCAATGCTTGCCGGTTTTTTTGAAAACCATAAGCGGGTGCTCAAAACCTATTATCCATTTGTCAATTCTTTTCCCCAGCGCGAACTTGCAATGAAACAAATGAAAAAAGGAGGCGGATTGTTTACGCTTGCACTCGATGCAACTTCCCCTGATCAAATCGAAAATTTTTGCAATTCCTTAAAACGGTTTCTTCTTGCCGTATCCTGGGGCGGACATGAGTCGCTCGCATTCCCGGTTTGTGCAACCATTCCGAAAGAAAATTTTGATCCTTCGAATTTCGAACACAAATTAGTTCGATTTTATATTGGACTGGAAGATCCTGAGATTCTTAAGGAAGATATCTTACAGGCGTTGGAAAATGAGTTCAAGTGACGCATAAAAGATTTTACCACCGATCCCGATAGCTATCGGGAACAAAGGCACGGAGTTCTCTGTGTCACTGTGCCTCTGTGGTTAAGGCATGCACTGGTGAATTATTACGAAAGCCACTATCAATACTTATTAAATAAGGAGTTCGCTAAAGCAAACTCGCATAGCAAACTCCTCAAGAAAACACAAATTAGAACACTATTGCAAACTGTTAACGGCAATCAATTTGATTCCCGAAACAATCGCAAAGGCAAAAATCAAACACACAGTTCGATTCTGCATCCAATAAAATAAGGATAATTTAATCTAAATTAAAAAGAGAGGTAGTGAAAAAGAAAGAGAAGCGATTCTACTCAACAAAAAACTTCTCACTCAATTCCTTTTCGTGCGAAACGATCCTCGCAACATAAATTCCTGTCTTCATCTCACCTTCCCCGATCATCATCTTTCCACTTGATGGGACTTCCTCGCAACGCAACAAAGCTCCGGCGATCGAATAGATTTCCAGTGTTGCATTCGCAATGCCTTCAACATTCCATTGAATCATTGCACCCTGGCCATTTGCAAAAGTTTTTATAAAACTATTCTCTACGGAAGGCGCTTGTCCTGCTGAAACTAAGTAGGCCATATTGTAAAAATTCACCGTGTTGTTTCCGGAATTCGGAACGCCGAGGGTGTCGTTGTTCAGGTTGTAACAAATATCTGCCGGACTGCTCAACCCTGTAATAACCTGTGAAGGCGCATTCGCAAATGCTGAGTCGAGCATGTATATTGATTGTGTTCCCCAAACTGAAATATAAAACCGACCCTGCCCGTCCATAGCAATGCCGTCATCATTCGAGAGAGTTGTTGTTTTCAAAATTGTCTGGGAAGAATCCACCAGGCTTACTGCTTTGATCTGAACGCCTGTTCCCCATGTGCAATACACCAGCCTGTTATTTGCAGCATCGAATAAAATTCCATTCGGGGTTTTGGTTGTAGCATTTACATACACCCATGAGCTGCCATCGGAAATATTCACCTTGTAAATTTTCTTCGCATTGAAATCAGTGGTGTACAAGTGTCCGCTTGTATCGGCACAGATCCCGTTCAGAAATGTACCATTCACATTTGCAGTAAAAGTCTGTAACCCCGTCACGAGGTTATAACCTTTCACATCGCCACTGGTGTTTACATACACCGTGCTGTCGACCACCACCAGTCCGTATGGTGAAGCCACGCCCGCCGCAAATAAAGTAGGAGCATTTCCAGGTATCACCGATTGCAGATTACTGCTGGTTGTATTCGAAACGATATATCGATTATTGATTGGATCGTATTCAACGCTTTCTGGTCCCGAGAAACTTTGGGCATAAAGATTCAATGTCAAAATTGAAACGAGTAAAGTGTATAGAATTCTTTTCATATAATTATTTTTCGCGGACGAAGGTAATTAAATGCGCAAATGTGCATTTAGTCAGGGTTCAAAGCCAGTTCTGATGGGAATTCTACTACTGTATTCAAACAGAAAAATGTATTGTTTGTGATGGATGAATTGGCGTATTTAGCGAGCCCTGAATGTACCTGTCATACATCCAGGCAACTGTTCAACAATTCCTAAGAAATTCTTATGAAAGAAATAGATAATTACAACCGCATCATGGCGGACCTGAAAAAGTGTCCGACCAGTCAGGTGAACAAACTGGCTTCGGAGGCCACCAATATTTATTCCTTACTCTCCAAAGCCGAACAACAGGAAGCAGTACAAACCTTTCTTGCCTGGGCTGAAAAAAGCAAATCGCAGCAGCCGTTGAAATATGCATGGGCAAAATTCTGGGATGCCTGGACTGATTTCCTATTTGAGCGGTACGAACCGGCTCTTGGAAAAGTAATCGATGCAAAGAAACTCTTTGAAGACATGAATGAACCAGGCGGCAGTGCGTGCTGTCTTACTATCATGGCCGGAACTTATTGGACGCTTGGAAATATAAACCTCACCGTGAAGCTGGGCATGGAAGCGCAGCGCATGCTGGTGCCGCTAGGCATGTATGAACATTTTCATACGGCGGTGACCTTTGTGCTTGGTTTCGTTTCTTTTGAATCAGGCAATGATGCAGATGCACTCCGTTATTTTGAAAGTGCACTTGAACAGGCGGAAGACCTGACGGACATTTTCTGGAGCTGCCATGCCTTGCATGGTCTGGGAAAACTCTATCTGCGCCAGGGAAACAATGAGGAAGCTTTCCGGAAATTCGATCGCGCTTACCGTGAAGCAGAACGGAACGGCAATGCATTGGTTATATGCAATTCACTTTCTGAATTAGGCAACTATCATTTTCAGATCGGTAACTATGAGGAATCAGAACGTTTCCACAAACAGGCACTGGAAATGCGTCTCGCGAATAATTTTATCGGCGGTGCGGTTACCAGCTGCATGCGACTGGGTGAAATCCTGATCAAGGACGCCAAACACGAAGAAGCGCTGGATGTGATCACCAAAGGTCTTGCGCTGGCTGAACAGATCAAGGTAAAGCCGAAAATCTGCCAGGCACATTTCCTGCTTTCTCAAATCCATGAAAGTAAGAAAGAGGAAGCCGTTGCACTTAGTCATTACCGGCAGTTTCACGAGATCAGGGAAGAGGTTGATAAAGAAGAAAACGCAAAGCGTCTCAAAAATGTCGAAGCCGTCTTCGAGGCAGAGCAGGCTCAGAAAGACAATGTGATCATCCGTCAGCAAAAAGCAGAAATCGTACGGAAGAATGCACAGCTCCAGGAAACCATTGATGCGCTGACGATGGCGCACATAAGCCGCAGAGCGAGGGCATTTACTTTTGGTATTGCACTTGTCCTTTTTGTTTTCGAGGATACAATTCTTCACTTCGCACTGGACTTGCTGCACAGTGAAAATTATTTTGCCTCCATGGCTGTGAAAATCGGAATCATCTTTTCACTGAAACCCATCAGCGTAGCAATTGAACACTACCTGATGAAAGAAGTACTTAGGAAGAAAAAACTGAAGCTAGTACCTTCAATGGATACTTCTGAAAATAGTTTAGCGGTGAAGTGAGAAATGGAAATGAGTAAATGTGCAAATGCGTAAATGTGCATTTACCACCTGCTAGCAGCCAACTGAGTTAATGACTTATTGACCCAATAACATAATGACCTATTGACGGCTGTTCTCTTCCCCCTTCGGGGGCGAGGGGGCCGGCTGCTTACTTCTTCATCGCCACCCGATACAACACCCATCCCATAAATCCAAAGAATAACGCGCCAAGAATCTGGTAACCTCCTGCGCCGATGGCATGTGTAAGACCTTCTTCAATACTGAGACTGGTCATGAAGACGGATGTTTTATCTCCTGCCTGGAGGAAAGCTATCAGCACCCCGAGGAGCGCACCGCCCGCAACGAGTCCTGTTGCAAAGAGATTGCCTTTACCAAGTTCATCGTCACCTTCAGTTTTTACTTTCTTTCTTTTCTGCACAGCATCTACAATCCCTTTTACTGCACCGCCGGCAAAAATCGGAAGTGTAGTTGACAGTGGAAGATATGCGCCTACAGCAAATGAGAGCGATTTGACACCACACAGTTCCATAGTGACAGCAAGAAATACCCCAACAAAAACAAATTGCCAGTCCAAATTAAAAGAAAGCAATCCCTTGATGAGCGTTGCCATGAGCGTCGCTTGTGGCGCTGCAAATTTTTCACCGATGGCATGCTGAATGCCTTGTGCAGCCATTTCAGGTGTTGGTGTGTCAAGAAATTTAACGGTGAAGCCGATTACCAATGAGGATACAATGGCACCGATAAAAAGCGCGATCTGCTGGTGCCGCGGGGTGGCGCCAACGATATAACCGGTTTTTAAATCCTGGGAAGTTGCTCCCGCATTGGCAGCAGCGATGCAAATCATTCCTCCTACCACGAGCGCCAGCGGTTCGTAAACTTTACCGGTCCAGCCCACAGCAATAAAAACCAAAGCCGTTCCCATGATGGTGGCAATGGTCATTCCGGAAATCGGGTTGTTACTTGATCCGATGATACCTACAATGCGGCTGCTAACGGTCACGAAGAAAAATCCGAACACCACTACCAGCAATCCGATGAGCAATTTATTCATTATCGAATCTCCGGGAATTTGCGGGAAGACGGCCATGAGCGCCACGAGTGCAATGCTTCCAAAGATGACTGTTTTAAACGACAGGTCATTTTCGGTTCGTGAAACTGCTGCCGCTCCTTTTTCCTTCATGGAGGAAACGCTTTCACGGAAGGAAGATATGATGGTTGGAATGGTTTTCAGAAGTGTAATGAATCCACCTGCTGCCACAGCGCCTGCGCCAATTTGCCTCACGTAGGCCCGGTAAACGGCCGGTGCATAATCAGTGAACGTATGCGTATCAGGATTCCATCCTCCCGGACCGCCCGCTGTCATTAAGTCTTTCAGGTAACCAAGCTTCACGAGCTGCAATGCAATGGTGTCAGCCGGAACAACGGATGCCAGCAATGGAATCAACCCCAGCCATGCAAGTACACCGCCTGCAACTAATACACCGGCGATGCGCGGACCGATGATATAACCCACACCCAAATATTCAGGGGTGATTTCTCCGCTCACAGTTGCCGATGGAAAATATTTATTCGTCTGGCTCGTAATCCAAGCAGGTGTTTCGGCAATGACGCGGAAAACTTTTTGCAACAAGGCATACCCGACAGCAAAACCCAAACCCTGGTATGCAGTCTTTGCAAAGTCACCACCTTTTTCTCCCGCGATGAGTACCTGTGCGCATGCAGTGCCTTCGGGATAAGGAAGTACATCGTGTTCCTTTACGATCAATGATCTCCTTAGCGGAATCATCATCATCGTGCCGAGCATACCGCCAAAAACTGCTAAGGTTAATATTGTCCAGTAATTGAAAAAACCAAATCCTACGCTCACCCCATTTTCTCCGGGAGATAAAAACAAAAATGCAGGCAGTGTAAACACGACACCGGCAGCAATGGATTCGCCCGCAGAACCCGTGGTTTGAATGATGTTGTTCTCAAGAATAGTCGTCCGGAAAAATTTCTTGCCAAGTGAAATGGCAATGACGGCAATGGGAATTGATGCAGATACAGTCAATCCTGCCTTGAGTGCAAGATACACTGTGCTCATTCCAAAGATGATCCCGAAGATGGAACCCATTACGATTGCCTTCAGGGTAAATTCTTTTACATTGTCTGTAGCAGAAATGTATGGCTTGAATACCGGCTCTTTTATTTCCATATGGTTGGTTGGTTATTGGTCGCTAAACTAATAATTACAAATTAGAAAACAGGTCATTCTATAATAAGAACTTAGGGCATTACTTCTTTACTGAATCACACCCAAAAATGTACATTTGCTTCATGCACGTAAGATTTTTCCTGTTCTTGCTTTTTTATTTTTCCGTTGAATCAAACAAATTGTTTGCTCAGGAATTAGAAGCGGTCAGTCTTGAAATCGCTCCTTCCTTCACACGGTCAGCAGAATATATTGGAGAAATAGAAAATCCATTTGCGATTGCTTACGGCGCTGGGATTCATACATGGTTAAAAATTACAAACCATTTTTCACTGAAAACCGGAATTCAGTATAGGGTCAAGGCAATTGAACTTAGTATGCCTGATCTTACAAATTTGGTCGATCCCAGCGGAAACATTAATTACGATAATATTGGTTCCATTGATTCAAGGTCAGAATACAATTATCTTGGAATCAATTTTACAGGCAGATATGTGTTTTCCAAATCACCATCTCCCAAAGCCCCATTTTATTTATCACTTGGGTTGGAGTGCAGCAATCTATTCTGGAGTAAGTATAAAATAGAATTTGCTGAAGGCACTCAACATTATTCCGATCAGCCAGAAGGTGTAAGCATTAATACTTCCCTGTCCTTTTCAGCAGGTATTCTTTTTAAATTATCAGAAAGAATCAAGCTCTTTGTTGAACCTGGTTATGCCTATGATTTCTACGCGAAAGACTTCTATTATGAACACGATTATATTCGGTTTCAATCCATTCAGTTAACCTGTGGACTTTCTTTTTTGCTGAAACAAAAAACAAAACCTTCTTAGTTACTTAGTAACTTAGTCACCTCACTTGTGCCCAATCAATTCAAAATCGTAAAATCCTCCGCCGGCTCGGGAAAAACTTTTACACTCGTAAAAGAATATCTCTGTCTTGTGTTGAAAAATCCCGATGACTACCGGCACATCCTTGCCCTTACTTTTACCAACAAGGCAACGGAAGAGATGAAGACCCGCATTGTGGAATCGCTGATCTCCCTTTCGAAGGATGAAAATGATTCGCTGAAAAAAATTCTTATAGAAGAATGCAAGCTCGATGATATTCCTCATAAAGCCCAGCAGGCACTGGACAACATATTGCACGACTACAGCAACTTTTCAGTAAGTACAATCGACAGTTTTTTCAACCGCATCATCCGTTCGCTTGCAAGGGAAATAAACTTACCGCTCAGGATGGAAGTAAAGATCGAACAGGATGAGGTGATCACTGAAATTACTTCGCAACTTTTGTCAGAGATCAGTACAGATCCGGAATTGATGCAGTGGCTCACTGATTTTGCGATCCAGAAAATCGGCGACGACAAAGGATGGAACATCGAGAATGAAATCCATGGAATCGCAGGTGAACTTTTCAAGGAGAACTCAATCGAAGGTCACGCGCATAACAGAGAAGAAATCAAACAGTTTTATAAAGAGCTCAGGGAAATAAAAAACCGTTTTGAAGGGCAGATGAAATCCTTCGGCAGCGAAGGCATGAAAGCAATGCAATCTGCCGGACTTGAAATAAAAGAGTTTGCATACGGCGAATCGGGTGTTGCAAAATATTTCGACAAGATCCGTATGAATGTGAGCGGAGAAGCATACAAGCCCGGAAAACGTGTTGTTGATGCGAGGAATGATTCATCCAAATGGTCAAGTAAAACTTCGCCGAAGAAAAAAGAAATACAGGACGCTGCTGAAAAAACGCTCCAGCCGTTGCTGGAAAGGATTTTCGTCTTCATAGAAAGTGAATACGCTGTTTACCTTGGAGCAACAGAAGTTCTGAAAAAGATTTTTCTCCTGGGAATTGTCGAAGACCTGAAGAAAAAACTTACAGCATACAGAGATGAGAACAGCATGCTGTTCATCAGTGATACGCCGAAGTTTTTAGCCAAGGTGATCAGTGAAGAGGAAACGCCGTTTGTTTATGAAAAAAGCGGAATACGGTACCATCATTTTCTTGTGGATGAAGTACAGGATACCAGCGACCTGCAATGGAAAAACATCAAGCCGCTTATACTCCATGCTCTTTCAAGCGGACATTTCGGAATGGTGGTTGGAGATGCCAAACAAAGCATCTACCGGTGGCGCGGCGGCAACATGAACCTGCTTGAGTCGCAGATCGAAAAAGACCTTTCCGGATTCCGGAGTATTATTTCAAAAGACAATCTCGGTACCAATTACAGGAGCAGGAAAACAATCGTTGATTTCAATAATAGTTTTTTTACCGGTGTACCATCTGTTATCAATCAGCACCTGGAAATGGAAGGGGAAAAGATGATGGACAAAGCGTATTCAATCACAGCCAGCCAGGAAGTTCCTGACGTCAGCGATACAGGCGGCTACGTTGAGATTCATCCCGTTGAAGAAAATAACAACGATGAAAATACATGGAAGGACAAGGCAAAAGAAAAAATGCGGGAAGGAATTGAAAGCGTTCTGGCAAGAGGCTACGATTACAGAGACGTTGCCGTGCTTGTGCGTACAAATTCCGAGGGTGATGATGTTGCAACATTCCTGATTGAAAAAGGAATCACCAACGTGGTTTCGCCGGATTCACTCCTCCTCCACCGGTCTGCTGAAGTCCGCTTCCTGCTTAACCTCCTGATCTTTCTCGACGACAACAGGAATGCGATCGCTAAAAGTGAAATACTTTATTACCATTCGATCATGCAACCTGGTGTGGTAAATAATTTACACGGGATATTTTCCGGCGGTTATAAGACTTCAAATTCAAAATATAAAAATACTCCTACGCTTTTTGAAACTGAACACATGGATGTTTCAATGTTCAGCAAGACTCTCCCTCCGGCATTTACCAGCGGGGTTCGTGCATTGTCGAAACTTCCATTGTACGAACTTGCAGAGCAATTGGTCGGGATATTTGCGTTGCCTCGTACAGATGCCTATGTGCTGAGGTTCCTCGAACTCATTCTTGAATTTTCTTCAAAGCACGATGCTTCAATCAGGTCCTTTCTCACCTGGTGGAATGATTCAAATGCCGCCGAGAAAATTTCTGTTGTAACTTCTGAAACAGGGAATGCCATCCGAATCATGAGCATCCATAAATCAAAAGGGCTGCAGTTCCCCGTTGTATTCATGCCCTTTGCCGACTGGAAGCTGACACCCGATTCCCGCGACGTAATGTGGGTGGAAAGCAGCGATGAACCTTTCAGCAGGTTTGGAAAAAATCCTGTGAGTCCGGGGAAAGCCATGAATGATTCAGTCTTTTCAAAATCGTACAGGCAGGAAACGATCCAGGCTGTCACTGACAACATCAACCTGATGTATGTTGCATTCACCCGCGCAGAAGAAGAACTGCATGTTTTTATCCCCGGTTCGGAAATAAAGGAATTGAATACTACAGGAAAGCTTACGAGGAAGGTCATTGAAAGTACGCCTGTATGGTCAGGCAACATGAATGGGGATGTGTTGAAACTCGGTACTGCCGGGGAGAAGCGTAAAAAAAATAAAAAGGTAAAAGTTCCGGCAGAAAAATTTGAGCAGGTAAATTATCCATCGCTTCATTGGCAGAAAAAAATCCGGCTGAGCCTGAAGTCGGACGAGCTCGTTGAAATAATGAGCAGTACAGTGAAGCGCGCCATTAACTATGGAGTGCTCGTTCACCGTGTAATGTCATCCATCGAAAAAGCAGGAGATGCAGATCGCGCAGTTGAAAAACTTCATTCCGAAGGAATTATTACCGGGACAGAAAAACAAAAACTGCTCGATGAGATCAATCTCCTGATGGAGGTAAAAGAGATTGCCGCCTTTTTCAGCGAAGGCTATAAAGTGATGAATGAACAAGAGATCATTTTGCCGGGAGGAGAAATGTTGCGGCCTGACCGTGTACTGATCAAAGACAATAAAGCCATTGTCATTGACTTTAAAACAGGCAAGGAACATCCTTCGCACAGCAAGCAGGTTACAGGGTATGCAGAAGCGCTTGAGAAAATGAAATTTGAGTCGATTGAGAAGTACCTGATCTATATCGGGGAAAAAAGAATTTTGCGCGTCCAGTAATAACTCAATATTTTCGCCCACACCTTCATTAATCCAACAATCCCCATGTATGTAAACCGAAACCTGAAAATCACTGTCATCGAAGACGACAGGGCTATGTCTGAAATGATCCGTGATTATATTTCAACAAAGTTTACATCTGCAGAAGTCACAGTATACAATACCGGTGAAGAAGCGCTCAACGGTATCATCACGGAGCAGGATGTGGTTGTACTGGATTACAACCTGGATTCAGAAAATGTCAAGGCACAGAACGGTTTGCAGATCCTTGCAAAGTTGAAGGAACGTTACAACACTCCGGTGATATTTCTTTCTGCACAGGAAAGAGCAGAAATCTCAGCCAACACGATCAAGTACGGCGCTTATGACTACATCGTGAAAAATGAAGGAGCTTTCAACCGCCTGGAAATTGTAATCAACAACATCATCGGACATTCCGATGTGAAAAAGAACCTTGGCACACAGAAGTTTTTCAATTCGATTCTTGTGGTGCTGATGGTTGTGCTGGTAATGGGATTTATTTTGATGCGGATGTTCTAAGGATGTTGATTGGTTAAATAGTTGATTGGTTGACTCGTTGATCGATGATTAATTGTTCCTGTAATCACCCAATCAACTTAATCAACTAATCAACAACCTCACTGCTGGCTAAAGAAAAAGTCTATCAGATCATAAAATTCTGGTACCGATAATTTCGATTTTCCATCGAGGTACAAATCGATTGCCTTGCCGATTTCTCCGGCGCTGATCTGGTTGTTTTTATCTTCATCAAGCGACTTGAACTGCGGAGGAATTTGCTTCGGAGGAGTTTGCTGACCGGTCAATTCATTAATTGGATTAGAAGATGCCGGATCAGCTTTTGAGTTTCCGTATTTATCTGTATGATGCAGATACTCCACGATTACAGGCAAAGCAGCAAGCGAATCCTCTCTCCATTTTGCTTCTATCATTTCTTCTGTGATCGTAACTCCCTCCTCGTTTACAAGTGCATCTTTTGCGGATGCGGGTTCTTTGTCGCGGTAATCAGGGATGCCGTCGCTATCAGTATCCACAGGTCTGCCGGCCTCATCAACTTTCGTGTTCAACGTAGAATCGATCACTGCATCGTTGACATCGTCAATGCCGTCGTGGTCAGAATCACTTGTTGCAATCGAATCCAGGTTCACATTTTTGAGGTCTTCCTGCCTGTACATTGATTTGGATTTCTTCGGCACTTCGCGCCTTCCTGCCATGTTGTACCGGAACGAAACAAAAGTGAATATGATTTTATCATTCTTTGCATCGCCTTTTCTTTCATTGCTGCTTTCGCTGCTGACATTGTCGATAAGATCTGTCATGGTAAGGTGGAGGTTCACACCAAATTGCATTGCAACCCTGTCTGAAATCCTGAAATTCACTCCTGCACCGACGGGAAAGCCAATCGTCGACTGCCGGTAATTCCCAAAGCCATCGAGGTTTTCCTCCCGCAAGTCGGTTTCATAAGAATGATCCCGGCGAACAATTGAAGCTTGTGATGATAAGGAATCATGCTGATCCATGTTGCGTATGGTTCCATCATCCCAGTAATGGTAATAATTGCCGTTGGCATCTTTCAGGTCACCACGCGCACTGAATATCATGTACTCGATACCTGCACTGATGAACGGGGTAAGGATCTGTGTCTCTTTATTCCTGCCATAAAAATCATAGCGAAGCTGCAAACCTTCAGCCACAATGCTTGATTCAAAATTCAGCTGGCTGGAAGTTGTTTTCTCCTGTCCGGCAACTCTCCCGCCAAGAATAAAAAGTGAAATGGACAACCTGGTGTTGGTATGCTTCTGTATTTCAAGTTGAAGACCGCTCTTGGAGGTGACAGGCTGGTTCGGATGCGAGTAGCCCACATCTCCCAGGAAATACATAAGACCTTGTGAAAATGAAATCACAGGCAGCCGTGAACCAGGTCTCGCAGTTGTGTCGCGCTCCCTGGAAAAAGAAAAGGTACATGTAAAGATCAGCGCCAGCACCAATCCTGATTTCAAAAAAACTTTGTTCATCCAAAGAAATTATCTAAGAAGCTCAATTGGCTTTCACTGTTCCGGAAACAGCTTCGGTCACCGGTATCCTTTCTCCATTTCTGTATGCAACAACAAACGCATCAGGAATTTTCGCACGTAACCGCAGTGTAAAATCATTTGCTGATGAAAAGCTGTCAAAGTTTCCCAGCATATATTTTCTCCAGCCTTCATGTTCAGTAATGTCTATATGCTGTCCGAAATGGTATTTGTTTTCAAAGAAATGATCGTTTCGCATAGGGCTCTTTCTTGTTGCTGCGATCTGTATTTTGAAAAAAATATCTTTGTTGGGAATCGGAACAGGAGTAATGAAATTGCTGGAAGCGGATTTTTCAGTGGCTTCTGCAACGAGATTTGAAGCGATTACATCAGGAGCAGACTCCAACGCAGCTGCAGGTTGTATTATTCCAGCCGTTTCAGTTGAAATACTTGTCTGTGTTTCACCTTCCGCGCCATAAACAAGCATTCCATCAACATTGGGATTTCCGAACTTGCTGCCTGTAGCTTCCAGTGTATAACTGATCTTGAAAATTTTTTCTGCTGGCAGTGGTTCCCATATAAAAGTTGCCTGACTATTGTTGAACATAAACTTGGCATTGCCTGAGTTAATGTTAGTGACGGTGTACCCATCCGGAATGTTGTCGATAAAGCGCGCCGTATTTTCTCCGTCTTTTTTATTTATCGTAACCTCCACACTGTACTGCCCGCTTTCGGGAGTTACTGCTATGATTTTTCGTTGCACCGACCCATTATTGGCTGAAGTTGTCTTAGCTGATGAGAAATTAATTATAGCCGGTTCCATTTCTACTGCTACAGCCTGTTCACTTTTCATATAAATAAATGCGCCGACCACCCTGGCTGATATTGTTTCATTGGGATCAGTCTCGATGATATATGAAACTGTAATCGATTCTTGGATTGGAATCTCTGTCCAGATAAAACTGATGACATTATCCTGCATTTCGAATTTTGCTCCGCTTGTCTCAACGGGCCTTGCCTTGAGTCCCATAGGCAGAATCTGCTGTACCTGCGAATATCCCGTCACATCGCCGCGGTTAAGACTTACCTTAACCAGGCACTCGTCGCCCGGGACAAGGTGTTCAGGCACAACGGCTGTCAATGAAATTTTTGCCTCAGGGTCGCTGAACAGGGAGACCAGCAATACAATCATTGTGGAAAGGGCAATGCTTAGAATTTTTATCATTGTTTGGAGTTAATCAGATGGAAAAGTACAGCTTGCCTATTGCTGTTTCCTCTCTGAAAAGGTGAGTTATGCAGGGAAGGTTGTTGATAAGAGAACTGCAAGTTAACCGTTATTCGTTATCCGGAAAGGATCTGATCAACATTCAACTAATCACCTCAATATTTAACCATTTTTAACCGCGCATTAACACAGCATTCTATAACCGTAGTTTACTTTTCGAAGCCAAACAACGCAACAGTATGATCAAGAATTTTTTTTCGTTTATTTTATTTTTTGCGTTCACTTCTGCCGCTGCTGATGTTGTTCCAAAGACGTATAACACTGCCCGGCTCACTTCTCCAATTAAAATAGACGGATTGTTAAGCGATGATGGATGGAAAAATATTCCGGTGGCCGGCGACTTTATCCAGCTTGATCCTACAGAAGGAAACCCCATCACACAAAAAACAGAAGTACGTATTGCATACGACAACACTGCAGTATATGTATCGGCGATGATGTACGATACGGCACCTGACAGCATCCTGCACGAACTCGGTTTGCGGGATGAAGGTGAAAGCATCAATGCTGACCGGTTCCGTTTTGCCATCGACACTTATAACAACCGGCAGGATGGTTATGTATTTGAAGTTTCCGCAAGCAATGTGCAGAGCGAATTAAGGGATAGTGATCCCACGTTTGATGCAGTTTGGGAAAGTGCCACTCATATTGGTCAGGATGGATGGAGCATGGAGATGAAAATTCCCTATAGCGCCATCCGTTTTCCGAAAAAAGATGAGCAGCAATGGGGATTGCAATGTGCCCGCGTGATCCGCAGGAACAGGGAATACGACCAGTGGACGCTTACGCCAAAAGCATCACAGAACAGGATACTCTATTGGGGAACGATGAATGGAATTTCAAATATTGAATCCCCACTGCGGTTATCAATCACTCCATATCTTTCTTTGTATGGAGAACAAAGTCCGGTGATCGGTACAAACAACAGGACCAATTACCAGGAGTCCACTTCCTACTCTTTCGGAACGGATCTCAAGTACGGCATTGATGACCGCTTTACACTTGACATGACCCTCCTTCCTGATTTCAGCCAGGTGCAGAGTGACAACAAAGTGAAAAACCTCACTGCATTTGAAACAGTGTATGATGAAAAACGTCCGTTCTTCCAGGAAGGTGTTGAACTTTTTACAAAGGGAAATCTTTTTTATTCCAGGAGGATCGGAAAAACGCCGTCGTATTTTTATGCTGTTCCTGAACTTCTTGAAAACGGGGAAACAATAGAAGAAAATCCTGACAAAGTAAGATTGCTGAACGGTGTAAAAGTTTCCGGGCGCACTGACAAGGGCCTGGGGATAGGATTGTTGAATGCAGTTACAGATGACATGTATGCCGAGGTCGTAGGTCAGGATGGACACAAGCGAAAAATTCAGACGGAGCCGTTCTCGAATTACAACATCTTCGTATTCGATCAGCAACTGCCGCACAACTCCGATATATTCCTCGTGAATTCAAATGTATTGCGGGAAGGAGGTGCCAGGGATGCGAACGTGACCACAGCGCAGGGGGCCTATGAATTAAAAAGTCACCTTTTCAGGTTCACAGGTTATACTTCAATGAGCAGGATCTATGAGCATAAGTACAATGAAAATAACGAACTCGAAAAACAAACCCGCGTCGGTCATCAGTACGGATTATTTGTAGACAAAGTAAAAGGTGTCTGGAATTATGGAGTATCCCATGAAACAAGTGATAAGAACTATGATAAAAACGACATGGGGCAACTGTTTTACAAAGACTACATGAATGAATATGCCTACATCTACTATAATGCAAACAACCCTTTCTGGAAAATTTTTAAATACGGTCAAGCCGGAGCAAACTTCAACCAGGGCCGGCGGTTGTCAAACGGCTATCTTACTTCGATGAGTATTAGTGTTTTTGAATTTTTACTATTCAATAATAACTATTCGCTGCAAACTGATCTCGGAACAAATCCGATCAAGGGAAAGGATTATTATGAACCCCGCACCTATGGCAGGTATTATGAAACGCCGGTAAATTATTACGGCTCCTTAAACGCATCCACCGATTACAATGCACCCATTGCATTCGACTTTGGCGGCAGGTCCTCAATCGCCGACGCGATTGATTATTTCAGCTACGGGTATTACATCGCACCCATCCTTCGCTTCAGCGATAAATGGAATATGAAGCTCAGTGTTTTCTGGGACAAATACGAGAACGACCAGGGTTGGGTATATTCGATTTCCGATGACAGTATTGTATTCGGACAGCGTACTATCCAGACGATAGAGAATACACTCAGTACACGTTACCTGTTTAAAAATGATCTGGCATTAAGCATCACAGCCAGGCATTACTGGAGCAAGGGGCGGTATGATAAATTCTTTTTGCTCAACTATGATGGAACGCTAACCCATGATGATTCATTCGGAGGAGATTTTGATTTCAATACAAACTTCTTCAATGTAGACATCAGTTTCTCATGGCAGTTTGCCCCAGGAAGTTCATTTATCCTCACCTACAAAAACGAAATCTACCGCGACCCTTACCCGGTTTCTCCCGCTGAATTTGGCTACCCTTATGGCAGTGATCTTAAACATACCCTGGATGCACCGCAAACGAACAGCATTTCACTGAAGGTGCTTTACTATCTTGATTATTCTTATTTGAAGAAGAAGGCGTAGTCTCAGCTTTCCTATTTTTCAGAGGAGACATGCTTCAGAACTTTCGCTTCAATGAAGAAGATAATTTCTTCCGCAACATTTTTCACCTGATCTCCTGTACGTTCCAGTTTGCGGATGGAAGAAATGATGTGCAATGATTGCTGAATTTTGTCGAGGTGATTTTGAATGTATGACTCAACTACGGAATTCGCATTGCCGTTGATTTCATCCAGCAGGTCATCTTTTTTGAACACTCCCCGTGCAATTTTTGTGTCTTCAGTTTCAAAAGAAACCTTTGCGTCGTTCAGCATCTGTATGGATATGTCAAACATTTCAGTCAGCCGGGTTGCTTCGATAAGCTCTTTGTCGAACCATGTTTCAGATTGTGAAACATAGCGGGCGATTCCATCAGCAATGTCGCCGATCCTTTCCAGGTTGGAATTTATTTTAAGCACAGCCAGCACAAAGCGAAGGTCAATTGCCAGCGGATTCATCAGGGCAAAAATGTTTTCACAATCCTTATCGATTTTCAACTCCAATCCGTTCACGCGTTTCTCGTTGAATGATACTTCGCTTGCCATGTCCTTATCGTAACTCAGAAATGCCGTACGCGATTTTCGCAACTGTGATGTTACAAGCTCAAACATTTCAATCGCTTCTTCCTTAAGCTTTTTGATTTCTATATCGAGATGTGTCATTTTATAATTATCCGTTAATCGTTATTCGTTAATCGTTATCAGCCTGCCTTGCAGACTAAAGGTTCTGCAGTTATTCGAATTTTATTATTTCTGATTTCCATTATGCATTGTGAATTGTGCATTGTGAATTATGAATTACCCAAACCTTCCCGTCACATAACTCTGCGTCTTTGGATCTTTTGGATTGGTGAAGATAACCGGTGTGGCATCATATTCGATCAATTCTCCCAGGTAGAAGAATGCCGTTTTATCACTTACACGACCCGCCTGCTGCATGTTATGTGTGACAATGATAATGGTGTATTTATTCTTCAGCTCATAGATCAGCTCTTCAATTTTTGCTGTGGAGATGGGATCAAGTGCCGATGCAGGTTCGTCCATCAATATGACAGATGGTTCAATGGCCAGCGCCCTGGCTATGCACAATCTCTGCTGCTGTCCGCCCGACAAACTGAAAGCCGATTTATGCAATTTGTCTTTTACTTCTTCCCACAATGCCGATTGTTTCAGCGAAAGTTCTACACGCTCATCAACAAAGTTCTTATGGTTGATCCCGTTTACGCGCAAGCCATAGGCAACATTTTCATAAATACTTTTAGGAAAAGGATTGGGCTTCTGAAATACCATTCCAATCTTCTTGCGAAGCTCATCGGTCCGGAGTGACTTGTCGTAAATGTCGTTGCCATCAAGCAATACTTCTCCTTCAATCCTGACATCGTCAATAAGGTCGTTCATCCGGTTAAACAGGCGCAGGTATGTAGATTTTCCGCAACCTGAAGGACCGATCAAAGCAGTAACGGTATTTGCTTCGATTGCAATATTAATTCCCTTCAAAGCATGAAAGTCGCCATAATACAAATGGGTATTCTTCGACTCAATTTTATATGTACCACCCGCTTTCACTAGCACTGGATTTATATCTGTATCACTGAATGTCATTGGTAAATTTGTAATAATTTGTATTTTGTATTAGTTCATTTTCACTTTGTTGCCGAAATATTTTCTTAGCGCATTGGCCAGCAAATTTAATATGAGAACAATAAGCACAAGCACCAGTGCAGTGCCATATGCCATTGGGCGCGATTGTTCAACCTGGGTACCGCTGGTGGCAATAACATACAGGTGGTAAGGAAGTGCCATCACCTGGTCAAAGATGCTGGTCGGAAGCCTCGGAAGAAAATATGCGGCTACTGTAAAAAGTATCGGAGCCGTTTCCCCACTCACCCTTCCGATAGAAAGAATCAATCCTGTGATGATGTTTGGCAATGAAATCGGAAGCACAACCCTCCTGATCGTTTGAAGCTTTGTTGCACCCAACGCATAGCTTGCATGCCGGAAAGTATCATCTACTGCTTTCAAAGCTTCCTCTGTAATCCTGATCACTACCGGTAATGCCAGTAGTCCCAGGGTAAGAGAGCCCGCTAAAATAGAGTCGCCAAATTTCAACTTGTTTACAAACAGTGCCATTCCAAACAATCCGAAAACAATCGAAGGGATGCCTGCGAGGTTATTGGTCATGAGTTTAATGAATCTTTTCCACCGGCCTTCTTTTACGTATTCATTCATATAAATCCCGGCCATGACACCAATAGGAAATGCGAAGATCATTGACCCCAGGATGAGTGTAAACGTGCCGATGATGGCGGGGTAAATTCCGCCTTTGGTCATTCCGTCTTCGGGCATCTTTGTAATAAAATCCCAGCTAAGCACCTGGAACCCGCGAATGAAAATGAAACCCAGAATCCATACAAGAATTCCGATCACGAATATGCTGAGCAGTCGGAATATCCAAAACGCAATTTTTTCTTTCAGCAGTTTATCCATGATCATTTATCTAAGCATCTTTCTCTTGTTGGAGATATACTCTACCCAAAGATTGATAAGCAGCGTCATAATGAAGAGCAGGCAACCCAATGCAAACAGCGCTTTGTAATGCACGCCACCCTGCGGAGCCTCTCCAAGTTCCGCTGCGATTGTTGCGGGAATTGTACGCACCGGCTGAAGCAATGAATGCGGCATGACAGCAGCATTCCCGGTTACCATCAGTACAGCCATGGTTTCACCAATGGCCCGGCCGATACCCAGAATTGCTGCAGCAGTAATTCCTGAAATCGAATATGGCAGCACAACCCTGGAAATTGTTTGCCATTTCGTTGCGCCTAAAGCGAGTGAAGCTTCCTTCATTGCCCGCGGTGTATTTCTTATTGCATCTTCTGAAACGGTGATGATCGTCGGCAATGCCATGATGCCAAGTACAATGCTTCCTGCCAATGCTGTTTCTCCAACCGGGAGATTAAACAGGTCATGGATGAGCGGAACGATTGTGATGAGTCCGAAAAAACCATACACAACGGAAGGGATACCTGACAGCAGTTCAATCACCGGCTTCATGACGTTCCTGACTTTGGGATTTGCAACCTCCGCCATGTAAATTGCTGTTGCGAGACCTACAGGAAGCGCAATAAGTATTGCAACAACACTTACCATCAATGTTCCCAAAATAAGCGGAAGCGTTCCCAATTGCACTGCAGGTTCTGCTGTTGGAAACCATTGTTTGCCAAGAATAAAATCAGGCAGGTTATTTTTGTCGACGTGTACTTCCTTTGAGAGGTGATTTGCCAGTAAATATTTTTCAGGAAATACGGCAAGCATTCCACTGTTGCTTTCCACGAGACTGTCAAGTTTTTGGGGAAGAAATTCGAAGTTCATACCAATTTCTTCCTCGCTTAAAAAGTCAGTGAGTGAATTGATAGTAAGAAGGATGATTGAATCATTTCCACCTCCAATCTCTTTCCAGTTGGTGATGTTGCCGTCAAAAATTTCTTTGAGCTGTTCAGGCTTCAGCTGCTGAACCGGGTTGCCCTTATTGATCACAAGTGTATTGTGGCTTTCAAGCGGAGATGTATTGAAAACTCCCAATCCTTCGCTGAAGAGAAAGATGATGATGAGCATGACAGTGAGCGTTGTTACTGTACCGCTCAGCGCCAGCAACCCGACTACAAACTGTTCGGAAAATCTTTTCAGGAATGGCTTCACAACAAAACGTTTCGTTTACAATTTTGTAACATAGTGTGTTTGGAAACAGCGAATCCGCCAGAGGCGGACTGCTGTTTTTTGAGATAACCGTCTAACCTAAATATCAGTTCATAGAGACATACCCAACCTCTGACACAATCTTTTGTCCTTCTGCGGAAAGAATGAAATCAATGAATGGTTTCACCGCTTTTTCTTTTGCAGTCGGATAGAAGTAATATAATGGACGGACAATTGGATACGTTTTATTTTTTGCGTTCGCAACTGTAGCTTCGACATAAGTCTTTCCCTTGTCATAAGATACTGCCACGTCTTTCACATCTTTTGTCACATAAGCAAGACCTACGTAACCGATGGCACCTTTGGTCTGACTAACTGACTGTATGATGGCGCCTGTTGCAGGCATATTCAATACAGAAGAAGCATAGTTTTTCCTGTTAAGTACATGCTCCTTGAAAAATTCATAGGTGCCGGAACTTGTTTCACGGGCATACACTACGATCGTCATGTCGTCCCCTCCTACTTCTTTCCAGTTTTTGATCTTACCGGTGTAAATACCTTCAAGCTGTTCGCGCGTCAGTTTTGAAACTTTATTGGCGGGATTCACAATTGCTGCCAATGCATCACGCGCAATAATCACCTCCTTGAAAGCTTTACCTGCATCCTGAAGTTTCATTCTTTCATCCATCTTCAATGAACGTGAGCTCATGGCAATGTCAGTTGTTCCATCAAGCAAAGCAGCAATACCAACGCCGCTTCCACCGCCAACCACCGTAATGCTTTGCAGCGGATTTTTTTTCATAAAGTCCTCTGACTCTTTTTGTGAAAGCGGAAGCACTGTATCGCTTCCTTTCACTACGATTTTCTGTGCAAAGGCTGAAACACCTATCATGGCCGCGATTGCAATGGTCATTAAATTCTTTTTCATTTTATATTGATTTTTTTATTGTGCACTTTTCAATTGCTGTTCCGAAATAAAGATTATTGTATTATCACATTGTTACCCTATTAAAATTTTACCTGCACGCGCAAAGTGAATACATCGTCAAGCAAATCATTTGTATAGCCTGCAAGGTTTGCACTCGTTTCATTTTCAACCATGTCGTAATATGCAGTGATTTTCACGTTGGCATCCCAGCGGTAAGCAAGCCCAAGTCCTATAGTTGTATATTTAATGTCTCCCAAAGTTGTTGGCTTCCCGCCAGAAATAGTTTTTCCTATTTCATCACCTTTGACATCGGTATTCGGGTCATACCAATCATATTTGGCTATGAACTGGAAAGGAGAGCGTCCGATATTCTGCAGAAAATAAAAATACGCACCATTGAAATTCCTGACATAAATATCTGCAGAACCGATGGAAGTAGTTGTTATGGTTTTTATCGCACCAGATGTGTCAGTTACTACTGCAACCGTACTTGTGGTGGTAGAAACCGGTGCAAATGCAGGACTGGCAGTATTTGTAGAAGTGCTCGGCTGCACTCCCGAAATATACTCTGCACGGAATGTAGTCACACCAATCATCCAATCGATATTCACCTGGCCGTCAAGTCCGACATAAGTTCTGTCAACCTTTTTACGCGCATTGATGTTAGCGCTGACTTCCGATTTTTTTTGCGCCACGTTAAAACCTTTTACTCCTGCGCCGTCCACAGCATATTTATACTGGTTCGATGTGTCCTGACGGAAGCCGCCGGCATAATAGGAAGCTCCTACTCCCCATTTTATTTTTTCTGATTTGGAGGAGCGATTGATTACCACGTGACCGATGAAGTCTTTGAACTTATCGAAATCACTCGTGTTGCTGGTACCACTGGCAGTGCCGTTCAAGATGTTCGCTGCTCCCGGTCCTCCTGTTCCATTGAAGAAACCTCCCTCAATTTTCAGCCAGTTCCAGTTTGAAAGTTTTGGTCCCTGGATGGCAAGCATGGCCCCCAAGTCACGCTCATTCGGAAAAATTATTTGCGACATCCTCCCGCGTTCCGGAGATTCGCGAAGACTGGAAGAGTACCCGATCTCATATCCGAAAGGACGGTTCTGCATACCTGCAGTTATTGAAAACCAGCCTGACCATGGGTCTGTGAATTTTGCATACATGTCCTTGATAACTACGCCTCTTTCTGTTACGTCCAACTGGAATACATACTGTGAAGTTGAAATGCCCTTGTCATTAAATGGAGCATCATACTGCGCTTTCAACCGTGCTCTGCGGAGCATGAATCTTTTGTCAACCCCTGGTGCGAAATCACCGCCTGCATAACCTCTTGCCCCGGCTGAATCAGCAACCTGGTACTGTGCCTGTATGTAACCACTTAATTTAATCCTCTTTAAAACTTCAACTTCCTGGCGAAGGCCTGCTGTGTGTCTGGTAAGTGTGTCAAGAGGTTGTTCAGTAACTTCCTGTGCGTGAACTCCGATACAGGCGATGAGAAAGAGTAGTGTTGCGTAAATTCTTGGTTTCATATATGTAAATTTTATGGGTCAAATCAATAAATATAGAGTTAGTGCATCGTTTCTTTAATGTTAAGTTATCATTAATAAGAAGCGGAAACGGAATCAATACTCTTGGCTTTGTACTGCTATATTTGACCCATTCAACAGAACATGCTTTTTTTCGAACACCTTCACGAGCCGCTGATTTCAAAAGTGAAATTCTATAAGCGGCTGATCAATAATTCTTTGATCGCTTTGGTGATCATTATTATCTCACTCACAATTGGTATTAGCGGATACATGGGTTTTGCCCACATGACATTCGTGAACGCATTGTTGAATGCAAGCATGATCCTGGGAGGCATGGGGCCTGTGGATGTCCTTCCGAATGATGCTTCAAAATATTTTGCTTCCGCTTATGCGTTGTTCAGCGGCGTAACTTTTCTCAGCATTGTAGGCGTGCTCTTTGCTCCCCTGCTCCATCGCATCATGCATCATTATCACCTTGAAACTGATGAAGACGAAGAGTCAGAAGAAAAAGGGCCTGAAAAGAATAAACCCGGAAAAAGTTACTAGAACCTCTTTAATTTCATGGAATCGCTTCGCATTTTTGAAGTCTGCCCGCAATTAGGTTTCTTTACTCACTCTTAATTTTAACTACGATATTCATGGGAAAAAATCCAAACGTATTTTTTGATATTACTGCTGATGGAGAAAAGATGGGCAGGATTGTATTTGAGCTTCGCGCTGACGCAGCTCCAAAGACGGCTGAAAATTTCAGGGCCCTCTGCACCGGTGAACCTGGCTATGGCTATAAAGGCTCCCCATTCCATCGCATCATTCCGCAGTTCATGTGTCAGGGCGGCGACTTCACCAATGGAAACGGCACCGGCGGGAAGAGCATTTATGGAAATAAATTTCCTGATGAAAATTTTATCCTGAAGCATA
>Ga0190274_10000299_pt1 | contig 31175 bp, 32 predicted proteins | sample Popmic531T_FD_133002 | JGI IMG/M metagenome (GOLD analysis project Ga0190274, IMG submission 133002) | Populus adjacent soil microbial communities from riparian zone of Yellowstone River, Montana, USA - 531 T | ecosystem: Environmental > Terrestrial > Soil > Riparian zone | place: USA: Montana... | reverse complement strand
GCGCTCGCCGGCGGCGGCGCCGCTTTTGGCCAGTTGCCCGGCGAGGCCCGAAATCGAATTGGCGAGGATGAACACCGCCGAGGTGCCGGCGATCGCCCGCGGAGTCCCCCAGCGGAGCATGTAGAGCAACGGCGCGAGGAAGATGCCGCCGCCAATCCCGACCATTCCGGCGAGAAAGCCGAGCGCGCCGCCGGCCACCGGCTCCACCCAGCGCGCGGTGGCTCGCGGCGGCCCGTCTTGCTGCCAGCCCGGCTGCCAGAGCATCAGCAGCCCGGCGGCGAGCAGCGACAAAGCCAGCAGCCCGACGAAGACCGGCTCGGCCACGACCAGCCGTCCGCCGACCCAGGCGAGCGGGATGGAGAGCGCGAAGAGCGGCCAGATCCGCCGCAAATCGACATGGCCCGAACGCGCAAATCGCCAGCTTCCGACCGAGACGACGAGGATGTTGCAGGCCAATGCGACGACCGGCACGGCCCGATAGTCGGTGCCGGCAAGGACGAGCAGGGCATTGTAGGTCGAACCGCCGCCGAACCCGACCGCGCCGTAGAGCAGGGCGGTGACGAAGAAGAGCGCGGCGAGACCCGACATCAGGACGGCACGATTGCCAGGTTCAGGGCCGGGTCGTGCCGGCGCCGGGGTCGGGCAGTCATCGCAACTCCTTTGCGCCGATCTTATGCCGGTCCGGCCCGATCCTGTCGACGGGAAGTGGGTGGCGTTCAGTGAGCATTCCCATTGGCGACCAATTGACAGCGCCACGTTGGTCTCACCCGACCTCCAGGAAATAATATTGCTGGATTTCGTGGAGCCTGCCGCGACCTAGGCGTGACCGCCGTCACGCCGAAATGAACCTGATTTCGCCTAGCGAGTCATTGTGGCTTCTTCGCAATTCTGGCAGTCTTTTCCTTGGGCAATGAGGCGGGACCGGGCGGGTCCGGCCGGGGGGAAGGACGATGGCCGAGGCTGCGCGCCCGGAAGTCCGTTACACGGCCTTCCTCAGCTACAGCCACAAGGACGCCGCCGCTGCCGGACGGCTGCATCGCCGGCTCGAGACGTATCGGCTGCCGAAGCGGCTGGCAGGGTCCGATACGGCGCGAGGCATCGTGCCCGCACGGCTCTGGCCGATCTTTCGCGACCGCGAGGAGCTGCCCGCCGCCACCGATCTGAGCGAGACGGTTCGCGAAGCCCTCGCCCGGTCGGGCGCGTTGATCGTGCTATGCTCGCCCCGTTCCGCGGAGTCGCTCTGGGTCGCCGAGGAGATCAAGGTCTTTCGCGAGCTGCATCCCGACCGACCGATCCTGGCGGCGGTCCTCGATGGCGATCCGCCCGATTGCTTCCCGGCGGCGCTGCGGGCCTTCGGCAAGGACGGCACCTGGCATGAGCCGCTCGCGACCGATCTCAGGCGCGGGCGGGACGGGGCGCATTTGGGCCTGCTGAAGCTTGTCGCCGGGATCACCGGCGTTGGATTGGACGATCTTGTGCAGCGCGATTCGGTGCGCCGGCTACGCCGGACGACCGCCCTGACCGTCGGGGTAACGATCGTGATGCTGGCAATGACAGCCCTGGCGTTGTTCGCTCTCAGCGCCCGCGCCGAGGCGGACCGGCAGCGGGCCGAAGCCGAAGAACTGGTCCAGTTCATGCTCACCGATGTTCACTCTAGGCTGGAAGGAGTCGGCCGGTTACCGATCATGCGAGCGGTGACCGAACGGGCGCTCGCCCATTACGATCTTCAGATCGGACGCGGTGACCGATCGACCCAGACGCTGCTTCGGCGCGCGCGGGTCCTTCAGCGTCTGACGGAGCAGGATCTCTTGCAATCGGAAATGCCGAGAGCCCGCGGTCACGCGGTGGAAGCGCGCCAGATCACTGTTGCGGCGTTGCGCGAGGCGCCGGACGATCCGGACCGAATCTTCGCGCAGGCCCAGAGCGACTATTGGCTCGGGCGGATTCACGAACTGGGCGGTGATTGGCCTGCCGCCGCGTCCTTCTATCAAGCCTATTCGAACGCCGCTGAACGGCTCATCGCGACCGCGCCTTCGAACCCCGATTATATGATGGAGCGGGCCTATGCCGCCTCGAATCTCGGCGCCGCGAGGCTCAACGGCAGCAATGATCCGATCGCGGCGCGGACCCAATTTCTGATTGCGATCCGCTGGTTCGCCGCGGCTAGTCGGGCGCGCCCCGGCGACAACACTGCCCGGCTCCGCCTCGCCAACGCCTTCGCCAACCTGGCCGACAGCTATTGGGCAAGCCGAGCCTGGCGGAAAGCGCTCGACGCGCGCCGACGGCAGGTGGCGATCCTGACGCCGTTGCGTCACGCTGATCCGGCCAGGGCCGACATCTTCTTCAGTCTCGCGACCGGACAGAACGGCCTCGCGAGAGCGCTCGGACAGGTTGGAGACCGTCAAGCCTCGCTTGCGCTCCTTGGCGAGACGCTGGCCTCGGCGCATCGTCTCACCGGTCTCGATCCGAGCAATGGCGAATGGCTCGTGTTCCAGACGATCGTTCAGTGCGAACTGCTGATGGGGCCGGGCCCCCCGCCGAGGATGAGCCGGGCCGAGCTCGTCAGCGAATTTCGAGAGGGGATGGCCGCGATGCGGGCGCAGGCCAATCCACGCATCGAAGCGTTCGCCGACTGCGAGCGCATGGCCGGATGAAGGGAGAGCAGAATGCCACTCATGAACGAGACGGAGGCGGAGGCCTGGGTCGCCGCGCAGACGGCGAAGCCCAATCGAAGCGTGTTCGAACTGCCCCCCTTCGGCGAGGGATGCTCCGCTTACTGCATCTATTTCTATTACCTCACCGATATCCACTATGACGGACAAGGCAACCTGCTGAATACGCTCAGAATTTACTATTATGACAATTGCAAGAAAAAGCTGAGCAGAAAGAAAGTGAAGAAGGTCGTCAAAAGGCTGGTGCTCAATGCCCGGCGGGACATGCTGAGGGATCCCCATACCGGCGCGCCCGCTCCCAAGGGTTTCTGTCCGCCGGCCTGCGGCGAGTCCTTCGAGAAGGTTATTTGGCGGCGCCAGAGCTATGTCGTTATCGCTGTCGACGATCCCCAGTGGAAGCTGCCGAAGCGGAACGGGACAAAGGACGCGATCACGGTCACCGAGCACAGCAAGACGTGCAATCACACATTTTTCCAGGCATTCGAGTGGAAGGTTAAGATGCCGCCCAACGCGCCGACCTCGGCCTTCGACCTCTTTCAGACGACCGCGATCGCCTTTCGGAACCATATGGTCAGCAGCGAAGCCGGTTCTCCGTTGGGCGACGACGAGATGCAGGCCTTCAATTTCGCGATTCTCGTGGAGGGTGAAAGGGGCTTCATGGATGTGCCGATCGACCCGGACGGCAACAATATGGGGCCGCCCTTGCCGCCGCCCTAAGCATTTTTCCCCAGCTGCCCACGCACAGTTTTACGCAGGCGTGACCGTCGTCACGCGGCCTCTCCGATCATGTCTCCTACACAGCAAGTCCGCTCGCGGGGCTCGACGGCGGCACGAAAGGAGCAACGATCATGAACGAACTTCTCGATATCACGAAACCCATCGACGAGGCGATCGCCGACCTGGCCGAAGCGCAGCGCGACCTGGTGGCGGCCACCGGCACCGACTATCACACTGTCGATGAGGAGCGCCTTGGCCAGCCGGGATATACGGACGTACCCTGCTGCATCTACTTCTATTACGTACGCATCAATTCGAACGGCCGGCTCTTCGTCACCCATCACTTCTTCCCGGGCGGCGATCCCAACGATCCCGGCAATCCGGCGCCCGGGACAAACTGGCAGGCGATCGCCCGCGATCGCAATCTGCTTACACCTATCCTGGAGATGCTGGCGCAGGACGCGCGGCCGCTGGGTGCCGGGCAATTTCCGCCGATCGGCGCCGACTTCCAAGATATTCAATGGCGTCGGAAGTCCTATCTCGCCTTCTTCATCGACGAGGCGAGCTGGACGTTGCGCTCGACGAACGGCGTCCGCTTCCCGACCGACAAGGACGGCGTTCCCGGCACGCCCAATCACAGCTTCTTCGATGCGCTCGCGCTGCCGCTGACCATGCCAATTCGCCGGCCCAAGCCTGGCGGGCCCTATAACGACGAACGGTCGGCGCTGGTGTGCATCAATCACATGAAGGCGGATGACGCCGGCAGGGATATCGGCAGGGGTAATCCGCCGCCGCCGCTGCCGGAGACGCAGCTGTTCCATTTCGAAATGGTTTTCGACGTTCTCTTCGAAAACGGGACCAGGGGCATGACCGTCATCCTCGATCCCGACGGCAACAATGTGGGCCCGCCGCTGCCGCCGCCCTGATGCCTTATACTCGTCCGACCACGTGTCCCGCGCAGGCGTCTGCGCGGACACGGCCGTTTCGGCCGTCCAAAGAGTTCGCACTCGCGGCCGCTCGTGCTAATATTCGGACAGGAAATCCGGATGTCAGCCACCCCCCTCTCGACGATCATCGCCCTCGCTCGCGCGGGGGCGCTCGATCATGCTTGGGCGCAGTTCGTCGCGGCCGGCCACGATCGGGACGAGGGGGATCCGGCGGCGCTGACGGTCAAGGGGCGACTGCTCAAGGATTATGCGCTCAGGGCTTCGAGCGAGGCGGAGCGGCGGCGCTTCTACCTCCAATCGGCCGAATGCTATCGCGCCTCGGCGGCGCTGCAGCCGGCGACCTATCCGCTGATCAACGCGGCGTCGCTCTCGCTGCTCTCCGGCGACCGCGAACGGGCCGAGCAGATCGCGGGCGAGGTGCTCGAGCGGATCGCCCGCGAGCCGGACGAGCCCGAAACGCCTTATTACCGTGCCGCCACCGAGGCGGAGGCTTTGCTTCTTCTGGGGCGGCGCGAGGAGGCGCGGGCTATGCTCGAAGCGGCGGTCGCGGCCGCGCCGCGGGCCTGGGAGGACCATGCCTCGACGCTCCGCCAGTTCCTGGTCATCCAGGAGGTGCTCGGCGGCGACTCGGCGTGGCTCGGCCTGCTGCGCCCGCCGCGCTCGCTCCATTATTCGGCCGACAAGGAAGCGGAACCCGATGAGGGCGAGGCCGTGTCCGTCGCCGGCATCGGCTTTGGGTTCGGCGCTCTGGCGGCCGGTTCGGAGCTTCTCACGGCGGAGGCGCTGCTCGCGAGTGGGGCCGAGCTCCACGTCATCCTCCCCTCGGATGCCGCGAGCTTCGCGGCGCGCTTCGTCGATCCGTTCGGCGCGACGTGGCGGGCTCGCTTCGACGCGGCCCTGGCAGCCGCCGAAAGCCTGCGGTGCGTCCGCCCGCTCAACCGGACGCCGGGCGCGATCGAAACGGCATTGGCCGACCGGATCGCCCACGGCGCCGCCCTGCTCAACGCGGAGCGGCTGATGGGCGAGGCCGTGCAGTCGCGGCCGGCGACCGCCGAGCTTCCCGGCCTCGCCTTGCTCGCGATCCGCGTCGGCGGCGGCACCGGGAGCGGCCTCGAGGATCGACTGGGCGAGGTCCGCCTAGCCCTCGCCGCCGCGGATGAGCCCGCGCTTGCCCCCCATCTCAACGGCGAGATGATCCTGGTCGGCTATGCCGATTGCACAACGGCGGCGGCGGCGGCGCGGAGCGTCCACGCCGGGCTCCGCGACCGGCTCGTGCTGCAGATCGCCGGCCATTACGGCCTTATCGATCGCGTGCGCGATCCGTTTTCAGGGGCGGTTCGGCCCGCCGGGAGCGGCGTCGATATCGCCGCGGCGATCGTCGGCGCTTCACCACCCGGCTCGATCTGTGTCTCGGACGATTTCGCGGCGGTGCTTGCGGCGACCGGCCGCCGCGAGGGCGAAGCCAGCTGGATCGGCGAGATCCAGGCGCATGACGGCGGCCCCGCGATCGGGCTCTGCACCCTCAAATCCGCCGCGACCCTATAGGATCAGCTCCTCGAGCCGGTGCGGCGCGACGACGATGAGCGCGTCGGCATCGCGCCGGATGATCCCGCGCCGCTCGAGCGCGTTGACCGCCCGCGACGCCGTCTCCCGGGTGGTCGATACGCGCAAGGCGAGGTCCGAAAGGATCGGGCTCGGGCGAATCGCCAGGTCCGTATTTTGTCGCGCCCGGCGGAGCAGCTCCGCGTGCACGCGGCCGATCGCGGACAGGGCGACATGCTCGTACATGCGCGAGGCGGTCTGCTGGAGGCGGCCGACCATCACCTTGAGAAGGGCGAGGCCGATGCAGCCGTGCTGCTCCGCCAGCAGCGCCAGCACGCTTCCTTCGAGCAGGAAGGAGGACACCGCCTCGACCGCTACGACGTCGGCATCGTGGTTCGATGAATAAGGGGGGCTCACGACTCCGAAGAAATCCCCCGATCGATATTCGTGCAGGAGCACCACCTGGCCATCCAGCGAATAGGCGATCGCATGCGCCCGGCCGGTAATGATGACATAGAGGGTCGATATCCGATCGCCGCGCCGCACGATCGTCGCGTGTCCCTGAAAATCGCGCAGCCGGCCGCGAAGAAGGATGTTGCCCGCCAATTCGAGCGAACAACCGAAAACGTCGCAGAGCAAATGGCGAACGGTTTCCTCTTTTGGCTGCGATTGTTTTTCGTCTTGAGCGACTTCGGCCATGCGCGGATTATATACAAGAATCCGGACCTGGCGATCTGCTGATATCGATCATCCCACTGCCGAATTCGCCCCGCTCCGACGCCCGACAGGCGTGCGAGCGGTGTCCGCAAAAGGGTGGCGCCTCTGCTTGTCTCAAGTCGCCATCTATGATTGATAATGCGTCGCGGGGGTATCCGGTGTGGCGACGCTAAGGCTGGAGAACCGGACGGGGAAGGTCATCTCGTTGGGCCGCCTGACCCTGTCCATGTTCATTTTCGCGGCGGTCTTTTTCGGAATGGATCGTACGCCGGCCTTTCCGGCTGCGAGCTATCGGCTCGCCGCGGGCTATATGGCGTTGGCCGCGCTCTTTCTCGCCCTGACCTGGTCGAGCTGGTGGATCGAGCACCGCCTGAAGCTCTTCTCGCACGTCGTCGACGTCACCTTTTTCCTCGCGCTCAGCACGTCGACCGGGCTGGACGTTTCGAGTCCCTTCTTTCTGTTTTTCGTCTTTCTGGTGTTGTCGGCGGCAGCGAAATGGGGGTGGCGAGAGGCGATCGCGACGGGCCTCGTCGCGGCGCTGCTGTTCGCCGGCGAGGCCGCCGTCGAATTGTCCCGGCGGACGATGGCCGCCGAAGACTATGTGCGCGCGATCGTCCGCAGCGGCCATTTGCTGGTGCTGTCGCTGATGATCGCCTGGTTCGGGCTCACCCGGCTGAGCGGCGAGCGCAGCCTGGCGATATTCTTCACGGTCACCGATTCGATCGATCCGCCCATCCGCCAGGCGCTCGCCCATCTCGGCGAGTGCCTCGGCGCCCGCACTGTCGGGCTGGTCTGGTGGGAGGCCGACGAGCCCTGGTTCAATCTGTCGCGCTGGACCGCCGAGGGAATTTACGAGGTGGCGCGCTTCGGCCCCGACGCGGTCGACGCGGTGGTCGACGAGCGGCTGGAGGGACGGACCTTCCTCTTCGACATCGCCAGGGGCCGCGCTCTGACCCCGGTCGAAGGCAAGCTCCAGGCGATCGAGGGCGTCGTCCCGCTCAGCCCGCTGCTCGCCGACCGGCTCGCTCTGCAATCCGGGCTCGCGACGCCGCTCAAGACGGAAGGCATGGACGGTTATTTCGTCGCCGGCCTGATCGACGGCCTGTCCTGGGACGACCTGGCGGTGGCGCGCCGCGCCGGCATCGACATCGGCCGCGGCTTCGATCGCTCCGCGGTGCTGCGCAGCTCGATCGATTCCGCCGAGATCCGCACCCGCCTCAGCGTGGCCCGAGACCTTCACGACAGCGTCGCCCAGATCCTGGCCGGAATCGGCCTCAAGCTTCGCGCCGTTCGCATGCGGGCGGCCGGCGAAGGCCAGCGCGACGAGGAGCTGGCCGGGATCGAAGCGGAGCTGGTCCAGTATCAGCGCGACATTCACGACCTGATCGAGAATTTGCGCGGTCCCGCCGGCGATGCGCTGCGCGTCGACCTCGACGCCAAGCTGTCGGGCCTCGCCATCTGGCTTCAGCGCCATTGGAACGTCGAGGTCGAATTCACCGGAGATCATCTCGCCGCGGTCTCGCGCGGGCTCGAATCGGAGCTCAGCTTCCTAGCGCGCGAGGCCACGGCCAATGCCGTGCGCCACGGCGGCGCGACGCGCGTCCGGCTTTCCGCCGAGCGGGATGGCGGCGACGTCGTGCTGCGCTGCGCCGACAACGGCCGGGGCTTCGCCGAGCATGGCCGGTTCAGCGACGACGACCTGGCCGAACAGGGCTTCGGGCCGCGCTCGATTCTGGAGCGCGTTCATTATCTCGGCGGCAGCGTCGAGCTTGTATCCGAAGCGGATGGCGCGCAGGTGATCATGCATATGCCCGCCGGGACCATCGAGCCATGATCAGACTGCTGATCGCCGACGATCATCCGATCATCGCCTCGGGCGTCGAGTCGCTGCTGCGCGGAACCGAGTTTCAAATCGTCCGGCACGTCAAAACCGGCGATGCGGCGCTTCCCGCGATCGAGGCCGAAAATCCGGACATCGTCATTCTCGACGAGCGCCTTCCGGGCAAAGCGGGGCTCGACATTTATCGTGAGCTTCGCGCCAAGGGCGACCGGCGCCCGGTCATCCTGCTCACCGGTACCATGCCCGAGCTGCGGGCGATCGAGGCGGTCGAGGCCGGCGTCGACGGCTTCGTGCTGAAACATTCCGCCCCCGATCATTTGCTGGCCTGCCTGGAGGCGGTGCGGAGGGGCGAGCGGTGGATCGAGCAGAGCCTGCTCCAGCGCGCGCTCGACCGCGCGACCCGTCAGGACATGGCCAAGGGCCCGTTCGCGAAGCTGAGCCCCCGCGAGCAGGAGATCGTTCGGCTGGTCGGTGAAAATATCCGAAATCCGGAAATCGCCGCCCGGCTCGGCATTTCGGAGGGAACGGTCAAGGTCCACCTCCACAACATCTACGAAAAGCTGGGCCTTTCCAATCGGGTGGACCTGGTCATGCTGATCCGCGACGGCGATTAGCGCGGCCGCGCCCGGCCGCAACCCCGCGCCAATATCGTAAAGCGCCGTTTACCAATCCGCTCAACCATATCTTCGGCCGCGGCCGATAGACCCCCGGCAAGACGAAAGGAGTCTTGCTATGAATCGCATTGTGCCCGCCTTCCTGATGGCGACCGCCCTGGTCGGCGGATCGGCCAACGCCGCCGAATATAGCGGCGAGACCACCCGCTACACGATCGGCTTCACCGGCATCGTGCCGACGATCTGCCGCGCGTCGCTCGACGCGAATGTGGTGCCGGCCGGGGGCCGGGAGACGTCGCTCGGCCAGCTCAACGAGTTCTGCAACAGCCCGAACGGCTATCAGATCTTCGTCGAGACCTCGCCCGAGCTCGCCGACGCGACGCTGATCGTGGACGGGCAGACGGTGAGCCTCGCCGGCAACGGCCCGGTGCTCGTCGCCGCATCCGACGGCCCGAACATCCTGTCGCGCAACGTCAGCCTGTCCTCGCCGAACGGAGCGGGCGGCTCGCTCTCCTTCCGGATCGTCGCGCTCTAGACGACCGCCGATCGATTACCGTCGACGGCCAGGACACCGGCCAAGGCATCCGGCCGTCGACGCGCTCCACGGGCCATGCTGGTGGGAAGCATGGCCCGCAGCGCGATCTCTATGGACAAACGACTCCCTGACCAAGCGCCACCAGCGGCGAAATGGTCACGTTGAGCGTGTCCGAATAATTGGCGGCGGGCGTCTCGTCCAAGCCGCCCTCCAGCAGCTGCACGCTGACCGGATGGTTGACTCCGCCGGAGAGGGGCGGCGCCCCGAGCCCGGCACGCACGCAGGTCTTGGTGATCGTCGCCGTGTTGCCCGGGTCGCGCGTCTGCCCCAGGAAGGTGGTCTGGTAGCGCAGATTCTGCGTCTCGGTCGCCACATTGCCGCCCGGATAGGTCATCCGGTAGCCGTTCGTGGAGGTCATAGTGATCGTATAGGGCCCGGAGCTCGCCACCCGGACCTGGCCGTTGGGCGGGGGCAGGGCGATCGCCTGCGGATCGGTCTTGTCGCCCACCTCGCCGAAATCGAGCGCCGGGCCGATATAGCTCGCCTGCAGCGCCGAGAGCACGTTGATCTGCAGCGTGAAGGCGTTCGGCGCGACGTTGCGTTCGGAGAAGGGCGGGCCGCCGCCGGTGCCGTTGCACCCATATTGGATATCGAAGACGATGCTGGAGGACGCATCGAGGTTCAGGTTCGCCGGCAGCTGGACGTTGAAGGTGACCACGAAAACGTCGGACGCGGCGTTGTTGCCGGAATAATCCCAGCGCAGCACGCCCGCGACCGGCACGTTCGGCAGCGGCGTCGTGATGTTCGGCACCGCGCCCGGATTGTTGTAGAAGATGTTCTGGCCGAGCCCGGTCGCCGAGCCGGCGCCGACGACGCTGACCGGAATGAGGACCGTGCCGTTGGCTGCCGAGGTCTGCGCCTGCACGTACATGTCGATCGTCGACGGCTTGGCGCCGCCCGGGCCGTTGGCGCGGGTGAAGGTGATCTGAAGGCTGTTGATGTTCAGCGACGAGGGATTGAACGGATCGTAATTCGCGACGGCCGGCGCGCTCTGCGCGGTCACCAGGCAGCGGCGTGCCTGCGCCTGCGCGGCTCCGGGAAGCATAAGAGCTCCGGCGACGAGTGCGGCCAGTGCCGCGAACAGACGCTTCAGTCTCATTTCATTCACCGCTTTCTGAAGGCGAAAGATCGCCGACGCGGACAATGCTTTCGCCATTGTCCGACACATTAATAACATAGCTGCTCTGCAGATCGTCGTTCATTCGTATCCGCCACCGTCCCGGAGCGAGACCGGTGGCGCCGAACCGGCCGTCCCGATTGGTGAAAATCTGGATGGGCTCGCGTTCCGGATGGGCGAGTTCGACGGCGGTGCCGGTCAGCAGCGCGATCGGCTCGCCGTCGCGGTTGATGAGACGGCCGAGAGCCGTGACGCTGTAATTGGATCCGACCTCGAGCAAGTAACCACTCCGGTAGGGCGGGAAGACGCGGAACGACCCCTGACCAAGGTCGAAGCCCGCCGGCGCCGTCGGCACGTCGACGGTGATGGTGCGCTCGGCATAGGAGCTGAGGCTGGGGTGGGTGGCCGCGTTCATCGCGCCGGTGACGGCGGTGAAGCCGAAGGGCGTGGGATCGACGATCACCGAGGCGTCGCGAAGCGCGCGATGGCCGGTGACGATGGCGAAGCTGTCGTAGATCGGCCGGCCCATCGAGAAGCGCTTGTCGGCGAAAGCCAGCGAGGTCGCGAAGCGCAGCGAGGTGCGCTGGTTGGTCGAGTTGCCGAAATCGTCGTCGAACGTGCCGAAATGGCTGATTCCGAGCTCCGAGCGGTTCGCGTAATAATTGCCGACGAAATTGACGCCCGAGCCGAAATTGCTCCGTTCGACGTCGGCGGAGATGTTGTAGGAGCCGACGCCCTGGCCGTGCAGGGTGTTGAACGACAGCCGCGCCCGATCGAAGCGCGTGTCATAATCGGCGCGCGCGCTGGAATAGCGGCCCAGCCTGACGGTGGCGGAGATCAGCCCGGCGACGCGACGGCCGAGATTGTCCTGCTCCCAGCGAAGATCGCCGGTGAAGCTCACTCGATCGTTGACCCGATAGCCCATCGTGCCGCGCAGGTTCCACGCGTCACGGCTGCCGTCGCGGCCGTGCGAATAGCGTCCGTCGACGCCGCCGTAGAGGTTGTCGGTGAAGGCATGCGAATAGCCGCCGCCCATCTCCCAATCATAGGGATTGCTGGGGATGATCGTTCCCATCGGCCCGAAATTGCGGCTTCGGCTTTCGACGAACAGGCTGAGCGAGTCGGAGCGGCCGTTGCGCCGCTGGATAAGCCTCTGGAAGGTGACCAGGGCCGCCCGGCCGGTGCCGAAGCTGTCGATGTGCGAGATCGAGAAATTGCCGGCGATGGTGCCGAACCGGGTCGCCACCACGGCCTCGACGCCGCCCATCTGCGAATCGCCATTGGCCTGGAAGTTCGCGCCCGCGGTCAGGAAGTCGCTGAAGCCGTGGCGGACGAAGCCGGTGACCGCGAAATCGTCCGTATAATGCGGCCCGTCCGGATCGAGCGGCGCCTCGACGCCGGCATAGAGGCCGAATTCGGTGAGCCCCCGGGCGAGCTGCGACTGATCGAGGAACACGTTGAAGCGCAGAATCTCGCTCCGCCCGGTATCGTCGAGCACGGCGAGGCGGATGTCGTTCGCGCCCTGGGTGAACGGGAAGTCGCGCAGATTGTAGACGCCGGGCGCAAGCTGGACCCGGCGGACGATCTGGCCGTTGACCTGGATTTCGACGGTCGAGGCGCGCTCGAGCCGGAAGCTGCGGTCGCCGCGCGGACGGACGATCTGCTGCGGCTGAAGCACGCTGTAGGACCGGAAGATCGACAGGCCGGCGATGTCGGGCGCGGACTGGAAGCCGCGGGAGATCGCCTGCAGGTCGCCCGCCGTCCAGCGGATCAGATTGCGGGTGTCGTCATAGACGAGGCGCGAGCCGAGCCGCTGAAAATCGACGCCGTTGGAGCCAGGCTGGTAGATCGCCTCGGATTCCGCGACCACGCCGCCGATCCGGGTCGCACCGTCGAGGAAGAAGATGGGCGACTGGAAGCCGTCATTCGGCCCCGACCACAGATAGTCGGCATTGCCGCGGATGTTCACATAGGCGCTGAACCCCGCCGGCGGCGCGAATTCGCCGATCCGGTCGCGGTCGAGCGGGCTCACCTGAACGGTGCGCGAGGCGCGCCGCTCGCTGGCGATCTGAAGCTCGAGCCCCGGATCCTGCGGATTGTAGCGGATTCGGATTCCGGACGCTTCGAAATCCGCCGGCGAGAGTGTCGTCCGGCCGGCGAAGCTGCCCTGCAACGTGCGCAGCACGTCGGGATCGACGACGTTCGACAGCAGATCGAGCAGGCGCTGGGCGGAAAACTCGATCCGGTCGTTGGCGTCGATGGTGATGACGATGTCGCCGAGATAGACCGCGCCGTCCTTGGCCGGGACGGTCAGGGTGATCGCCCGCCCACTCGTGTTGATCCGGTTGGGGGCGCCGGGTTCGAGCGGACCCTGATTCTCGATGACGATCCGGCGCTCCTGCACCTGGGTCGTCTGACCGGGCTGATCGCTGGCGAGCGCGGCCGTCGCCGACGCCGCCGTCGCGCAGCCGGCGAGCAGCGTATAGGCGCAGATCCGGCGGAGCCGGTCAGCCTTCCGCGTTGAATTGGGCCTCAATGGTCCCCCCATCGGTCGGAAGCTCGATTGGAATGAGCACGCGCCGGGTCTGGCCGGCGCCGATCAGGCCGAAGCCGACCGTCTGCTGGATTTCGGGCCCGGGCAGGTTGCGCCGGAAAACCTCGCGACCGGAGCCGTCGCGCTGGATGATCCGAAGCCGGCCGTTCGACAGATAGCCGTGGGCGGTCGAGCTGTTGGTCACGGTGATCGCCGGAATCGGCCTGCCCTCGGCATTGTGAGCGACCTCGGCGCCGCTGATCGCCAGCGCGGGCCGGGCGCCGGCCGGGCTGACGCTGACCAGCACCTGGAAATTGTAGAGGATCTGGATCGCGGACTGGCCCTGCGGCATCTGCACCGGCAGCTGGGCGACGGTGACGTAATAATGTTTGGAGCGGGCCAGATCGGGATCGCCGACATATTGGACCCGGAAGCTCTGAGTCTGGCCGGGCTGGATCAGCGCCTGGGCCGGGAAGACCAGAAGGTCGCCCGGATCGGTGCCGGTGCCCTGCACGCCGTCCTGACCGAGCGCGAGCTCCTGGATCCGGATCTCGACCGGAAGCGGATTGGCGAAGGTGTTTTCCACCGTCACCACCTGGCTCATGCCCCGGCCGGACGTGCTGAGATTGAGAACGACCGGCTGCACCGTCATCGCGACGACGGCTCCGGTCAGGCCGAGCGCGCCGAACAGGATCAGCGCGCGCAGCAGGAATTTACGCCACAGAGACTTCACGTCATTTCTCCCCCCACCCCGGCGGCCTGTTAAAAGGCCGCCTGAAGTTCCACGATTATCTCGTCACTATAAAGACCCTGGACCAGCGGCCGTCCGCCGGCCGGAAGGTCCACCGACAATGTCATCTGGCCCGCTCGGGCCCCGTCCGAATCGATAATCAGCGGGCCGGCCTGCGATTCCGCGTTGGCAAGCTGGCTGCCCCACTGGCTGCGCAGCCGATAGCCATGGAACTCCGCGAACGGGCCGGTCTGGACCGGAGCGCCGAGCCGCCGGAGCGCGCCGGTCGCGCTGCGCACGGTAACGCGGTGCGGCGCGTTGCAGACCATCGGAAACAGGATGTCGATCACGCCGCCGCGCGACACCGCGTTATTGTCGACGAACTCGACGATGCTCAGCTGTCCCGAACCGGGCGAGGCGGGCTCGAAGGTCATGTTGTTCCCCACCGTCCTGGCCGGACTTCCCATCACGCAGGCCGGACGCGCCGTGCCGAGGATTTCGAGCCGGCCGCGGCTCGGCTCGATCACCTGCGCGGCCAGGGCGGCCGGCGCCAGCAGCAGGACGGCGGCGGTGAGGCTCTTGATCATTGCACGGGCTCCAGGGTGATTCGGAGCGTGTCGCCGTAAGTGCCGGCGAGCAGCGGCGCGTTCGCCCGCTCGTTGGTCGCGCCGGCGTCGATCTCCAGCCGAAGCAGGATCTCGCCGAGGCCGGCGCCGGAGACGAAGACCGAATTGTCGGCGGTCCGGCGGACTCCGGCATCGGCGTTCAGCCGCAGATTCTCGTCCGCCCAGGTGACGTCGGCGCGATAGGGGATGGCGTTGCCGAACCCTTCGGGCGGCGGCACCGAGCTTCGCTCCATCGTCTGCCACAGGCCGTTATTCTGGGTCTCGATCTTGAGCCGGTGCGGGAAGGTGCAGATCGCCTCGAACCGCACCTCGACCGAGGCGGCGTTGGTCGACAGGGTGGTCCGGTCGACCAGCTCGTCGATCTGCAGCATCGTGCCGTTGAGGCCGCGGAAATTCACCTGCCGGCCGGCGGCGAGCAGCGGAGCTCCGACCGCGCAGGAGCCAGGGACGCTGGCGTTGACCGTGAAATTGCTGGTCGCGCTCGTCCCCTGCGCGTGCGCCGCCGCCGGGAGGAGCAGGCCTGCGAGGATCAATGCCGGACGGGCGCGCATGGCCGCTCTCCTAGCTCACGACCGCGAGGGTGACGGTGACCGAGCCGAGATAGGCCGGGTCGGCGACCAGCCGAAGCGCGTTGCCGCCGCCGGTGCTGAACGCTCCGATCGACACCGTGATGTCGCCGGTGAAGGCGGTGCCCCGGGTCTGCACCGCGCCGGGATTGCTCGCCGCGCCGGTGGTGAAGGTCGCCGCGGTGGCGGTCCAGCCGGCCGCGGTAGCGGTGAAATTGACGGTGCGCGAGAAGCCGCTCGGCGCCGCCGCGACATTGTTGACGCTGAGCAGCGGCGTGGCATTGACCGTGATCGTGCTCGCCGAGCTGCAGAAGGCGCCGGTCAGCACCTTGGGCGGCGCGGCCAGATCGTTGCGCAGAAGGCCGGTGGAGGTGTTGACCAGAACGCCGAGGTCGAACGAGCCGGAGCCCGAGCCGTTGGTCCCGGCCGCGCACAGCGCCGGCACGTTGCCGGTGACCGGGAACGGGCCGGAGGTCGCCGTGGTCTGCGCCGAGGCCGCGCCGGCGGCGCCGATCGCCAGCAATGCCGCCAGGGAAGTGGAAAGGGTGCGCATGATCATCTCCTACGGCGTCGCCGGGCCCAAAGTGATGGTGACGGCGCCGGCATAGCCGCCCGAAACGAGCAGCAGGTCGGACGGCACCGCGAAATTGTTGAGCGTCAGGGTCAGGTCGGCGAGCTTGGGCGCGGGGTGCGTGCCCCCCGGGCCCTGCGCCGCCGGAGTCGCGCCGCCGGCCGAGGCCGCCGTGGTGACCACCGCATTGGCGGCCGCCCAGTTGCTGACGGTCGAGGTGAAGTTGACGGCGCGGGCGAAGCCGGGCTGCGGCGCGGTCGCGTCCGCGGCGACCATCGCATTGGCCGAAACCGAGATCCTCGTGCCGGCGAAATTGCAATAGGAGCCGGGGAAGTTGATCGCCTGGGCGGCGATCGTCGCCAACCGGCCGGTCCGCGGCCCCGAGGTGTTGGTCAGCGTTCCGAGCGGAACCGCGCTCTGCGACGGCGGCCCGAGCACGCACCGGCCGGCGACGGATCCGTCGACCGCGACCCTTCCCTCGAGAGGACCCTGCGCGCTCGCCATCCCCGCCGGGGCGGCGATCACGAGAGCGGCAAGAGCGATACGCGCCTTCATCCCTGTCTTCCTCCTTCGCCCGGTTCCGTCAGGGGACCGGGTTCAGCGTCACCAGGACCTGGCCTTGGTAGGTTCCGGCCACCAGCAGGCCGCTCGTCGGACTGGACGACGCCGACAACGTCACCAGGATGTTGCCGCTGAACTGCCCGACCGTGGCCGCCGTGCCGGCGCCGGCGACGACCGAGCTGTCGGTGGCGTTGACGCTGTTGGCGTTGGCGGTGGCGGTGTAATCGACCCGATTGTCGAAGCCGCTCGGCGGAGCCCCGGGCGAGGTGATGTTGAGCAAGGGCTGCGCCTCGACCCGCATCGCCGCCGCGCTGCCGTTGCAGAAGCCGACGAGAGTCCGGTTCTGGCCGTCCACCTTGCTGGTGTCGAGCTTGCCGGTCGCGGCCAGCGACATTTCGCCGAGCGAGATGGTCTGCGAGTTGATGCTGAGCGCGCAGCGATTGGCGACCGATCCGTCGATGCTGACGGTGCCGGTCACGGTCTGCGCGTGGGCCGCGCCCGCGATCAGCGGCAGGGCCAGCGCTGCGATGGTAAGATATGCACGCATTTCAAACACTCCAGTCGGGTTCGGCCGGGTTGCGGGCGCCGCCGGGGCGGCGCCCTCCCGAGCTTAGGCAGTCGGTGAGATGGTGATCAGGATGTGGCCTTCGTAACTGACATCGGCCACGAGGATGTCGGTGTTACCGGCAGTCGGCGTCCTGAAGTTCGCGCCGTCGATATGGATGTTGGTCGCGCCCGAAGCCAGGCGGTTGGCCAGCTGCAGCGACGTCGCCGCCGCGTTGGTCAGGCTGTCGTTGGAAACCAGCTCGGACCCGGAAGGAGTCTCGTCGAAGGTCACGTTCGCCGTGTAATGGACGAGACGAGCATAGCCGGCCGGCGCGGTCGCCACATTCTGGGCGGCGATAGCGTTCGCATCGACCGTCACGGTGGGACGGCCGGAGGTGCAGACGACCTGGAAAGCGAGCCCGTTGGCGGCGGTGTCGAAAGTCGATTCGACGTCCGTGCGCAGCGTGCCGTTGGCCTGCGAAAGCTCGCCCAGCGCGATCGTACCGGCGAAATTGGCGCTGGCCGGCACGCCGCCGGTCACAACCAGGCATTTCGGGGCAACGCTGCCGGTGATGGTGACGTCGCCGCTGACAACCTGGGCCGAAGCGGACGTCGCGATGAGGGCCGAAGAGGCCGCCAGCGCTGCGAAAATGATCTTCTTCATGTCGTTCTCCTCAAACTTCAATCCTGTGGGACCGGCTTTGGCCGAAAGTCCCGTCCAACCGGCGAAACGGCTCGCCGAACCCCCCAGGGTTATCGTGCCGGCCCTTGCGCCCGGGGCGAGCGCGGGGCCGGTTACTCGAAAGTCAGAGCACCGGACTCAGCGTGACATGCAGAGTGTCGGTGTAGTTGCCGGCCACCAGCACGTTCGCGCCCGCATAGACGGGGGCGCTCACGCGCAGATAGGAGCCGGGTTGATTCTGCGAGATGGCGACCGCCAGCCCTTGCGTGGTGCTGGACGGGCCGCGAAACGTGCAGCTGCCGCCCGTGGTGAGGTTCGCGACCGGGCAGGTGCCGGTGGCGACGCCGCTGTTCTGGACGACGTTCAGGGTGACGTCGTAGGGCGCGACCGCCGCATAGCCGGTGGGCGGCGCGCCCGCCGTCTTCAGCGCTCCGTTGTCCGAAACGACCGCGATCCGCGAGGCGACCGAGCAGTCGATCGCGAAGGGAAAGTCGTGCTGCCAGGGGTGATCGTCGAAATTGGGCTCGTTATGGGTGCCGCTGGGCGCCGTCGCGAAGCCGCAGGCGGCGCGGACCGAAGCGGTCACCGGAAGGGTCAGGGAGACGGAGTTGGGCGCCCCCTGCCCCGGCGCATAAGCCACCCCGGTCGTGCACGAGCCGACGCACTGGGCGGAGGCCGCCGACGTCGTCGAAAGCGCAGCCAAAACCGCAGCGATGATGCGAGCGCGTGCTCCCATCGTGAGCCAATCCTTTTAAAATCTTCCCGATCACGGCCGAATCTAAACTTCGGTTTACCCCCCGAGGCCTGCCGCTTGAGTAGAGGATTCCCTGAGTCTCAATGTTCCGCAAGTGGAAAAGCGAGACAGCTTGAACCACGCCCCGATCACAAAATTGTCGAAAAAGCCAATAAGCCAATCCGGGAAAGGCATCTGGCACAATTTCACAAGAATATTTGTTAACGATATCCGCGATAATCTACAAATATGACGTCCTCAAATGGGACTATTGAATATCTATAAGGATATTCTAGTTCATTTCGACAATGAAACAACAACAACTGGACAGCCGAGCACTGATGCCGCCATCCGGCTTGGCTCGAATTAAGAGCCCGGGTCGGCGATGGCCAAAGCCCGATGTTTCCAGAAAAGGGTGGTTAATGAACGGATCGGGCAGGTCGATTTCGCCCGCTCCGCCGTAAAATCCCGGTAAGGGACAAGGCCCCGGCACGGCTTATCGACCGAATCACTCGATTCGCCGAGTCGGAATGTGAAGTCTGGCCTAGCCACCCGAGTAAACCGAAGGTTATTAAGATAAACTATTTATATAAAAGCGCCCAACTTGTTATTTAATTGTGCGATCAGGACGGATGCGCGAAAGTCTAGCTCGCGACTCGAATGTCGCGGGGCCAGCGGGGGGCGAGGCCCGGGGGACGGAAATGAGCGAGCCGGAACAGGTCATCGACGTCGACGCCATCTATATTCGCCCGAGGCCCGGCGGCTGGTCGATGGAGGTGGCCGGCGAAACGCGGGATTTCGCAACGGCGACCGGCGCCATTTTCGAAGGCATACAGCAGGGACGGGCGCTGGCGCGATCGGGCCGGGAGGTCTGGGTCATGTGGCGCAACGGCGAGGCCTGGTCCGTCGCCTGGACGTCCAACGGCTAGCGCACTCGGCGGCGGCGCGACCGCCGCGACCCGCTCGATACCCACGCGCCATGCCGCTGGCCTACAGCCACGTGCGGGCAAGGCCGACGCTCGCTTTGCCCGGACGTGGAAGGGGACGGCCGCCGGTCAGTCGGCGCTCGGTGCGAGCTGGCCGCGAATCGCGCCCTCGGGATGCTCGGTCGTGTGGATGTCGACATAGAAAGCGCCGGGATTAGCCTGGATCTCGTCCGCCAGCGCATCGCCGATATCGTCGCAATCGTCCTCGTCGCCGTCGTCCGGCCGGTCGAGGTTGACCACCGCCGAGCCGGTCGTTCCGGCCGCGCCGCGGTGGATATGGGCCGCGGTCACCTCGGAGAGGCTGCGGACCTCCAGATCGGCGCAGAGCGTGTTGGTCGAATCGGCGATGTTGATGTTGACCCGGCCCCAGCCGTCGGAATCGCCACCGCCGCCGACATTGTCGCCGGTGAGCATGGCGCGGAGCTCGGCGGCGACCGCCGCTCCGGTCGTTCCGGCGCCGGCGGCCATGATCACCGCCCCAAAGGCGGCCAGAAGCCTGCGGCGTCTCTTGTCCTTCAGCATGATATGTCCTTTCCTCTGGAAAAGGCCCCGCGCGGGCAGCGCCGCGCCGGGGACCAGGCAAAGGAAAACGGCCGCAATCGCATTGTTCCTTCGATTGCGACGAGGGGCGCCGCCGCACCGGCGAGCGGCCGCTAGCGCGGCGTCTCGATCGACGGGCCCAAATTGGCCAGCACCTCGCGCGCGTCGAAGCTCTTGTCGTCGCTGCGCTGGCCGCGGAACATCACGATCTCGGCATTGGCCTCGAAATTCTGGACGGTCTGGACGTCGATGCTGTCGGCCCAGAACGGATCGCCGAACCACGGATCCCAGCGCCGCCAGCCGAAGCTGCCGCGATAGCGCCACGAGGGCCGCCACCAGCGATAGCGGCCATAGCTGAACGGATCACGATAGACGCGAGTCTCGACATTGCGGTCGGTGGCCCGCTCGACGATCGAGAAGCCGTCATAGCCCTGCTCGACGGTAAGCTCGGCGGCGCGATAGAGCAGATAGGTCTCGACCCGTTCGCGCGAGGTCAGGCTGTTGCCGGCGAAGCTGACCATATAGCGGTTGGGCGCGATCCTGACGTTCGAATAACCGCCGCTGGCGCGGCTCCCGCCGGCGCCAAGCGGCTGGTACGGCGTCGGCGTCGCGCAGCCGGTGAGAAGCGCCAGCGTGGCGGCCGCGACGAGGGAATGAAGGCGGAGGTGCCGGGAGGCAGCAAAACCCTTTGTCAACATAGGTCTAGGTCCTGCAAGAGGGGCTATGGCATGAACCCCGCAGGGCGGCCGCAGTTCCATGCGATCGCATCGGGCGCGGTGGCGGAATCGCGGCGCTGAAGCGTCCGCACATCGATGAGGCGGCCCGCTGGACGTTCCCGCCCGCACCGTCGCCTCAGTCCTCGTCGACGATCACGATCAGGGCGGCGCCGTCGGCGAGCATGCCGGGCGCCGAGACGTCCTGCTCGACATAGATGGAGAGGTTGCCGAGCCGGAGCCGCGCCGAGGCCGGATCGGGGCCTGACGGATCGTCGCGGACGGCGCCGGGCAGGCAGCGCAAAGCCGCCGCGGCCAGCGTCTCGACCGCGGGCGCGGCCGAGGGCAGGCGCCAGGAGCAGGCGACCCGGTCGACCGGCGCGTAGCGATTGGGCCGGCAGAGCTCGAACAAGGCGAAGCGGCGCCAGTTCTCATGAAAGGTGACCGAGCCGAACGGCTCCGCCTCGCGCGCCGAGGCGGTGACGAAGCGCAGGTCCGCGCAGAAAGGCTCGCCGGCCTGGACGGGCGCCGATGCCAGCAGGACCGCGATCGCGAGGGCCTGCGGCATCGACGTTCTCCCGTCCGGACGGCCGGCGGTCAGCGGCAGCGAATGTCGCTGTTGCGCTCGATCTCGCGGCCGACGAGGGCGCCGAGGACTCCGCCGACGACGGTGCCGGTGGTGCGCTCGCCGCGGCTGTCGATGCCGCGCCCGACCAGAGCGCCGACGCCGGCGCCGATGACGAGGCCGGTGGTGCCGTCGCTGCGGCGGCAATAATAACGGCCGTCGGAACCGCGATAGACCTCGTCCTGCGCGGTCAGGCGGCGCTCCTCGTAATTGGGATCCTCGCGATAATAACGGGACGGCTCCCAATTCTCGTCGTCGCCGTCGCGCCAGCGATAGCGATTGTCGTCATAGCCGCGGCCGCCGCCGCCGCGATAGCCGTCGCGGTCGCGATAGCCGCCGCCGTAGCGGCGGCGCGAGGCCTCGTAGCGCTCGCGCTCGCGCTCGTAGATGGAACGCTCGGTGTCGAAGCGGCGCTGCGCCTGCTCCCAGCGGATCTCGTCCTGGCGGGACTGCGCGGCGGCGGGCGCGGCGAGCGCCCCGCACGTCGACGCGAGCGCGATGGCGATTAGGCTGATCCTCATAGTCTGTCTCCCTGTTACGCGGTTTACCAATAGCACAGGTCTCCGCCCATCCGCATGTACCGAGGATGAAGCGAGGCGAAGCGGGGCGGTTGCGCGGCCGGGATTTCAGGCGCACAAATGTGGGCATGCAGCTTCTCGCGGCCCTGCTGAGCTTCGCCAGCCTGGCCGCGCAACCGCCAGCGCCTGAGGCCCTGCTCGCCGAAATGCGCGCGGCGTGCGGCGGCGACGCCTGGGACCGGGTCGAGGGCTGGCACGAGACCGGCCGGGTCGACCTGCCCGGTCTGCCGGGCGTCCCTTACGAGACCTGGCACCATATGCGAACGCTCACCATGCGCTCGGACAGCCGGGTCGACGGGCGGATCATGCGGCAGATGGGCTATGACGGCAGCGTCGGCTGGCAGGTCGGACCGGACGGGCAGGTTCGCGTCAACGGCGACCCGGTGGCGCTTCGGCGGATGCGGCGCGACGCCTATCTCAGCAGCTTCGCCTGGTTCTACCCGAGCCGCTTCCCGGCCCGGTTCGCGCTGGCCGGCGTCGAGAGCAGGCAGGGGCGGACGTTCGACGTGCTGCGGATCGAGCCCGAGCAGGCCGACAGCTTCGATCTGTGGGTGGACCGCGGGACCCACCGGGTCGCGCGCATCGTCGCCGGCGCCGAATATGCCGAGCTCGGCGACTATCGCGACTTCGCGGGCGTCTGCAGCGCGACCACCGGCCGGCAGGGCGACGGCGATCCCACGCACGAGATCGTGCTCCATGTCGAGACGGTGGCGACCGGTCCGGTGGAAGCGGCGCTGTTCTCGCCGCCGACAGCGCCGCGCTGATCCGTCGTCATTCCAGCGCAAGCTGGAATCTCCTTGTCTTTGTCGAGCAGGTGAGAAGGGGGATTCCAGCCTGCGCTGGAATGACGGGTTAACTCAAGACATTGCCAAGCGCCTGTCCCCCAGCGGCACAGGCGATTCCGGGGGCTTGCGCGGGGGCGATTTCCGGGGCGAAGGCGGGGGCCCAACGGAGAGGAACCGCTTCATGGCATCGACGATCGCAACCTTGGCCAGGCTGATCATCGGCGCCGGCGCGGCCGTGGCGATGTTGCAGGCCGCGCCGGCTCTGGTCTCGGCGCAGGATCCGGAGAGCGCGGCGCCGGTAGAGGCGGCGCCGGTCCCGGCTCCGGCCTCGGTTCGGGCTTCGGCCCCGACCCGGGCCACCGCCTCCGTCGCCACGGCCACCGCCACTTTGGCGAGCATCCACGTCACCCGCGAGCTCGAAGTGCCGCACTGGCTGGAGCCCGGCCAATATGTCTGGAACGACGACGCCGCGCCCGCCGCCGGGCCGACCGTTGTCGTCGTCAACATCCGCGCCCGGGTGCTCTCGGTCTACCGGGCCGGGGTCGAGATCGGCCGCTCCAGCCTGATCTACGGCGCCGACAACAAGCCGACCCCGCTCGGCACCTTCCCGATCCTCGAGAAGGACGCCGACCACCGCTCCAACCTCTACGACGCGCCGATGCCGCACATGCTGCGCCTCACCTGGGACGGAGTCGCCCTGCACGGATCGCCGACGCTCGAGGTCGCGCTGGCGACCCGGGGCTGCGTCGGCCTCCCGGTCGGCTTCGCGGAACTGCTCTACGGCGCGGTCCGGGTCGGCGACCGGGTGGTGATCTGGGACGGGGTCAGCGCGGCCTGAGAATGGGCTGAATCCGTTTCGAATAGAAGGGTTTGACGCGCCGGATCGACGGGCGCATGATCCGGCGTCGTGAAGATGCGTAAGCCCCTGCAAAACAGCGATTTCGAGTCGGTGCTCGAGCCTCGCGGCCGCGCCTACGGCTATGCGGGCGACAGCCTCGGCCCGGTGTCCGTCACGGCGGCGAACGGCAAGCCGATCTTCACCATCGAGCAGGTGGTCCAGCAGCTGACCAGGAGCGGGACGGCGTGGAACGGGATCGGCGCCAATCCGGTGCCGGGCGGCGGGCTGGGCACGATCAGCTACGCCTTCTTCAACAATGCGGCCGAGGTCTATTCGTCCGAGAAGAGCCAGTTCGTGCCGCTCAGCCAGGCCCAGCGCGATGCCGTCCGCCAGGCCTTCTCTATCCTGGGCGAGGTTCTCGGCGTGGTCTTCGTCGAGGGCAATGTCGCCACCGCCGACCTCAATTTCGGCAATATCGACAGCACGGAAGATTATTATTCGGCCTACGCCAGTCATCCCGACAAGACCCGCGAGGGCGGCGACGTCTGGTTCAGGGTGGACGCGCCGACCACCCAGCAGGTCGGTCTGGCCGAGGCCGGCTTCCGGACGATCATGCACGAGATCGGCCACGCTCTCGGCCTTTCGCACCCGAGCAATTACAACGCCCAGCCGGGCGTCACCCTGACCTACGAGGCGAACGCCGAATATTTCCAGGATTCGCACCAATATACGATCATGTCCTATTTCGGCTCCAGCTCGACCGGGGCGGTCAGGACCTCGTTCGCGGCGACTCCGCTGGCGCACGACATCGCGGCGCTGCAGAGCCTCTACGGCGCCAATATGACGATCCGGACCGGCGACACGGTCTACGGCTTCAACAGCAATGCCGGGCGGGCCGCTTTCGATTTCGCCCAGAACGTCCAGCCGGTGATCGCGATCTGGGACGCGGGCGGGCGCGACACGCTCGATTTCTCGGGCTGGAGCAGCGCCTCGCGGATCGACCTGATGCCGGGCGCATCGAGCGACGGCGGCGGCCAGACCCAGAACGTCCAGATCGCCTACGGCGCGACGATCGAAAATGCGGTCGGCGGGGCGGGCGACGACGTGATCGGCGGCAACGGGGCGAACAACCTGCTCAGCGGCGGCGGCGGCAACGACCGGCTGACCGGTCTCTCCGGCACCGACCGCTCGGAAGGCGGGGCGGGCGCCGACATCTTCGTGTTCGCCGCCACCGGCGACAGCGTCGACTACCGGCGCAGCTCGGACGGCAAGAAATCGACCTCGGACGTGCTCGCCGATTTCACCTCCGGCACGGACAGGATCGATCTTTCCGCGGTCGACGCGGTCCGGGGGACGGCCGGCGACGACGCCTTCGCCTTCATCGGCTCGGCCGGCTTCACCCACCAGGCGGGCCAGCTGCGCTTCGACGCGCGCGACGGCTTCGTCCATATCTTCGGCGACGTGGACGGCGACGCCGTCGCCGACCTCCATATCGTCGCCAGCGGCACCCAGGTGCTGGCGGGGGATTTCATTCTGTAGGCCGGCGGCGGCCGGGCTCGGCGGGGGATGGTTTGACTCGGGCGCGGCGGAGGCGCAGCCTCGTTTCGGGGACGCAATCATGGCCGCCGCCTGTCATCGCGGTGCCTGGCGAAACCGGGAGGGGCAATGAAGCACATTATCGGCATCGCCATGCTTTCGGCCGGCCTTGCGATCGGCGCCATCGCCACGCCGGCGGCGGCGCAGGAAGAGATCGTCCTGGCCTGCACGCCGCCCGCGATCAGGAACCTGCCGATGAGCCGGGTGACGGCGGCTCAGCGCAACGCGGTGATCGCCTGCATCTTCCGCCGGACGGCCGCCGAGATGAACGCTCAGGCGCCGGTCCCGATGGGCGATGGCGACGTCCTGCAATCGGTGGTCGCCGGCGGCACCACCATCTTCTACAATTACCGGCTGAACGTGGCGGCTGAGGATTTCCCGCCCGGGCAGCGCCGCGCTCTCGGCGAGCAGACCCGGGCCAATGTCTGCCGGTCCAACATGCGCGAGACGGTCGGCTGGGGCGGCCGCTTCGGCTATAATTGGTTCGACCGGTCGGGCCGCCTGCTTCACGACATCGTGGTGGATCGCTGCTGAGCGAAGACGGTCGGCGTCTCACTCGGCTCAAGCTTGCCCAGCAGATCGGCGAAAGGGCCGGGCAAGCGCGTTTCGCCGTCGAGGGGGAGCGCCTGGCGAAGCGCGGCGCCGATCGCGGCGGCGGGGGTCGGCGGGGTCAAGGGGACGCAGCGCCAGCTTGGGCGTTCGGTCATAGCCATTTGTTTTTGCTCGCGTATTTCCGGTTTGGTGGAAGAACGCGCGGGTCATCGGGCGGTTGCGTCGACTGGCAAATAAGCCCTCTCCCGAGGAGAGGGAGGTTGGTCAGTTCATCAGCTCCACCGCCATCGCGGTGGCTTCGCCGCCGCCGATGCACAGGGTGGCGACGCCCTTCCTGCCGCCCTGTGTATCCAGTGCGCTGAGCAAAGTGGCGAGGATCCGGGCGCCGCTCGCGCCGATCGGGTGGCCGAGAGCGGTGGCGCCGCCGTGGACGTTGATCCGCTCGCGGGCGATGTCGAGGTCGCGCATCGCGATCATGGCGACGCAGGCGAAGGCCTCGTTGACCTCGTAGAGATCGACGTCGCCGGCCTGCCAGCCGGCCTTCGCCAGCGCCTTGCGGACGGCGGGGACGGGAGCGGTGGTGAACAAATTGGGCGCCTGGGCGTGGGCGGCATGGGCGACGATCCGGGCGACCGGGGTCAGGCCGAGCCGGTCGGCGACGCTCTGGCGGGTGACGACGAGAGCGGCGGCGCCGTCGGAGATGGACGAGGCGTTGGCGGCGGTGATCGTGCCGTCCCTGGCGAAGGCCGGCTTGAGGTTCGGGATCTTCTCGGGATTGGCCCTGCCCGGCTGCTCGTCGCGGCCGACCACCTCCTCGCTCTTGCGGGTGGCGACGGTCACGGGCGTGATCTCGCGCTCGAAGGCGCCGCTCTCGATCGCCTGGTTGGCGCGGCGCAGCGATTCGATCGCATATTCGTCCTGCGCCTGCCGGGTGAACTGATATTCGCGGGCGGCGTCCTCGGCGAAGGTGCCCATGGCGCGGCCGGCCTCATAGGCGTCCTCGAGGCCGTCGAGCATCATGTGGTCGTAGACCGTGTCGTGGCCGATGCGGGCGCCCGAGCGGTGCTTCTTCATCAGGTAGGGCGAGTTCGACATCGATTCCATGCCGCCGGCGACGATCAGGTCGGCCGAGCCGGCCGAGATCATGTCGTGGGCGAACATCGCCGCCTGCATGCCCGAGCCGCAGACCTTGTTGACCGTGGTCGCCTCGACCGAGCGCGGCAGGCCGGCGCCGAGCGCGGCCTGGCGGGCCGGCGCCTGCCCCAGGCCGGCGGGAAGGACGCAGCCCATGAAGATCTTGTCGACGTCGTCGGGGGAAATGCCCGCGCGCTCGACCGCGGCGCGGACGGCGGCGGCGCCGAGCTCGGTGGCCGACGCGCCGGCGAGGCTGCCCTGGAAGCTGCCCATCGGCGTCCGGGCGTAGGAGAGGATGACGATCGGGTCTTCGGAATTGGCGGTCATGGATATTTCCTTCTTCGTCATTGCGAGCGAAGCGAAGCAATCCATGGATTGCCGCGTCGCTACGCTCCTCGCAATGACGGGTGCGTCGCGATCGCGACATAGGCTCTGGCCGTGCCTTGTTCAAATCCTCGCGGCTCTGCTAGGCGCAGCCCGACAGGAGAGTTTGCAATGTCCGAGCTTGGCCTCGATTTCGACCTCGGCGAGATGGCCGACACGATCCGCGACACGACCCGGCGCTTCGCGTCGGAGAAGATCGCGCCGATCGCCGCCAGGATCGACTCGGAGGACTGGTTCCCGAAGGAGCTGTGGCCGCAAATGGGCGCGCTCGGGCTGCACGGGATCACCGTCGCCGAGGAGGATGGCGGGCTCGGCCTCGGCTATCTGGAGCATGTCGTCGCCCAGGAGGAGGTGGCGCGGGCGTCAGCCTCGATCGGCCTCTCCTACGGCGCCCATTCCAACCTCTGCGTCAACCAGATCAGGCGCTGGGCGAGCCCCGAGCAAAAGGCGAAATATCTGCCCAAGCTGATCTCGGGCGAGCATGTCGGAAGCCTCGCAATGTCCGAGGCCGGGGCGGGGTCGGACGTGGTCTCGATGAAGCTCAAGGCCGAGGCCGTGCAGGGCGGCTACGTCCTCAACGGCACCAAATTCTGGATCACCAACGCGGCCGATGCCGACACTTTGGTCGTCTATGCCAAGACCGGGGACGGTTCGCGCGGGATCACCACCTTCCTGATCGAGAAGGGCATGAAGGGGTTCAGCATCGGCCAGAAGCTCGACAAGATGGGGATGCGCGGGAGCCCGACCGCCGAGCTGATCTTCGACGAGTGCGAGGTTCCGGACGAGAATGTGATGGGGCCGGTCAACGGCGGCGTCGGCGTGCTGATGTCGGGGCTCGATTACGAGCGGACCGTGCTCGCCGGAATCCAGCTCGGGATCATGCAGGCGTGCCTCGACGTGGTGCTGCCCTATGTCCGCGAGAGGAAGCAGTTCGGCAAGCCGATCGGCAGCTTCCAGCTGATCCAGGCCAAGGTCGCCGACATGTATGTCGCGCTCAATTCGGCGCGGGCCTATGTCTATCAGGTCGCCAAAGCCTGCGACGCCGGCCGGACGACTCGCTTCGACGCGGCGGGGGCGATCCTCTACGCCAGCGAGAATGCGGTTCGAGTGGCGGGCGAGGCGATCCAGGCCCTGGGCGGGGCGGGCTATACCAAGGACTGGCCGGTCGAACGCTATTTCAGGGACGCGAAGCTGCTCGACATCGGCGCGGGGACGAACGAGATCAGGCGGATGCTGATCGGGCGGGAGCTGATCGGGGCGTAAACCCTCCCCCCTTGTGGGAAAGGGCAGGGAGGGGGGTGCGACTGCGCAGCAGTCGCGCGCTCCTGCGGAGCGCACCCCCTCCCCAACCCCTCCCCACAGGGAGGAGGGGCTTTCCTTTTACCAAATCCGAACCCTTGCCTCCGGCTCCAGATAGAGCCGCTGCCCGGGCCGCACGTTGAAGGCGGTGTACCAGGCGTCGATGTTGCGGACGGTCTCGACCCGGTAGCGGCCCGGGGAATGGCCGTCGGTGGCGATCAGGTTGCGCAGGGTGGCGTCGCGCGTGCTTTCGCGGTGCGCGTCGGCATAGCCGAGGAAGAAGCGCTGGTCGCCGGTCAGGCCGTTGATCACCGCCGGCTCGCGGCCGCCGAGCGAGGCGTGATAGGCGTCGTAGGCGGCGGCGAGGCCGGCGAGGTCGGCGATATTCTCGCCCAGGGTCAGCTCGCCGTTGAGGTGGAGGCCGGGAAAGGGTTCGTAGCCGTTATACTGGCGGACCAGGGCCGCGCTGGTCTCGCGGAAATGGGCCAGGTCCGCTTCGGTCCACCAGTTGCGAAGCCGCCCCTCATGGTCGAACTCGGCGCCGAGATTGTCGAAGCTGTGGCTGATCTCGTGGCCGATCACCGAGCCGATCGCGCCGTAATTGTAGGCGGCGTCGGCGTTGCGGTCGTAGAAGGGCGGCTCGAGGATTCCGGCCGGGAAGTTCATGGCATTCTGAAGCGGCAGGAAGACGGCGTTGACGGTATGGGCGCCGAGCCACCATTCGCCGCGGTCGACGGGCTGGCCGAGCTTCGAGAGCTGGTGGCGATATTCGAACTCCTGCGCCCGCCAGGCATTGCCGAAGGCGTCGCCGGGGCGAATCTCCAGCGAGGCATAATCGCGCCAGCGGTCCGGATAGCCGATGCCGACGGTGACGGTCTCGACCTTGCGACGGGCTTCGGCGAGAGTCGCGGGCGCCATCCAGTCGAGCCCGACCAGGCGGCGGTCGAAGGCCTGGACGATGTTTCGGACCATGGTCTCGATGTGGGCCTTGGCCGAGGCCGGGAAATGGCGCTCGACATAGATTTTGCCGACCGCGTCGCTGAGCGCGCCGCTGGTCGCCTGGATGGCGCGGCGCTGGCGCGGCCGCTGCTGCTGCTGGCCGGAAAGGGTCCGGCCGTAGAAGGAGAAGCGAAGATCGTCATAGGCCTGCGGCAGGACGCCGGCGAAGCGGCTGGCGGTGTGGAAGGCGAACCAGTCCTTCCAGGCGTCGAGCGGCTCGCTCGCGACGAGGGCGGCGAGGCCGCGGACCGGCTCGGCATGCCAGGCGACGATCTCGTCCTGCCCGGCCAGATGCGCGGCGGTGAAGAAGGCGTCCCAGTCGATGCCGGGGGCGCGGGTGGCAAATTCGGCGCGGCGCCAGGTCTGCACCCGGTGCGGGTCCTGAGCGGAGACCGCGTCGACATGGGCGCGGGCGATCTTCGTCTCGAGCTCGAAGATGCGCGCGGCCCGGGCCGGAGCGTCGGGAACGCCCATCAGCGCGAGCATCTCGGCGATGTAGCGGCGATAGGCGTCGCGGACCTGAATCATCTCCGGAGTCTCGGAGAGGTAGTAATCGCGGTCGGGCAGGCCGAGGCCGCCCTGAAGCAGATAGGCCATGTTGCGGTCGGGCTGCTGAAGCCCCTGGGCGACGAAGACTCCGAACAGATTCTCGGTGCCGAAGCTGGTCGCGTTCAGCGGGTCGACGTCGGCCCGCATCGAGGCGCCGAGAGCGGCGGAAAGGTCGCGGCGGTTGGCGATCGCCTGGATTCTGGCGAGGGCGGGCCGAAGCGGCGCGGCGCCGCGGGCGTCGATCGCGGCGCGATCGAGATAGGCGGCATAATAATCGGCGATCCTGCGGGCGTCGCTGCCGGCGGCGGGATTGCCCCGGCCAGCGCCCGTGATGATCTCGTTGTTGCGCTGCTCGACCAGCAAGGCGGCGGTGAGGAACGAACCGATGCCGGAGCGGTCGGCGGGGATCTCGGTGCGGGCGCGCCAGCCGCCATTGGCATAAGCGTCGAAGCCGTCGCCCGGGGCGACGTTCTTGTCGATGCCGGCGACGTCGACGCCGACTCCGTTCCGGGCGGCGGGCTGGGCGACGGCGGTGGCTGCGGCGAGCAAGGCGGTAGCGGCGAGGAGGGCGAAACGGCGCATGATGGGATCCGGATGCTGTGGTGGTCGAATAGCACAGCCCTAGAGGCTGATGCGTCCCGCGCCTAGCCCATTCGACGGAGCCCCACTTCCCATCGACAGGCGACGCGGCTAACCGATTCGGCGAGGAACAAAGGGGAGAAGGATGAGCGAGACGCTGCTGGACGTCCTTCAATATTACGGCGCCGCCGCCGGGGCGCTGGCGGCGCTGATCGTCTCGCTCGATCTGGGGCGAAGGCCGACCGGCTGGGCGTTCGTGATCTTCGTCACCTCCTCGCTCGCCTTGATCGGCTGGGGCTTCATGAACGACGAGGGCGAGGGGATCGGCACCCAGAACGTCATTCTGTTCGCGATCAACGTGCTGGGGGTCTATCGCTACCTGATCCGCAAGAAGCCGGTGCACGCCGGGGAGGCGGCGGCGTGAGCGGGCTTTCCGGACGTCACTTATTCGTCATGCCGGACTTGATTGACAGGGGAACAGCGCCCCGCGCTGTTCAGCCATGTCCGGGGGGCATGGCGACCTGTCAATGGCATCCATCTTCTTCAACGACCGTGACGAAGAAAAGGTGGACCCCGGATCAAGTCCGGGGTGACGAGTTGGGGGATGTCCGGGGTGACGAGTTGGGGGATGTGTGGTGACCGTGCTGACCACCAGACTCGACGAGAATAGCGACGCCTTCCGCGCCAATGCGACGCACAATCGGGGGCT
>Ga0190274_10000298_pt1 | contig 31199 bp, 29 predicted proteins | sample Popmic531T_FD_133002 | JGI IMG/M metagenome (GOLD analysis project Ga0190274, IMG submission 133002) | Populus adjacent soil microbial communities from riparian zone of Yellowstone River, Montana, USA - 531 T | ecosystem: Environmental > Terrestrial > Soil > Riparian zone | place: USA: Montana... | reverse complement strand
CCATTATTGCTAAATGGCCAGTCGAACAATATTACTTGTTCAAAATATGTGTATGTATTCAGTTCAGGAACTGTGACGAATTATCCTGATCCTTTTCCAAATGATAGCATTACGGTGTATGCATTTCCATGGGATACTGTTGTTATTCGCGGACAAACGTTTCAATGCATTACCAATGAAATTTGTTTGGAGAAAGTGGGTGTTGGATTTATAGATACTCTTGTAACTCCAGCTGATTTTCATATTTATTCATCCGGAATTTATGGAGTGCACGGCGACGGATTAATAATTCCTTATGTGCATGTCACATTTCTGACCCCAACTACTTTGTATGAAACAAATACAACACAATTTGTAATCTATCCTAACCCAAATCATGGTTTGTTTTATGTAGCATCCGATAAAATACTTTTGGAACCAACTATTGAGGTCACTGATGTTTTGGGAAAAGCAATTTACATCAAACAATTTCAACGCGCTCAAAATATTTCGATAGATCTTACAGCACAATTACCTGGAATCTATATGGTAAGAATTATGAATGGTCATGAAACTGCATTTCAAAAGATAGTTTTGCAGTAATCTAAAGCTGCAGTCCTACGACCCCGATAGGCGATACAATCTTTGTATCAGTACAATTCCGCGCCGCACTGAGTTTGTCGAAGTGCAATTGGCAATCTTTATTATTTCAACCTCTCTTCCCACCATCTGTAATCTCATCCCATGCTCCGCGTCAGCGAATCTGTAATCCCCTGCCCAATTGAAACAATATTTTCTTCAAAAAAACGAACATTATTTATACCTTTGAGTATATTACCACATGGTAAATTACCGTTAAGTATAAAACAATGAAATCTTCTCCCTTCAAATACGGACAAATAGTTAATAATCAGTCTTTTACTAATAGGGAAAAGGAACTGGAGCAGTTGCAATCCAACCTTTTACAGGGAATTAGTACCATGATTTTGTCGCCGAGAAGGTGGGGGAAGTCCTCTTTGGTGGAAAAAGCGGTTTCCTTGATCAACGAAAAGCACCCGACTCATAGAACAGTGGTAATTGATCTTTTTTCGGTTGGAAGCGAGAAAGAATTCCTGGAATTGTTTGCCCGGGAAGTGTTGAAAGCGGTATCTGATAAATGGGAGGAAAGAATTCAGTACGCAAAAGAAATTTTTAAATCCCTGATCCCTAAAATCAGTTTCGGACCGGATCCCTATTCGGAGTTTAGTTTGAGTTTTGATCTGGAAGAATTAAAAAAACACAGTGATGAAATTTTAAACTTACCTGAAACACTTGCAAATAAAAAAGGGGTCAAGTTGATAATCTGCCTTGATGAATTTCAAAACCTCGCATCTTTTGCAGAGTATGAACTGCTTGAAAAAAAAATGCGGGCAATCTGGCAGCGACAAAAATCGGTTGCTTATTGTCTGTATGGAAGTAAACGACATATGATGGCTGACATATTTGACAATCCTTCAAAACCATTTTACAGGTTTGGCGACATCATGATATTACCTAAAATTGAACAGGCAAAATGGGTGAGATTTATTTGTGATTCTTTTATAGTGAGTGGTAAATTGATATATGAGCAAACAGCAACCATGATTCCGGTGGCAATGAAGAATCACTCCTGGTATGTGCAGCAAATGGCAAATTATACCTGGAACCTGACTGATAAAAAAGCGACATCAGTGGAAGTTGAAAAAGCATTGGAGGAAATTATAAGAACTAACAGTCCATTGTTTCAGAATGCAATTGAAAATCTCAGCAACACACAAATAAATTTATTGAAAGCTGTAGGTAAAAATGAAACGCAGCTTACGAGTGCATCCGTAATGACTAATTACCTCCTAGGTACTCCGAATAATGTCATAAAAAATAAAAAAGCATTGATCGAACGTGATATTATTATTGAAACTGATAATGGATATGAATTTGCTGATCCTGTTTTTGAGTTGTGGTTTAGAAAACAGTTTTTTGGTATTTGAAAAGCAATCGCGAAAAAAAATACCACGGAGGACATGGAGTACCACAGAGGACCACGGAGGTTTTTGATTTAAAACTAAAATATTTCTCATAAGAAGAATCTCTCCGTGGTTCTCTGTGGTTCTCCGTACTTCCGTGGTAAAACAGACTGGATAATGACCGTTCGGACATTAAGAAAACTTTAGTACTTTTACTTAAGTCAAAAAAATAAAATGGATTTCTTCGTTGACCCCGACATCGCAAAGGCAAAGACCATACACACTGATTTTTATACCAACAGAGAGGTATTTGAATTGTGTAAGGAGAAAATATTTGCTCCGTCGTGGCAGTTTGTTGGGAGTACAGATTTAGTGAGGGAACCGGAAGAGGTATTTCCTTTTACTTTATTGGAAGGATGTCTGAATGAACCTCTCGCATTGACAAGAGACAAGTCTGGCAAGATTCATATCATTTCAAACGTATGCACACACCGGGGCAACCTGGTGACTTACAAGCATTGTAAGATATCCCACCTTCGTTGCAAGTATCATGGAAGGACTTTTTCACTGGATGGAAAATTTAACAGCATGCCGGAGTTTAAGGAAGTGGAGAATTTTCCTTCTCCCGATGACAACCTGGCGAATCTGCCAGTCTTCCAATGGAGCAATTGGTTATTCACATCCGTAAACCAAAAATTCCCTGCTGAAATATTTTTCAGCGACATGATGAAACGGGTCAGCTGGATGCCGCTCGACAAATTCGTGTTTCGTCCGGAACTCTCCCGTGAATTTCATATAAAAGCCAACTGGGCGTTATATTGTGAAAATTATCTCGAAGGTTTTCATATTCCATTTGTCCATGCAGGATTGAATGCAATGATTGATTTCGAAAACTATTCCACTGAATTGTTTTTTCCTTACTCCAATCTGCAAATTGGTATTGCACGAAAAGATGAGAACTGTTTTGAGCTACCTGAAACTTCTCCCGATTTTGGAAAGAAAGTAGCTGCATATTATTTCTGGGTGTTCCCAAACATGATGTTTAATTTTTATCCGTGGGGACTTTCTGTGAATATTGTTACACCGGTTGATGTCGACAAATGCAAAGTCAATTTCCTGAGTTATGTATGGGATGAAACTAAAATGGAAGCAGGTGCCGGTTCAGGACTCGATAGAGTGGAAATGGAAGATGAGGAAATAGTGGAAAATATCCAAAAAGGAGTGCAATCCCGGTTTTACAATCAGGGACGGTATTCTGTCACGAAGGAACGCGGTACACACCATTTTCACAGAATACTTTCTGAATTTATGAAATAGTCCGGAATTAATAGCGTACTTAATTATTAATAGGTTTGTAAAATTCAGGTAATTTCAAATTTCTGATTATATTTGTATTATGAAAAAGGCAACTGTATTAAATGCATTAAATGAACTTCCAAAGGAGTTCAACCTGGATGATTTTTTAGAGAGACTATTGGTGATTGAAAAAATTGATGAAGGGCTTGAAGATATGAAAGAAGGCAAAACAGTTCCTCATGAAAAGGTTAAAAAGATGGTCTCTAAATGGCAAAAATAATTTGGACTAACAGATCCATAAAGGATTTGAAATCAATTTTTGAATACATTTCTTTAGATTCCAGATTGTATGCCACGCGTTTCGTTAACAAGTTAGTTGTCAGAGTTGACCAATTAGTTGAATTTCCAGAATCTGGAAGAATTGTTCCAGAAAAGGAGGATGTAACAATCCGCGAATTAATTGAAGGGAATTATAGAATTTTCTATAAGATGCAAAGGGGGAAAATTACCATTCTCCGTATTCATCATTCTTCTAAGAATTTTAAATAAACTTCTAAATGCGATGAATACATCTTTGTGTTTGGCAAATGATGTAATGAATGTTTTTCTTGACTCTTTCCTATGAAATATGTCCGAAACTAATTCCAATGAAGGTCTGAAGCGTGTCGTGGGTGTTCCGGGACTTGCTTTAACTGTCGTAAATTTCTCAATTGGTGCCGGTATATATGTACTTCCTGCGTTGATAGGAATTCAGCTGGGTGCTGCGTCGGTGTTTGGGTATGTGCTTTGCGGATTGATGTTCGCTGCCATCATGCTTTGTTATGTGGAGATTGGAAGTCGTGTGAAACGCACCGGTGGATCTTATGCTTATGTGGAAAGCGCCTTTGGTCCCTTTGCGGGATACATAGTGAACTGGCTTTTCTTTTTTGGCTGGAGTATTATCAGTGATGCAGCAATCATGAATATGGTGTTGGATTCACTCGCTGTTTTGTTTCCGGCACTTAAAGATTCAATGATCCGTTTTTCAATATTAGCCATACTCATCGGGTTGATGATTTTTGTAAATGTCCGCAGCGCAAAACAAAGTGTGAGGTTTGTGGAAGTTGTTACAATTATAAAATTGCTCCCACTGATCGGAATTATCATTTTCGGATTCAGGTATATTGATTTAGCAAACTTCCGCATCGAACATTTTCCATCGATTGATGCATTGGATAGCACCGCATTGATTTTGTTTTTTGCTTTCGCAGGATTTGAAACATCTTTAAATATAAGTGGCGAAATCAAAAATCCTGAACGTACTGTTCCGATGGGTGTTTTGATTGGTGGACTGATTGTATTTGCAATTTACATCCTTATTCAAACAATCACTCAAGGTGTTTTAGGTCCGAACCTGGTTGAATATAAGGATGCACCCTTAGCTGGTGTCGCAGGTAAAATTGTGGGTGCGGTAGGAGTGACTATACTATTGATTGGTGCTGCAATTTCAGGATTGGGTTCCGTGAATGGAGATGTACTGGCTTCTTCCCGATTGTTATTCGCAGGAGCTAGAGATGGATTGTTTCCTAAATTCCTTGGGAAAATACATTCTAAATTCGAAACACCGGCATTTGCAATCACTGCTTATGCGATATTGATTTTTGTATTTTCTGCGTCAGGAGGATTTAAGCAGCTGGCAGTACTTGCAAGCGGTGCTTTGCTGTTAATTTATCTCGCGGTAATACTTGCATTAATCAAATTGCGAATGAATAAGGAAGAACCGGCTGAAAAAACTTTTAAAATTCCGGGAGGATTGATTGTTCCAATTATTGGAATTGCGACAATACTATATGTGTTATCCAATCTCACTAAAATGGAAATGATTTCCATTTTGATTTTTGTAGCTGTGGTTTGTGTGTTTTATTTTGTGATGGTAAAGTTGAAGTCATATTCCATTATTACACCGAAAAAAAAATAACACGGAGGCACTAAGACACGGAGGAGCACGGAGGGAAATGTTATTAATTGAAGCTTAAATTTATCACTCAATTCCCAGTTATCTCCCAACAATTTTCTTCCGGTGCATTATCCCCCATTTTTTTAAGGCATTGATCACTTCTTCGAGAGATTTGCTGTGTGGGGTTAGGGAGTATGTGACTTTGACAGGGTAGCTGTCGTCGACTGTTCTTTTTACAAGCCCATTCATTTCCAGGTCACGGAGTTCTTTGGAGAGCATGCGATCAGTGATGCCGGGCACATCCTTCGATATTTCACCGAAACGCTTTTCGCCGAAGGTGAGTGCTACAATAATAGGGAGCTTCCACTTCCCATTCAATACATCAAGTGCATCCCTGATAGGGAGCAACATACCACGGCATTCCGATTGGATATGTTCTACGTTTTTTGCCATTTTCCCAGTTGCTATACTTAAGTATAGGACTATACATTGGTATAGTACTATCAAATGTATAGCAAAGGTAGGTAACTTTGCATTCAGAAACAACTAAAGCTATTTAAATATGAAAACAAATAAAACTAAAAGAGTGATCACTATTGTGGTGACAGTGCTCGCCGCTGCCATGGTAATATTAAGCGGTATCATGAAGCTGACAAAATCAGAGCAGGTGATGACTGTGCTAATTAATGTAGGAGTTGGTGAGTATGTTACGTTATTGGGAATAATGGAAATTGCATTTATGGGCATCTTCCTGTTCCCTAAAACAAGAAAAATTGGACTAATTTTATTGTCCTGTTATTTTTCCGGCGCCATCGCTACTGAATTATCGCACGGTGGTCCGGTGATGAATGCCGCAATGCCTTTAATGTTGGTATGGATTGCAGCTTTCCTGCAGGACAGTAACTTGTTTTTGACTAAAGAAAAAACAGAAGTACCCGCATAATTAAAAATTAAGAAAATGAATATCAAAAGAAAAATAGTAAGACTGGATACTCCACATCCCCAACAGGGATTTCTTGGCCCTGGTCATACAGCCCGTGCCGTTATACAAAATGGTTTTGCTGAAAGTGATCCGTTTATATTACTGATGGATGATTATCTCGATAAACAGGATGACGAACCTGTAGGTGGGCCGCATCCGCATGCAGGATTCGAAACTGTTTCTTTATTGATTGAAGGAGCCATTGGTGAAATGCGAACAGGTGATTTGCAAATCATGACGGCAGGTAGCGGTGTCATCCATACTGAAACAATTGACGACAAAGCTAAAATGCGTTTGCTTCAACTATGGCTCACACTTCCCAAATCAAACAGATGGGCACAACCAAGACTTCAGGATTTGAAAGCAGCTCATGCTCCTGAAATGAAAGGTGATGGATTTAATGTAAAAGTGTACAGTGGATCCTTTGCTGGTATCACATCTCCAATAGAAAATTATGTTCCGATGATAATTGCTGATATTAAAATGGAAGCTGGAAAATCGATGCTGCAAAATATTCCATCAGACTACACAACTTTTTTATATGTGCTGGATGGAAATGTGAAAGTGGGTGACGATGAAAAAAGTATCGGAATGAACCAGGTTGGATGGCTTGATAAATATCAGGAGCATGCCGACAGTGAATTGAAATTGACAGCAGGTGAATCCGGGGCACGGTTAGTTTTGTATTCCGCACAACCGACAGGTGATCCTATCGTTTCTCACGGTCCGTTCATTGGTAATACACAAGAAGATATTATGCGTCTCTATTCAGAATACCGTCAAGGAAAAATGAAATTCATCACTGACGTGGATGAGAGTCAGTTGATTTATTATTAGCATCAATACCTCATTAGTCTTATCGCAGCGAAAAATAAAATAACACGGAGGCACTAAGGCACGGAGGTGCACGGAGGGATTTTTGTAAGCCTATAATCCGTGATGCATTTTAAATTTATTTTTCAATTTGAGTATGAATACCCGGCGCAGAGTGATTTCTCCAATTTACTCTGTGCCTTAGTTTCCTTCAACAAGCTCAGGAAACATCTCCGTATAAACAGACCCATCCTGACAGACCCATCAATAAATTATTGTAGTTTTTAAGCTACTTATTGCTTTATAAAGCTATGAAATACAGTGTTTTGCCATAAATTATCAGCCACGGTATTTTTATTTTACAAAATTTTCTCATATTATTGTTAATGAGATAGTAGCTGATAACTATACAAAAAACAGGGCGTAACCGAAAAGCCATACGATTAGGAACCACACTAATTTATTTTATCATGAAAAAAAGATTTATTCCGTTTATTGTGATTCTTGCATTTACTGCAATTTTTATCAATGCCTGTAAAGATGATAAAGATGAGGATCCAACACCTACACCCACACCTACAAGTGTGATCTGTGATGGAAAAGGTTCTACAAGTTATTACCCTCTTGCGATGCAAAATTCCTGGTATCTTTCTACATCAGGCAACAGTATAACTTTTACAATTGTTGATACTCCGACTTATATTTCAAATAAATATTATGAAGTGGAATCTTCATTAGGTGGTACCCGTTACTATCGTAAAAAGTCGAATGGTGATATCATGGTTTATTCAATGTCATCAGGAACGGAGTTGTTGTATATTCCTGGTTCCCCTACAGTAGGTCAATCATGGCCATTTGATATGGATTTTGCGACTACAAGAAAAGTAGCAGCAACAAATGCTTCTTATTCAACTTCGAAGTGCAATTATACAGGTTGCCTGAAAATCGAATTGTGGGATGGTGTGGATCTGGTTAGAACAGATTACTACAAAAAAGGAGTGGGACTTATCAGCACCGATTTGATCTGGGGAGGTGTGGTAGTAACTAAACTTTCTTCCGTCACACTTCACTAAAAAATAAATTTCCTTAAATCAAAAACCCGGTAGAGTCTCTATCGGGTTTTTTTGTGTCGCAGCATACTTGACGCGGAGAAAAACCACGGAGTGCACAGAGAACCACAGAGGACCACGGAGAGATTTTAGTGAAGAGTAGGCTCATCTTTTCAATTTTTATTTGTCCGTGGTCCTCTCTGGTTCTCCGTATTTCCGTGTTAATTAGACCCTGCTCGATTGTCCCGAACAGATCACTCTACATAATATAACATCTTGAATACTAATGCATAACCTTTGGCCTTTGGATGTAAGGACTTCTTTTGTTAGCTTTATAAAAGCATTATCAATAATTCGGGAAAGCTGCCTATGATAAACTCCAACGCATTGCCATGGCTTGAGGCCGGATATGAAATTTTTGCTTTGCAGGGACCCGATGCGTTGAAAGTGGAAGCACTGGCCCGCAAAGTAGGGATCAGCAAATCTTCCTTCTATCATCATTTTGCTGATCTTGAAATTTACCATGATATGCTTATGGCCTATCATCTCGAATCCATTGGTGTAATGGCAAAAGGTGCCGGGAAGTGCAAAGTAATAGATCCGGATTTTTTATTATTAATGCTCGATCATAAGCGAGACATTATGTTCAACAGGAGGCTTCGGGTGCATCGTGAAAATCTTTCTTACCAACTCTGTTTTGAAAGAGCTTCCTATTCTGTAGAAAAAGAATTCATTGGAATTTTTGCGGAAATGTACGGATTGGAAAACCAACTTGAAATCGCCTGGAACGTATTTAAAGTTGTAAATGATCTTTTTTATGGCCGGGTTACCAATGAAAATCTTTCTTATGAATGGCTGGTTAAATTCCTGGAGGAGATTGATAATTTTATGAAGGATGTGGTAAGGAGTATTGATCTGGAAAAGAGTGATCCGCCGTCCGGTGGAGCAAGTAAAAAGTGACGAGCGCTGCACTGAGCTTGTCGAAGTGTTGCGAGTGGCGCGTGACGAGTTTTGTGTTGGGAAATCAAATTTTTGGTGTAGAGACGCATTGCATGCGTCTCGCAAAGGAATAAAACTACAAAGTACAATTTGGTATTTCATGGCTCCTACGCAACGATGAGCTATTGCGCAGGAGGTAACAGGCAATGTTTACTTTGTTGCATCAGTGTTAGATGGCATTTGAATACCACCCTTAACAACTGCCATAAATAATTCAAGGCGGCTTAGTACATCTACGACCTGTTCGTTTTCGGCAAGGTTGTAATGACTTAAAATACTGTGTTTGCCGATGTTCACACAATTGATTTTGCGATTGTCGAAGCTAAGGAGCACTAAGGCGCCATCCACATTCTTGTAAAAATTCCCTTCATTCATTTTGATCAATTCCCATTCGTTGATCAACACTTTTTCCTGATTGTTAACTGAATCTTGCACGGTTTTAATTGGTTTTTATTTATTGAAATTAACTGATGAAATTTATTGAGAATGAAATACACTGCCGGAGCCGAATGCATTTTCATTTTACTGAAACGCATTCGGTGCACGGCAACGACCTAAAAGATATTGTGTGTGTTTCTGAAGTCTTAATTTCCTGTTACCAGAATTTTGCAGATGCTGTTCACTGAGTTTTCACTCACAGCTCTCAAGAAATAAAATCCCGGGACAAGTTGTTTTGGAAGTTGAAATGTCAACTGATTCTGTGCAGCTGAGAGATTTGAAGTTGTAATATTTCCAACTTCTTTACCGCTTAAATCATAAATTCCAATTGAAGTGTTACTGGCAAAACCTGATTCCCTTGTAATTGTGATAACTTGTCCGGATAAAACAGGATTTGGAAACACCTGCATGTTGCCAGAAGTAATCGGTTCAGAAATTCCTGAAGCGAAATCGTTGAGGTGACGGGTTACAGCAATATCATTCTGGCTTCCGTTGTAACCTTTTCCTGCAAGAATAATTTTTCCATCCTGCTGAATCGCCATTCCATTCGCCTCATCAAATCCTGTGTAAATAGTTGTGAGTGTAAATCCGTTTGTCCCAAAAGTAGTATCGACAGATCCATCCATATTATAACGGGCAAGCAGATAGTCACGATCGTCGAAGAAGAATCCGCCGGACGTTCCACCTATTAATATTTTTCCATCACCTTGAAGTTCCACATCATATGCTACATCTTGTACGGCATTGTCAAAAATTACTATGCCATTATTCCCAAAACCTGCATCAAGAGTTCCTGTGCTGTCGTATTGAAGTAATAATGCATCATAAGTATAATTCGGTTGCGTAGTAAATCCACTCACTACAATATTACCATCTGCAGTAAGCTGCATTCCGAAGGCATCATCGATGTTGTCGATTGATGCAGATGTCAGCACCATGCCATTAAGTCCGAAAGTGGAATCAACACTGCCGTTTGAATTAAAACGTGCTACTATAACATCAAAATCAAACTGTCCTCCGGAAGTGAGCCCCATATCCCAATGTCCGCTCACTACAATTTTACCATCAGGTTGTATAACTACTGCGTTGAGTTCATTATCAATTTCAGTAACTGGAATACGCACCACACCATTCACACCAAAAGTTGAATCGATACTTCCGTTTTCATTCAATCGAACCACAACAGGTTCATTCCTTGCTGCTGAATCAAGTGCGGTGCCGGCCAAAACAATTTTGTGATCAGGTTGCTCAACCATAGCATTCGCGAAATCGTCACCGGTACTTATTTCTGGCACTACCATTCCATTTGTCCCGAAAGTGGAATCAATAGTTCCATCTTCGTTCACGCGTAGCACTACCATTGAAAACTGAAATTGCGGATCTGCAGCTGCACCGGCAATAAGAATTTTCCCATCACTCTTAATTTGACATTCATAACCGTACGATTCATTAAAATCTGGAATAATAAGTGAACCCGTACCGTTGAAAGTAGTATCAAATACCCCATCGGTTGTCAATCGTGCGACTAATAATTTTCCCGAAAAGGAAGTAGTAATAGCGGTTCCGGTTATTACTATTTTTTGGTCAGAAGGCTGCACTTTCACATCACTGAGGTTGTCCTGGAAACCATAATCATGAATGAACTTTCCGGTTCCATTAAAGGTGGTGTCGAGAGTTCCCGGCACCTGGGCTGCTGCGGTCAATGCAAGTAAAAATTGCATGATTGTAATTAAGGCATAAATTTTACGCATGTTTTTTAATTTTTTTGCAAAAGTAAGGTATCCTTCGATCAGACTTTAGACGGGTCCGTACAATTGAGCGGCGGATCCCCATTTTCTGGTTCAATACTCTAATATACTCATTTTCATTAAGAAAAAATTTTCACCTTTCCCCGATCCGCAACCGAAAAGTTGCATATCTTTGTATTGAACGATTGCATAATTACTATCATGCGCAGAGATATCTTCCAGGCCATTGCAGATCCCACAAGGAGATCAATAATAAGTTTCATCATTACTGAGCCGATGACACCAAATACATTGTCGGAGCAGTTTGATATAACCAGGCAGGCAGTATCCAAGCACATTAAAATTTTGGATGAATGCGGGTTGTTGATCACACGACAAATTGGGAGGGAACGCTACTACCAGGCAAAACCTAAAAAATTAAAAGCAGTTGCAGACTGGCTCGAGCCTTTCAAAAATCTTTGGGAAAGCCGGTTTGATAATTTAGATAGTGTGTTAAAAAATTTAAAACCTTAAAGTCATGACTACAGCAAAAAAATTGGAATTCATTAAAGATGTCGCCAACAAAAAAATTACAGTCATTCGTTTTTTTGATGCTCCTGCAGCACAGGTATGGCGCGCCTGGACAGAAAAAGAAATTCTTGATCAATGGTGGGCACCTAAACCGTGGAAAACAAATACCGAAGCCATGGACTTTCGTGTGAATGGAAGCTGGGTATATACTATGAATGGTCCTGAAGGCGAAAAGCATTGGTGTAAGGCAGACTATACTGCCATCAGCGCACCGAAAAGTTTTTCAATCACCGAATATTTCTGTGATGAAAAAAGTAATAAAAATACGGACTTGCCTACCATGCGCTGGGATGTGAGTTTTCAGCCGGAAGGTGATATTACCAGGGTTACAGTAGTAATCAATTTCGACAGCGAAGCAGATCTCGAAACCATCACTAACATGGGCTTCCAGGAAGGATTCACATCCGCAATGGAAAATCTCGATGCTATTTATTCAGTTCCAACAAAGTAATTGTTATTCATTTCAACAGCGACCTGGTCACTTCGGCCGGGTCGCTGTTTTTATCCCCGCGGAAAGGGAACACGGAGGCACTAAGGCACGGAGGAGCACGGAGGTTTTCCTGATAAACATGAAAAATTTTCTGTACAAATTAATCGGGTAAAGTTTTGAATTTGTCAGTGACCAGTGATGTAAGTTGCTCCTTAATCACTTCACAATTAAAATTAATCAACAACCCTTTTTGTTTATCAGCTAATTTTAAATATGAAAGTAGTTGTGCTTTATAGAGAGGAATCATAGCTTCCACCGCCTTTAATTCAACTACTACTTCATTCTCAACCAACAGATCAATTTTTAAAATTCCTCCCAAATTTGTTTCTTTATAAACAACAGGAACATAAATTTGGGATTGTACATTAAGGTCATTGCGTTTTAATTCTTCAATAAAACACATTTGGTACACAGATTCTAAAAGCCCGGGACCGAGATGCTTGTGTACCTCGATGGCACATCCAATAATTTTGTAAGAAAGGTCTTGTAAATAAGTTTTTGTGATCATGGGAAAAGAATTTAAAAGTGAAGTATATAAAAATTTCACCCAATAATATAAAAACTTAATGTAAAAACAAAATCACAAAATTTTCCGAAATCCCTCCGTGCTCCTCCGTGCCTTAGTGCCTCCGTGTGAATAGCCTCTCCACCAAACCCGACACCACCCTTTCCACCAAACCCTCCACTAACCCTCCACCAGTTTAGAAATGATAACCGATGTTTATATACCCTGCGACATTTTTGGATTGATCGCAGTAGAGAAGTGAGAAGCCTATTGGTCCGATGCCGGAGGAATAGCTTATGGTGGCGGAGTAGCCGCTGAGTAAATTATCTTTGCTCCAGGTATTCAGATTTTTGTTTGCAAAATCATAGAGTCCGATGTTTGCTCGGAGTGTTCCATACACACTTTTTGAAACCTGGTACTGGACTCCAATCAAACCGGTTATTACACTGTTAGTGTAAACTTCGTATTCACTAAGTCCTGCGAAAGTAACCTGGTTACGGAGGAAATCCGTTAACCCACCAACATAGAAAAAGTTGAGGTAGGAATTTTTGTCATCAAAATTCAATCCGCTGTTTATTGATTCAATGATTGTAAATCTTTTATTGAGTTTGGAATAGTTGTCGAAGTTCAATTCAAAATGACCATAACCTGAAAACGACAAAGTATCAATGGTTGCAGTCAACTCAGAAGCCTGAATAAATAAATCATCCGGATTCTGCGCATACACGTACCCTGCTTTGACACGTACCTTCATTCCTGAAGTTGGAAATTGTTTGTCGTTAAGAGTATTACGTTCGTAGAAAATATAGGAATTTAAATAACTGTTACCTGATTCCGCACTCACAGTTCCAAAAACCTTTGGTGTGATATCCATCGACTCGAAGGAAGTACCTATACCCAATGCGGAACGGAGATTGAATGTGTGCTGCGCCTTTAAATCAAATTTGAAGAAAGTATTCCGGTAAACATATCTTTGTTGAAAATCGACATAGATCGGATACTTGAATGATTCAAGATAAAAGGATGCAATCAGGTTGTTATTGTCGTGTTTTCCGAATGCCTGATTTTGTTCCAGCAATATGCGGTAGTTTTCACTGAAATTAATTTTTAAAGTAGACTTGCTCCTGTCGAACAGTAAATTCTTCGATTCTACTCCAGCGATCAATGCAACTTTACTGAAGGTATTATAATGTAGCGCAACTTTGATAGATGTACTTGGGTTTTCAATCACGTTAAATCTTAAGTTCGCATGACCGGGTGTAGTCGGTTCCCATGCGTAATTGATACGGTGGTAATTTCGGGATCCGAAAATTCTTCTAACACCATGGCCAATTTCAATTCCATCAGTTGTATCACCTTCTGATACACGAAGCATATGAAGAAAAGATTTCTGGCTTGTTTTATCCAGCCCTGTGATCGTGATTTCATCCACAATAACTTTTTTCACATCCGGCAAACGGTTATGTTTAAAGGTATAATTAGGATCCACACTTTTAAGAGAATCCGCAAGAGCTTTAAACACCGGATAATATTTTCTTCCCCATTCCTGGCCGATAAGAATAATGGAGTCAGCATCTGCAAAACTTGCTGCACTGTAACTTCGCATTGGAGGTTCAATAAGTAAATTACAAAGTTTTACTTCTTCCGGAAAATCATCCGCATCTTTGTAAAAACCGATTTGATACAATACATCAAAGGCCGTGTTTAATTCTGATGCGGGAAGCAATGGTATAGCCACCTTCACACCAATTGTATAGTTCGCTCCCATTTCGACTGCATCACGCACCGGAAAATTCCTTACCATTCCACCATCCACAAGTTTGGTCTCTTTGTAATCGATTGCAGTAAAGACTGAAGGAATGGCCATACTTGATCGCATTGCACTCACTACTTCACCTGTATCCAATTTTACGACAGCGCCTGTTCCTACATCTGTGGCGATGCAGCGGAATGGAATACTGAACTTGTTAAAATCCTTAATATTATATACCGGCATAAAGATCTCCTGGAATTTAACCCACAATTCCTGTCCTTCAATCAACCCTGTTCCAATTTTGAATTTTCCTTTTTCAAATGGCACCTCCAATGCGTAGTTGTCAAATTCCTCCTTTTCAGTTATGTTCACATTGCTGAGAAGTGGCTTTCCGGAAAAGAGTTCGCTCCAATCCATTGCCCTTGCGAATTCCTCAATCTGATTTCCTGTATAACCAACAGCATACATCCCACCCATGATACTACCCATACTCGTACCCGTTAGATAATCAATGTTCAGACCGGCGCTGTCAATTGCCTGTAAAATTCCGATATGAGCCAAACCTTTTGCGCCACCACCGCTTAATGTTAATCCAATACGGGTATTGTTTTGTGCCGATAGCTGAAGGGAGATTGTGAGAAAAGCAAGAAGGAAGATTTTTTTCATGATATTAGAAAATGGGTTAATGGGTTAATGGGTTGTTGGGTTGTTGGGTTGTTGGAAGAAGGGGGATCAAAAGTCGATAAAATTGTTGGATAAGCGAACGGTTTGGAACAGGATAAATGGACCTACTCAGTCGCTATGTTTTGAATAAATGGTTTGATAACCAACATTATACAAAATTAATCGTCAAATTTTGAAACAACCTTTTGCCTTACGGGGAAGGAGGGTGTCATGAAAATATAATGTAAGAGGACATAGAAAAGCACCTCCAGGGTGGAGTGTGAATTATTAAAAGAAGACCAGGCTTGTTACTGCTTTTCGATTCTTCGAACGGTTCCGTTGACTTCCATGAAATACAATCCGGAGCTCAGATCTGAAATATCAATAGCTGCATCATGTCCGGTGAATTCAATTGAATGAAGCAGCCTTCCGGTAATATCGCTGATGCGGATGGGCGAATGAAACGGCCGGTCGGAGCGGATGTGGATAATCGCGGACGCAGGATTTGGGAATACAGAAATATTTGAAATCTGATTTTCTTCCGGCAATCCTGTAGTGTTGGTTTCCATTACACGAAATTCATCTATGTATAACATTTGACCACCATAACCTTTATCACTGAATGAAATCACAACCTGCTGTCCGGCGAATGGAGTAAGATCAAGTGAGTCTAGTTGCCAATCAGCAGGCAATGTTGGAATCCAGTAAAAGAAAGAATAGTATCCTGGAATATTTGCAAGTTGTGCACCGCCTTTTGTATACGATGCGATTTCATTTCCGCCGCAAGGCTTTACATAAATAATGAGAGTATCGTTTGTAGCTGCATCACGCCGCTGGTAAGAACGGTAGAAAAATAATTTTGGTGCTATGGTTCCTGTCAAATCAAATGTTGGGAAAACAATTCGCTCTTCCAAACCATTGAGGTCATGGAAAAAATTATCGTACCACAAAAAATCATCATCAGTTCCACTTGATCCGTCAGTCCACCAACCTCTGTTCCAAGTGGCATCATCAAAATTTACTTCGGTGATATAAGACCCTGCTGGCAAAACAAATGAATTCAGATCGGCAATTGGTTCGTAGTATGGAATTGGGATAGAAGGAGTAATTGAAATAAAATTTGTAAGGGTTAATGTATCGGAACCTCCTGCGTTATATGCAATAAGTGATACTGTGTAATTTCCGGAAGTGGAATAAGAAACTGTTGCATCATTCAATGTGGAAGTGGCAGGTGTACCACCAGGGAATAACCACAAGACAGAGTCTACAATACCGCAGGAATTATTATTCAATAATAGATTTTCACCGGGACAAGCATGCGCATTCGGTGAGGAAAACAATGCAACCGGTGGCAACATAAAATTTGCAGGTGTAGATTGAAACAAATCACTTTCCCAAACACCTCTGCCAAATGTGGCTACACGTAATTTTCCAAGATTATCCTGGATATCAATGTCAGTGATAATTACATTAGGCAAGTTCGTACTGTAATATTGCCATGAGGAAAAATTATCATCTTTATAAAACACACCTCCATCGGTTCCTGCATATACTGCGCCTGGAACTCCATTTTGAATAATGAGCATGTTCACAGGAATATTCGGAATTCCTGCAGATATATTTGTCCATGTCTGGCCTGCATTGTTTGTATAAAAAACTTTATCACCAGCTGAATATCCTGAAAAAGAAAGCCATGCAATATTTTCATTTATTGGATCTACAACCAAATTGGAAATTGCGGCAGCACCGATTGGCAGACCTGCGCTGATATTAAAAAAATTATTAGAGCCATCCTTAGTGACGAACACAGAGTCGATGTAATACACATAAATATATCGGGGATTTGCTCTGCTAACTACAAATCCTTTTGGATGGTTGATAAATGAATTCACCGGATTGTAAGTTGTTCGCACGTGAAATCCAAAGTTCAAACCATAGTCCGTGCTTTTAAAAATATCGTTGTAAGAAGCAAAATAACAAACGTTTTGATTGCATTCATCATACCAGAAATTATCAGGTTTCCTAAAGCCATTATCAATAAGAAACTCATTTGAATTGAAAAAAGTATTTCCATTGTTTACAGTAAATCCGGGAGTACCCATCGACATACAAAAAACACTGTCGTTAAGTGGACTCATGTGTGCTGCAAAAGCTTCGACATACTGAGTGTATGTCTGTGAAATTCCCGAATTACCAATCATGTATGGATACACATCCAAGGTTGCTGCAAGAATTTTATAATCGACAGAATCAGTGCTTGCAAAATTATAGAGATGTGCCAGCTCCATATTCGCAGTAATGTTTACAATGTTGTTGTTCGTCACACGATACAAACCGCCGTCGTTGCAATAGTATATGATGCTGTCGTTTTGCGGATCAAACATCATTCCCCGCTGATCGGCATGTATGTAAGACGCGCCAGGTTGCTGGTACCATGTGGAGAAAAGTGTGAAAGGAACAGCAGCACTTTCCTTTTTGAATGTCATACGATATCCTGCAACAAATTTATCAGGAACCTGTTGCGATACATCAAACTGATTGCAGGGTTCCGCACTCAGTGAATCAAGAATTGCAAAGTTTAAACCGCTGTCGGTGGATTTGTGTACATACAATTTTGGATTGAAATTCGGGTTGACATACAATCCCGAGGAAGCGAAATAAACTATGTCAGGAAAATTTGCAACGGTCCGCACATAGTTTTCATAACGCCATTGAAATGTATTCAGCAGTCCGTTTATCACCTGGCTGAAGGTACTCCCTCCATTATCGGAACGATAAAAACGTGGGCCGGCAACATATATAATAGTAGTATCACCCGGTTTGAACCGGATACTGTTCACCGAATCATTCAGAATTTTTGTCCAGGATGCTCCACTGTCGTATGTGCGGTAGAGTCCGTCGGAAGTTGTTGCAAGTACAGACGCAGTATTATGTGGATTAATAATCATATCGCCGATTGCAAATCCTGAAGCCGCTGCAAAAGAGAGACCTGTCACATTCCATGTGCTTCCTCCATCAGTAGATTTATACACACCCATGCTATTACGAGGCATGTCCATCTGATGAATGCCCGTTGCCAGATAAAGAGTGTTGGTGTTTGATGGATCAATCACCAGGTTGGTAGTAGACTGTGTAGGTAATGATTCAGTAATTGGCGTATAGGTGGCACCGTTATCATTTGTCAGCCAAACACCACTATGGGGAGTACAGACATAAATTCTTCCGGGATTCAGAGTGTCGATGGTGATAGTATTTGTACGACCTACATCATCATTCAAATTTCCTGATGCATCGACATAACTCCAGTTTGCAACAAGTTGTTGAATTTGCCCGGATTTATAATTCACCATTTCATCAGCGAATTTTCCAAACTTGTTTTGATCGACTCCGGGATAATTCCGGTCGCGGATCATTTCTTTCAACTTATCCTTATTTTCAAATTCATGTTCTTCAGATTCCGCATCTTCCTTTTTTTCAGAATTTGATTGCGATTGTGCGGAAAAACTTAATGAGGAAATTAAAACCAGTAATGTAAACAGGTGTTTCATGATCAGGAATTTTGAATAGGTGTGTTCAGGTAAAAAAAAGGACGGCGAATTTTAGGGTTTGGTTGCAGTTTTGGAAATGATAAGTGATAAATGATAAATGAGGAATAATAACTTTTGTTAGGTATGGGTATTTCTTTCTTCGATTGAAGTATTTAGTTTTGGTTTGAGGTTGAAGCATTGAAATTCAATGCGATATAGCGCTAATATTAATATTTGCAGGCATACATTGGGTTGCTAATTTGTAATAGAAGATTTACTACTATCTTTGTAATGAATAACTTAATAGCAATACTTTATGACAAAGACTTTTAGGAACTACTTACCTGTAACGGCCTTATTATCAGTAATTTTAATGGCTTTCACCTCTTGCGCTCCGCAGGTTGAACTGACTTCTTCATGGACTAACAAACAAGCACAGGTAAAAGCTTCACCGAAGATTCTGGTGATGGTGCTCGGGTCAAACCTTAATAACCGCCAGTTGGTGGAAGCTCATATTGTAGCGCAATTGGCTAAACTTGGACAAAATGCAATAGCATCACTGGATATATTTCAACCTGACATTCAGAAATATGATTCTACAAACATGGTAGGTTTGCTTCGCCAACATAATATCGACATGCTTTTAATGACAGCTGTGGTGAACATTACCGAGCAGGAAAAATATGTTCCTGGAACAACTGAGCAGGTACCGGTAGGCACATACGCAACGCCGTACAATCCATATTATTCTAACAATTATTATTACAACGGTGGGTATAATAACTATTACGGATATTATAACAGCTATTCATACCAGACTCAATATGAAACACGTGAAACCCCGGGTTATACCTATGTGGATATCGAAGTAATTATTGAAAGCAAATTGTATGATGTAAATAAGCCGGAGTTACTTTGGTTCGGACAATCAAAAAGTTATACTAAGGATCCTTCTACAGAGCTGTTTGATCAATTTGCAAAAATTGTGGTGAATGATATTAATAAAAGTAACTTGCTGAAAAAGTAACACTTCGACAAGCTCAGTGACCGGGAAAGGAGTACTAATTACGAATTCTTTGAAGGACCACATCGAATCTACTAATTACGAATAAAATACATTTAGTGTTGAGACGAATTCAATGCTTCTTTATACCAAAACATACGAAATACGAATTTAAATATTGAAGCCCTTCTGAATTCAGAAGGGCTTCTTTATTTTGTGACAGAAAGCTTATAGAAAAAGTATCAATTAAATTTAAGTCTTTCCAGTTCCTTCATCATTTTTATTGAGCACACGATATTTGCAAAAACGGTGGTATTTGTTTTTAGAAAATAATCACTGGCGCCACTTCGGATTGTTTCGAGAGCTTTTTCAAGATCGTCTACTCCTGAAACCACAATGACTTTCGCCATGGGGTTAATTTTCTTTAACCTCTTCAGCACTTCAAGTCCGTCAGGCCCTTTATCAAATTCATAATCAAGAATGATTTTTCGTTTGTCGTCGGATTTGTATTTACTCAGAAATAAAGCCCCGTTGTCGAAGAGTTCCGATCCCATCTCTTCCGTTTCATAAAGGTAATCCTGTAGCATGAGTCTGAAAAGCGGATCGTCGTCGATAATAATCAACTCCGTTTCTGCAATTCCTGTCTTGAGGGCGAGTTCCTGCTCCAGTTCTGTGGGTTGTGCCATTTTTTGAACGAGTGAATTTGTTAATGCAAAAATAATTAAAAAATAGTGACAAGTGACAAGTGTAAAGTGTAAAGTCAGTCGGCAGTCGGCAGTCGGCAGTCGCGAAAAAATGAGATATAAAGTTAGCTATAAATATTGATGCAAATCATCCTTGACTTTTTAATGACCAATGAATCTTCGACAAGCTCAGGGACCGCCAATGACTTTTTTATTTTGGAAACCACACTTAAAATTTCATCAGGAACTATTGCCGACTGCCAACTGGCTACTGCCGACTAAAACGCAATGTCTATTTGGAAACCGCATACCAAATTAAAAATTAACTACTGCCGACTGCCAACTGGCGACTGCCGACTTAAACGCAAATATTCATGTAACAAATATTCATCATTTTAAAACTAACCACCGTTGACCCCAGAAGCAGAAACTTCAGGAGTTCAAGATGCATATGAAACAACAGTGATTATTATGAGTACCTAAATCATTGTATTATTTTAAATTTCCTGAAGTTACGCTTCTGGACTTCGCGTTGACCGCTGACTGATGACCGGGTTTTGATTATCAGATTTTTAAAAGTAACTTTACAGGAACCACAAATTCTTTGCAAAATGAAGAAAATTATTTACTCCATACTATTATTGCTATTCTCAATTTCACTTTCCGCCCAAAATGTGCATTGGGGTGGAGTTTTGAACAATTCGTACAATGATAATATTTACGATATCAAAACGGATAAGGATAACAGTTTGATTATTTGCGGACAGTTTAGTGGAACCATTGATTTTGATCCGGGACCGGGAACAGCCAACCTTGTGACCTCGGTGGCAAATAACTGGGATATTTTTCTGGCGAAATACGATAGTGTAGGGAATTATGTGTGGGCAAAAAGTTACGGTTCCTTATTTCAGTTTGAAGATGGAGATCGGATCGCAGTCGATACAGCAGGCAATATTTTTATGACTGGAATGTTTGGCGGCTCAGTGGATTTTGATCCGGATGCTGTGAACACCGCAATCATTTCTGCTTCGGGAAATAATCGTGCACGTTTTCTTGTAAAATACGATCCGGCCGGAAATTTTATTGCTGTCAGACATATTGGAAATGCTGTAGGCGGTCTGCCATCCAGCCAGGACGGGCAATCGGGAATTGCATGCGATGCCGATGGCAATGTTTATGTAAGTGGATTTTATGGAACGTCACTCACACTAGCTCCGGGAACTACTTTATCAGTGCAGGGCTTGTCGGATAATTACCTTGCTAAATATAATGCACAACTTGATTTGAATTGGGCGTTTCGAATTGGAAGTATTTTCTCGGAATACACACAAGGAATTTTTGTGTATCCTTCCGGACAAGTTATTCAACTCGGAAGTTTTAATAACACTGTTGATTTTGATCCGGGTCCGGGAACATTTAACATGACACAAATCAGTTCCACACAGGAAGGATACTTTGCATCGTACGACAGCTCAGGACAATTTCAATTTGTGAAACCACTTACAGCAGGAACTTCAGCAACACCGATTGTAGCTTTTAACGACAGTCAGAATCGTTTGATCATTGCCGGCTCCTGTGCAGGAATAATGGATGCGGATCCTGATACCGGAGTTGCGAATGTGGGAGATGGATGGAACGATCAGGCATTTGTTGCATCGTATGATAGTGTGGGAAATTATCATTGGGCAGTCGCATACGGCGATATAAACTCATATAATGCGATTCGTTATGCAGGTATTGATACTTCAGATAATATTTATGTGGCAGGAAATTATAATCCGATGATGGATATTAATCCCGGTCCTGATACCGCAATGTTTGGCAACATCTATGCATCCTATGTTTCAAGTTTCGACAGCGCAGGAAATTTCCGCACAGCATTCACTGTGCCTGAAGTAAGAATGTGTGTGAAAGACAATGATATTTATTTAGCCGGTGGATTTTATGGATTGGTGGATTTCGATCCGGGTCCGCAGTCGTTTCCTTTACAAAGTGATACTGCAAATTCAAGCTGGTATCTTTTACGATTACATCAGTGTGATAATTATTCAGCAACACCCGGAACGATCAGCATCCCTGCTATTTGTACGGGTGATACAGTTACATTTTCTGTTAACCAGGGTGGACCACAATTCCAGTGGCAATTTTCATCAGGTCTTATTCCAGTAGGTTCTGTTACCGGAGATAGCGTGACTGTGGTAATTATTGACACAGCTGCTATCCAGGAAAATGTTTTTGTTTATAGTGTGGGTGGGTGTATGAACAGTCCAATGGTGTATTCTGTATTAAATATTAATCAGCCTTTGGTTCCTGTAATAATTTGGAACTTCATAGGAGATACACTGATGACGCAATCACCTGCGTTATTCTACCAATGGTATTTGGATGGAATGGCAATTTCGACTGATTCTGTTTTTTTACCTCAGTCAACAGGCTGGTATATGGTTATGACAACCGATAACAACGGTTGTTCGGCATTTTCTGATTCATTATTTATTTTGCTTGAAGGTTTGAATGAATTGAATGATGCAACTATGAGTGTGTATCCAAATCCATTTATCAATGAACTCACGGTTTCATTTATTGGTTCTGCAGAATTGCGATCTATCGTCATTTCAGATATAAGTGGAAAGGAAATTATTTCACTCGAAACCAGGGAATCTGAATTGAGAATAAACACTTCAACAATGGCCTCTGGAATGTATTTTTTAACTGCTGAAACACCAAACGGTTCATTCCATAAGCGGATTGTCAGGTAGCTGGACTGATAAATTGAATTCCTGTATTCCATAAAAACAAATTATTACTATTTTTAAACCCACATCAATCATTTGAAGTATCAAATGACATAATTCGTATTGCGCATGATTTGTCGAAATAAAACTCATTATAGTGTAATTGTATTGGCTTGCATTTTACTTTTTGTGCAAGCCAATGCCAATGCACAGGAACAATTGCCATCCAAAATTGATTCTTTGAAACTGAAGCTTGCAGCATTTTCAGGAGAAGCAGGAAAGTATGATACTAACCGTATCAATTTATTGATCGACGTTTCTTATGAATATTACAAACTGGATCCTGATACAGGAATTATATACGGACAGGAAGCGCTTGTTGCAAGTGAACTGATAAAGTGGGACAAAGGAATGGCAATGGCCGGCAACAGGATTGGCTTGTGCTATTGGGCTAAATCGGATTATCCGCTTTCGCTGGAATATCATTTCAGAGCACTTAAAATTGCAGAAAAGATAAATTACAAACCGGGTATCGCAATCATTCTTGGAAACATCGGACTTGCTTATGAAGGTCAGCGTGATTATGAAAAAGCACTTGACTATCATTCCAGGGCAATGAAAATGAATACTGAAATAGGAGATAAAAGTGGAGTGGCGCGTAACCTCGGTAATATTGGAATTGTGTATGATGCCCGTGGCGATTTTAAAAATGCACTTGAGTATTATCAGAAGGCTTTGCGTGAATATGAATTGCTGAACGACAAAAATGGCATCGCCCGGAACCTTGGGAATATCGGGTTCGCATACCAGCTTCAAAACATGCATGCCGAAGCGTTAGCATATCACTTCAGAGCATTGGAAATGAATCAGGAGCTTGGCAACAGGATTCTGATGGGAATGAACTTCGGCAACATTGGATCGGAGTACTTGAGTATTCTTCAGGATACATCAGTAGCACGGCGAAAGTTACTTCCCGACAGTTTGCGAAACTCTTCAGTTGAATCTAAATCAGAGTTTTATCTCAATAAATCTATCGCCTTGTTTAAGGAAATTGAAGACATCAACAGTCTGCAGGAATTGTACGGATATTTATCAGACCTGCAGGCACTAACCGGACGTTATAAAGAAAGCCTTGCCAGTTACAAGTTGCATACGGATTATCGGAAATCGCTTTATAATGAAGAAAACGAGCGCCAAATTGCAAAACTGGAACGCAATCGCGAAGAAGATCTGAAGCAGAAAGAAATTGAACTTTTGAAATCACAGAATGAAGTAGATCGTCTGACAGCACAGCGGCGAATGGGAATTAATTACGGACTTGCAGGAGGAATGGTGCTTCTCGGGTTTGTGACAATTTCATTTTCCAGGCAGAGTAAAAAACGGATGCTTATCAATATGGAACTGGAAAAAGCAAACAGGGAACTCAAGGAAACTCAATTGCAGTTGGTGAAAAGTGAAAAGATGGCTGCCTTTGGAGTTATGGCTTCCAGAATTGCACATGAAATTCAGAATCCTTTAAACTTCGTCAACAATTTTTCGGAAATCTCCGGCGAACTTGTGCAGGAGATTATGGAAGCACCTAATGAAAGTGATAAACAGGAATCAGCATCCTTGTTAAAAGAAAACCTTGCAAAAATTACACATCATGGTAAAAGAGCTGAAGCAATTGTGAGGGAATTGCAGGAACATATTAGAACGGGAAAAGCGCATGAGTATTTTGAAGAAGGAAAGTCATAGTCGAAATCAACGGTCGTCGCGAAAAATTTAACACGCCTGCCTGCCGTACATTAACCAAAAAGTAAATGGCAAATTTTAAATTTCATCTTTCATCAATTATTAGGGTAAAAATACGGCAGGCAGGGAGAAAACGGAGAACCACACCTGCCTGAGGTAGGTTAACAAAAAAGTGTACTGAATAATTAAACTTTCATCTTCAATAAATGAACCGACTATAATTACAACAGGCAGGGAGGACCACGGAGAATTACTCTGTGGTCCTCCCTGCTATCCCGATTATTTAAGTGATGTAATTTGTTCGTTTTGTAACACGAACAGTTCTACTTGTACGAGGTTGTTCAATGCATCGAGTACTCGTTCATTTCCGCTGCCGGTAATAATAACTTCATCAGGTAATTTCTGGAATGATGGGCTGCCGTTTCCGGTTTTGTTATACTCACTCACCATTTGTTGTAATGATTTTAGTTTGGCGTCAGGCGCAGTTCCGTCTTCAAAATATATTTCTGAAAAAGTTTCTGCAACCCAGGCCTGTTTGCTTTCAAAATCAGGACCTATGTTTTTAAGTCCGGTTTCTTTTTCAAGCAGGTACGATTTCAATTCTTCACACACCGCAATAATTTTTTTACCGGGTGTTGTAGTAACATTTCCGGTGGAATTTTTTTCTGCCAACTGCATTTCATTTTGAAACAATTGATTGTTCCTTACAAAATACGCAGTGGTTGTGATGTAGTTAAATTTTGATCCTTGTGGAGAACGGGCAAGTGATAAAAACAAACCACATCCTGCTATTAGCAACACAGATGATACTATGGTGTTAATTTTAGTATCCGGGTTGCGGATTCCTGTAATCAGGTGGATCGGAAGATACCCGAGAACCAACAATCCCACGGAACCAAGTCCCATTACATTTGCACCGGGCCAATGTTGAATTTTAAATAATATGGCCAAACTGATCAGCATCCCCACCAGGGAACCAAGGCCAAGTAATATCTTATCCTTGGTTTGTTGTTTCTCTTTTAATTTTAAGGTAAACATCAAGGGAAGAAATATGAAACTGAAGGATACTATTCCAACAGTCATCAGTGCTCCTGCACCGGGCATGTGCATGAACTTTAATGCAATTCCGGCACTCAATACGAAGGCGGAAAAGATTCCGCTGGCTATCATTATTTTTTTCATGGCGTAATAGTTTTTGTATGTGAGCAGAGATTTTGTTTCTTCTTCAATTTCACGCAATTCTTTTTTGTAGAAAGTTTTGATGGTGGATTTGTAGAAGTGTTCGAAGTCTCCGTTAGCTTCGAACTCCTGTTCAATAATGCAACATATGTGATCAAGCAGATCCTGCTGCAGGCTTTCCATCTCTACGCCACGTGCACTAATGTCGTTGATGATGAAATCGATTTGCTGATCGGTAAGAATGTACATTTAAGGAATGTTAAATTTTAAATGCTAAATGCTAAATGAGAGATTGGACTAAGTTGTGGAGAGGTTTGAGGTGGAAGGAATATCTAAAAGAAATTTCATGGTGTTCATGAAATCGGCGAGTTCATTTACCTTTTCTTTTGTTTTGGTTTTGCCGGTTGGACTCAGACTGTAATATTTTCTCACCCGCTTTCCAATGAATTCGGTTTCCACTGTTACCAGTCCATCACTTTCAAGTGCATGTAATGTCGGGTACAAAGCTCCTTCAGTAATTTGAATTTTGTCGAAGGTGAGGTCTTTCACTTTTTGAGTGATTTCATAACCGTACATGCGACTGTTATCGGCAAGAAGTTTTAGAACTATCGTTTTGAGGGTTCCTTTTATGAGTTCGGAAGAGTAGATCATGGCAGTAATATTGAAATTATAACGCAATGATACATAAGAATATTATGTATAAGCAAGTAATGTATGTAAATAATTTATAAATGGTTAATAATCAACAATATAAATTTTGGCGCGGTAAATTATTCGGTGAAGCTTATGAGATACAGAAGTGGCTGCCCGGCGGGAAAATGGGCTGACTGGTGCCTTGCAGGGATGTTATTGGTATAAAATCTTTAGTATCTTTAACTTTCAAAAAAAAACAAACTATGAAAAAATTACTGGTAGTCGCTGCTTTATTTCTGTTTATTTCAAACATTTCAAAAGCGCAAACAATTGCCGCAGTAGTGACCAGCGATGGTAAAACGCTTACTGCAACCACCCGTGCCACACCGCCGGTTAATATGATTTCCATGGAAGAAATATCTACCGTCACTTCAATTATTTTGTTGGACGAAAAAACCATGAAGTCGGAAGGACAGGGATCTGTTTACACTTTCGCTATGACAGTGGTAACCTCAGCAGGAAAAACCACTCTTGAAGCAAAAGGTGGCATGTTGAGCGCAACAATGAAAACTCAATTGCAAAAACTGAACTCTGGAGATAAAGTGTATTTTGAATATATTAAATGTATCCAGGGCGAAGGAACTATACGAGCAGTTTCTTCACTTGCCTTCCAGGTAAAATAATTCAAGGGAGTACATCCCACATATTCTGAATTTACTAATTCATAAAAAAGATCTGTCTCCGGGCGGATCTTTTTTTGATGGTAAAAACTGTCAAAACAAATGAATATTCCTTCCGCACAAACACTTTCTACGAATCGTCTGTTTCTCCGTGAAATGAACCCGGATATTTATAATGAAGTCATGGGGAATTTTTCTGATGAAGAAATCAAGAAATATTTTGGGATGAAGACGGACACATCTCTCGAATCCGAAAAGGCAAGATTTCAATCAGGAGTTACTATGACTGGAAGGTCCTTTTTATATTTTCATTTGCTGGAAAGAGAAACCAATAATGTAATCGGCTGGTGTGGTTACCATACCTGGTTCACCGGGCATCGCAGAGCCGAAATTGGATATGAACTAAATGATGACAGTCATAAAGGGAAAGGTTATATGAAAGAAGCCATCTTTCCTGTGTTGAAATATGGCTTTGAAAACATGAATCTGCATCGAGTGGAAGCACTCATTGCTCCGTGGAATATACCATCCATAAAATTAGTTCTGGGATCAGGTTTCGTTCAGGAAGGATTGCTGCGAGAACATTATGTGAAAAATGACAAAGTTGAGGACAGTGTAATTTATGGATTACTCAAGCCCGATTTTTATAAAGTCAATCCCCGAGTCACCAGGAATTAATTTTGATAGGGTGATACTATTGGTGAACGAACTACGTCTTTAACTAAAATCAGTCATGGGAAAAACATTCGAATTCATTTCAACCGATCTTCAAAATTGGATTGAAGCGCAAAAAGTATTTTTCGTTGCAACCGCGCCACTGACTAAAAGTGGCCATATCAACGTATCGCCTAAAGGTCTCGATTCATTCCGGATGATTACTCCGACTCTTGTGGCATACCAGGATCTGACAGGAAGCGGAGTGGAAACAATTGCGCATGTGCAGGAAAATAAACGAATAGTGATTATGTTTTGTGCGTTTGACGGTCCGCCAAAAATTGTGCGTCTATATGGAAGTGGAGAAATAATATTACCCGGAGATGAAAAGTTTGTGGAGATGTCTGGCTATTTTCCAAACCGAAGAGGTGTGCGTGCTTACATTTTAGTTCACATAAACAGGATCCAGGATTCGTGTGGATATGGTGTACCTCTTTATGATTTCAAAAGCGACCGCGATGTGCTGGATAAATGGACGGATGCAAAAAATGATGATGAAGTGGAAGCTTACCAGCAGTTGAAAAACAAAGTGAGCATCGATGGATTGAGGGGTTTGTAGCTAAAGTTTGATGCTTTTCTTATTTCGGATGAAAATTATAAAGTGATTGAGAATGAAGAAAATGAGTATTTGGCGGTTGGAATTCTTCATTTATTAAAAGGATTTTCCAAATAATCTTCGGGAGTTTCTTTTAAAATTGACCTGCTTTTTGTACCTTCGAAATTCCCGGGAAAATATTATTGCATAGCAACTTATTATGCAAATCAGTTACCATCCAACTTTAAAGTTATCATCTTCAATTTCAGTATTAAAAAATGACCATCAGGACTCAGGCCAGCAAAATATTTTATGGCATAAAAAAAGAAGCGGCTAAAATTTCATATCACAAATTAAAAAAAGGCCCTTATTATTTGCCATCAGAATTATTGAGCCAGCTGGATGCAACTTATTCCTACGACAATACTGTTTTTTATGATTTCGAAAGTAACCTTGCCCGTGCAAAAGAGCGTTTTACTTTTCTGAATGATAAGCTTGAAGGATATGGTAAAACTTTAAAGGGTGCTGAAGTACTGGAGCTGGGTTGTGGCGACGGATTGATTTGCGCGATTATGAATGATCATGGCAGCCGCTCTACCGCTGTTGACCTTGATGATACCCTCTTTGATCAGTATGCGACAGATCGCGGCGTGAAGTATTTTACAATGGATGCCACAAAATTAAAATTTGAAGATGCATCCTTTGATTTCATTTTCTCACACAATGGTTTCGAACATTTCAGCGATCCTGAAGCAGTCTACAATGAATGCAACAGGGTATTGAAACCAGGAGGTATGATGTATTTCCAGTTTAATCCATTGTATTATTCTCCATTCGGATATCACGGTTACAAATCAATTGCAATTCCATACCTGCATATTTTATTTTCACAAAATGATTTCACCAGGTTCGCAAAATCACAAAACAGACCCGAACTCTATACCAGTCCTGATTTCCTGAATAAAAAACAGGTAGGTTATTTCAGAGATCTGTTTAATAACAACACTCCTGACTTAAAGGTACTTTTTTACGAAGAAGAAAAGAATAATTATTTTGTAGACCTGATCAGAAAATTCCCATCCTGTTTTAAAAAGGAAAATGTTCCGTTTGAGAATTTCATCACAAGCGGAATCAGAATCTGGGTAAAGAAATCAATTTGATTTTTTATTAAACTTTTTCTTCAGGTCGTCCAGGCCTATGTTTTCTTATGTCCCTTATGTTTTCTATGTGTTAAAAAAACCCAACCAGGTTTGCCCGACTTATTGTGCGACTAAAAACTTGAAACACATTGAAATCATAAGAAAACATAGTTGGTCGCGGTGCAAAAGTTGATCACAAAAAAAAGGCTGCCCTTTTGAGGCAGCCTTTTTTATACAAACTAATCTATCAATGTCCTAGTACAACTAAACGTGTGTAAGCAGATTCGTCACCTACTGTTACACGAATGAAATAAATACCTGGTAACAAATCACCAGTGCTGAAATTCACACGGTTTGTGCTGTTTGAAGCAACATTGTCGTTGAACAAATGAGCAGCAAGTGATCCATTCATGTTAAAGATATCAATAACTGCTTTGTTTGCATCGTTAGATACAAATTCTACAACTGCATCTCCATTTGTTGGATTAGGATAAGCAACCATTTGAAGGTTAGCTGCACCTGAAGCTTCTTCCGGCATTGCTACGCGGATAGTGTTTGTAGAATTCACACGGCAACGATCGAAACCGCGGTTAACAGCATCTACTGCAGCAGTGATGTCTCCCAATGAAACAGAACTGCAAGTAGTTTGGTTACCAAGTTTTTTATTTGCAAGGGTAAGCAAATCACAAACTTTATTGTTTGTAGTTCCAAGGCAATTAATTACACTTTGTGGAATAGTGAAAGTCTGACCAGTTCCTGCAACTGCATTACCATTCACACAGGCTGATGCCTCATATGTGGTAAATGTAGTAGTGGTAATTTTAAGATTGCAAAGGTTCGGGAACAAACGAAGGTTGATCGCAAGAGTAAGTGTTTGTCCGACCAATACGTTTTTGAACCTTCCGTTAGCCAACCAAGTGTTTCCTGTTGCAGTAGAACAAGTAGCTGATGAAGGAAGAACCGAAGGTGTTGAACCTGAAGGAAGTTTAGCAGTAATGCAAGCGGCATCAGCACAGTTGAAAGTAAGTGTGCGAGTTCCGTAACCCAGAACGATAGGGTTGCAAACAGGTGTATTCAAAGCCTGGTGTACTGCCTGTGGAGCTGATAAACCTAAGCAGCTGGCCTGTCCGTTAGTGTTACCATAGAATCCTTGAGTGTAAGCACAATGTTCCTGAGCAAGTGATGATACGTCAAGCATACAGTTACTGCTGCAACCAGTTTGAGTGCAGGTAACAGTCAAAGTGAAATGTCCTGTAGTGCCATTGTTTCCACATGTATACCGAATGTTTGGTGTTCCTTGTCCGCTGGTGATGATCCATGAATTGTCAGAAGAAGTAACGCCCCATGTATAAGTGCAGTTACAACCTGCAGGGCAATCAACAGTTGCTGAAAGTGGGTTGTTTGGTAAACCATAAACAGGGAAAGGATTTGGTT